>Ga0228535_1000474_pt1 | contig 108853 bp, 100 predicted proteins | sample SJ1metagenome_FD_168457 | JGI IMG/M metagenome (GOLD analysis project Ga0228535, IMG submission 168457) | Enriched culture of PCE-dechlorinating microbial communities from Ithaca, New York, USA - SJ1 | ecosystem: Engineered > Modeled > Simulated communities (microbial... > Unclassified... | reverse complement strand
AGTGAAGAAAGAGTAGAATTTTCCATGGCGTATCCCTCCAATGTTGGTTGTGACTTCGTCGTTCCGACCAACAAGGATACGCCGCTTTACCTTTCAACTCCATACACCAGAAATGAGCTTAACTCATGTGCGCAGCTGGTTCCCCTGTAATCATCCTTGGCCTTTTGCCTGATCAAATTTCTCAGATCATCAGGGATCGTATGCGCCGGTTTGCGCTCACGGTTTCCATGGACCAGCGCCGAGATGCCTTGTGTCTTCATCTTTCCCTTCAGGCGGAAGATTTGGCGCTTGCTCAGGTTCAAGGAAATGGCGGCACAGGAAGCGGTCATAAAACCCTTGAAAACCTGCTCCATGACATATACCTTCCTCGATTCGCGGCTGTTCAAGAAAATGTCTCCTCCAGTCTTCATGGGGATGACATTATCACTGTCCCGTTATGGGGTGACATTATCATTGTCCCGCCACATCCGGCGACACATCCGGCTACACATGTATTGACAGAAAACATCAAGGTGTTAGAATCCCTTTAACCTTTTAACGGAGGTAACACCCGTGAAAAAGAACAATGCTTCAGGATGTTTCTATTATTGGCAGACCACATCGGTCTGCCCCCAGGAGCCTGGATCAGCTTAAACTTTGGCGTTCAGGGGCCTTGGAGGCGGATCCCGTAAGGGATTCACTTCGAGGCCCCTTTTGTTTCTGGAACTAGCAAAACGGGGAGGGGCCTTGGAGGTCCCTCCCCGTTTTATTGTGACTGCCGAAGAAACGCAAGGGAGGTGTCGAATGCCTGAACCGGAAGGGAACATGAACATGGAAGGAATTGTTCATCAAATCATCTTTTTTCAGGAGGAGTGAAAAATGAGCGCGGTAACCGCACTTCTGGTAATAGCACTGGTCTACGCGATAGGGGATTTTGTGGCACAGAAGACAAAAGCGATCTTCTCGATGCTGTTTGTTTCGGGATTGATATTCATGGTGGGTTTCTGGTTCGGTGTGCCTGAAACTCTGTTCGAGGATGCCCAGATAGTCAAGTTCGCCCTTGCATTAATTCCCATGCTGATGATCCATATGGGGACACTTATGAAACTTAAAGACCTCAAGGAAGAATGGAAGACGGTGATAATAGCCCTCGGGACCATTGTTGCGGCTTCCGCGGCACTTTTTATCATAGGATCGCCGCTGATCGGAAAAGAGTTCGCGGTGCCGGCGGCAGGCCCGATCTCCGGAGGTGTAGTAGCAACTCTCATCATGAGCGAAGCGGCTAAGGCCAAGGCTCTTGATACGGTTCTGGTGTTCCTTACCCTACTCCTTGTCCTTCAGAATTTCGTCGGCTTGCCGATCGCATCTTTCTGCCTGTCAAGAGAGGGACGACGTCTTCGCGGAGATTTCCGTAGCGGGGAGGGACTTGCGATAAATAAAAATGCCAATGAACAAAATGTTGAAGAAAAGCCGGCCTGGAGATTTTTCCCGGAGACTCCAAAGGACCTTCAGACTCCCTTTATTCTTATTATGAAAGCCATGCTTGTGGGATGGCTTGCGGTTACGGTAGCAAAGCTGCTGGGCGGTGCCATCAACAGTTTCGTCATGGCTCTTTTCTTCGGGATCCTTTTCTACGAGGCGGGTTTTCTTGAGCATCAGATCCTTGACAAGGCGAAAGCCACGGGTCTTGCCCTTTTTGCTCTTCTTGTCCCGATCTTCATGAGCTTGAACAAGGCTACCCCCGAAATGGTCGTGTCCCTGTTGATCCCCGTGATCGCTTCCTTTGCGATCGCACTTGTTGGCATTGTCCTGGCAGCACTTGTTTCTTCCAGGTTCTTCAAGTACACATGGGAAATGTCCCTGGCAATAGGCGTATGCTGCCTTTTCGGTTTCCCAGGGACCTTCATTATTTCCCAGGAGGTTGCAAATGCCGTTGGCGAGACGCCTGAGGAAAGAGAGTTCGTGCTTACAGGCATACTTCCCAAGATGCTCGTATCAGGCTTTACGACCGTTACGATAGCTTCCGTTTTCCTGGCTGGATTTCTGGTCAAGCTTTTCTAGACAGGGAGGAGTATATCGTGGACATCGAAATTATCCGTAGTCTTGTCAAAGATGTCGAAGGTAAAATAATCGACTACCGAAGGGATTTTCACGCTCATCCCGAGCTTTCCTGGAAGGAGGAAAGGACTTCAAAGGTTATCGAGTCGGTCCTTTCCGGGCTGGGATTTGAGAATATCCGCCGGGGGTTCGATAGTACCGGCACAGGAGTCACTGCCGACATAACAGGAAAGGCGAATGGCCCGGTTATCGCCATTCGGGCGGATATTGACGCCCTTCCTGTTGACGAGGCAGTTGATGAGCCCTGGAGATCTTCATGTGCGGGCGTTATGCATGCCTGCGGCCATGACGCTCATGCGGCCATTCTTCTTGGAGTTGCCCATGTCCTGGCAAAGATCAAGGACAGTATTCCAGGAACAGTCAGACTCATTTTCCAGCCCGGAGAAGAATCCGGTATTCATTCGGGAGCAAAGCAGCTGGTGAGCGAAGGGGTTCTTGACGGAGTCGACGCCATTTGCGGCCTTCATGTCTGGGCCACTCTTGAAGCGGGTAAGGTGGGTTTTCGCAAGGGGCCTATATTGGCATCGGCCGATATCTGGGAGATCGAGGTAAAGGGAAAGGGGGGCCATGGGTCCAGACCTCACGAAGCGGTAGATCCCTCAATTGCTGCAGCCACGCTGATCACCACGGCACAGACCATAGTCAGCAGGGAAGTGGACCCGAGGGAAGCGGTAGTATTCAGTGTCGGGAAGATCGACTGCGGCACGGCTCCCAACATTATCCCCGAGAAGGCCCGTCTTGCCGGAAACCTCAGGACCACAAGCCCTGTCATCCGGGATGATATCCCGGGTCGTCTCAAGAGGATAGGGGAGGGCATAGGTGCTGCCCTGAGATGTGATGTCAAGGTCGACTTCATCCCGGTTTATCCTGTTACGGTGAACGACGGGGACCTGGTCGACCTTTTCGTCGAGGTGGCGGGCGATCTTGTGGGCAAAGATGCTCTGGAAGAGATGTCCATCGAGATGGGTTCGGAGGATTTCAGTTTTTACCAGCAGAAGATCCCTGGAGTCCTGTTCTTCCTTGGTATGGGAGATCCCGTGAAAGGGACCGATGCCCAGCACCACAGCCCTGACTTCAAGACTAACGAGGACGTACTGGCCGACGGCACGGCCCTTCTGACGGCGCTGGCACTTTCTTTCCTTGACAGAGCCTGAAATGTCCGAATGTAAAGAAAGGGGGGGGCCAAAGGCCTCCCTTTCCTTTATTATCGGGATAAGTATTCCTCCATGTATGCGGAGCAAGATCAGGCGATGGAGGGACCAATGGCTGTTTGAAGGAGGAGAGGTTGCTTTGGACATATTTACGATAGGATACGGACACAAAAAGGCCGAAACTTTTTTTGGGCTTCTTAAAGCCAACAGTATAGGAGTGCTTATCGACATCAGGCTGTACAACACCTCCCAACTTGCCGGCTATACCAAAAAGGAAGATCTGCCTTACTTCCTCCGGGAGATATGCGGGGCTGAGTACCGGCACCACCTTTTCCTGGCTCCGTCGAAGGAAATGTTCGAAGCCTACAAGAAGAAGGGCGGAAGTTGGGAGATCTTCGAGAAAAATTATCTTGCGCTTCTGATCGGGAGAAAGGTTGAGGATCTGCTGGACCGCAGGGAATTCGAGGTCCCTACGGTCCTGCTTTGCGCCGAACCGGAACCTGACCACTGCCACAGAAGATCCCTTGCCGAGTATCTGAAAAGTTGTTGGAAAGATGTGGAGATAAGGCACTTGTAAGATCACAAGAGATAAAACTCCCCCCTCAAGGGGATCCTCTCTTTTCAAGAGCCTGGTCATTCGAGTCTGGACGTTTTCCGACCCACCCTTTCGACCAGAGATCCTTCTCTGATAAGAACTGAAGACGTTTCCTGGTCCTTGTAGAAGGCTCTGTCCTTCTCCATGAATGAGACATGCTCGCGGAGAAGCATATAAGCCTCCCTGGTGCCTTTACCCAGATGGAGTCCGGGTTGAAGGTCTATAGCCTGTGCGGCACACATCCACTCTATTCCGAGAACACGGCTGAGATGGTCCGCAATGACCGCTGCTTTGCGTGCCCCTATTGTTCCCATGCTTACATGATCCTCCTGTCCCGCGGAGGTCGGGATCGAATCTACTGATGCAGGATGAGAAAGGATCTTGTTTTCGGAAACCAGTGCCGCTGCTGTATATTGAGGTACCATGAAACCGCAGTTTATGCCCCCCTCTTTAACGAGAAAAGCCGGAAGCCCATGGTTTAATGCCGGGTCGACCAGTTTGGCAATACGTCTTTCCGATATGTTCGCAAGTTCGGCCAGGGCTATGGAAAGAGTATCCATTGCGATCGCAATGGGTTGACCGTGGAAATTGCCTCCCGAAATGACATCACCGGTGTCGGGGAATACAAGGGGATTATCCGTAGCAGCGTTCAGCTCAGCCTCAACCACCATTTTTACGTAGTCAACGGCCATCCGGCTTGCCCCGTGGATCTGGGCAATACACCTGAGGCTGTAGGAATCCTGCATTCTCAATTCCCCTTGCCTGGTCACACGGCTGCTGCCTTCAAGTAGCTTCCTCATGTTGGCTGCCACAACTTTCTGACCGGTCTGGTTCCTGGCATCGTGTATCCGGGGATCGAAAACGTCGATAATACCCCTGAGGGATTCGAAGGTGAGGGCAGAGACTATATCGGCGCTTTTCTGGAGTGTAAGCGCGGTGCCGATAGCATGAGCGGCAATTGAGGTCATGACAGGGGTCCCGTTTATCAGGGCTAGTCCTTCTTTGGCTTTAAGCTTCAGCAGACTTATCCCGGCCAGGTCCATTGCCTTTGCCCCGTCAATCGTTTGACCGAGGTATTCAGCTTCTCCCTCCCCGATCATTGGCAAAACCATATGAGCCAACGGACAAAGATCTCCGCTTGCGCCAACCGACCCCTTCTCGGGGATGACAGGATGTACCCCCTTGTTCAGCATCCTTACCATCGTTTCCGGAAGTTCCTGTCTTACACCGGAAAATCCCTTGATCACGGAATTGGCTCTCAACAGAAGGATGCCTCTTACAATTTCTCTCGGGAAAGGGGCACCGGCCCCGGTAGCATCTGCCCTTATGAGGTTTATCTGCAGCAGATCTATCTGGTCATCCGGGATAGCCATATCGGCAAATTTCCCGAAGCCGGTGTTGATGCCGTACATGGGTCTTCCCTGAGACAAAAGGTTCTCCACTACTTCACGAGACTTCCTGATGCCCTCAATGGCGTTTTCGTTTATTCTGACCGTAGCGTTGTGGCGTGTTACGGCAAGAAAATCATCAAGGGACAGATCACTTCCGCTTATTGAAACCGGTTTTATCATTTCCGATCTCCTTCCCAACGGCTTGATTAGAGCATCTGAACTCCTGGAACAATAAGTTTTCCATATAACCTGGTCAATACCAGATTTCAGGAGTAGATGATCTTCGAGCTGCATATTCATTTATCCTGTTCGCATGTTGACAAAAATACAGGCTGTATTATGATAAGTCAAATCTATGATCCGGCGGAAAGGGAGATATCAATTAACATTAAAAGAACAATGGCACTAAGTAAAAGGAAGCCCCAGGTAAGGTACGCGGAGAAGGCAACTGAGGAGTTGCGGAACATGATCATTGAAAACAGATTTGCTATTGGGGAACCTCTTAGTGAAGTTTGGCTGGCCGAACTTCTTAATATGAGCCGAACACCTATCCGGGAAGCGATAGGGGAGTTGTGTCGGGAAGGACTTCTGAAAATGATCCCCCATCGGGGGGCGATAGTAGCGGAAATGTCTTTTAAAGATGTCAAAGAGATCAACGACCTGAGAATGGTTCTTGAACCTTTGGCAGCAGAGACAGCCGTAACCAGGATCCCTGAAGAACAGATCGAAGAACAGTTGGGGGCCTGGAAGCATTTAAAGGAGCAACTCGAAAGTGGTTCAACGGTCTCGGCTTCCCTTTTAAGCGAGCTTGACACGAAACTGCACAACCTCATTCTGGATCACTGCGATAACGGGAGGCTCAGGGAATTCCTTTCCGTCCTCAGGTACCAGATTCTACGATATGTCAAGGCATCCTGGGAGACACGTGAGTTCGTTATAGAAACTGTCGACCAGCATCTGAACATTCTTCACAACCTGAAGGACAGAGACCTGGGCGGAGTAAAGTCAGCCCTTGAAGAACATATTGCATTTAACAAAAGATACCATCTGGATTTTCTGTAGGAGGTGAGTTTTTTTACCCCTTAAAATAATACCGACTGTATTATTTGCGGCTGACATTACTTGAAAGTGGGGGTTATGGATGATCCTGACAGAAGAACAGCAAGGCATGCTAAATGGTGAACAAGGGGAAGCCGTTTCCTATTCCATGAGGATCCAGACGGGTCTGGGGAGGGTTTTCGGGGCTAAACGCATGGTCCCCATTACCAGGGCCCATGTTGCCCTTAGTTCCCAGGACGCGGATCTCTGGTTTGTGGAAAAACTGCTTGGCCTGGGCGGAAAATGCAAAATTCCACCCACGGTGAATCCCAGTGTTGATCTTTGTTATCTGAACCGTCATCTTGCTGAGATCCCCGATGAAGGAAAGCAGATCGTTTCAGCCACAAATGCTGCCTATCGAAAGATCGGAGCGATCCTTACCTTCAACTGCACGCCATATCTCCAGCAGAATGTTCCTGCATTCGGGGAGGTGATCAGCTTCTCCGAATCCAGTGCAACCCCTTATGTAAATTCGGTTATCGGGGCTCGTTCCAACAGAGAGTCATCCCAGAGTGCCCTTTGTGCCGCGATCACCGGACTTGTGCCGGAATACGGTTTCCTTCTGGAAGAGAACAGGAAGGCTGAGATCCTGGTTGAGGTCAGGACCCCCCTTGAGGGTGACTTTGATTACCAGCTCCTGGGTTGGTGCTACCCGCTGAAATATCCAGGGCCGGAAGTACCCGCCTTCGTGGGTATAGAGGAGAGGCCCACCCCGGAGGGATTCATGAATTTCGGGGCCCAGCTGAACACATCCGGCTCGGTTGGCATGTACCACATTGTTGGTATCACTCCGGAAGCCCCTGACATAGAAATTGCCTTCGGGGGCAAGAAACCGAAGATGAAGGTGGAGATCACCAGGTCAGACCTGGACGATGTCCGAAAAAAGATATGCGGGGAACCAGGAAAGATCGACTTCGCCATGTTCGGATGTCCCCATCTTTCCATTCGCCAGGTTGAAGACATTGCAAGGGTTACTGAAGGGAAAAAGTTTGCCGTGGATGTCTGGATCCTGACAAGCTCCCTGACAAAGGAGCTGGCAGGGAGAATGGGCTATCTCGATGTCATCAACAGAGCCGGGGGGCATATCATCTGTGACACCTGAATAGACGTGCCGCCTTGTTGGTGGCCTTATTACGGCAAGTCTGCCGTTACGGATTCTCCAAAGTGCATGTACTACAACATGATGCGGGATATCGATTTCAAGGTCAGGCCACTGGAAAAGGCGATCGAGGCCGCCTTGACAGGGGAGGTTATGGAATGAGCAGCAAGATGACTTTCAAGTGTACTTCCATTTACCCGGGAACAGCCTCGGCTCCTGCACTTGTAAGCGACGAAGCCGTTTGTTTCTACCTGGTGAAACCTGACACTGGTGTTGTGATCGAGAAGGGGCACATGCTTGAAGGAAAATCCATGGAAGGAAAAGTGCTAGTGGCTCATTCCGGCAAGGGCAGTTCAGTTGTTCAGATGGACGGGTTGTTCAAGATCGACCGCAAAGGGAAAGGCCCCAGGGGAGTTGTCCTGAGAAATCCGGATCCTGTTTTTGTCACGGCGCTCCTGGTGATGGAGATCCCGTCGGTCTTTGATGTCGAAGAAAGCTTTTTCGACAGTGTGAAAGACGGACAGCAGATAGTGCTGGACTCCGAATCCGGAGTGGTAACTCTCATCGAAAACTAAGGGGAAAAGACAATGCTCCTGAATATTCCATTTGGTCAAACAAAGCAGGAATTCGAAGTACCCGACGGGTCTCTCCTTTTTACCGGAAGCAATCAGAAAATACCCGCCTTAAGAGATATCAGAAAAGGGGTACTGGAACAGCTTGACCATCCGGTCGGGAGCCCGCCCCTCAAGGAAATGGTCTCGAAGAAAAACAACATTGTGATCCTGATCGAAGACAATACAAGGAATACTCCTTTGACCTTGATCCTTCCGATACTTATCTCTTACCTTGCTGATAATGGAATACAGGACCACCAGATCAGTTTTCTGACAGCCCCTGGAACCCACCGGACAATGACCCGGAACGAGGTCATGGAGAAAGTCGGACCCGAAATATTCAAACGTTTCCGGATCGACCAGCATGACGCCAACAGAGCAGACACACTCGAAGATCTCGGTTATGTGGATGCCGGAGGGTACAGAATACCTGTGCAGGTTAACAGGAAAGCCCTTGAAGCCGACCTTCTTATAGGCATTGGAGACATTGTTCCGCATTCAGACGCCGGTTTTTCCGGAGGGGCAAAAATTGTTCAGCCCGGGATCTGCGGATTTGCCACCACAGCAGCGACTCATGTATCTGCCGCGCTTCTTCCGGATATACCGCTTGGCCTCATGGAAAATCCCTGCAGGGCAGGAATGGAAAAAGTTGCGGAAAAGGTTGGACTGTCTTTTATCCTCAATACCGTCAAGGATCTGGACGGGGAGATAGTTGGGCTTTTCGGGGGAGATTTTGTGAAGGCCCATAGAAAAGGGGCCGCCATGGCACAACAGGCCTACAAGGTTGATATCCCCGGTCGTGCCGATATTGTCGTAGTCAGTTCTTCTCCGTGCGATATTGATTACTGGCAGGCCGAAAAAGGTCTTATATCTGCCTACTTTGCCGTAAAGCCTGGAGGGACGATCATCTTTACCGCACCATGTACTGAAGGACTTTCACACAACCATCCCAGATTCAGGGAATGGCTCGAACTGCCGTTATCAAAAGCGCTTGACAGGCTGAGAAAAGAGGACCCGGAAGATGTAGATGCGGACCTGGTGGCTGCGGTTCTGGCCATTTGCAACGCGAGGATCCGTGAGACGGCCCGGGTATTTTCAGTTACTCAGGGTTTACCGACGGAAGATATCCGGATCCTGGGTTACGAAGCCTTTCCCTCGGTCCGTTCCGCCATGGAAGAGGCGTTAAGGCAGATGCCAGGGGCAAGGATCGGTGTTCTGCCCAAGGGGGGCGTGTCATTGCCGGTTTTAATGTCCTCCTGATAAATACGTTGCTCCATCCCGGAATAATGAACCTCCAGGTGAGGGGACATGCTATTCCAACAAGGAAGAATGCAGTAATAGTTCCAGGACAAGCCAGAGAAGGGACGGATACCCAATGCTGACAGATATCGAGATCGCGCAGAGAGCTGAATTAAAACCCATCGGAGAGATCGCAAGAGACCTGGGCATACCAGAGGAATATCTTATCCCATACGGCCATACGAAGGCCAAGGTGGATCTGGAGTTTTTCTCCAGGCTGTCAGATCGACCTGACGGGAAACTAATCCTGGTTACAGCAACGACACCGACTCCAGCAGGTGAGGGCAAAACCACTACCAACATAGGCTTGACCCAGGCCCTTGTAAAAATGGGCAAACAGGCCATGCTATGTATCCGCGAACCTTCACTGGGGCCCTGCTTCGGCATCAAGGGAGGGGCAGCGGGGGGTGGGTTTTCACAGGTCCTTCCCATGGAGGATATCAATCTCCACTTTACCGGGGATATCCATGCGGTAAGTACTGCCCACAACCTGCTCTCGGCAATGATAGACAATCATATCCAGCAGGGCAACGAGTTGGGGATCGACCCGAGAAGGGTAACATGGCGTCGCGTTCTCGACATGAACGACAGATCCCTGAGGAATATCGTATTGGGCCTTGGGGGCAAACCCCACGGCATTCCCAGGGAGAGCGGCTTCGATATTTCCGTATCATCCGAGGTAATGGCGATCCTTTGCCTTTCCGAAAGCCTTAAGGATCTCAAGGAGCGCCTGGGGCGTATCGTCATAGGTTATACATGGAGCGGGGAAGCCATAACTGCAGCCGATCTGAAGGCACACGGAGCCATGACGGCCCTGTTGAAAGAAGCAATTAATCCCAACCTTGTGCAGACCATAGAACATGTCCCCGCTTTTGTACACGGAGGTCCCTTCGCCAACATCGCTCACGGGACCAATTCCATTACAGCCACAAGAATGGCCTTGAAGCTAAGGGACTATGTCGTGGTTGAAGCGGGTTTTGCCTCTGAACTGGGAGCCGAAAAATTCATGAACATAGTTTGCCGGAATGCCGGTTTTCACCCCGACGCGGTTGTCCTGGTCACGACAGTGAGAGCGCTGAAGATGCACGGCGGCGTCCCCAGGGAGGATCTGGGAAAAGAGAACATTGCCGCTCTTGAAAAAGGGGTTGAGAATCTCGAAGCCCACATCGACATCCTCTCCAGGTTCGGAGTCCCCGTAGTGGTCGCGCTGAACCGGTTCACATCGGATACAGCCAGTGAAACGGACCTTGTCAGCAAGGCGGCGGAAAAACACAAGGCCCGGATAGCTTTATCAGAAGTATGGGAAAGGGGCGGGGACGGAGGACTGGACCTTGCCGAGGCCGTTCTGGATGCCGTCCACAACGGGAAGAATGGTTATAAACCACTATACGAACTCTCACAACCGCTTGCCCGGAAGATAGAGGTCATTGCCAGGGAAGTTTACGGGGCCGAAGGTGTGGATTACACCCATTTGGCGGAACAGACCATTTCAGATCTTGAAGCAAGGGGTTATGGAAATTTCCCGGTATGCATGGCGAAGACACAGATGTCCCTTTCGGATGATCCTTCTGTGAAAGGGCGCCCGCGTGGTTTCAGGATAACCGTGCGGGAAGTGAGACTGTCTGCGGGTGCCGGGTTCATCGTTCCCATATGCGGGACGATCATGACTATGCCCGGCCTGCCGAAACATCCAGCGGCTGAGGCAATAGATGTCGATGATCAGGGCCTTACCACCGGCCTTTTCTAAGGCCGGATAAGGGGAAAGGGGATCTGGGATGTACCTTACGGATGAAGAGAAAAGAACACTTGATGGAAATTCGGGCCCCGGGAACCAGAAAGCGATGGAACTGCTCTATGCGCTGGGAAAAGCTTTCGATGCCGAGAGGCTGATACCTGTGTCCCGTGCCCATGTGGCCTTAAGCGGGCAGGAAGGCGATACCTACTGGTGCGGTCTCCTGGTGGACGGAGGTGCCCGCTGCAAGGTCGTCCCGACAACAAACCCTGCCTGGGATGTAGAGGGTCTTTCCAGGAGGTTCGATGTGACTGATGACGAACTGGAACTGGCAGTCAGGACAGTTGACGTCTACAGAAGGATCGGGGCGGAGTTGACGTTTTGCTGCACCCCCGGTCTTGGCACGAATGTACCGCTTTTCGGAGAGCATGTGGCATTTTCTGAATCCAGCGCGACTCCCTATGTTAATTCTGTCCTTGGAGCGCGAAGCAACAGGGAGTCCTCTGTCAGCGCACTGGCCTCTGCGGTTATCGGGAAAACGCCACTTTACGGACTGCACCTGGAAGAGAACAGGAAAGGTGATTTCCTTGTGGTTGTGGAGGCTGCAATGAAAGAGTCCTATGACTGGGGGATTCTTGGCTGGTATGTCGGACGTTTCGCCGGATCGAGGGTCCCGGTGCTTCGATTCAGAAACCTGGATCGCCGTCCGTCTGTGGAAGACCTCCTTTACCTGGGTGCCGAATTGAATACCAGCGGAGCAGTCCCTGTTTATCACATAGAGGGACTGACGCCTGAAGCACTTTCATGGCCGTCGGTTTTCAAAGGCAAGACCCCAGAAGCTGAGTTGATCGTCGGCGACAGGGAACTCAAAGAACAGGAAGAAACTCTTTCCGAGAATAAAGGTCCTATCAACCTTGTGATGCTCGGATGCCCTCAATACACCTACTCCCAGATCAGAAGGGTGGAGGAACTTTTTAAAGGGCGCAGGGTGAAGGATGGCGTCGGGTTCTGGATCCTGACCTCCTTCGATGCACTGGAACTGGCATCACGGTCCGGGGAGAAGGAGAGATTGCAAGAATCGGGTGTAGAACTGGTGGCCGACACATGCATCGATGAACCATGCTGGAAGTCCTTCGAAGGAGGCCTGGGTATGACAGATTCTCCAAAATGCGCCTACTACAGGGAAAGAAGAGGGCAGCCCTTTGTTATCAGAAGGTTATCCGAATGCGTGGAGGCCGCCGTCCTGGGGGAGGTCCGCTGATGGAAAAGGGGACAAAGACATTCAGCTGCAGGCCGATCGTATCGGGAAAGGCATCCGGGGAGGCGATCGTCTCGGAGGAGCCTATGTGTTTTTACCTGTGTGACCCCAAAACTGGTGAGGTTATCGAAAAAAACCACCCCCTCAGGGGTCGGTCCATCGCGGGAAAGGTTTTGGTGCTGAAGTCAGGTAAAGGCAGCTCTGTTGTCCAGGTGGACGGCTTTTACCAGCTATGGGCCAAAGGCAACCTTCCCGTGGCGATAATTGTCAAGGATACCGAACCTGTCCTTGTATCCTCCGCTGTCGTTGTAAGTACGGTAATGGTCGACAGAATGGAGAAGGACCCCTTTGAAGTAATAAATGACGGAGACTGGGTTGAAGTTGATGCCGAAAGCGGGATCGTCGAGGTCCGTCCGAAAGAACTCTAGCCTGTTGGACCAGTCTTTCGGCTGTGAAGATGAGGGGAGGTAGAAATCAGGAGGTCAGTCAAGACCTGGAACCTGACGTAACGGAAAATCGAAGCAGGTGCTGTTCAAATTTTTTAATGAATAAGGAGGGAATCTCAATGAAAAGGAACCGCTGTCTTGGAGTGCTTTTAACCATGGTGTTTGTGTTTGCCTTGGCCCTTCCCATTTTTGGAGCTGACTTCACACTCAAGGTGGGAACAATAGTAACAGAGACGCATCCTGACTACATCGTTATGCACAACGTATTCAAACCTCTCGTGGAGACCAACTCGAAGGGCAGGATCGCGGTTGAGATCTATCCTCACGGCCAGCTTGGCTGGGACAGGGAAATGACTGAAGCAGTCCAGCTGGGTACACTCGAGATCTGTATACCTGCCACCGCCGCAGTGTCGGGGTTCGACCCGACGATCCAGGTTCTCGATCTTCCCTACCTTTTTGAGAACAAGGAACAGGCTTTTGCTGCCCTGGACGGAGAATTGGGACAAAGGATCAATAGCCACCTCCCCGAACTCGGGTTCGTCAACCTGGGTTATCCCCAGAACGGGTTCAGGCATGTCACGAACAACGTCAAGCCAATTTACGAACCCAAAGACCTTCAGGGGCTGAAGATAAGGACCATGCAGATCCCGGCTCATGTCGATTACTTCAAGTCGATCGGGGCAAACCCGACACCGATGAGCTGGGGTGAACTTTACACGGCAATGCAGCAGGGGACTGTCGACGGCCAGGAGAACCCCATCGAGATGATCTATGATGGAAAATTCGTTGAAGTTCAGAAATATACTTCCATGACGGGTCACTTCTATTCTGCGACGATGCTGCTTACCAGCAAGGCGTTTATGGACAAGCTTCCGGAAGACCTCAGGAAAGTGGTTGTTGATGCCGGAAGGATGTTCGTGCTGGCCCAGAGGGACATGATAGTGAAACTTGAACTGGAGCGTATCGAGGAGCTCAAGGCGAAAGGCATGCAGTTCAATCAGCTTTCTCATGAACAGCTCCAGGTGTTCAAGCATACGGCTGATCCGCTTTATGACCAGTATGAGGAGATCATCGGCAAGGAGATCATGGATATCGCACGCGAAATAAGAAAGTAGATAATCTGGCACATGAGAAAGGCATCCTGCGGGCTCTCCGGGGCATCCACCCCGGAGAGCCCGCAGGATAAGTCCGACAGGGATGCAAGGTAACTTGGAAGATCAATTTTGAAGATCCATTGAACGTAATTTGAGGCTCCAAACGAAAATTATCCTGGGTGAAAGTTCTATCTTAAATGGATTATGGGGGGAACACATGAAGACTTTGAAGGATACTGGGCTTCTGCATGGTTTCAACACCCTGGTCAAATGGTTTCTTGCTATCACTCTGGGGATAATGGCATCCCTTGCCTTTTACCAGGTTGTCATGAGGTACGTTTTCAATAACGCTTCCCACTGGAGCGAGGAAGTGGTGATATTCCTGTTCATCTGGTGCAGTTTCGTGGCTGCGGCGATCGGCATCAGGGAGCATATTCACATTGGCGTGGATATTTTTCTGAAACTTCTTCCCAAAAAACTTATTCCCCTCACTGAGATCCTGGTCAACCTGGGGATAATGGTCTTTGCGGGATATCTGGTCCGCTACGGGTGGATAGTTGTACAGATAACCAGAAGGCAGTATTCCCCGGCTCTCAGGATACCAATGAGTTGGGTATACCTGTCGGTTCCGGTCATGGGGCTGATGCTTCTCCTGTATTGTTCACTTGAAGTCGTTTCCGCGTGGAAAAGGTTTTCCGAAGGAAGGGGTGTCTAGCTATGCTTTATGCCCTCGTATCGACGCTGGTCATCTGTTTCCTGTTAAATGTTCCCATAGGGTTTGCCCTGGGCATGTCTGCTTTGGCAAGTCTTATCGTGTCAGGAACCCTTCCGATTACGATGATCCCCCAGCGAATGGTCGCCGGGGCGAACTCCTTCCCGCTACTTGCGATACCGTTCTTCATGCTGGCCGGAGCCATTATGGAACGCGGGGGTGTGTCAAGAAGGATAGTCAACCTGGCAAGCGCCCTGGTAGGTCATATCTCGGGGGGGCTTGCAGCCGTATCGATCGTCGCATGCACCTTTTTTGCCGCCATTTCCGGTTCTACGGCCGCCACCGCGGCAGCCGTCGGTGAACTGACCATCCCGGAAATGGAGAAACGTGGTTACGAGAAGTCCTATGCCTCGGCAGTGGTGGCTTCCGCATCCTGCCTGGGGGTCATCATCCCGCCCAGCATAACCATGGTAGTCTTCGGGATCGTGGCGAACGTCTCGGTGGGGCAGCTTCTCATAGGCGGCATCATTCCGGGACTTTTCCTTTCATTGATCCTTCTGTGTGTAAATTACGTGAGATCCAGGCAGCTGGGATATCCTACAGAAAACAGACAGTCGTGGAAACAACGCTGGCATACCTTTTCTGACGCTGTATGGGGTCTCATGATGCCAATTATCATCCTGGGAGGCATCATGTCTGGCATCTTTACTCCCACCGAATCTGCGGCCATAGCAGTCGTTTACGGCCTCTTCGTGAGTTTTTTCATTTACAAGGAAATCAAGGTCAAGGACCTGGTCCCGATCTTCTACAAGGCTTCTTTGAATTCTGCCATGATCATGCTCCTTATTGCCGCGGCCACACCCTTTGGCTGGGTCATGACAGTTGAAAAGGTGCCCCAGATGTTCTCAAGCGCGATCCTGGGACTCTCCACCAATATGTACGTGATCTATCTTTTAATGCTTGTTACCTACCTGATAATGGGGACATTCATGGAGACCGGGGCCATTATTCTCCTTGTCGTTCCGATCTTTGCGCCCATCGCGCAGACCCTCGGGATCGACATGATCCATTTCGGCGTTGTGACGGTAGTTGCCCTGGCCATTGGAATGGCGACTCCTCCCGTGGGCATAGCGCTTTTTGCTACTTGCGGGATAGCCAACATCTCCATTGAACAATTGACCAGGAAGATCCTTCCCTTCCTGGTAGCCCTTATTGCGGGCCTTTTGATCCTGGCCTATGTTCCTGTTATTACGACATTTTTGCCCAGTCTCCTGTTCTGAGCTCTGTGTTATTTCTTCAATATGAATGTCACCGTCAAGGGAATAGATCTTATATAAAGAAAACCTAAAGGAGGAAACGAAACATGTCAGGAAAAGCGGAGATCCTTTACGAGGTGAAGGCTCAGCGGGGTGACAAGCTCCGCTGTAAGGGCTGGAAGCAGGAAACTATCCTGAGGATGCTCGAGAACAACATGGAGAACGCGGAGTATCCCGAGAGGCTGGTCATTTACGGAGGCAACGGAAAATGTGCGCGCAACTGGGAGTCCTATCACGCAATAGTCAGCTCCCTCAAGGAACTGGAAGATGATGAAACCCTTGTAGTCCAGTCCGGCATGCCTGTGGCTGTCTTCAAGACCCATCGTTTTGCTCCTGTAGTTGTAATGGCTACTACCAATATCATGAAAGCCACCTGGCCGGTATTCTACGATCTTGAGGCAAAAAACCTGACGATATTCGCTCAGTACACTGCGGCTCCATGGGAATATATCGGGACCCAGGGCGTCATCGAGGGTACATTTGAGACGCTGAGTGCTGTAGCCATAAAACACTTCAACGGGTCACTGAAGAACAGGATCTACCTCACCGCCGGGGCCGGGGGAATGGGCGGCAACCAGAGCTGGGCCATGAAGATGCACGGTGGAGTGGCTATCATCGTCGATGCTGATCGCAAGATACTTGAGCGAAGGACAAAGAAGGATTACCTGGATGTTATCGTAGACTCCATGGGTGAAGCCATAAGCCTGGCAAAGGAACACGTCGCAAAGGAAAAACCCGTTGCTATAGGCGTAGTAGGCAACGCCGCCGACTGTTTTGAAGAAGCCTGGGAAATGGGTTTCATGCCCGACGTAATGAGCGAAATGTGCCCCTGCCATGACCCTGCTTCCTACATCCCTTCCGGTTATACACCGGAAGAAGCAAGAAAACTCCGCAACAGCGACCTGAAGACCTACCTTGAGAAAGCTCGAGACAGTATGAAGCGTCAGCTCAAGGTTATGCTCCAGTATCTTGACAAGGGTGTTCCTGTTTTCGAATACGGGACCAGCATCCGGAAAGAGTGCCGTGATGCCGGTTTCCCTGAAGAGGAAGCGATGAAGCTGCCCGCTTTTGTGGCTGACTACATCCGCCCCCTCTTTTGCGAGGGTCGAGGCCCGTTCCGATGGACCTGCATTTCAGGGGATCCGGGAGATCTTGACCGGACCGACAAACTGGCATTGGAACTTTTCGGCGATGACCCGATCGTGGGCCGCTGGATAAGGCTGGCCCATGAACATCTCCCTATCGAAGGACTCCCGGCAAGGGTTTGTTACATGGGCTTTGGACAGAGAAAGAAATTTGCCCTCGCGGTAAACGAACTGATAAAGAAGGGCGAGATCAAGGGTCCTGTCGCTTTCTCAAGGGACAACCTGGACTCCGGCTCGATCGTCAATCCAACCTTTGAGTCTGAGCGCATGAAGGATGGCGGAGACCTGATATCCGACTGGCCCATGCTGAATGGCCTGCTCAATGCCTGCGGAATGTGCGATCTTATAGCAATCCAGGCCAATTACTCGATGGGAGAGGCCGTACATACCGGCGTTACGCAGATCGCTGACGGAACTGATGAGGCTGCCATGCGCCTGGAAGTCGCAATGACAGTGGATTCAGGTATAGGGGTCATACGCCATGCACAGGCAGGATACGAGACCGCCAGAGATGTCGCCAACGGCAAAGGCGATCTGACCGATGAAAGCATCAAGGTTCCGCTCTGGTGGGAACCGGCAGACAAGGTAACTTTCGGACCGGAGGAGTAGAGTTCCGGAACTGACACCTGCTGCGGGGAGGCCCCTGGCCTCCCCGTATTTCTATATCGGCGTTGTCAGGCAACAGATCCCGGACCATTTTTGGGGGTGTTCCGTTTTGAAGATCGAAGCCGATCTGGTAATTCAAAATGCGTCACAGCTATTGACCTGTTCTCAAGAAGCTCCTGATCTTGTCGGGCTTGTAAGGAAAGGTTGGCTGGCTGTCAAGGGCGAAGACATCGTAGCCGTTGGGAACCGGGCCGACGTCGAATCCTCCGTTTCCCTGGACAGGGCCAGGAGGATAGACGCAACAGGAAAAGTCGTAGCACCAGGTTTTGTGGATTGCCACACCCATCTCGTGTTTGGCGGCTCCAGAGTTGAAGAATATTCTGCCCGGCTGGTTACCGATGACCCGGAAGAGCTAAGGCGAAGGAATGTCCCTACCGGGATCATGGTTACCGTGGAGCAAACCCGCAGGGCTTCCGCGGAGGATCTTTACAGACAGTCTGTACCCAGGCTGGAAGAGATGATCCTTTCAGGGACAACAACGGTCGAAAGCAAAAGCGGGTACGGACTGGACATGGAAACGGAACTCCGGATCCTCGAAGTGAACCGCAGACTTGAACACAATTACCCCGTAGAAGTGGTTTCAACATTTCTTGGAGCTCATGGATGGCCGCCCTCCATGAAAAAAGAGGATTACATTGATCAGCTGACAAAGGAGATGATACCGGCCGTATCCGGAGCAGGTCTCGCCGAATTTTGTGATATCTGGTGTGACGAAGGACATTACACTGCTTCAGAGTGCCGATATGTGCTGGAGGCGGGGCGTGGATCAGGATTTGAGCCAAAGATCCACACCGGAGCCTATTCGCATATAGGGGGGGCCGACCTGGCCGCCGAAATGAAAGCGGTGTCGGCGGATCATCTCAATTTCACCCCCCGGGAGTCCCTCCGGAGACTTGCCGGGGCAGGTGTTACCGGTGTCCTCCTCCCAGGAATTGATTTTGCGGTGCGTCATCCGAAGCCCTTCAACCCCGTTCCGATGATAGAGGAGGGGCTGGAAATAGCTCTGGCGACCAATTGTTGTCCAGGTTGCTGGTGCACCTCCATGCCTTTGATAGTTCAACTGGGATGCAGAAATCACGGTCTGTCGCCCGAGCAGGCGATCCGTGCTGCCACTTTAGGAGGCGCCAAAGCGCTGCTTCGGCACGAAAAGACAGGATCCCTGGAAAAGGGGAAGAGAGCCGATATCCAGATATGGAATATCGACCGCTACGAGGATCTTGTCTATCACCTGGGCAGTCCCATGGTCGATACCGTAATTCAGAAAGGCAGGACGATCGTTTCCGGCGGCCGACCGGTCTGGAATACAATCTCATGATATGCGAAACAGGAGGGATCAAATTGCCGGTTCAGGAAGTCATTGAAAAGATATGGAATACAAGGAATTTTGACGTGGGCGGGGGCGCCGCTTCGTCGATCGCGGGATCGATGGCCGCAGGCCTGGGTGGAATGGTTGCCCGTCTTTCCATCGGAAAAAACCATGGACTTGAGGATATAGAGTACGAAAAGATAGCGTGTGAAATGGATTCACTGTGCCGGGACCTTACCTCGGGGGCAATTGAAGACGAACAGGCCTTTCTCGGGATAAGGGCGGCTTTTTCCCTTCCCAGGGGCTCCGAAGAGGAAAAGATAAAGCGCAGGGATGCCGTGGAAAATGCCGCCGTAAAGGCAGCCGAAGTTCCGCTGGAGAACGGCAAAATGGCTGCCCGGGTATTGGACCTTTGCAGGAACCTCGTTGGCTGTTCCAATCCGGCAGCCGGATCGGATCTTGATGTGGGGATGATGCTTGCCAGAGCCGCTGTGAGAGGGTGTGCCCTTAACATTGATGCCAACCTGCCGCTGATCAGATCACCGGAGAAAAACAATTTGCTCAGGGAGGTTTCAGAAGACCTCAAAAATCTCCGGGGCTGAGACAATTAAGGTCAACGTGATCTCCCACAACCTCTCTGCTCGAGGTCTGTTATTTTTACTAAGGAGGTGCATTGCAATGAAACAGATCCTTCTTTGCGAACTTAATATGAGCGAGGGCACCGATAAAGAAAAGATCGAGGCCGTTTCCGGGGAACTTCGAAATACCGAGGGTATCACCATTATAGACATCGACTCGGACAAAGATCATAACAGGACTGTATATACATGGATCGGAGAGCCGGAATGTGTTTTGCGGGGTGCTGTCAATATTTCTTCAAAAGCCCTGGAACTCATCAATATGGCAGAACACAAGGGTAGCCATCCCCGGATGGGTGCCATCGACGTCGTTCCCTTCGTGCCTGTGAGAAACGTCAGCAAAGAAGAGGCCCTTGTTATAGCCGAACGCTACGGTGGCTGGCTGGGTTCTGTCGGGGTGCCGGTCTATTATTATGAGGAAGCCGCGAAAAGACCTGAGAGGGAAAGCCTTGTGGCGATCAGGAAGGGACAATACGAGGCGCTGCCCGAAAAGATGAAGGATGAGTTCTGGCGGCCCGATGAAGGTCCTTTTTCCTTTGTGCCAAGGAGCGGCGCAACAGTAACCGGAGTACGTTTCCCGCTAGTAGCTTTCAATGTCAACCTTCGTACCGATGAGCTGGAGATCGCCAGGGAGATCGCGACAAGGATGAGATTCAGCAGCGGCGGGTTGCGTTTTGTCAGGGCGATCGGCCTCCCGCTTGAAGAAAAAAGGATGGTTCAAGTCTCCATGAACCTTACAAACTACGAAAAAACTCCCATTCCGGTGGTCTACAATCTGATAAAAACACTGGCAGAAAGCTATGGAGTTACGATCGCGGAGGCAGAACTGGTTGGACCTGTGCCGATGGCGGCCTTACAGGACGTCGTCCGAACCTGTCTTCAGGTTCATAAATTCGAGATCGACCAGATCATCGAATCCCATTTACTGGGCTGAAAATCTCCTTCCCACTCCCGATCAGCCATTTATGATGACTAGTCAGGCAACTTGTTTTAAACTGAAATTATCAGCAGGAATAATGGAGGTTCATATCTTCATCAAGATCAGGAGGGAATGGCATGAGCAAGGCAGTGAACATTGACTGGAGCAACCTGGGTTTCAAATACACCAAGACCGATCTTCGCTATGTTTCAAGGTGGAAGGACGGGAAATGGGACGAGGGCAAACTGACCGGGGACAACACCATCTGCGTCAGTGAGGCCTCCAACGTGTTCCATTACGGGCAATGCTGTTTCGAGGGGCTGAAGGCCTACCGGACGAAAAAAGGCAGCATACAGCTTTTCCGGCCGGACCAGAACGCCAGGAGGATGCAGGACAGCTGCAAAAGGGTGATGATGCCAGAGGTGCCGGTGGACAAGTTCCTGGATGCCTGCACCCAGGTAGTGAAGGCGAATGAAGCCTACGTTCCGCCCTATGGTACTGGCGCTACGCTTTACCTTAGGCCATTCGTCATAGGAGTCGGGGACGTAATAGGGGTTTCACCCGCCCCGGAGTATATCTTCAGCGTTTTCTGCCTGCCAGTAGGTGCTTACTTCAAGGGGGGGCTTTCACCGGTGAACTTCATCGTTTCTGAATACGACAGGGCTGCCCCCTTTGGAACGGGAGCCGCAAAGGTGGGGGGGAATTACGCGGCCAGCCTGATGCCTCATGAACTGGCGAAAAAAGAGGGTTTTGCCGACTGCATATACCTCGACGCGGCGACCCATACAAAGATAGAGGAAGTTGGAGCGGCAAACTTCTTCGGGATCACCAGGGACGGCAGGTTCGTCACTCCGGACTCACCTTCAATACTGCCCAGTGTTACCAGGAAAGCCCTTCTTACGGTAGCGAAGGACTATCTCGGCATCGGGGCTGAGGAAGGGGATGTATTCATCGACAGGCTGGATGAGTACGCCGAGGCTGGTGCCTGCGGGACAGCGGCAGTGATTACACCCATAGGTGGCATCCAATACAAGGGGAAACTCCATGTTTTCTTCAGCGAAACAGAAGTCGGCCCGGTCACGAAAAAGCTTTACGACACACTCACGGGAATTCAGTTCGGGGACATAGAAGCCCCCGAGGGGTGGATCCACAAAGTCAAATAGCGCTACAAAGGAGCCATTGCCATGCCTGATCTCCCGGGAAGCCTCCTGTTAAAAAGGGTAGTGGAGCCTGGCTTCTGCTCCGGCTGCGGGCTTTGCGCAGGGATATGCCCTTCTTCGGCTCTGGAGATGGGACTCAACGGAAAAAAGGAACTGGTGCCATTCATGAAGGGGCATTGTTCGGGCTGCATGCTCTGCCTGGATATATGCCCCTTTTCCGGTGAAGGCCCGTCCATTGATGATGTCTCGCAAACCCTTTTCGGACAACTTCCGGGGTTGAACAGAAAGGATGAGACCGGGTCATTCCTGTCGGCGTGGGAAGGTTATGCCCTCAGGGGGGAATTCAGGACCAGGGGTGCCTCCGGAGGAATGGCATCGTGGTTTTTAACGAAGGTCCTTGAAGAAGGGGTCGCAGATGCTGTCATCTCCGCAGGACCTGACGAAAGAAGACCGGGCACCTGGACCTTCATAAGGACCCGAAACCCCGATGAGGTTATTTCCCGGGCGGGCTCGGTCTACCACCCGGTTCCCTTCGATGAGGCGGTCAGGACCATCCTTTCTGAACAGACCGGCGAACGGCTGGCGGTGGTGGCTTTGCCGTGCCTTGCTTACGGCCTCAGGAAAGCCATGAGGAAGATCCCGCTCCTGGGTGAGAAAATTGTACTTCTGGCCTCCCTTACCTGTGGCCTTATGCCAACCCGCCGTTATTCCGATTATATTTCACTGGAATCGGGGATACTTCCGGAGGATATGGGATGCATCAATTTCAGGCTTCCCCCCAAAGAACCCGACAGCGGCAATTACAGGCATGTTGCCATATCCCGCGATAGGGAGCCAGGAAAGCCGGTGCCCGTAAAAGGGGTCCCCGATTTCCTCTGGGGGCATGGGGGCTTTATCCAGGGAGGCTGCCTGGTCTGCGACGATGTTTTCGGAGAGACCGCAGACGTGGTTTTCATGGACGCGTGGCTTCCGGAATATTCACGGGAAACCAGGGGCAATTCGATCGTCCTTTGCCGGATCCCCGCTGCCGATAGCATCGTCAGGAATGGCATCACGGGAGGGGAGTGCCTTGCCCGGGAAATTGGAGCTGACAGGCTGGTCCTTTCGCAGGGAGAAACACTGAGGATCAAACGCCTGCTACTTGCCGGAAGGCTTGCCAGGCTCGAGGAAAAGGGTGTCACTTACCCCCGGAGAAGGGTAACACCTGACAGGAAGGTTTACAGGGATAACGAAGAATATTTCCTTCTCTGCGAAAGACTGAGAAAAGCCATAGATGACCTCCCCCTGGAGACCTTTGAGGACCTGGGTACATTCCGAAGTGCCGTGGAAAAGCTTATGGGAGAAGAAAAGAGATCCCGGGAAGGCTAACTGCCCACTGGCATGGGTTTTATCATCCAGCCCATAACTGCGGCCACGAAACAGAATGTCCCGGCTGCCATGTAGGCCCAGATGTACCCCCCCGTGCTATCAACTATGGCTCCGGCCAGTATCGGTCCCACGATACCCCCGACCCCCCAGGCTGTGAAAAGGATGCCATAGTTCAATCCCAGGTTTTTTGTCCCGTAAAAATCGCATACCGCCGATGGGTAGACAGAAAGCATGGCCCCATAGGCGAAGGTGACAACTCCGGCCCCGAAAAGGATCGTCCCGAAGGAGCGGAAAAGAGGGAAGGCAAGGAGAACGGCTCCCTGGCACAGGTAAAGGAACATCATCGTCTTCGATCTTCCGAGCCTGTCTGATATCATCCCTGCCATAGGCCTCCCTGCCGAGTTGAAGATAGCTATGGCTGCTACAAGAAGAAAGCCTATGTCCTGCCCTGTCTGGATCGAGGCGATCTTTGAAAGGTGGCCTATGACCATAAGGCCCGCCAAAGCCCCTGCCGCGAACATGACCCACATCTGAAGGAACTGCGGGGTCCTGACCATCTCCCGCCAGGTGTAGTCCCTGGAGGCAGCAGGGGTTGATGTCGTGGGACAATTAATGTGAATTATTGGATTTTCCGGTGTTTTGAGGAACTGGGCCAGGAAAACTACCACTATCATAAAAGCAATGCCAAGGGTCCTGAAGGCATTCAGGATACCGAAAGAAGAGATAAGGAACCTTGTCAGAGGGGCTATGTAAAGTGATGCCAGCCCGAACCCGGCGACCACTATTCCCGTGATAAGTCCTTTTTTTTGTGGTGGGAACCATTTTATTGCAGCCGGGGTAGTGGACGCATATCCCATACCTATGCCTGAACCCGCCAGAACCCCGAAGCCGATGACCATTCCGGTGACACTCGGGAAAAAACTGGCAATTATCAAGCCGGTCCCGACAAGGATGCCGGCGACGGTAGAAACAAGTCTGGCTCCGAACAGGTCCTGGAGCCTTCCCCCGGGGATCATCAGCAGCGCAAAGAAGAGTATGGCAAAGGTGTAGGGGAGTGATGCCTGTGTACTCGACCACCCCTGGCTCTGTGTTATGTTCCCCGCAAAGATGCTCCAGGAGTAAAGAACCCCGAAGGTCAGGTTGATCCCCGTGCCGGCCAGAACGACGATCCATCCGGTCCTGTTGTGGTTATTCAAAATACGACCTCCCAGGCAAAATATTTCGGAGTTTAGCACAAACGTCAGATCCGTCCTAATTACAAAAATCTCCATGTCAGGGAGCCGTGTATCAGAGATCGCGACAGAAAACCGGGGACCGGATAAACGGAAGTAGTTTATCCTTATTGACAGATTGTCGACAAACGACATAATAATGGTAACTCTTTTTCAGGAAACCGGAAGGGGGTTGAAGATTGCCCAGGGAGAATCGTTTTTTTCACGAGAACCTGAACCGGAAAGTTGCCGAATACCTCCGTGAGGAGATCCTCTGGTCCGGAAGGTTCAAAACGGGTCAGCACATTCAGGAGATGGATATCGCCGAACAGCTGAACATCAGCCGTGCGCCCGTCAGGGAGGCTCTTAGGGAACTTGAGCACCAGGGGCTTGTCAATTATCTCCCCAGAAGAGGCACCTTTGTCGCGACCTTTGACCACGACGATTTTCTCGAGATCGTGGACATAAGGTACATGATCGAATCAAGGGTCCTTGAGACTATAGTAGTGAACCGGAAACTTACCCCTGGCGACATCATGGAACTTCGCGGTATCGTGGATGACATGGTAGCCCTTGCAGGCAATGATGCCCCCATGGAGAACAAGGTTACTGATTTTTCAGAGAAGGATATCAGTTTTCACAAATTTATCTGGGAGAGGTCAGGGCGAAAGTGGAGTTACAAGATCCTGACCGACATGTATTACCAGCTGAGACTTGCAATGATGCAGGATATGATCATGGAGCAGGATATGAAGGTTTCCGCTGAAATGCACTACGGAATAATCGACTCACTTGAAAACAACGACCTGGAGGGGGCAAAGAAAACGCTTCTCCGGCATATTTTCACATTATGGCTGGAATCAGACCGGAATAGAGAGGTTAAAGGAGCTCTTATCGAAAGACACTTCGGTGGTGTGCTGGAGACATAAAAGTGTGTTGCCAATTATGACAGGGAGGGTTCAATATGGACGGCAAAAAGTTCGAGTACTTATCGGTCAGTGATGCTCCAAGGATAGTTGTTACACCTCCGGGGCCCAGGTCCCTTGAAATACTCAAGATGCAGGAGGATCTTGAGAGTTCCTCCGTTTCATACCCAAAGGGTATGCCCATGGCTCTCGAGCGGGGCAAAGGGGCTACGCTGGAGGATGTGGACGGCAACATCTACATTGACTGTTTTTCGGGGGCGGGGGTAATGGCACTTGGGCATGGTCACCCGGAAGTTCTGAAGGCTGCCCACGAACAGATAGACAAGATCACCCACACCCTTGATATTCCGAGCGAAACAAGGATGAAGATGGTAAAGGCCCTTCGCGGCATACTTCCGAAAGAGCTGAGCCGGGTCTTTTTCGGCGGCCCCACAGGATCTGATGCCGTTGAACAGGCAATAAAGCTTGCAAGGTTCAACACACAGCGCTACGGAATAATTGCCTTTGAGGGCGCCTATCACGGGATGACCGGTGCCTCGCTGGCTGTGACAAGCGACAGCGGGCACCGGGACGGTATCGGTCCTCTCGTGCCGGGAGTCCAGTTCATACCTTTCCCCTACAGGTACCGTAACCCCTTCGGTTGTCCGGAAGAGATGGTCGACGAATTTGCCGCCGAGAACCTGGAGCGTGTTCTTGATGACTCTCATTCGGGCTACTCCAAACCCGCAGCTGTTATTCTGGAAGCGGTGCAGGGTGAGGGCGGAACCATTATCCCTACCCCCAGATTCCTCCAGAGGGTTAGGGAGATAACAAAGGCGCATGGAGTGCTCATGATATGCGACGAGATACAGTGCGGGCTTGGACGAACAGGGAAAATGTTCGCCTTTGAGCACGCCGGGATCGTCCCCGACATCATTACGATAAGCAAGGCCCTTGGCGGAGTCGGTTTCCCGATCTCGGCAATAGCCTTCAGGGAAGAACTTAACACCATGCCTACCGGTAAAAGCATAGGGACCTTCCGCGGCAACATGGTGGCTTTTGCGGCAGGAGCTGCCGCCCTGAACTGGATGGTCGACAACCAGGTGCCTGAATACGCGGCAGAACTCGGGAAAAAGGCTATGGCACGATTCAAGGAGATTGAAAAGAACTCCAAGATTCTCGGGGAGGCCAGGGGTATCGGACTGATGATCGCCCTTGAGATAGTTGAGGACAAGAAATCAAGGAAACCGGCCACGGATCTGACAAAAATGGTAAGAAAACTGGCCCATCAGCGGGGGGTTATGATCGAGGTTGGGGGGCACCACAACAACGTGGCAAGGCTGCTGCCCCCGCTGATAATCTCTGAGGACCTCCTGATGAAGGCCGCGGACGTCCTTGAAGGAGTGCTGAAGGAATTGGAATAGGTCCTTCAGGCAACAATGAGACAGGGCTTCAGAGCGAACAAGGCCTGAAGATCATTTCACCACAGGACACAGAGATAACGCTTGCCACAGGCCACTGAACATGGACAGTGATCCCTTATGAAACGTTGTTATTGAAGGTCAACCAATGCTGCGGCGAGTTTTTCGCGGATCCGGGAGTGATGGGAGCCTGACCAGTATACCTGACCGCAGCCGGGGCATCTGGTGAAACGCTCGTACATGAGCCTCGTCAGGGGTTCCAGCCTTTCTATCACGTCCCCCTTGTCCGTACGAACAAGGGGGACGTTGCATTTGGGGCACCGGGTGAACAGTTCTATCCGGTCCTTTAGCCCGAAGAAATGGATCACTTCGGCCAACTGTTCCCAGGGGTGTTGGGACCGGATGAGGTGCCCCCACAAGACCCGGTTGCGTTTCAGCAGTTCCTTGTCCCTGGTCAGAAGGATCCTTCTGTCTTTCCCGGCAACATCCGCAATTTGTGCATCCCCCCAATGAGGGTCATAAAGGGTGTCGAACCCCGTAAGCCTTAGAAGGCTGGCAAGGCGGGCCACATTAACGTCTACCACGAAGGCTGACCGGTCGAATGGTTCCGGAAAGAGAAGCGAGGGCCTGGATACGTCAACGGGGGGTTTATGGGGATGTATATCAAGCGTCTCGCCCCAATGCGGAATGTACTGGAACGACCTGTTACGGTTGCCGGAAACTATGGAACCCACTTCGGTGTGAGGTACTCCCCGGGACTCAACGAGATCCTTGACAGGCGCGAGCCGGCTCAGGTCACGACAGGGTTCCGGGAACCTGTGCAAACCGTTGAGCATATCAGCAAGATCCCCGTGAAAGATCAGCCGTACATTCATCGCGGATCATTTTCCCCTGAGGCCGGGTACTCCCGCACCGATGACAGCCTTTTCGATCTTTTCGAACCCCTGCAGTGCTGTCCCCCAGATCGTGTATTCCTTGCCGTTTTTCATTGTTACCCTGAATCCCTGGTCTCGTCTCCCCTTCTGGACGAGTAACGGCACGGTTGCCCTGAGTGAGAACAGGGAGGCAAAAGCGCTCAGCCATTTCATCCATTCAGGCATGGTATACCTGATCGTCCCCGCTTCGGCCATTTCTTCGAACCTCAGGTATTGCCGTCCCCGTATCGTGTCCATGATCATCCCTTCGGAGGTTATAATTACCTGAAGGCTTTCGTACCATGCCGCTATAACGTTGAGCGAAAGGAACAGAATTCCGAAAAGTGCCAAACATATCAGGACCGCAAGAGGCGCACCTTGCGAAACTGCCATTGCTCCCAGGAAGCACAAGAGCCCGCACATCCCGAAGCCTATAAGATCTGGCAGTATCACTGCCCTGACCCTGCCATGTCTGAGGGCTCCATCCATTTTCGGGGGCCAGGGTATCATGAAATAACCAGCCACTCCGGCAAGTAAAAGAAACAAGGCAGATACCGGGCGTGAACCCTGTGATGGAACAAGGAGCGAGATCGATGAAAAAAGTCCGGCAAACAACAGGATCCTTCTTATGAAAGCTGCCATTTTATTGCCTCCCGTGAAGTCAGTCAGGCAAAGTCCTGGTACGGTGCGGAAAACCATTGCCGGTTCTCTTTTGTGTCAATTTTATCAGAGTACAATGATGTGAAGTGCCGGTTTTCGGGAAAGCCGGGAAGAGCTTTTGGCCCGGAAATTTGTAAAGTGTTTTGATATTATCTACATAGATCCGGATCTTGACTACGAACTGGAGGTTTATCTATGGCGGGGGACGAAACCGTTTTTGGAGTTATTGGAGGCAACCTTAAACTCGGGATCTTCAAGTCGGCATACGCCGCGTTGGTTCTGACAGATCGGCGCCTTATTTACGTTTTTGTGACCAGACAGATGACAAATGACGCCATAAAAAAGGCCGGGGAAAAAGCCAAAGCTGAGGGCAAAGGGTTGTTTGGCAAGATGGGTGCTACTATGGCCGCTTCTGCAGACCTTCTGAGGAATTTTGCCTCGATGGATCCCGAGGAAGTTATGGCACTGAATCCCGAAAATTTTGCTATCCCCGTTGACAGTGTGACCAGGGCCAGACTCGACAGGATAAGCAGAAAAGACCACGAGGGAGATTACCACGGAGAGTCTATTGAACTTCACGTCGAAACTCCCCAGAGGAAGCTTAAACTTACGGTCAATTTCATGACATCGACCCCTGAGGATATTCTCAGGAGATCCCTCGGCAATAAAGTTGTTCGAGGAAAACATTACTAAAGGAGTGAACCCTGAAGATGAGATCCCATATCAGATCCCTTTTTACGAACTTCCTGGTCTTCTTTTTGACAGCGGCCTGCATCGTGTCCTTTACGGCAGGGATGTCAGACTCTTTCACTCCCCCTCCCCTGCCGGGAGAAGAGGAGCAGGGAGGCAGCGAAAATCCTCCACCTCCCCCCCCGCCTCCTGCTGTTGGCTCTTCGGAGGAGAAACCGGATCCTTCAGCCGTCCCCACTGAAAAGCCGGCTCCGAAGCCCCAGCCGAAACCGAAGCCTAAACCTAAACCACAGGAACCCCAGGTTTCTGCAGAGGAGGCTTTTAATAAGGGGATCGCATCACATGAGGCCGGAAACTTTCCTGAAGCCCTGAAATGGTTCACCCTGTCCGCAGGAAAAGGTTCCATGCCCGCCCAGTACAATCTTGCCGTAATGTACAAAATAGGGGAGGGAACTGCTCCAAACCCTGAAAAGGCCTTCGAGTGGTTCAACCGTGCTGCCATGCAGGGGGACGAGGACGCCCAGGCAGAGGTGGGACATGCCCATCTCACCGGTAACGGAACAGAGCAGAATTTCGTCCAGGCGAGGTTCTGGTTCGAGCGCGCGGCGGAAAAGAACCATGAAACAGCGGAGTTCAATCTCGGGGCTATCTACCGGGAGGGTCTTGGTGTTCCCAAAGATCCGCTTAAATCCTTTTACTGGTACGAGCGCGCAGCCCAGCACGGTGATGTCGAGGCGATGGTGAATGTAGGCGTTTTCTACGAACGGGCATGGGGGACGGTCTACAGTCCAAGAAAAGCGGTCCAGTGGTATGAAAAGGCCGCGGAAGCAGGTTCCGCTGAAGCTGTAGCCTACCTTGGTGAATGTTACGTGACCGGCAAGGGTGTTACGAAGGATATGAAGAAAGGGGTAGCTCTTCTTGAGAAGGCGGCAAAACTCGATGTGGCTTATGCGAAAAAACTGCTCTACGAGATCGACAGGAAGAAGTACCGTAAATACCGGGAGTTCGCCGATTAGCCCTTGACCGAATAAGCGCAAAACAAGGGCCGCCCTTGAGGGCGGCCCTTGTTTTGAAACGCTAGAATCTGAACGTGGAGAGAACTTTTTCGATGGTTGCCTTTGAAGCGCTCCAGCTTTTTGTCGGGACCATAATTCCAAATCCCTTCCCATTCGGCAATTTGCCGCAGTTTATTGACATTGTCTGGATCCCGCCAACTGTTGATGTGACCTGCTCGAATGTTCGGCCGCCTACCTGTATTTTGCCGACTGTCCCTTTTGAGCGTTCCTCTTTGAATGCCTTGGCTATTTCCTCGTAATTGCCGATTACGACGGATATGCCCATTTCCGGGTTGTTCATGCTTCCCTTCCAGGCAACAAGGGCATCTCCGTCCGATTGGGATATTTTTTTATTCTGCCAATCAGGGGGGACCTGGAATGATATGGGTCCTATCGAGAGCTTTTTCCAACCGTCGATATCCTTCACGCTGCCCCCCTGCGACGTCGCCTTGGATTTCGGAGCCGGTGAAGCGGTGATCCGGATGTCGCCTGCTATGAACCAGCCGTTCCCCTTGAGTTCCAGTCTGAAAGCCTTGGCACTTACCGGCGGATTCAGGGTCTTGCTGTATGACGGTATGGATTTGCCCACATTACCGTATGAGAGTTCAGACCAGTTGATGTTCGTGTTTTTCAACTGATCCACGACTATCCACTCGCCGTTCTCCTTCTGAAGTTTGAGGGTTATCGTGGAGCCCTCGGTTTTAATGTCGGTCCCGGCCCTGCCTATGTAAATTCCGCTTACCTCCTGCAGACTTCCGAAATCCTTCTGCAGCCAGTCGCTGCCGTTCTTTGAACCGTTCCAGCTTCCTCCGCTGAAGACGTCGCCCTTTGTGTTGGGGGCGTAGGTTGAACTCGTAGAAACTTTGCCCTCCAAAGGTTTCTGCTTCTGTACGGTCTGTTCCTTTGCAGGGGTTTCCTGCTTCGGTTGGGTCTGCGGTGTTTCCTCCTGTTTCTGTTCACTTTGTGCTGCCTGGGTTTTCTTCAGATCCTTGATATACTGTTCCAGTTTGCCGACGTGATCGCGTATGACGGGATCCTCCTGGATCGCCAGCCCCTCGCGGTACCTTTTCAGAGCTTCTTCGTATTTTTTTGCGTTCTGGAGCTTCGCTGCCTCTTCCCATATCTTTTCGGCCTTATCCCTTGCCCTGGCCTTTTCTGCGGCTTCTTTTGCCTGCTTCGCCCTCAGGTCCTTCAGATATTGTTCAAGTTTTGTGACATGACCCCTTACGTTCCCGTCGTCGGAGATCTCCAGCCCTTCCTTGTATTTGCCCAGGGCTTCTTCGAATTTTTCCGCTTCCTGAAGTTTTGCGGCTTCCTCCCATATCTTCTCCGCCTGGGCCCTTGCCCTGGCCTTTTCCTCCGCTTCTTTTGCTTCTTTAGCCTGCCTGGCCCTGAGTTCTTCGATGTACTTTTCGAGTTTGTCGGCATGGGCCTTGACTTTTTCATCTTCATGGACCTGCAGGCCCTCCCTGTATTTTGAAAGGGCTTCTTCGAATTTTTCTGCGGTCTGAAGGCTCGCTGCCTCATTCCAGATGGCTTCTGCCCTGGCTCTCTTATCCTCTCTATCCTTCATTTCGGCAATGAATTTTTCCAGTTTTACGACATGGTCCCTTACTCCGGGGTCATCTTTGATCTCAAGGCCTTCCCGGTATTTATCAAGGGCTTCCTCGTATTGTTTCGCGTTCTGCAGTTCGGCGGCTTTCTTCCAGATCGATTCGGCCTGTCTGGTATTCTCTCCTTCCATCCTGGCGACCTCGCTCTTTATGGCTTCGTTGCCGGGATCGAGAGCAAGGGCCTCTTTCATGGAAGAAATGGCCGAGTTGTACTGTTTGCTTCCCCAGGCATTGATGGCTGTAAGGAATTTATCCGCCGCCTGGACCTTTTCTATGGAGGTATCCACGGGAAGGGATATTGATGCCCTTCCGATCTCCTGGTTTGAGTGCTTTGCAATTACGGTTACTTCGGCGGTGCCGGTTTTCTCTCTCGATACGGTGACCGAGGTCCCGTTTTTCGAACCCTTGAAAAGAGTACCCGGATCGGCTTCCCAGGCAAAGGAAGCACCATCGACACGGGAAAGAGGTGTCGCCTTGAGCTCTATGGTCTGTTTTTCTGTGTATGTGCCGGCCGGAACGTAATCCACCTTTCCTCCAGGATGAACAATTTTTGACGGCTCAGAGCATTTCCCGATGTCGATATTCATTTCGAGAGGAGTGATCGTTATCTCTTCTTTAAGTTCCGCAAGCAGTGTCCGGGAAGATCTGTCGCTTATTTTCACGGAGTAGGTTACCGGGCCAAGGCCCCTCACCGGCCCCAGGTCGGCCGTTCTTTTCCCGTCGGAGTTCCTTGGTGACATGGGAGCCTGGCTTCTCCAGTCGAACTGGAGGAGAGACGGGTCAAGTCCAGACGGGAGTATGACCTCAAGCAGGGCCTTCCCTGCCGCAGGTATTGACCCGATCTCCTTAAGAGAGAATTCGGGGACCGATACGTTGAAAGACACCTTATCAGAGCGGCCGACTATTGTCCCTTTGCTGTTCTTGACCTCCACCCGGAGGATTATCGTGCCTGGCCGGTCGGGGGTCAATCTGTTCGACTTTTCAGGACCTGAAAGTCTTGTCATGCTTATCTTCGGTGAGGCATGCCAGAATATTTTCAAGGAAGCCTTGCTGCCGCTCTTTTCCCCCCCCGGAGTGTCGGGGAACTCGACCCTTGGGGTGAACCCTGTGCCCAGTTGAACACTTTCTGGGACATTCAGCAGTTTGACCGGAAATTCAGTGGTGTTCAACACAATGGTCGCGCTGGCCGTCTTTTTCCCCTTGTCTGTGACAGTTACCGATATCGTATTTTTCCCCGGTTCCGTAGGGGTAAGAGTGGCCTTCCCCTCTTCGGCAGCAACGTTGTTGCTCCATTTCCATGTATAGGGAGCGGTGCCTCCTTCGACATCAGCAGTGATAACCGCCTGGTCGTTGACTTCGATGGTTTCCTTGTCGGCCGAAAGGGCGATCTTTAAAGGTTTTGCTATTAGTCCTGCCGGAAGGGCAACGACAGGGAAAGTAACCGAAGCCTTCCCAAGCAGTAGGCCGTCCTTGTCCCTGGCCTCAACTTCTGCTGATGCGCTGCCCGGTTCATTCCTGTAAAGTGTCGCCTCGTTGCCGATGCTTGTCGATGCCATGGATGTTCCTTCCGATGGAATCCACTTCCAACGGATATCCTTCGGGGCAGCAGGATCCTTGATCTCGACTTTCACTTTTACATGTTCGTCTGTGAAAAAGGCGTCCTTCGGTACATCCTTTAGCCCTTCGCCTTCTTTCCATTCCTTCGGGCGCGGTCCTGCCGTGCCAATTACAGAAGTTGAAAGATCGAACCCGTATACCTCGATAACAGTATTGTTCTTTGCCAGGGTCTCTCCCTTGGGGCTTCTGGCCTCGGCTTCCAGTTCGTACTTTGCCGGTTCCTCAGCCCGGAAGGAGAACTCCGTGGAATCGGCGGCCTTTGCCCCCTGTCTTCCCGATTTGCCTTTCAGGTTCCAGACGATAAAGGCGTCCTCAGGGAGGGCTGGTTTCGCGGCAGCCTTTACGGCGACTTCCTGCCCCACCATGGGTTTATCCGGCGTCACCTTGAATGAGATTTCAGGGCCGGTCACTTCTATCTCGATCCGTTCCGATTCCCCGAGGGTTTTGTCTTCGGGACCGACAGCGTATGCCCAGACAGATACAGTTCCAGGTTCAGAGAAAACGGCCATGGTTGTTCCGGTTTCCGTTTCCTGTGGGGTGAAAGCGATCTCGGTAAGGGGTTCGAAGAAGAAAAGGATCTTACCCTCAGGTTTCTCCCCCTCGATAGATGCTTTGAATTCTACAGGGGTCCCGGCAGCAACCGGCCCGGAGGCGGGAGAGATCCTCTTCAGGGCTACGGTCAGTTCCCCCTCCTTCTTGTCGGGTGCGGCTCCTGCTTCGCCGGTCGTTCGCTTCGGGTCCGGGACGATCCGGATGCTGGAAATGATGCCCCTTAGTTCGGCTAGCCCACTGTCGATATATTCTTTCAGGGCTTTTTCATCGTATTTTTCGGGGGAGCCGTTGAACATGAGGAATCCCTGGAAAGACAGGGCGACCTGCCCCTTGACCACCATGCCCTTGAGATCGACGTGCGCGCTGTAAACCCCGCTTGTGACCCGGAGGTCGCTGATAAAAGGGCCTTTCACGGACATGAACCCCTTGTAGCTGTCTATTTCGATGCTTTCCTTCTTTCCGTAAGGGCTGTTCTGGATTACCTGCTTTTCGGCCTCTTCAAGGGTGCCGTTAGGCCATGGAGTTATTTCAAGGATAAATTCGCCCTCGGTGCTCAAAGGTTCACCTTTTCCTGTTTTTCTTTTAAGGACTATCCCGTTCTCTACAGGACCGCCCTGCCAGTCCGAGGAGGCGGAGACGGAACATCCCATGGGAAGGACTTCTACTGAACGGTAACCCCTGGCAATGGTATTGGCGGGGGTCCCTTTCTGGTTTGCCTTGAGCTTCTCATAAACCTGGATGCCTATGTTCCCCTGGTTTTTTCGCAGCTCCGGTCTCGGAAGGAACTGCAGGTCAGCCTCCGGACCGTCAGTTCTGCCATCTTGAGCGTTCAGGACCGCCAAAGCGCGTATCCCGTTAGTTGAGTCAGGGTCCCAGCTGAAGGAAGGCGCAGCCTTGTCTGCAAGCTCCGGGGGCAAATTTGCTCTTACCGATATTATGTCTCCTTCCATTACTTTTGCAGGAGCCTCTAATTTTACTGTTCCCCAGGAATTTACCGCAGCATTCGCCTCTTCATTTTTATCATCTCCAGATGCTCCGGCATCTGTCTCATCTGTTTTGTCCGCGGTCTTTTCAGTTTTTTCAGCGTCTTCTTCTTTCTCTTCCTCGTCTTCAGGATCAGGCCATGCCGGGTCAGAGACCTCTATGGGGCCGGCCTCTGCGGAGGCTGTGCGCCCCTTCCTGTCGGTGGCTACGACCATGAACTTCACAGACTGTCCTGAAAGCCCGGCCATGGAAGCGCTCATCACGGGGCCCACTGCGACAGGGTTGGTGCTCCAGAAACGGCCTCGCCATTCGAACCATTCGTAGCCAAGGTCTTTGTCGGGCCTGGATACCTCGAGCCTGAGGTTTTCTGTGTCTGTTACGGTCTTTGGCCAAGGGGAAAGCCTTACTGCAACCTTGCTGTCGCGGACCACCTTTATCGTTCGAGTTACCTGCCCTTCGAATATTATCCTGTCCGCCTCAGTTTGAAGAGCGTAAAGCCCAAGGGTGAAACTTTTGCCGGCGAAAGGCTCTGTATCGATAATGACCATGTCGCCGTTCCCGATAACGGTGTCGTCGAGACTCCACTGCAGGCGGAGGTCGCCACCGGCCGATCTCCCCAGGACCACGGCCCTGAAAGTGGCCCTCTCCCCTGCGGTCAACTCACTGGTCTCGGGCGTTATCATCACCCTTAACGGTCCGGCGGTCGCATTGGGGGAGACAGCGATCCTTGTCGACGATTCAGAATGATAATTATCCTTAGTCCTCGCATATACTGAAATTTCAGCTGTTTGCCCCTCGTAGCCTCTGCCATCGAAGTAGAAGACGTTTTCGGCACTTGCCGTTACCTGCCGGCCGTTGACCGACCAGAAGTAGCGGTCGAAATTCTCACCGTTAAGGCCGAAAGATGTCGTTATTGCTGTAACGGGAAGTACCTCTCCAGGGTCGATCCTGTCCACTGGCGCGCTAAGGCCTACCACCGGCTGGGGATATTCTCCCGGGGCAAGTACTTTTACGGTTTTGACCGCCCTGACCCAGTCGGTCTTCAGGTCTTTCAGTTCCGCATATACTGCAAGTTTGTAGGTCCCCGGCTCTATGGGTTCCCATTCGACCTTTGACCCTTTCCTGTTCTTCAGGCCCTCTGTGGATCCATCGGGTTCCAGCTTCCAGTCGAACCCGGGGTTGCGGGCCTCGCGATCCAGAACGGCTGTGAAGGAGAAAGGTTTGCCCTGGCATATCGTATCCGGTCCCATGATCCTGACCTCAAGCTCGGCAGGCTGCTTGCGCAGGGAGTCAAGGTATTCCCTGTATTCGGAGATGTATCTTTTCCTCTCGGAACTTCCTTCCGGATTCACAACGGCCCCTATGCGGGCCGCTACGGCCGGTTTGAGGGTTTTGTGGTCTGCCCTCTGACGGCCAACTATCTCTTCCACGCCTACGGTGGCTTCCCTGACGGCCCTTCTGGCCTCGGCCAGACTTTTTGTGGCCTCCTCCAGGTTTGTTCTGATGGAATAATCAGAACAGGAGGGCTTATGTTCCTGCAGGGCAAAGGCATCCCACCTGTCATGTATCTTCCTGATCTCCGCGTTGACCTGTTTCAGTTTCTCGTAGTTCGAGATGACATCCTCCATGGCCTTGCGGTCCTTTGAGGGGTTTCCCGTGAGTTCTATCAGGGGGCCGCTGCAGCCTATTTCCTGTTCTATCTCCCTGAGCTTCTTTTGCCCTTCTCCCTGTTCGAAAGCGTGCCGTTTTTCAAGTTCCTCTATTACGCCGGCAAAGAAACGCCGTGTGGTTGACCGCACAGCCTCGGCGTATTCGGCCCAGAGTTTTTCCCCGTATTTGCTCAGGTTCCTGTATTTGCGCGGCCAGACCGGAATGTCGCTCTGCCCGTCGGATATCGCCGTGTTGAGCAGAAGTTCGTGGTACATTGCAATGGTGGGGTCCTCCCTGACCTGGGGGAGAAGGATGTTCGAAATGGCGGGGCAGAGTTCGGGCAGTTTATATGCCTCGGAGGCTGTAACCGTTTCCGGCTTGGGTCGGCCGGGATTCTGGTATGTTATGGAAACAACCTTCCACTGTTCACCGTCCTTTTCGAACTCGGTACCCTGGTAGAGGGCGTCCACCATCTCGTCGTACATCCATTGCTGCCACCTGGAGACTCCCCATCCCGCTGCAGCCATGCCCATGCCGTAAAGCGCTTCAGGGACGGCCGTAACAGGGAAGATCAGGTAGACCACGCCTATAGCGACCCTTGTGTAGTTCTCCATTACAGCCGCTTCAACGATGCTCCCGCCCGGGACATGGTTCCGGAATATCTCCGTGGACAGGTTTGAGAAGGATTCGTTCCAGTCCTTCCCCTTCATAACGGCATCTATGTAGGCTTGCCCCTCCTGCATGAGGTTGAAGGCCTTGAAGGGCATGGAATTGCCTATCGTGCCCAGCACCGTGGAGTTGAGTTTGTCGTTGATCGCTCCTATGGGGATGGGGATAGTTATGTTGATCTTCTGGCCTTCGCCCCCGAACTTGAATTCAGTATTCAGGGCTCTAAGCCGGTCCGCAGTAGGACGGTCAAGGCCGTCAAGAAGGTAGTTCACCGCGTCGATCGTATCGTTAGCGGTGTTGTAATACTGTGCTGTCTTCTGCCATATAAGGGCCAGGGACAGCCTTGTGGCGTTGGGGTTTTCCGATGCCTTCTCCAGGATATCCATAAGCCGTTTCTGCTCGGATATGGGCATCCGGAGCGCTCTCTTCTTCAATTGTTCCGCCAAGGCTATCATGGTTTCGTGGGCTTTGGGCGGAAAATCGACCCCCTTTTCCCTGTAGGCGTCGAAGGTCTGCTCAAGAACATCAAGAAGCTGTTTTCTTTGGGAATCTTTTTCAGAGGGGCTTTTTGCCTGGTCGATGGCTTTCATGTGGGCATCTATGCCTTCGTCGATGTTGTGGCGGATGAAACCGGCAGACCTCTCGCCCAATGCTTTCAGGGCTCCTTCTATCGAAGCCGAATCAGACGGGTTTCCAAGCATGCCCTTGCTCATGTCAAGGATCTTTTTCAATTTTTCGGCAGGCGTAAGTTCCTTGCTCTGCTTGACAGCAATAACCCTTTTGGCCCAGGTCCCCAGGTCAGCGTCGACGGGTTTTGTCGGGAAATCCTTCAGCATGGCCTGATGATCCGCGGCACTGCGCTCTACGAACTTGGCCAGTTTAACAAGCCTTTCGTGGGGTGAGATGTTGCTATGGATGGCATCGGTGGTGAGATGCCTCAGGAACTCCAGGCTCACCGCAGGCTCCATGTCGAAGTCGGGTTTTGGAACACCCTCATCCATCAGGCTGGCGAGTTTGTCGGGGGAGCCTTTCTTGATGTCAACGTTGTTTTTAAGGTTGGCGAAGATATAGAGTTTTTCTATCGGGTCGGTCACATCGCGGTAGGAAACATTGTCGCCATTGATCACTACTTCCTTGAGTTTACCCCGGTTAAGGGCGTCCACCTCGGCCCAGTCGGCCCCCGGTTCGGTTATGTAGACATCGAGGGTAGCCCTGCGGTGGGCTGTAGCGTGGGCTTCAAGGGCAGCCATGTCCATTTTCAGATCCGCGCGTATCTCCTGGTTGTAGAGGTCCCTGAGTTCAACGGCGTTCTCAACCATGGATGTTATGACAGTGGCGTCAATGTCGCCCTCGAACCTGAGGTCGTTCCAGCTCTCCGTCGGCCAGCTGCCGACATCCATCTTGATGATATAAGGGAAGTCCGGATGTTTTTGGAGGTAGGTCTTTATTGCGCTGTCCCAGGCTTTCTGGACCGCGACGCGCCTGGTGTCCATAAGCGTTCTCTCCGCATGACCGTACTTTTTGTCCCACGCCTGGTAGGCCTGCGGCAGGGTATCCAGGGCCGAACCTCCTGTGGTTCTGGCTATGTCGTCCGCCTGTGCGCGTATGAAGTCGGCCTTGAATCCGTAAAGATCGGAGACCTTCATGCCGTCCTTTCCCATCTGGCGGAAAAACTGCTTAGGGTCCGTCTTTCCTGAAGCCAGGTTGTCAAGCCTTGAGCCGATAAGCATGTTCTGATCGGAGGGCAGGGAGGGGGGAGGGGATATGGTGTTAACTTTTATCCAGTAATCCTCCTTGTCGTCGGCCAGAACGGTTGGTTTCGGAGGATCAGCCGCGGAAGCGGCGCAACAGGGATAAGCCTGAAGCATCAAGAATGCCATCAAAAGAATGAGAAGCGACCTCTTCCACATAGGAAAGCACCGTCCTTAAACTGCAGATATGGAGCAACAAAATGGTCTTATCCAGGGTGTTAGCCTGAATTTTCAGTTTTGGATGAACCTTATGCCTCGAAGTGTTTCCCTGAGTGTTTCGTGCTTCACGTCGGTGGATCTGAACTTAAGGACGGAGAAGGTCACCTGGACGCAGAAGCCTATTCCCAGGGCGGCAATTATAGTCCCTAATCCCACTGGACCTCCCATCAGCCATCCGAAAAGCACGGCCAGGGATTCTATCAGGGCCCTGCAAACCCCTACGGGCAGGCCGCTCTTTCTTTCGAGAACAACCATGAGGCCATCACGGGGTCCTGGACCGAAAGCGGAACCCATGTAGAAGAATGTCCCGAGAGAGATCACGAAGAGGCCGGCTATCATCATTGCTACGCCTGAAATAAAGCCGCCCATGAGAGGTATCATGTCAAGTTCCAGAATGCGGTCAAGGAAAAAACCTATCAGCAACATGTTGAGTATTGTCCCCATTCCAAGGTTCTCTCCCGCCAATGCGACAATGACACAGATCAAAAGCCCCAGGAGAATGCTGGCGTTGCCTATGGACATCCCGAAAATATTTGACATACCCTTATGGAATACGTCCCATGGGGCATAGCCGAGATCGGCTTTCATGGTCATTACTATGCCCAGGGCGAAAAGGAAAAGCCCGAAAATCAGTTCAGCAACACGTCGGGGAAATTTTTTCAAAGACCATTCTCCTGTCCTATGAAAGGTTAAGGGCAAATAAACGATAAACCGGTAAAAGGCTATCCGTTGAAGGATAGCATGGAATTGAAACAAAGGTAAACAGAGGGAGGGAGATCAGGTGCAGCCTTTCTTCGGATAAGCATCGGGTCCTCACTAATGAAAAAACCCCGGGACCTGCCCGGGGCGATCAGGTTGATTCTTTCAGTCTGTTTCTTCAAACCAGGGCAGGAACCGGTCCCTCGACCATCGGAGGAAGAAAAGCAGCGAAAGATTGGCTTCAATTGGATCGAATCCCTCAGGGTCGAAAACTCCTCCGAACCATTCAAGGTAGTGTTCGTGCTCGGGGTCTTTGCTGTTTGACATTGCCCTTTTGAATTCCTGGAAACCGGGAGGTCCGCCCACGTCCTCTGGGGGGCACTGACCCTTTCCGTCCAGGCAGAAAAGGGAACCCCATTCCTCATCCTCGTCCGGGTTGACTTTTTCGATCTTGAGAAAATGGATCCAGCTGTCTCCGAAATCGTAAAGGTAGGTAAATTCGTCCCCCTTTTTTGAAACCAGGGAGTTCAGTCTGAAAAGACCTTCCTCGCAAGTGTTTTTCTCGTCCTCAGGAAGATCCATGTAGTTCTTGCCCTTGATATTGAAGCTGTGCATGTGTTCTCCCGTCCAGCCCATCACTATCTGGACAACATCGCTTAGCCGGTCAAGGGTTATAGCTGAAGGGACTACGAATCTCCTCCATATTTTTGGGGAGACATCCTTCAGTTCCATGTAGATCTGGTAGTTCTTCTCCATTAGAAACTCGCCTCCCCCAAAATCTGGTGAGTTCAAAAATATCGGTCCCTGAAACTGTCTGACCTACATTCCCATGTATGCTTTGCGTACTTCTGGCGAATCAAGCAACTCCCTGGATGTTCCCTTCTGAACTATTTTACCAGTCTGGATAACGTAGCCCCTGTTGGCGATCTCAAGGGCTTCCTGAACCATCTGCTCGACAAGGAGAACTGTAACTCCTGTGCGATTGATCGAAACTACGGCTTCCATGACCTTTTCCACCAGTGAGGGCATAAGCCCCAGAGAAAGCTCGTCCAGCAGAAGCAGACGCGGGTTGGACATCAGCCCCCTGGCGATGGCAACCATCTGTTGTTCGCCTCCGCTCATGGTTTCGGCCACCTGGGCACGGCGGTCATACAGTTTGGGAAAGAGTTCGAAAACCTGCTCAAGGCTGCGTTCTATCTCTTTCCGGTCGTTCTTGATAAATGCGCCGAGCTCAAGATTCTCTATTATGGACAGTTTCGAGAAAAGCCTTCTGCCCTCCGGAACGTAACTGATACCCAATTTTATCGTTTCGTGAGCTTTCAGTCTGGTAATATCCTTGCCATTGAAAAAGATCTTACCGCTGAATGGGTGCATAAGACCTGCTATGCTCCTCATAGTGGTGGTTTTGCCGGCCCCGTTGGCCCCTACTATAGCTACAAGTTCACCCTGGGCCACTTCAAGGCTGATGCCATGGATGACGGGAACACCATCATATCCGCAGTGGATATCCTGGACCTCAAGGATCGGATCAGTCATTCCTCGTCACCTCCCCGGATCGTTTTAGCCTTTCGGTGAACTTGGCTCCCAGGTAGGCCGTAATAACCTTCTCGTCCTCGACGATCTCCCTGGGGGTTCCTTCCGCTATCTTAACTCCGCCGTCAAGAACTACAACCATGTCCGCAACGGACATTATTGCCTCCATGATATGTTCGACAACGAGAAGAGTTATACCCCTCTCCCTGAGGCCTTTGATGATCTCCAGTGCCTCTTTGATCTCAGTCGAGGTAAGTCCAGCCATAGCCTCATCAAGCATAAGAAGGTTCGGCCCAGTGGCAAGTGCGCGGGCCATTTCCAGTCTCTTCTTGTATCCGATGGGAAGGCCTCCGGCAAGGTTATGGCTCTTATCCTCAAGACGGCAAAGGGAGAGGCATTCCTCGGCTACCTTGTGGGCCGTGTCGGCGTCAGCTCCCCGAAGGAAAGCCCCCACAAGGACATTGTCCATTACGGTCATCTCTTTCAGGGGGCGTACAACCTGGAAGGTCCTCACTGCTCCAAGACGGGCCACTTCGTAGGCTGGCAGGTTCGTAACATCACGGCCATCAAAGATCAGTTTGCCCGAAGTGGGCTTGTAAAATCCTGACACGCAGTTGAAGAGAGTGGTCTTCCCGGCCCCGTTGGGCCCAATAAGTCCTACGACGGAACCTTTTTCAACATCAAAGGAGACGTCGTTGCATGCCACTAGAGATCCGAACTTCATTGTAAGGTTGCGAACTTCAAGAAGGGCCATGCTATTTACCCCCTTCCCCGGACCTGGATCGCCTGATCCCGTTAAGAATACGGTCCAGGATGCCCATGATCCCCTTGGGCTGGTACACGACCACTATGACTATGAGAAGGCCGAAAATTATCAGGTCAACCCCTCCGCCTATTCCGCCCAGGTACGCACGGGTATACTCCTGCAAAGGAATGAGAAGGGCTGCCCCGAGAAGCGGTCCGTAAAAAGTTCCCAGCCCGCCGAGGATGGTTATAAGAACGAACTTCATGGACATGTCCAGGGACATGACCATAGGGGGGTCAACACGGTAGTTATACTGGGCGAAGAAAGCTCCGCAGAGAGCTGCCAGGAAGGCTGAAAGGGCCATGGCCGAAAGTTTGACCCTGGTGCTGTTTACTCCCAGCGATTCGGCGGTTTCCTGTCCCTCCCTTACCGCCCGAAGGTAGAATCCGAAGCGGTGTCTCTCTATCCAGCGGACGATCCCAAAGACAAGCATGAAGAGAAGAAGAACACCGTAGAAATATCCAACCTTTGACTGATACCATACGAAATTCTTCCAGCCAGGTTGTGTAAAGCCGTAATCAAGACCTATTGCCCCGCCTACCCAGTACCAGACCATGAACAGCCGGTTGAATATTTCCACTATTGCGAAGGTTGCGATGGCGAAGTAGTGGCCTTTCAGTTTAAAGCAGGGGTAACTGATAGCCACTGCAACCACTGCCGCTATCACGGCCCCGGCAAGTATGCCCGGCCATGGTATCAGTCCGAACTTTACCACTGCCATGCCCGCGCCGTAGGCACCTATTCCGAAAAACACGGAGTGCCCGAAGGAAACCTGGCCGCAATATCCTCCCAGGATATTCCATGCCTGGGCCATGCTCGAATAAAGGAAGACCTGGATCAATACGTGCTGGGCAAAAGAGCTGTGGTTGAACCATGGGGTAACCGGTATTGCAGCGAACACTGCCAGAAGGCCCAGCCAGAACAGATCCTTCCTGTCTATCTTGCCTTTTGTCAACATTGGATCACCATCCGAAGAGGCCCCGGGGCCTCACCATTACGACTGCCAGGTAGAGTCCGAATACAGCTACGTATTTGAAGACCGGTGCAATATAAAAACCGGCGAAGGCTTCGACGAGCCCAATAAGAAGCGAAGCAAGCAGAGCTCCGGGAATACTGCCGAATCCCCCCATAGCGACGCAAACGAATGCTATCAGGCTGAACAGGGCACCCACTTCGGGGTGTACCGCGAGGTATGACGGCAGGAGTCCTCCGGCGATCCCCACACAGGCACCGCCAAGACCGAAAACCAGCAGGTAGATATTTTCGGTATTGATCCCCATCAATTCCGCGGCTTCCTTGTCCATGGCCGTTGCCTGGATCGCCCAGCCAAGACGGGTTTTATTGACAAGCCTGTAGATCACGAACAGAAGAGCCAGGGCAAAGATCCCTATAACGAGTTGAGGGACCGGAATGATGATCCCGGCAAGATTAAGGGTTTTTCCTCCCAGTAGAGTGTCCTGCAGAAGTCGGAAGTTTGGTGAAAAACGGTTAAGGCATATATTTTTCAGCAGCATGGAAAGACCGAAGGTCGCAAGCAGGGCCGACATTGCCGATTTGCCTATTGTCCTGCTTATGACCAACCTGTAGGTAAGGGCTCCAACTATGAAAACAAAGGCCCCTCCTGCGATGGAAGAGATCAGGGGATCGATCTTCCAGATGAATCCGAGCCAGTAACTCAGGTACATAGCGATCATAAGGAATTCGCCATGTGCAAAGTTGATCACGTCCATGACGCCCCATATAAGGCTCAGACCCGCTGCCACCAGAGCGTAAAGCAGGCCGTTCAGCAGTCCGTCAAAGGCGACTTGGAGAAACGTGGCCATTCAGGGTACACCCCCCAGTTCATCATTTATCCCATTAATGTAAGATGCGAACCTGCGAAACAAGAGAGGCAACAGAGAAATCCCTGTTGCCTCTCTGTAAGATCCTCAAACAGCTTTGCGACCTGGCGGGTCGAAAAATCCAGACCCTAATTCATGGATCAGATTGTAGATCAGCGATCTTTCCATGGAACCATGGGAATAACAGGTTCCGTATCGGCAAGGTCAACAGGGTAGATCCTCTTGTACTCTCCCCCCTGGAGCTGGGTCAGCATGCTCATGGCCTTTAAGTTCTGGCCGCCGGGAGCAAAGGCAACTTTGCCGCCCATGGAGAGTGGGGATTCCCATTCGTTGGCGTGGAGGGTCTCTGCGACCACCGTCGGGTCAAGGCTCCCGGATTTCTCGATAGCCTGGGCCAGGACCAGGAGCGCAACTGCTTCCTGGATGGAATCGCTGTCAAAGGGCACGCTGGGATCCGTCTTGGTCTTGTAGATCTCTTCAACAGCTGCCACGGCGGGCATCAGCTCGGCGAACTCAGGAGCATAGCCCGTGCCGCCCATAAAGTAGTTTGCGTCGTCTCCAAGCTGGCCCGCGATGATGGGATCCTGGTAGCCGGTGCAGTAGTTGAGAGCAGCCTTAGGGAGCCAGTCCATCTGTTTCATCGTGCGGACCCAGAGGGTGTAGTCGCCACCCAGGCATGCTCCGAAAACTGCATCGGGGTTGGCGGCCTTCAGGGTCTGGACCTCACTGTTGAGGTTGGTGGCGCCTGGGTTGAAGGGTACATCGGCAACTACTTTTAAGCCGCCGGTCTCTGCGGCCATGCGCCCCTCCTCGGCAGCGTGCTTGCCGAACTCGGTGTTCTCGTAAATGAGACCCACGGTCTTGATGCCACTGTTTTTGGTTTTGTTGGCCCACTCGATAAATTCGACAAATTCAAGGGACTCTGTCTTGTCGGTGGGGGCCATTCTGAAGAAGTATTTGAAGTCGCGCTCAGTAAGAGCCCCTGAGCTGGAGCAGCCGCACATGAAGATCTTCTGCTTCAGTTCCGCCACGAAACTTGCAGGTTTTGTGGCAGCGCTGTTATAGCTTCCGATAATACCCCAGACTTTTTCCTGGTCAAAAAGTCTCTCGGCCTCTGACTTTGCTACATCGGGTTTTCCCTGGTGATCCGCATGCACAAGAACGAATTTGTAGCCGTCCAGGATACCTTCCTGTGCAGCCAGTGGGACCTGCATCCCAGGGTGGGCGTTATTGATCACTTCAGCAGCGGTCTCAACAGCAGCCCTGCAACGCTGGCCAGCAAGAGCACAAGGGCCCGTAAGCGGGAAAAGGGTCCCTATCTTGATCACCTTTTCCTCAGCGAAAGCGGCGCCGGACAAAGCACCCACTGCAAGCAATGCAGCCATAACCAGAAACAAAGACCGTACGAACTTGCCATTCCTTTTCACCTGCAACTCCTCCCTTTGATTTGTGATTTTTGTTCCAGGCGGGAATGATGCAAAATCCAAAGTTAATCAATCTAACCAATTTGAAATACGAGAAACGTTATTAAACTTTGTGCAAAAAATGGTTACTTTCATTTTATTTGAAGATCGAGGGTGTAGTCAAGTTAATGTAATAAATTTAGTTAAACAACATTGCTGGAAAGCTCGGAAAAATAATAAAGAATATTAAAAAATCGCGCACATTCCGGCGGGCTGTCCACGGCAGGACCCAATTGCGGGAGCGGGAGTAAACGTCTACTTTTATCCGGAAAGGAGTAAAGCATTCGTTAAAGAGGTATTCGACAAGTTATAATTATGTCAACAAGTCACTCGAGGGCCTTTCCTGGTTGATCCAGAACAGATCAAGAAAGACATAGCTATCGACTGGCTTGACCTCTGAGATCTTTCAAGGCCAGAGCCTTTAAAATGGAGGTAAAGCAAGTGAGAAAACAGGTGTCTCTTTTAATGACGGTCTCCCTGATCTTTATGGCTTTACCGGCTATCGCCGATTATTCAACGAGCGGGTCTGTATCAGGACCCACGCCCTTTACCCACACGATCAAATGTAACCCCGGTGAAAGCTTTCTTGTAGAGGTTTCATCTGACCACCCCACCTCGGTAAGCATTCTTTCGATGACACCCGACTCCAGGGCCGATGGAGGATGGGCTTTCAATGCTGTCAGATCGAGCGAAGGTGCTTACTCGCATCTTCTGGACTATAAGGCTCCGTCGGGAAAACCATCTAACAACGCGTCGCACTGGCATTACCGTATATCTATCCTGGCATCAACTGGAGAACCTACGGGTTTTGATCTTTCCGTTTCCCGGTTCGGTGAAGAGGAAAGATCCCAAGAATTCAACGAGAAGGCTAAAGAACAGCTGGAAGCTCTTGCCAGGAACCTTAACAGGGAGTATGACGAACTGATCGAAAAGGTAGATGAAATGGATAAATGGCTGCAGCCGAAGGTGCAGGAACTGAACGACAGGTTCAAGGCCCTTGAGGAGAAGAAAGCGGAGATCGCACGGATAGATGAAGCCATAAAAAGCGAAAGCGATACCCAGGCGAAGGAAGATATTCTCGTGACCAGAAGAGCCCTTGCGGCCGAATTCAGTGCCGAAGCCAGGCAGTACAACGATGATTTCCGGCAGATCGAAAACGACCTGGAATTAAGGAATTCCATGGTCAGAAGATCAAAGGCTGTAGAGGAACTGGGTGAATCGCTCAGGACCCCTTTCAACAACAAGGATTACGGACTATGCGCTGCTATCGCCAACAGGTCAGATATTGCGAGAGAACTCGGCTGGGTGGCAATCGACAGATAGCCGGGTCAGGAATTATGACAAGGGTATTGTATTGACGCAAGGCGGGATCTTCCCCGACGTTACAGGCTTCAGTAAACATTGCCTATAGGGGAGATGATCTGGACCTCATTGATCCTAAGTGGTCAACTACTGCCAGAACGTGATGGAGGAACCAGGGAAGACGGTTTGCTGATAATATTCAAGGATCAGAATAACTAATTGAAAAGGGGTGTGATCGTATGCCAGTAAAGAACGCAATGACAGCGGAAAACCTGAGGTCAGCTTTTGGCGGGGAGAGCATGGCCCACATGCGTTACCTGGTTTGGGGAGAGGCTGCAGAAAAGGAGGGTTTCCCCAGGATAGCCAGGCTTTTCAGGGCTGTTTCCTACTCGGAATGGGTTCACGCGAGGAATCATTTCAAGGTACTTGATGGTGAGATCGGTGATCATCCGGTAACTGCCGGGGGCGTTTTCGGTTTCAAGAGCACCGCGGAGAACCTGACCGGTGGATTTATGGGGGAGGAGTTCGAGATAGACCAAATGTATCCTGTATATCTTAACGCGGCAGAATTCCAGGGCGAGAAGGAAGCAGCCAGGACCTTTGGTTGGGCCCTGGAAGCCGAAAAGATCCACGCGAGCCTTTTCCACCAGGCCCACGATGCCGCAAAAGCGGGTAAAGACGTTGACGTTGAAACTATTTTCATCTGCACTGTTTGCGGACACACGGCTCCTGAAAGCGCGCCCCAGTTTTGTCCTGTTTGCGGAGCAAAACAGGAAGCTTACAAGGAATTCTAGATCCATAAAGGATCACACCAGGGAAAAATCGTTATTGTTGAAGGGGCCGCTCCCATTTTGTGGAGCGGCTTTATTGATATTGACCAGTTGCAAATAAGGGGATATATTACAAAAGTAAAATCATTTCAAAAGAAGAGAGAGAGGAGGCAACAACATGAGAAAATTGATGCCGCTGTTATTGTTAGCCGCGGTTGCCGCTTCTTTCGGGATTGGTGATGCTGAAATGGTGGTTAAACCTGAAGTTGGTATCCCCCCTATAGATCTTGTTCAGGCTGAAAAAACGGAGGTGGCGACCTTTGCCCTTGGCTGATTCTGGGGACCCGACTCCCGGTTCGGGAGCATCGAAGGCGTTGTGAGTACAAGGGTAGGTTATGCCGGAGGGGCCAGGCCCGATCCGACATATTACAGCCTTGGGGACCACACTGAGAGTCTTCAGGTGGATTATGATCCGGAAATTGTAAGTTATGAAGAGCTGATGAATATTTTCTGGAATGGTCACGATCCGTTCTCAAAACCTTTCAGTAGGCAGTACGCGGCGATCCTTTTCCATCATGACCAGTTCCAGGAGAAGGCGGCAAGGGACCATGTCGCCAGGCTAGAAAAAGAACATGGCCGAAAGGTGCAGACTGAGGTAGTTCCTTTCAGAGACTTTTACATGGCCGAGGATTACCATCAAAAATACTATCTGAAAGGTACGCCTGCTGTTTACGGCGAGCTTCAAAAGATCTACCCTGGAGAGAATGATCTTGTTGCATCTACTGCGGCAGCGAGGATCAACGGATACCTGGGGGGTAACGGCAGCCTGGGGCAGCTCAGGAAAGAGCTATCCCTGCTTGGTTTGTCACCGGAAGGGCAGAAACAGATTGAGTGGCTTTTTCATTCAAGGTGACCGGAAGGATCGGCCACTCCCAGAGCAAGGGCCCATTTTGCCGCTTTCTCTGGCAGGTTCAGGGAGGCGTATGCGGGGCTTGTAGAAGGAAGGGTCTTCTGCGTAAAGCTCTGGGGTAACCAGGAAAGGCCGGGCAGGACAAGACGGCGGAACAGTTTTTCAGCCTTCTGGCCGTTGAAACAGATAATCCTGACGGTAGGGTGGTCCCGGAAGAAGCCGTCAAGGTCATTGGGTACAGCGCCTTTCTCGATTATTGATCCATCCATGCTTCCAGGTCTTTCACAGGAAAGCAGGACGTCCCAGAGAGCCAGCCTGTTAAGACGGATCATTTCCAGGCGCCTTTCATAGGATCCGTCCGAAGCCGGATCGAACAGGGTCTCCATTATCTTCCAGAAAGTATTCCGGGGGTGAGCATAGTACTGGCGTTCTTCAAGGGATCTCTCCCCAGGAAAACTCCCGAGAATAAGAAATTCGGGTTCGTGACCTGATACAAACGGGAACCCCCGTTCTGGACTCAACTCTTGTCTCCTCCTTAAATGGTCTTGTTCCCTGGTGATACAATGAAATCGTAAAATTCGCAACAAGTCCACAGGAGAGGTTGCTGTTTTCGTGAGGAAGCACGTTCGAACAGATCTCCTGGCTGTCCTTACAGCGGGCGTCCTCTGGGGGACATTGAGCCCCGTGGGCAAACGTTTGGGCATGCTCGGAACCGACATGCTCACCGTAGGGGTTTTACGGGCTGCGATCATGTCGATAGGGGCGGGTTGCCTGCTGTTTTTTTTCGCCCCGAAATATTTCCGGGCCGACCGGACGCAACTTGTTCAAATAGCTGTGATAGCCGGACCTTGCATGGTGGGGATCTATGCGGGTTTTTTCTTTGCCCTGCAGTACCTTTCAGTTCCGGTAACGGTTGTAATATTCTTTACCCACCCCTTGCTTACCTCCCTCGGATCATTGCTGATAACCCGCGAAACCCCGGACCGATACCAGATCGCCGGTGCCCTGCTAACTCTGGCCGGGGTGACGATAGGCGTTTTCCCGGCTGGGGGTGGCCTTCTGGGGGACATCCACCCGGTCGGGGTTGCCTGGTGCCTTTTCGCCGCTTTAGGAATGTCACTTTATTCTCTCTTTGGACGACTTTCAGCCCAGACAGGGTTTGTACCCCAGCCCACACTTTTTTTCTACATGCAGGTTTTCGGTCTTTTATGGCTTGCGATCGTGAAATCATTCGGTACCGGCTGGGGCGGGTTTTTAAACCTGTCATTTCTCCAGGTCGGTTGGATACTTTACGTAGGGCTGGTCGGGAGCCTTCTCGGTTACAGCATTTACTTCTACAGCCTGCGTACTATCCAGGCTTCAACGGCCAGCATTGTCTCCTCTATAGAGATAGTAACGGCTTTTTCCCTTTCATCCATACTTTTAGGGCAGCCGCCCTCCGGAAGGGAGATGGCAGGGGCTTTCCTCATTATTATGGCCATTATCCTTGTCAGTCGAAGTAACGTTAAGGCCGCAGCAGGTGCGAGAGTGGCCCAATGAATAAAGATAGAACGTTCGGGGGTTTTTATTATGGGAGAAAAGGTCCTTCATCTGGAGCTCGAAATTGCGGACAGGGATATAGTCCGGTTCCTTGAACAATTTGACGGTGAAGAAAGAAGATCAAAAGCACTGGAGGCCTTGAAAGTGGGTGTGATCGCCATCCAGTCGGCCTCGCCGACCCTGGATACCAGGATCGTGGAGGAGAAGTTCAGGGAGGTACAAGCACGGATATCCACTGAGGTCGAGCAATTCAGGGAAGATCTGCGCGAAAAACTGGAGTGCTATTTCAGAACAGATGGAGGGGCCGTACCTGCCCTTTTCGAGAAAAACTTCGGGGAGGAAGGGAAGATCTCCCGTATACTCGAGTCATGGTTCGGCAGTGAGGGAGGGAAACTTGCATCCCTGCTTGATGGGCGCGTAGGCCCCGAGAGCTTCCTGGGAAGGAAGATGGACCCGTCGAACAGAGATGGACTGTCCAGCCAGGTTGAAAAGGCTGTCGAAGATCTTTTGAAACAGAACTCTGCCCAGATACGTTCGGCCTTTTCGCTGGATGAAGAGGGTAGTGCCCTGAGTCTCCTGAAGCGTTCCCTGAGGGAAGAGATCGAGAAACTCCAGAATACGATCGCAAACCATTATGCCCAGATAACGTCTGCCCTTGCTTCAGAGCGGTCGAGGATCGCAGAAGCCGAAAAGGGGACAGGCAAGGGAAGGGATTTCGAGGAGGCCCTGTATCTCCCGCTGACTAGAATGGCGACCGCCCTTGAGGACGATCCTGAGAATGTTTCAAATGTCAAAGGGCTCACAAACAACGACAAGGTCGGGGATTTTGTCGTGAAGCTCGGCCCGTGCAGCAGGGCTCCGGGCAGAACGATAGTTTTTGAGGCCAAGAAACAGCAGGGATACAACATGAAGAGAACCATCGAGGAACTGGAGCGGGCCCGAAAGAACCGTGGGGCGGATATAGGGATTTTCGTTTTCTGCAAGGGTTACGAACCGCCAGAGGCCGGGGATTTCTGCAGAACAGGCAATGATTTTATCGTAACCGTGGATGAGGATATGATGGAGAAGGGGCAGAGACTTCTTTTCCTTGAGGCAGCCTACAAGGTGGCCAGAACCCTTATCGCAGCCCGGACTCGAGAGGAGGAGGAAAGTTCGATCGACCCCGAATTTATCCGCTCCGAGATAGAGAGCATCCAGATGGCCCTTCGCAACGCGTCGGATATCAGGACCAAGGTGGGGACCATCAGGAACAGTGCCGACGCGATAGAAAAAACCATGAGCGCTTTCGAGGAGAAACTGGAAACACACCTGGGCAACATCTCGAAGGCGATACCCTAGGGGCTGAAAAGCGTCCAGAAAGGCTGCAGGAGGCAGAATTCAGGATGCAGGGGAACTTGAATAGCCACCAGGGATTGGCAGCTTGTCTCTTCAAACTGTGGATCGCAAGACGCAATTCATGCGGAACTGATCTGGTTCAAACTGAAACTGCGGGAGGTGGTATGACATGTTCAAGGAGTTCAAGGATTTTGCAATGCGGGGCAATGTGGTGGATATGGCCGTCGGTATCATAATCGGTGGTGCCTTCGGAACAATTGTCAGAAGTCTTGTCACTGACGTGATCATGCCTCCTATAGGCCTTCTGCTGGGAGGAGTCGATTTTACCGACCTGTTCCTTACGCTGAAGGAAGGGAATCCCGCCGGGCCCTATGCAACTATTGCGAGTGCCCAGGAAGCCGGGGCAGTAATCATAGGGTACGGGATCTTCATCAACGCGGTCATCAGTTTCCTTGTGGTAGCCCTGGCAGTGTTCTTTCTCATCAGGGGGATCAACAGGATGAAGCGCGAAGATGTGCCCCCTCCCGAGGAGCCTACAACAAAGGAGTGTCCTTTCTGTATTTCTGCTGTTCCGATAAAGGCCAGGAGGTGCCCCTTCTGCACTTCTGAACTGGAATAGGCACAGGGCAAGGAATAATTGCATAAACGGTCAACGGAGACATAAACCAGGTTGGCTGAAGGCAACGGAGACAGAAAACCCAGAAAAAATGTGACAAATAACATGTAAGGAGCAACAGCAAAGGGGGCGGAGAGATCCGCCCCCTTTGCTTCTCAGGTCTTCAGGATGCCGGAGAAGCCTTGCGGCTGCTGAAGAACTTCAAGACTACGAGTGTGCCTGCGACAAAAAGAGCAGAGAAAACCTTAAGGCGATAATCGGGCATGAAAGCCGCGAATGATGCCACAAGGAGTATTGCCCTTACTGGTACGTTGAGTTTTTCGAACATCCAGCCCTGGAGGGCTGCAGCAAGGCCCATAACCCCGGCCAGGGACGCGACGATGATGATGGTAAGAGGCATCCATGTCGCACCTTCAAGCAGAATCACAGGCGTGTAGATAAAGGTGTAAGGGATAAGGTATGCCACAAGTGCTATCCGGGTAGCCTGAAAGCCTGTTGTGCTGGGGTTCCCACCGGCTATACCCGCGCCAGTAAAGGCAGCGAGGCAGACCGGCGGGGTCAGGTCAGCCATGATCCCGAAATAGAAGACGAAGAGATGCGCGGCGAGAGGAAGAACGCCCATCTTTACCAGGGCCGGGGCGATCATTGTGCTAGTCACGATGTAATTTGCCGTTGTGGGAAGCCCCATGCCGAGAATAAGGCAGGCAACCATTGAAAGAAGCAGGGTGGGAAAGAGAAGGCCTTTTGATATGTCGATAATGTTGTTTGAGATCGTGAGGCCGAGAGCTGTCAGGGAGGAAGTTCCCACAATGAATCCAACCAGGGCACATGCTATTGCGACTCCCAGGGCACCCCTGGCACCCTCCTCAAGCGCGCCAAGGATCTCCCTTATCCCCATCCTGGTGTGTTTGCGCACCATACTGATGCCAACGGTGCTGACGATCCCCCAGAATGCGGCTGCGAGAGGTGTGAACCTGTTGAGAAGCATGGCAATTATCACAACCAGGGGGAAAACCAGGTGACCGTCCTTTACCAGGACATCCTTCAGGGCAGGGAGAAGTTCTTTCGAAAGCCCCTCGAGGTTCCTGTGCCTGGCCCTGAGGTGTACGGCGATGAAAAGGGCGGAGTAGTAGAGCATCGCCGGTATTATCGCGGCCGCCGCTATCCTGAGGTATGAGATCCCCAGGAATTCACTCATTATGAAGGCTCCGGCGCCCATTATCGGCGGCATGAACTGCCCCCCCGTGGATGCACAAGCCTCGACGGCGCCTGCGAATTCCGGTTTGTAACCCACTTTCTTCATAAGAGGGATCGTGAAAGCCCCGGTAGTAGCAACGTTGGCCACCGATGACCCGTTAATGGTCCCGAGCAATCCCGACGCGACTATGGCGACCTTTGCGGGCCCCCCGGGGGAATGGCCGGCAATGGCTAGAGCCAGTTCGTTGAAGAACCTGGCGCCGCCGCTCTTTCCGAGAAATGCCCCGAAGAGGATGAACATGAAAACGAATGTGCTCGACACACCCAGCGCTACCCCGAAGATGCCTTCCTGGGTAAGATACATGTGCTGGATGATCCGGTTGATCGAGTAGCCCCTGTGCATGAACATGAACGGCATGTATCGCCCGAAGTAGCAGTATAGAAGGAAGATGATGCTGAGGGATGGGAGTACCTTGCCTGCCACCCTTCTTCCTGCCTCGAGGACCATGATGATGGTCATGATGCCGAGCCAGACCTCGTGGGGCTGAACCTGGGCACCCCGGCGGGCGATCTCGTTAAAGAAAAAGACTATGTATCCGGTCCCGATCCCTGCTGCGAGCGCCAGTATCCAGTCATACCAGGGGATAAGGCTTTTGTCCTGGCCTTTCTTGCCAGGGTAGAGCAAAAAGACCGCGACGATGGCGAAGGTCAGGTGAACGGCCCTGTGTATGGAAGTCGGGAGGAGCCCTATCCCGGCCGTGTAAAGGTGAAAAAGCGACATTGCAATGAGCCAGAAAGAAACTACGTGTTTCTGCAGTCCAAGAGGGCGCCGGTAACGGCTCTCGATATCATATTTCTCTACGATGCTCTGCAGCTCTTCCTCCTGGATCTCCTTTACGATAGCTGTTTTGGTATTGTCATCCTGTCCCATGTCAAACCCCATTCTCGTGAAAGCCCAGGCGGTGTTTTCCCCGCCTGGGCTTATAGGATCTTTAGATCAAAAAGGGAGGTTATTTCGCTTCTTCGTAGTACTTCTTTGCCCCGTCGTGAAGAGGTATCAGAATATACTGGGCGTTCTCCTGAACCATGGTCTGCATGGTCGCCCTTACCGCGAGAAGGTCATCCTTGTGCTCGAAAAGGGCCTTGGTCATCTTGTAGGCCAGATCGGCGTCGACATCCTTGTGGATGGCGAGGATGTTCCAGCTGGCGTAGGTCTTGACCTCGTTGGGCTGGTTGGAATAGAAGTTGGCCGGAATGGTAAAGGGTACCCAGTAGGGGGTCTCTGCAATGACCTTGTCACGGATGTCATCCGGCACATCAATGAACTCTACCACTCCAAGGGTGGTCGCCTCGATGACGCCTGCCATTCCGAGGGAACCCACCATGACTGCCGCGTCGATCCTGTTGTCGCTGAAAGCGGTGGCAGTATCGCCTACTCCCAGGTTCTCAGCCTGAATGTCCTTGTCAGGATCTATACCCGCGAGCCTGAGAAGCTGGCGTGCGGTTACTTCCGTCCCACTGGCGACAGCCCCGATGGAAACCCTCTTGCCTTTGAAGTCCTGGAGGGTCTTGATGCCGCTGTTCTTTGCGACCATAAGCTGGGTCGGTTCAGGATAGAGAGGAACGAGGGCCCTGATGTGTTCCTGGGGGTTCCCGTCGAACTTGTCCTTGCCGAGGTAGGCATAATAATAGAGTCCGTCCATGAAGGCCACTTCGGCCTCTCCGCTGCCCATGAGTTCGATGTTGTTGACGGTTCCGCCGGTGGACTGTGCGCTTGCCTTGATGCCGTCAATGTTGTCGTCCCAGATCTTGGCCATTGCCGCGCCGAGAGGATAATAGGATCCGCCAGTGCTGCCTGTCGCGATGTTGATGAAGGTCACAGCGGAGGCTGTGCCCGCCAGAAGGCTGGCCATCATCATCGCCAGGACAAAAACTTTGAACCCTTTTCTCATGTTGCTAACCCCCTATTGAAGAGTCACCTTGTGATTGAAGGTGCAAAATACTTATACCTCATGAATTAGCCGGTTGTCAAAAGGATCATCTAATAAGAAGGTCCGTACCAAAAAGAGAGGGTTAATATAACAGGGCTATTGTGTGGATCTCCTGAAGGTTTTCTTGAACTGACGGTGCATGAAGGGCGCACAGAGAAGGATGGTACCGCAGATGATCCTGTAAGCCCAGGCGAAATTAAGCCAGCGGGCTATGAAACCCGTTATGACAGGCGAAGCGAAGTAACATCCCGCCATGAAGAACCACAACAGCGATGTCCCTTTGGGCCTTAGCCTTTCGGGGACCGCGTCACCTATAAGGGATAGGTGCAGAGGGAAGCCGTAACCCATGGCGATCCCGTATATCACTCCCCAGAATATCATTCCCGCATTTGAGTTGACGAACGTAATTGCGATGGAGCCGAAAGCGGTCACTGAAAAAGAAAGTGCCGCAAGGCGGGCCCTGGGAAGACGGTCCATGAGCCTGTAGCCGAACACACGTATCAGGAGGCCGGTAAATGCCTGGGAGGAGATGAACGAAGATGCAAGAACACCCCTTTCCAGCGCAAGCCCGGCAAGGGAGACAATAACCGCATCGGTGAAAGCGAACAGCACCACCGACGCAAGAAGGGTCCTTGATGCGGGGATGCGGAAGATCTCGGAGTATGTACCCCAGTTGCCCTTGCGGATGCTGAGGTCGTCAGCAGGGGAAAGCGAAACGGACACGGCAAGGCACAGCATCGCCGGCAGGAGAGGGGACCATATATACAGGAATGTGTATCCGTTCCGGAGCATCCATTCCGCAAAGGGGAGAATTGCTATCAGTGGAGCGATTGTTCCGGCGCTTGCCAGGGTGAAGGATGATCCTCGGACTTCTTCCGGAACCGTCAGGGCCTGGTAGGTTGTCAGTCCCACAAGGAAAAGGCTTGAGGAAAAACCCGTCAGAGCCCTGAAGATGAGCAACATGGTGACGGACGTTCCCGAAAGCGCTACCCCGGCGCCACTGGCAAAACAAAGGATCGATGCCGTTATCATTACGGGTCTGAACGCGAATCTTTCTATGATCAGTCCGGAGATCGGCCTGGTGACCGTAGAAGCAGCAAAATATATCCCCAGGATCCAGCCCAGGGTACCGGGGTCATTTACTCCTGTATCCTGGAGGTAGAGGGCAAGAAGAAAGTAGAGGTCACCGAAGGCCATGATGCCGAAATTTCCGGCGATAAACCTGGCTGTAAGGGCACGAATTGAGTTCATATATCAATGCTCCTTTTTTGCATACACACAACGGGAGCAGTTTAGCACAAGAGGTTCGGCTAGTGTCAATATTGCTTCCTGTCAGTGCTGCCTGGCAAGATCCTTCAATTGCTGCAGTTCATCCCCGGTCATTTCGCCTGATATGTAGGGGGCATAAACTGTGTTGTTCTGAAGCAAAGGTTCGAGGGCTACCTGGGGGTGCCGGGACGCTACTTCTCTGAAGAGCCGGGTTCCCGGTATGGGGGAGTAAAGTGCCAGTTTAGGCCTGGCACCAAGGGATCTCACAAAATTGATGTTTTCTTCCACCTCCTCCGGGGACTGCTCAGGAAGTCCGGCCAGGATGTAGGTTTCGATCTTTTCCAAAGGGAATCCTGCTTCGACGAGGTTGAAGACCGCTTCGGCATACTCCCCGGGGGTCGTTTTCATGTTTCCCGCTTTTCGGTTGACGGGATCGTCCCCCTCAAGGCTTAGACGGATCGTCTGGAACTCTGCCTGGAAAAGAGCCCTGGCACAGATGCGGTCTATCTCTTTAACATGGAGACCATTCGGCGTATGGAACCTGATCCCGGGGAAACGTTCCCCTATCTCCCCGCAAAGAGGAAGAAAGCGGGTCTCCTTCCCGAAGAGAAGAGCATCGTCATAAAAAGCTATATCGAGGGCTCCCAGGCAAACCTGGTCTGCGATCTCGCAGAGAATATCTTCTGGCCTGCGCGTGCAAAATTCGGGCCAAAGGATGGATGATGCGCAGTAGGAGCATCTCCTCGGGCAACCCGTCGAAGTCAAGGACACTCCGTACGCGATCTTTCCATAAAGATCCACAGCGGGCCTCGAAGCGGGCAGGGGCATGGGGACGGTCTGCACCAGATCAGCTCCTGACAGCGGGGAGTGTTCCGGGCAGAGTACCGGGTAGATACCACCGAGGATGATCGGCACGTCTGGAAGAAGTCTTTTGATCATCCTGATGCACCAGAAAGTTCCCGGGTACCAGTAGGTCATGGCAGAGGTAATGAGGATCAGGTCGGGACGAACCTTTTCTTTCATTTTGAATATGAACTCATCACTGTTGAGTCCAAAATGCCAGTAGCGCCTTGGGATATCCGCATAGGGAGAAGGTTTGGCTATTTCGGTCCTGTAGGGGTTTTGTCTTCCAAACTTCCGGTCGACCGAGGCCGCCTCGTGGATGCAGTCCAGAAGGTCAACCTCGTTCCCCCGGTCCCTGAGCATCCCAAGGATATACAGGAGGCCAAGGGGTTTTGCCCACAGGTCGAAAAAGGCAAAGTCGTGAACGGGCGGGTTGATGCCAAGTATCCGTTTGCCTTTCAGTGACCCCAGATAGGGGGAAAGGTCGCTCATGGCTTCCTGGATTCCGGGACAGAGCTGTAGAGGGATCTGGGTCTCCCGGGTTTCCCGTCGATGTTTCGGCTTTTCTTGAGAACACTGCCTTTTATGACAAGGAATTCCAGGTACCGGTGTGCTGCCGGGTAGGATAATCCCGCAATTGAAGCTACGGTATTTGCGTCGACTGGTTTGCCGCTCCTGTTCACGATCTCCAGGACCTGCCTGGTCACGTCTTCGGAGAGCCCTTTGCGGGGAAGCTCCCTTCTACCCTCACGGCGGTACTTTACCAGTTCGGAATGGAGGGCTATCCTCGATGAAAAATCGGCAAGCCTTAGCGGTTTTGAAATAAAATCATCTGCCCCTGCTATGTGAAGTTTTTCAGCAATTTCAGGGGATTCTTCCACAGTGAGGGCCAGAAGCACCGTTTCTTTAGAGATCTTTCTCGCTCTCCTGACCAGGTCCAGACCGCTCATTGAGGGCATATGCAGGTCGATCAGGATGATATCGACAGCCTCGTCACGGATCCATCCCAATGCCTCGGATGGTTCCGTGGTGGTCTTCATGTTCCAGCCCTGGGATGACGCCATTGCTTCGAGGGTGTAAAGGATCTCCCTGTCGTCATCCACGGCGCCGAGAAAAACTGACATCGCTACTCCTCCTCTGATCCTGATGTTCCGGGTCCTGCCAGTGGGAGCGTGATCCTGACCGAAGCTCCGCCGAGAGAGCTTTCCCTGAAGGAAAGGCTTCCGCCATGGTCCCGAACAACTTCCTTCACAAAAACCAGCCCAAGCCCGGTTGAATCCCACCCAGACCTGTGCGCTTTGGGGCGTTTCATGAACCCGGTCCCGTTATCGTCAACAGAGATCTCGACCCTGCTTTCGTGAAGGGAGGCAGTAAGCCGGATCTTCCTGTTGCCGGAATCTGCTGAAGCCCTTGCGGCATTGTCGAAAAGGTTCGCCAGCACCCTTGAAAAGCGAACCACGTTAACAAGAATTATCGCGTCTTTGGATCCCTGGTCCATCTGCACCTCAATGGACCTGCTCCACTCCATAGGGCTTACCTGGCTGAGGGCGTAATCGACGATGGATCTTAAAGTAACCGGACGGGTGGAACCCGCATCAAGGATCTCGGAGATCATATGGTCCATTGACCTGGAGGCACTGAGTATGACCGAGGCGTGTTTACCGCAGACCTCATCCCCGCTTTCGGCTATTACGTCTGATAAGCCGATAACGGTTGTAAGGGGTCTTTTGAGGTCATGGACAAGGTTCTGGATCTCCCTTACGGCTCTTGACTCCAGCTGCTGCTCCCTGAGGGCGGATATTTCCTTTTCCTGTCTTCTGAAACGGCGGAACTGTTCAAGCTGCCTTTCGTAACTTACCAGCAGTTCTATTGTGAGCAGGGCACCAAGGAAAAGGAAGAGAAAGAAAACAGTGCCGACAAGGTCAAGGACCAGCCCCTTGTCGGGGAGTTCGGCGATCCTTTTAATGGTCATGGAGAGTTCGCCCCACCCGAAACCGTACCCTGTGAGGGCAGGGATAACGTCAAGCCACTGGAAGGATATCAGAAGGGGTACGAGGGCTATCGCGCGATTTATCCACCTTGTCACGCTGCGGGTCAGATATTGAACAATGAGGACGCTAGCCAGGCCAAACACTGCCGGCATTCCGAAGTGGGGGATCGATGGGAAATCGAATATCGCCACGGCCTGGTAACAGACGGGTATTCCCACAAGGGGTATTACACGGCCTACCATCTTCTGCCCGCTGGCTTCGGCGATGCCGTTCCCGAGAAGGAACCATCCCTCGTACAGGAGAAGGGCCCGCGCGGCGTTGACGATCACCAGTACCGATGTTGCGGCAAGGAGGTATCCGCTGTCATCGTAAAGGACCGATAGTTCCAGGAACCTGAAAACATGGTAGATGGGCCTCTCGTAGAACTGGGAGAGAACCCACATTGAAAGGAGCAGCAGTCCCCAGCCCAGCTGGGTGGATCGTTTCCCGTTGACAGGCTGTTGGTCTTTTACGGGGCCGGTCATTTTGCCTCCCAGCGTCTGAACCGCCAGAGTACAAAAATGCCCGAACCCAATGCAGCAATAAGGCGTACCGGTGAAACGCCTGCGGGTAGCCTGGCTCTCCCATAAAGCCCTGATCCTCTTGCGAGCAGGGGGATATTGAGGACGTGAAGGACAGGAATGCCGCTTTTCAAGGCCTCGGCGACTATTCCGTTGCCTGTCTTTCCGATGGTTGAAGGTTTGATAATACCCGGCGGCATATCCAGGATGGAAGGGTCGGTCCCGAGGTCTGCCTGTCCCCCCCCTATCTGGACGAGAAAGCGGGTTCCCGGGATGAGAGCTGCTTCACCTTTAACCCTTATCATCTCCTCCAGGCTGTCGGCCTCTATCACGGGGATGCCGTCGCGGATCGCTGATGCCCGTAAAGCGTAAATACCCTCCGGAGCCAGTCCTCTCCCGGTCTCCCATCCTGCCCCCAGGGTGCAGGCGTTAGCCCTGGTGCTTATGAAACCTTCTTTTCGCAGGAACGCAAGAATGTCCGTCAGGGTCATATCGGGAATATTTGCGCCCCAGGCAGATGATCCCAGCGACACCAGAAGGTTGATATCGAGGTCGAGGGATTCGGCTGCGGCAATAGCTGAGACAGCAAGTCCAGGGAAGGACCCGGAGCTGAGGATAGTGATCCTGTCCCCCCTTGAGAGCCCTTCATTATCCAGCCACCTTCTGAAAACAACAGCCCAGCCCGGTTTAACCGAGAGGATCTTTGATCCGAGGTCACCTGCGGTTGTGGTGATCGTGCTCCACTCTACGCCGATCAGTCCTGAATCCGAAGGGTCGATAGACCGGGGTGAGGCTGTTCCGAGGGATACCCTTTTTTCATGGAGCGTTCTTTGGGCCGAAAAGACCCGGTCAAGGAGGCGTGATTCGTCCATGGTGACCACTTCGTTGCCGGGTGTCCATACAAGGATCCCCACCAATATGGCCCATGCGGCAAGTATCCATATCTGTCCGGAAGTCCCAAACCAGTCGAACTCCCTCTTCAATTTCAAAACAGGAAGCCCCCCGCCATGAAGGTTATGCCGGATATGGCGACAAGACCGGAGAGGGTTGCAACAAAACCCTGCCGCTGGATATCCGATGCCACAAGGCCGGGAATCACCCATCCCAGCCAGATCGGCTCCAGCGGAAGAAAACCGAGCGGTAAAAGCCCGATCGCTGCAGCCATAAGAAGTGAGAGAGCCGTCCGCTGCCTTCCATATACCCCGAAGATCCTTACCGAGATCTCAAGCAGAATAAAGATAACGATAGAAAAAGCGACCGTCCATGCAAAAGACTGAAAAGAGGACATGTGGAGAGCAAGGATCCCCGGTGTTATGATCCCACCGGGAGAAAGACCCGTGCGTTGGAAATAGATCATTCCCAGGGCTATCCCTATGGCCACGATAATTAATTCGCGGTTCAAGATCTTTCCACCTCCGAAGGCAAGGGGAGGCCTCGAACATTCCCGCAGCCGAAGACCTGGTTTTCTTCGGAAACGAAGCCGGCCATCAGGCGAGGTTCCCCGAGAGGGACATGGTCGAACCCCAGCGGATAGAAGAACCTGTCTCCTGTTACGATTATCCTCTTCCATCCCTGGTTTTTCATCCACGGGATATGGGAGGCAAGTCTTGAAGGGCGGTCTTTCCTGTGGTTGAAAAGAAGGGTTGTTCTTTCCTTTTCCCAATTCAGGGAGGTAAAGAGGATCCGGGCCGTAGCAGGGTCGTTCGAGGAGAAGGCCCAGGCGATAGTTCCACCGCCCCTGGTTGAAAGCGATCTGAAATCATGGGGATCCCGATCCACTTCCCCGAAATCGGCCTTTTCCCCCGGGATCCCGAGTATCTCCAGGGACTTCCTGGCGATGGTCTCGTACTGAAGGTGAAAGTCAGCCTGCTTGTCATGGGTCCTGAAAAGGATGCATTCTTTTTCCCCCAGGTTTGACACAAGGTCCATGTCTGAAGATGCCTGAGGCCCCAGCAGGACCCGGGACCCTTTTGCCACGCCTTTCAAGAGGGTCTTTCTCGCACCTGCGACCCCCGGTCCCCAGTATTCCTCGTGATCCGGCAAAAGGCTGGTCCAGACAACAAGGTCAGGTTCGAGCCAAAGACATGGAAGCGGCTGAAGTTCAGGTGATACGGTGCAGTTCTCGGCAACTGCCGCCTCGGTCCCGGTCGGTATGTTTCTGAGCCACCAGAGCATTTCGGAAATATGTGCAGGCGAAGATCTTGATATGGTCCTTTTGCCTGACTGGTCAAGGATAGCAGGGATCGTTCCGGTCAGGCGGGCAGAGCAGGATATGCCAATGGACGCAAGCGCCGCGTAGATATAGCGTACTGCGGTGCTCTTTCCCCTGGTTCCTGTAACAAGGATGCGGAGGGGTGGCTTCCAGCGCTTCACATGACACCTCCAATGAAAAAGGGCGGCTTAAGGGCCGCCCCCAAAGATTACTACATTGAAAGAGTTTTGTGACAGACCTTGCCTAGAAGCCTACAGGAACTCCGAGCCTGCGGCTGTCGGCCCCGCCGTTCATCATACCGTCGATGAAAAGAATACCCTGGGCCGTACCGTAGTAACCGCCCCTGGGCTGGACCTCCACGTTATGCCCCCTGAACCTGAGCATCTGTACCACCGAAGGATCCATGGCGTCCTCTATTCGGAGAGGGCCGCTCTGTCCCCCTGAAGAGAAAGAGAATATCCTGGGCTGTTCGATAGCCTCGTCCATGTGCATGCCGAAGTCTACAACATTCATGATGATCTGGGTCACAGCTGTGATTATCCTCATGGCTCCGGCTGCTCCTAGTGTCATGAATGGTTGCCCGTGCGGGTCGAGGACTATCGAGGGCGACATTGAGGAAAGCGGACGTTTTCCCGGTTCCGGTGCGTTCACGCTCTCGGGGTTCTGGGAGAAGTCGTCCATTTCGTTGTTGAGAACGAACCCGTACTCGGTCGCAAAGACCCCTGAACCGAAGAAGTAGTTGACGGTGTTGGTGGAGGCTACGATGTTGCCTTCCTTGTCCACCACGGAGAAGTGGCTTGTGGAAATATGCTGGTCGTCTGTGCCTCCAAGGTAGGATGTCATTCCGGCACCGTCGAAGGGCCATGGATCATCGGGCAGGACTTCCTCCATTACCTTGTACATTTCTATCTTCCCTGCAAGTTTCTTCGCGTAATCCTTGCTGGTGAGGCCGCGAAGAGGCACATCCACAAAGGCGGTATCGGCCATGTATTTGCCCCTGTCTGCAAAGACCAGCTTCATCGCTTCAGCAAGGGTGTGCAAATACTGGGGGGAGTTGTGCTTCATGGCCCCGATGGGGAAGTTTTCAAGGATGTTAAGTAGCTGGACGATGTGGGTCCCGCCGCTGGATGCTGGAGGTGTGGAGTAGATATGGTATCCGCGGTAGGTCCCGTAGGCCGGATCGGACATCTTGACCTTGTAGTTCTTGAGGTCGCTCATGGACATTTTCCCGCCGGTCCGGTTGACGGCGGCTACAACGGACTCACCGATGGGGCCTTCGGTCATGGCCTTGATCCCATGGTCAGCTATCAGCCTGAAGGCCTTTGCCAGGTTCGGCTGTTTCAGTATCTTCCCCGCTTCCACCGGAAGGCCACCCTCGAAAAAGGCCAGGTCGTCCAGGTCGTTGTTCTGGACGATCTTTTCGAAGTTATCGGCTATGATCCCGGTCTGCATGGGATGTACCTCAAAGCCTTCCTCGGCAAGGCGAAGGGCCGGCTCGGCAACTTCGGCGAATGTCATGGTGCCGAATTTGTCAAGGGCAGCGAATATGCCGAAGATCTGCCCCGGCACACCGACAGCCTTGCCGCCCACGGTGGACCATTTCTCGTCCTTGGACTGCTGGGAAGCATACATGTCTTTGGTGGCCGAGGCCGGTGCGACTTCACGGTAATCCAGGAATACCACTTCACCTGTTTTTGAGTTCCTGATCACCATGAACCCTCCGCCGCCAAGTCCCGAGGCGTTTGGCTCAACAACGTTCAGCGCCAGCATCGTCGCTACCGCCGCGTCAACGGCGTTGCCGCCCTTCTGCATGATCTCCACGCCTGCCATGGAGGCAAGTTCGTGGGCTGAAGACACCATTCCGTTTCTTGCCATAACTTCTTCCGCTTCCACCGCCATTGCCGCTCCAGCGGCCATGGTCAGCGACAGAGCCAGAATTACTGCAACCAGTTTCTTCATCCTGATGTTCCCCCTTCCATTCCATAAAGAATTTGTCCAGATCTCTAAAAAACCGCAACCGCCTCAAAGGCGGATAGTGCCGAAAGCTTTAAAGCTCAAGAGGGGTAAGAAATGCGCCGACGCCCATCTCCAGCATCTCCTGGTAGCCAGGGACACCTTCAACTTCGACACCGATCTCCGGATCGACAAGATCCAGGGTGGCAAGAAATTTAAGGATCGACCCGGTGTGCCTGGCCACCCTCAGATCCATTGGCTGGTCCTTTTCGTAAGGGATGAAAAGGTTCCCGAGTTCGGAGGCTTTTGCGTAGAACTTGTCCTCCCCTGTAAGGGCTAGACGTTCGTCGGTCTTTCCCCTTAGCCTTCCCTGGCTGGGGTTCCCCGTCTCCATGAGTATCGGCATGGTTCCCGTGGAATCGCCCCATTCCCTGTGGGTGAGGCCCCTGAGATTCCTGGGGGAAGGTTCAAGCCTCATCATGATTCCCTCGAACTCAAGGTCCATGGTGACCATCGCCGCCAGCATCATGCTGTTCTCGTGGGCAACAATGGCATTGACAACGGGGTATTCGGGGCTTGCTTCATGGAGGTCGAAAGCGAGGTCTATCTCCTCCTTGAGCAGAAGTTCAAGGAGCCCCCTGGCAAGGCGCTGGGTGAGAGGGCCGTCCTCCACACCTGGATGAGCCCGGTTCAGGTTCGCCATTTCGCTTCCTGAGAGCTGCTGTCCCGATGCCTCGTGTATATAAATGTCGGGGTTGGGCCACTGGTGGACAGGGTTGGTCGCCCTCGATCCGTAACGGAAAGACCTGACGCTTCCATCGGGAAGGGTGAAGTGTATCCTCTGCGGGGAAGCCTCCTGGGGAGAGTTGTGTCCGAAAGCAGACATATTGGCAAAGGGTATGACGAAAAGTTTTCCCCTGTTTACAGTAGCTCTTTCCAGAAAGACCACCGCCGTCATGGTGGCTGCCGGTTCATTCGGATGGGTTCCCCCCATGATCAGGACCGATCCGCCGGGAACCCCGCTATCCTGTATGAAGACAGGGGTATCCACGGGTGTGCCGACTATGTTGGGAAACCATTCTGAAAGCATGTGCCCGTCGAACCCCGGGGCCGGAACAACAATATCGGGTTTCCTCATTTCAAGGAAGTTCCTTCCCGTAAAGGCCGCCAGCAAAAGGGCACATGCAAGGAGGAAGGCCGCTGTCGTTCTGTTCCCCTTGACGGATATCACCAGCCCCACCCCCTACTTGATCATCAGGATACGAAGGACAAGGGGAATTATCACCATTGTCGCGGTGACCTGTTTCCAGAAGTCCTTCTCCCTGAACATGCACCTGAGCACGAAGAAGAGGATAAAGAGGGCTATCGCCCTGTAGATCAAAGTCATCATTGCAGCCTCCTAATAAAGGATCCCGGCAATGTACTGGGCCCCCAGGATCACAGCTATGCCCCAGACGGCAGTGAGAAGGGCCGGTACGATACAGAAGCGAAGGACCCTGAAGTAGTTCTTCTCTCCAACAACCTGCGCGGCAAAGATGCCTGCAAGGGCTGTCGGAGGCATAAGGTCCCCCAGTCCCGCGATAAGGCTGAGGGCCGATCCTACAAGGATCTCGTTTCTTCCGAGGAGGGCAAGGAGGAAGGGTACCCCAAGGACCGAGGCCGATCCGAAGGCTGAGACTGCCCCGAACAAAGGCATTGATGTCGCAATGCCCACGTAGAGCAGCCATGCCGGGAGAGCAAGTGCAGAGACGACAACGAAACCCCTTACCCCGATAAGTGTCATGATCTGTATGAACATGCCCACGCCCATCAGGATCCCCATAACAGGCAACGCGTCATTGATGGCGCTCGTCACAGTTTCGGGAATATTCCAGCGGATCCCGGAGAAGATGCCCACGACAGAAGCAATGAGGAATGAAAGGGGCATTCCCAGGGAAGGCCAAACTTCGGGGAAAAGCCGTTCACCCCCCAGAAGGATCACCAGTGCCGCAATAGGAAGGAACAGCCTGGCTGTCAGGGGTGTCTTTGCCATCCTTGTCAGTTCATCCTCAAGGGCAGGGTCGTGTCTTTTTTTCCTGAGGGATGGGTAGACCAGCCAGAGGGCAGTGAAAATGGCAAGAGGGACCGTGCATATCAACAGGGGTATCCCGAACCCGACATAGGGCATGTCTATGCCCCCGCCTATGATCATGGCAGGGAGATTTATCGGCGGGGCTATCATGCCGTATATTGCGGACATGGCTATTGCCGCGGCAGTCTGCAGTACAGGCACGCCCAGTTTTATCATCACCGGCGCAACGAGGGCTCCCGTGGTGAGAACCGCTGCCGTGGACGAACCCGTTATCATCCCCGGCACCATGATCAGGAAAACGATACCCAGGGAGAGTACGGCTGGAAAGGACCTGAACTTCCGGATCATCCAGGCGGCTACTGATTCAAGAAGGCCTGTCGCCTCGATGGTCTTCATGAAGATCATGGCCGTTGCTATGATAAGAATAGTGTCGATGTAACCGAACATGCCCTCCACCAGGTGCCTTAGAGGGATCCCTGCGCCTCCGAGGAGCGATCCCGTGACAGCCGCAAGTCCCATTGCAACTGCTATAGGCAGTTTCAGGGCGAACGCTCCAAGGGCGAATGCCGCTATCATGGCAATGGTGTAAAAGCCTTCCGGCCAGAACCAGTTCATTTTCGGGACCTACAGGACTCCCCAGTCGGAGAGGTCCTTCTTCAGGGGCTCATCGACCGCCCTTATTGTTTCCACCTCGGTTATCGGAGTGTCCTCTGCCTTGAGCCTGTCGAAAATGCCGTCGTGATTTCCGCCTTTAACAACCGTGATCCTGTCGGCGAGAGGGACAACTGCCTCAATGAAGAGGTCGGAAAGGGTGCCCCTTCTTCCGGCACCGCCAACGTGCATTACGAGGATCCTGGCGCCTTCGTCCCTGGCCTTCTGAACAAGGGAGATGGCTCTCTCTTTTTCCTGCTCCTGGTTTATCCCGGCTGCGCCCAGCCCCTTGGAACTTCCCCCTACGACAGCGACAAGAACCTTGTAACCCGAGAAAGCCTCCGGTTTCATAAGGGCATCAAAGTCGGTTTCCACCTTGAGGTTCTTCAGAACCACCATGACCATCATGGCGTCCGGGCTCTGGCCGACGGAAGTCAGTGCAAGATCTGCCGCAAGGGCCATCGAAGATGCTGTCAGCAGCAAACCCAGTCCAAGGATCAGAAACATGCCCCTTACTGTTATTTTACGCATGGGAACACCTCCATAAATATTCTGTCCGGTTGCCTGGCCGAAGAGTTCCGGATCACCTGATGCATTCACCATTCAAGTGTTAATTTGAAAAAAGTCCATATTTTCTCTCATATTTATCTTGTTTCAGGATAGCACTGCGAACCAACACACTGCTTTGCTGGACGAAGCCGATGGCTTTCAGCAGGGATCGCGCTACTGTGATAGACTACAATTGCAATAACAACAGATCCATGGGTCCTTTCAACAGACAGGAGGCGATAAGAATGAACAGGAAATGCCTGAGCCTGGCGATCGTTGCTTTCTTGATCTGTGTGCTGCCTCTTGCGGCCGCGGCGGCCCAGTTCCAGGCTGATATGACAATGGACGGCGGGGGCGAGAAGGTTACGGGAAAGGTTTTTGTCAGCGGTAGCATTATGCGGCAGGAGATGCAGGTACCAGGCGGCGAGATGGGCATAAGCATCATCGACGGTGTAAAAAATGTAATGTATGTCCTGATAACGCAGGAGAAGTTGTACATGGAGTTCCCCAACGAGAACATTGTTCTAGGGGACAGGGATGTGGAGGAATTGCTCGCCGATGAAGCGGACCTGAAAAAACTGGGAACGGAGACGGTTGAAGGCTACAAGTGTGACAAATACGAGGTTACCTACAAGGACCCCGAAAGGCAGAAGATGGGGAACTCCGTCATCTGGATAGCCCAGAAACTCAATTTTACGATAAAGGGAGTAACCGATGGCGAGCAGGGCAAGATAACCGTTCTCTACACGAACATCAAGGAAGGGCCTCAGGACGCGTCGCTTTTCGAGATCCCGAAGGATTACCAGAAGTTCGCTTTTTAAAGACATTCTGGTCCGATTTTTGCAGGGGGTGGGAAGTTGTCATCACAGATGAGTTCGGTCCGCCTGAGCAGGCTGAACAGTCTGGTCATGGAGTTCTTTCATGATCCCAGAAGGAGCAGGGACCACCTCCTGGAGGCACTCGGGTACGGCAGTAATGGCCGTGCCCTTGAAAGGGACCTGAAATTCCTGAGAGAGGAATTCGGGGTCGATATAAGGTACAACAGGAGGACATGCCTTTACGTATTTCACGGAAACGGCAACTTCCTTCTCCAGCTTCAAATGAACCGGAGGGAAGTCACATCCATTGCCGCGGGATTGAACATGGTCTGTCACTTCCTCCCGCACCTGTCGGAGGATTGCTCCAGGTTCTGGAGCAAACTGAAAGCGATGCTTCCTGAAGAACTTGCCTCGCAGGGTGAGAAACTGGCCAAAAGCACCGTGGTAGCCCTGCCGGTCTCGAAGATGGACCCGATGGTCTTCGAGACCATAATCAACGCGGTATCGGACAGGCGAAGGATCCACTTTCAGTACGGATCACCCTACAGCAGTGAGGGCTCCAAACCGAGGGACGTATCACCGTGGGGGGTCTTTTTCCTTGCCCACGCATGGTATCTCTGGGGCGCTTCCGCCGGGGAGAGCGAACCGAGGACTTTCAGGATCTCGAGGATACGCTCCGTCTTTTCGATCGATGACGGAGGATTCGCGCCTCCCCCGGAGGACAGCGACACAAGGTCCTTCGCTTCATCCGCCTGGTATGGATGCTCCGGAAAGGGCAAACACAGGATCCTGGTGAGAGTGAGGCCCCCCCTGTCCGGAGTGATAGAGGAGACGGACTGGCACCCATCCCAGGAAATAACACGCCTTGAGGATGGCAGTATCGATATCGGGGCCGTGGTCCCCGACCTGGGTGAGATCGCGCGCTGGGTCATGGCAAGCGCGCCTTATGCCGAAGTGCTCGAGCCGACCGCCTTGAGGGATTCCGTTTTTGAGCTCTGCAGAAGGGTCAGCGAAGATCATTCGTGAAGCATCTCAAGTGTAACCGCGATAAAGAGCCCGAAAGCTTCCCTGAAGTTTTTCAGGTCGGCCCCGGTTATCCTGTGTATCTTCTCCAGCCTGTAATTAAGGGTGTTCCGGTGTATGTTAAGCCTTTCAGCGACTTTCCCCGGGTTGCAGGGTGATTCGCACCATGCCCTGAAGGTTTTCACCATATCATCGCCGTCGGGCATTTTTCTGAGACCAGAGAGGTGTTTCCTTGAGAAACGGCGCCCTTTCCTGATATTTACCGTACTCAGGAGATCTTCCAGCAGGTAGTCGCCGATACGGTGGTTTTTGCCAGGCTCCCCCTTTTTCAGGCCTATTGCCAGGGCCTTCCATGCCTCGCAGTAAGAGTAGTGCAGTCCCTCGGGATCCCTTGCGCAACTTCCGGCACCGATGGTGAGGTTCAGGCCCATGTCGCCGAGAAGGGATCGGCATTTCCCGCATTTTTCCTCGATGGGTGGGGAACAGGTGTCCACGTCCGGTTTTCCCACGGCCGCGAAGACGACAAAGCGGGTATGTCCCATTCCCGAGCAGAAACAGGATGGTTCGGGAAAGACGGATCTGATGATCTCCTGTGCGCCAGTGCTGATGGAAACCTTTTTTATTGGGTCTTCCATTTTTTCTGCTGTCTCGGGATCATCGGGTCCCAATTCCATTACAAGGCATACCCTGTGAACGTCCATGTCATAACCCAGCTCTTTGACCCTGGTCGCCAGAACCGCGGAATCGTCCTGTTCCGGAGCAAATGAAGCTATGTCGGAGACAAGTTCCCTTAGAGCCCTCTCCCGTGCTCCAGCCGACTCCTGGATCAATTGCTCCCTTAGGAAGAGCTCGGCCTGCTTCTGGACAAGAAGGCCGTATCTTGCCACTTCACGGTGATCGCCGGCGATAGCTATGGATCCAACGACCTCGCCGGCGAGGAAGACCGGAAGGGTGACCCCGGGTTTGACCCCTTTCATTTTTGAAGCTTCCTCGGGTTCAGTGTAGGTCTCGCGTTTCTGTTTCATGGCAACAATAGACGGGGCATGAACGGTGTGGAGGCGGAGCGGGTCGCTGCTCCCTATGATCACCGCGCTCTCGTCGGTTATTATTACGTGGTGCCCTATGATGTCGTGGGTAGTTTCACAGATGACCTGGGCAAAACGTTTAAGCATCTGTTTTCCACTCCCTCCAGTAAGTCCTTGATTGCGAATATAGTCCCTTTTATGCAAAAGCACAAACAAAGTACCTGATTATAAGTGTAACTTCTTCGGGATGAACAATGCCCCTCTCACTGATATTTACTTATAATTACTGTTGAAGTCGACGTTATGACGGCTGAGAGGGGGGATTGTCCGTGAGATTGGAATTGCACAAGGTTTTTGTAAAAGATGTCTCATGGGGCGGCGATACCAGGGTTGACGGCGGGACCTTGTTCATCAACAGGGAGGAAATGCTCGCCGTAGCGAAACAGGATGCCAGGTTTGCGACCGCCAGCCTTGAACTGGCCCGCCCGGGAGAAAGCGTAAGGATCATTCCGGTGAAAGATGTCATAGAACCCCGCTGCAAGCTAAAGGGACCGGGAGAGGTCTTCCCGGGTTTCGTGGGTGGAATGCAGACAGTCGGAGAAGGGGAAACGCTGGTCCTTGATGGCGCTGCCGTTGTGACCTGCGGCCCCATAGTGGCATTCCAGGAAGGGCTTATAGACATGTCGGGACCGGCCGCCGACTATTCACCCTTTTCGGGGACCAGCAACGTGGTGCTAGTGGTTGAACCCGTCGAGGGTCTTGACCAGCACGACTACGAAGCTGCACTCAGGGAGACAGGCCTGAAACTCGGCTGGTACCTGGCAGACAGGTGCAGGGAAGCAAGGGTCGACGAGGTCAAGGTGTATGAAATGGGAGGGCCGGTTGAGGAGTCGGCAAAATACCCCGACCTTCCAAAGATAGTCTATTTCTGTATGTCCATCACCCAGGGTTTGCTTCATGACACATTCCTGTACGGGGCGGACATGAAACACCTTGTGCCGACACTCATCCATCCCAACGAAAAGATGGACGGGGCAATGATATCGGGGAACTGCGTTTCATCATGCGACAAGAACACCACATGGCACCACCTGAACGACCCTGTCGTAGAGGAACTGTACAGCCGTCACGGCAAGGAAATTGTCTTCCTGGGGGTCATACCGACCCTTGAGGACACCAGGCTTGCGGGGAAGGAGCGCACTTCCTGGTTCAACGCGAACCTGGCAAGGATGCTGGGTGCCGACGGCGTGGTCGTCTCTGAGGAAGGGTACGGCAACCCCGATACCGACCTTTGCATGAACGCCGCCAAATGCGAGAACCTGGGTATAAAGACCGTGATAATTTCGGACGAGGCCGCCGGAACAGACGGGAAAAGCCAGGGCCTTGCCGACGCCGCGCCGGAGATAACGGCTTTCGTTTCGGCAGGTAACGTCAACGAAATGATCGAACTGCCCGCGATGGACAAGGTCATAGGCTTCGAGGAGTCGATCGCGAACCTCTCAGGAGGGGCAGAGGAGAGCCTTCGCAAGGATGGGTCAATGTTCATAGAACTGCAGGCAATAATAGGTTCGACAAATGAACTGGGCTTCAGCAGGATCGGGGCCCGGTGGGTCTAGAGAGGGGTGGATGAAATGGCCAAGAGGGTAGTCTGCTACATCAACCAGTTCTTTGCCGGCCTGGGAGGCGAGGAGCAGGCCCATGTTCCTCCTTCGTCCCGCCCCGGGGTCGCAGGACCTGCCATGCAGATCCAGAGCCTGCTCGGGGAAGAGGCTGTCGTTGTCGGAACCGTCATATGCGGTGACAGCTATTACGGAGAACACCTGGAAGAGGCAAGAGAGCAGTGTGTCAGGATGATCGCCGGGTTCAAGCCGGATCTTCTTGTCGCCGGGCCCGCTTTCAATGCCGGAAGGTACGGTGTGGCCTGTGGCGATATCTGTGCCTCGGTCACCGGATCCCTGGGCATACCCTCCCTGACCGGTATGTACCGGGAGAACCCGGGGGTTGAGCTGTACAGCCCCAAAACCTATATAGTCAAAACGGCCGACAGCGCAAGGGGGATGAAGGATGCCCTGGCAGCCATGTCATCCCTCGCAGTGAAAATTCTGAGAGATATACCGCTAGGGGCTGCCATGGACGAGGGGTACTTTCCGAGGGGCATAAGGAAAAATTTCTTCCACAAGACCAATGGGGCAAAAAGAGCCGTTGACATGCTCCTGAAAAAAATAGCCGGGGAGCAGTTCATAACCGAGTACGAAATGCCTGTTTTCAAAAAAATAACACCCGCCGCCCCGGTAAAGGACCTGAGCAAGGCGACCATAGCCCTTGTCAGTTCCGGAGGGATCGTTCCCAAAGGCAACCCCGACCACATCCGGGTGTCCTCTGCGGAATCTTACGGTGTTTACGATATTTCCAGTCTTGACGACCTGACCCCCGATAACTTCGAGTCCATCCATGGAGGTTACGACAGGGTTTGGGCCAACGATGATCCGGATACGGTTCTTCCCCTGGACGTCATGAGGGAGATGGAGAAAGAGGGTGTCTTCGGAAAACTTTATGATCAGGTCTTTACGACCACCGGAACCGGCACGGCAGTGGCCCATGCCGAAAGGTTCGGACAGGAGATCGGCGAAAAACTCAAGAAGGACGGCGTGGATGCCGTCATACTGACTTCCACCTGAGGAACCTGCACCCGATGCGGCGCATCGATGGTAAGGGAGATCGAGAACACGGCGGGGATCCCGGTAGTCCAGATCGCCACGATAGTACCGATAATGCTTACGGTTGGGGCGAACAGGATAGTACCGGGAGTGGCGATACCCCATCCCGTGGGAGACCCTTCCCGGGGAGAGGAAGGCGACAAGGCCGTCAGGCGGGAACTGCTGGAAAGAGCCTTGCGGGCGATCCAGACGCCAATAGAGGAACAGACGATCTTCACTTCGTAACAACCTGCCTGTCAATCAGCGGCCGTAAGGGGGAGGGTGGCCCAAAGGGGCTGAGCCCTTCCCCTTTTTTATGCCTGTGGCAACGAAGAAGCCCTGGAGGTTATAATGGGGCATCAATGGAAAATGAGGCTGGAGATTGAAAGGTATCCTTATCGTCACAAACAATCCGAAAACTTTTGAAAAATATCCTGATGCCAGGTTTGTTGAAGGCTCGCCCGATGATGTGGTCCGGGAGGCATCAAGGATGCTGCTTGAAGGGTATATCCTCTTTTCTTCCCCGCTGCCGCCCAACGGCAGACTTATGAAGAATCCCTTCCGCTCCGTCGTTCTCAAGGAGACTGTTGTTTCCGAAAGGAGCGGTAAGGATTTTCTTCTCCTCAAGAAAGCGGAAGAGGTTTACGGCAGGACCTCGTTCCTGTCGATCGATGGGCGCCGCGGGGCGGACATGGCCTTTATCGACCTGGATCTGATGGAAAGTTCCCTCAGGGACATCTGAACCGTGATAATGGTTTGAAAAGTGGCTGCCAGGGCGGTCCTGTAAAGGATAAGGCAGAAATAACAGGAGAAAGAGAGGGAACAGGATGAGAGATCTTTCAAGGCTTGACGAGATCATAACCAGGAGACTTGAAGAGAACCCCGAAACTCCTGCCGTCTGGTGGAAAGGGTCATGGATGAATGGTTCCGACTTCATGCGGCTCATAAGGGAGAGCGAGGAGAGCCTGAAAAAGAGCGGTTTTCGGCCCGGATCGCGGATCGCTGTTTTCATGGCCAACTCACCCCTGCTCTGGAGCATAGCCGTAGCAGCCTGAAGATTGGGAGGGGCTATAGTCCTCCTGAATACCAGGAGCGGGGTGAACGCAAGCCTGAAGATAGTCGAGCATATAGACCCTGAATGAGGAAGGAGTTCTGTGGGTGAAGAGTCCCTCGGTGACCTCGGGCTATTTCCGTGCCCCGGAGCTTACGGCCGAGCGGTTCCATGATGGATGGCTCGATACCGGCGATATAGTAAGTATCGACAAAGACGGGTACATATCGATCCTGGACAGGGCTACGGACCTGATCATCGTGGGCGGCTTCAACGTCTACCCCCAGGAAGTTGAGACGGTCCTTAACTCACACCTGAGGGAGAACGAAAAGGTTCTGGGGGAAAACCGCCACTGAGCTTGAGAGGTTGATCGGGCCGGCTGGGGCTTGCCATGAGGATGGGGATCGGGGGCAGCGTCCATCGATCTCCGGAAGGGAGCAACATAATGAAAGAGTGGCCCGATGAGCGCTCTGCGTTGATGCATCCCGGGAGGATGTTGCTTTCGATATTTTCCAGGACGGCATCTTTAGTTGCCGTCCTTGTCATATTGTCTCTCCTGCATGCCTCAAGGGGCGAAACGTCCATCAGGTCTGTCAGGACGGGGATACAGCCCGAAGGTGCCAGATTGGCCATAGATCTTGACCGATACGCGGACTATTCGATATCCAAAGAAGGAGACCGCCTGCGCGTGGATGTCAGGACCGGCATTCAAGGCTCGGTCTCCGAAAGATTCCCGGCCAATAAAGTGGCCCTGGCTTTTTCTGCACAACCTGAAAATGGCGGTACGACCATAGTGATCGACCTCAGTTCCCCGGGAGTTGTGGCCAGGCATTACACTTTGCCCGACCCTGAAAGGATAGTTATCGACCTTTCCCCGGGGGGCCAAAGTGAGGGCCAGGGTCTTCAGGCAGACGGAATTATCGGCCTTCACGGCCTGATCCCGGCCCCTGTGACCCATGGCCCGGGTCCCCACACCTTTGATCTTTATCTTCCCCGCGAAGATATCTCAATAGGGAAAGGATCTTTCGTCAGAACCTTTTTCTTCGAGACATCCCCTCTATGGAGGATCAAGGAAGGGAGTTTCCTCAACCTTGTCCTGAAAACAGGCGACCTGGAAGAGGATGTTCTCTTCAGGATCATGCTGACCCTGAACGGTCACCCGGTGGACACAGTTATCGCAGAACCAGCCGGGGTTAAGCCGACCGGAACGGTAATTTCCATACCTCCGCGCCTTTTCAGAGTGGGCAGGAACGTGATGACCCTGAGCGCCTCTGCCGGATCGAAAGACCGGCAGTACGGAGACGAGATAAAGAACCTCGGTATCCATGGCAACAGCCTGCTGAGGTTGAGTTACCTTCCGGTAAATGACCTCCGGGTCGGGGATCTTGCCTCACCTTTCAAAAAAACCGTGATCACTCCCGGAGAAGACGTTGCCGTAGTTATCCCCGACAGCCCCGAGCCCGGGGAAATAGAGGCGGCTTTGGAGATCCTGCTGTCATGGTCCAGAGAGGCGGGGGGTGTATTCCTGCCCAGGGTCATTCTGCTGAATGAACTGGACAACAGGACAGCGGACAAATTCCACCTGGTATATCTCGGAAGGATCTCCGCGATCCCACGGTACGTTCTGGAAGCTTTCGGGACTAAAAGCAGCGCGGGGGGGGAGAGCACCCTTTCGTCCTTTTTGAACATCCAGGGGAAAGCGAGACTTTTGCTGACTTCAGGTTCCGCGGAAGGGGTTCTCCTTGGGGCCAGGTCGTTACTGGACCCTGAACTGGCTGAAAAGATGGATACCAGGAGGATCGTTGTCGGGCCGGGTGCGGTCCCGTCGGAAGAGAGCCCGGGAAGACCCGGGAACGATATCCCGTTCGGGAGGTTGGCAGGAGGGGATGTCCTGTTCAGCGGTACCGGAAGCCAGGAAAAAAGCTTCGTGATCGGGCTGCCCCCCGAAGAGGGGTTAAAGGGGAAACCGGAACTGGTTCTGTCATATCGCTATTCCCCGGTCCTGGATAACCTGAATTCCACAATTTCGGTGGAATTCGGTGATGTTTCGGCCAGGACTGTCCCCCTGGGAAAGAACAATTCCGGAGAGGGCCGACTGGCAGTTGAGATCCCCAGGACCTTGCCCGAGACTCGTTCGTTGAACTTAAAACTCAAGGTCTCCCTCCTGGAACTTGAGAACGAAAAGGGGAAAAGCCTGGGAGATGCGGCCTGGCTTGTTGTCGACAGCACCTCCAGGCTGGTGCTTCCGGTCAGGGAAGGAAGCCTGCCTTTACTTCTCGAAAACTTTCCCTATGCCTTTCACGGAAAGGCGATCACTGTATATGCGGGGGACGGGATGAACGGGGAAATGATCACAGCCCTTGCCAGGATGCTCATTTCCTGGGACCGTGACCTTCCCCGGGATATACGAACAAAGGCGGAACCCCTTCCCTCGTTCTCCTGGGAGGATCCCCGGGGAAGCACGATAATTATAGCCTCCTTTGCTGAGCTTCTGAGGAGCGGGGCGCCTCTTGCCGTCGGTTACGATGAGACGTCAGGAAGGATCAGGCCAGGTCGGAAAGTTCCTGTCAAAAAGGAACATGAGGAAGGATCGGTCTGCCTCCAGGTTCTCGGAGCCAAAGGGGGAGAACCTGTCTTTTTGATGGGATGGCCTGCCAAAAAATCCGACGCGGAGATCTTCCCTGAAAGCTTCAACTTCAGGAACCTCAGGGGCGACGTGAGTTTTATTTCAGGTAGTGGTGGATCCGTCTCCTTCTACGTAAATACCCCTGAACCCGGGGCGGGGTTTTTGAGATCCAGACCTGGTCTCAGGATATTCCTTGGCCTTTTTGCCCTGGGCCTTTCACTGGCCCTGCTTGCCCTTTTCGTCTACCATATCAGGTTAAAATACCAGCCGCGACCACCGGCGGATGATCCAGGGGCATAGAAGACGGACCTTCTTTCCCGGCCATAATTTATTTTCTGGAGCTGTGAAACATGGACAAAAGATCTTCCGAACACGAAAGATTCATGAGAACGGCACTGGAAGAGGCCATGAAGGGGGCCAGGTCAGGAGAAGTCCCTATCGGTGCGGTTGTGGTCCTCGACGGGGAGGTTATCGGACGGGGGCATAACCTGAGGGAAAGCCTCAAGGACCCCGCGGCCCACGCGGAGATGATAGCTCTCAGGGAAGCCGCCGGTCACCTGGGCATGTGGATCCTGGAGGACTGCACCGTCTATTCGACCCTTGAGCCATGCCCTATGTGCGCAGCAGCCATGGTACAGTCGAGGGTCAGGAATATCGTGTTCGGGGCAAGGGATCTCCGCTGGGGAGCCTGCGGCACCCTCTACGATATTGCAAGGGACCCGAGGCTGAATCACCAGTGCAAAGTAACGGGTGGCATACTCTCGGAAGAATGTGCTAAAATGCTCCGGGAGTTCTTCCAGGCCCTTCGCAGCAAGGGGCGGGAGATGGGTGGAGGGATGGCCGAGTGGTCGAAGGCGGGCGACTCGAAATCGTCTAGGCGGTGATGAGCCGTCTCGTGGGTTCAAATCCCACTCTCTCCGCCATATAATAAATATCGCAAATGGAGAAGTGGCCGAGTGGTCGAAGGCGGGCGCTTGGAGAGCGTCTGGGCGGCAACGTCCCGTGGGTTCGAATCCCTCCTTCTCCGCCAGAATATTTTCGGGGTCCCGGGTTTCCGGGGCCTTTTTTGTGGATCGTTGAGAAAGAATTGTTTCAGTTGTGCTGATCTGCCTCCAGTCCAGCCCCGGAAGGGTAAAATAGCAGAAGAATTGGTGAGGGGATATTTTCATTTCCTCAGGAGGGCAGCCATGACCGGAAATCTAAGGACGAGCGCGGCCGAAAGGACAAGTTCGGGCAAAGCCCGGGGAAAGGGGAGGGTGGTCAAGGTTTCAGTGCTGTTGCCGGTCCTGTTGATGACCATTTTGGCGACATTGCCTTGCCTTGCCCAGGGCGCGATGGAACCCCTGCCGGGTGCCTACGACCTGCGAGAGTTCGGTCATGTCACGCCGGTGAAGGACCAGAACGGCAAGAGACCGGACGGCACAAGCGATATCGGCACCACCGTAGGGCTCTGCTGGGCATTTTCTTCGATCGCCTGCCTGGAAAGCAGCATGCTGAAACAGGGTATTACCCTTTCCCCCATAGATGATGATGCCAACCTTTCTCCCTGGTACCTGGGCAGCCATATCGGCTACAACCGGCCCTGCCTTGAATTCAACCCCGACCTTATTCCCGGGGTCGAGCCGCCCACCACTTTCGGTTACTACTGGCCCGGGAAAGGTTGGGGCGGCGGCGGGGCTTTCTGGCTTGCCGATCACCTGATCAGCGGGAAGCCCCTCCCGCTCTGGAAAGATGCCCCCATGCCCACCGGGGACATGACGGCCAGAAAAGAGCTGACTTTACCCGAGACCGGGAAGGGGAGGCAGTACCATCTCAGGGAGATGGTCATGTTCTTTCGCGAGGATTTCGGCAGCGACCTTGAATACAGGGACCATATCAAGAGGTTCATCATGGAGAAGGGGCCTGTGCAGTCGATGATCCACCTTGAACCAGTCGACATCGACGGGATCGAACGGCAGGAATGCGGCGGGGCCGCGTATTCCGGGAACCGGTTCATCAACGGGGAGACCGCCGGTATGTTCACGTTCGAAACCGAGGGGCTTTGCACTGACCTCTATACGCACGGCGTGGCCGTTGTCGGCTGGGATGACCTCCGGCGCATTTCCGTAAACGGCCGTAATGCCATCGGGGCCTGGCTGGTTAAGGATTCCATGGGGGATTCTTCACACGAAGAGGGATACTTGTGGGTCGCCTACGAGGACATGGTCCACCTTAAACCCCTTGTATCCGGCCTGGTTGCAGATCCGGGGTGCGGCCTCAGGCACGCCTCGGAATACCAGACCCACCCAGGAGCACTTTCCAGGATCGGGGAAGAGGAGAACTTCGATGAAAGGGAGATCATTGAACTGGGAGAGTACAGCTACCTTCTCAACGGTTTTGAAGGCGAGGATTCGTGGGCTGTCGCCGAATTTCCGCTGGATAAGGAAGAAGTGATGCGAGGTGTGGCCTTCTTCACCGCCAACCGCAACGAGGAGGTCTCTGTGCAGATATACAGGGGCACGATGTCAGGGGAGCCGCTTCTTGCTTCGGATCTGGAAATTCCGGAGATAGGGTATCACCTGGTAGACCTTGGGCATGATATCCATTTTTCGGCAGGGGACACCGCAATCGTCGCCCTGAGCTTCAGGGGCAGGGCCGGCCGCGCAAAGCTGCCGCTGGTATACGTAAGGGATGTGGGCTATAATCCCACTTGCCCGACCTTCTTCGGCACCTTCGACGGAGATGGTTTTCAACTGACCCCATATTCCGATATGGAAGGCAACTGCTCATTTTTCATTCAGGCCGTCATGGCCGGGAAATAGCGTTGAAGGTCGATCCGGGCATTTCAGGTCTCAAGGGTGACACCAGATCAGCGATCCTCTGCAGGGGTTCCAGCCCTGTGCGACGGGAGGCCGTAAAACTCCGCCAGGCCCGGAAGGGAGCAACGGTATACGGTTTCCCGGGTGCCGCAGGCCAACTGGATCCCCTGCAGGGGATCGCTCCATAATGGAGGTTCATCTAATGTCTGAACCCGTCCTTTTCAAAGGGTACCTGGAGCCATCCTTCAATTGGAATGAAGAGGATGAACTTATCCTGCAGCCCGTTTTCATGGTGCCTGTAGAGGTCTTCAGGACAGGTTTCCTGATAAGGCCCGAATACAGGACGGTAATGGCCATAGTCGAGGCCGTGGGGGGAAAGGTGCAGTTCATCCCGGAAAAGAAGGCTCCCGGGGTTCTCGAACCGGAGCCGGGCGGCCGCCGTCTTCCGGCCAATATTTCTGCCGACAGGGCCTTGCGGAACGCGGAAAGCGCGGCGGTAACCGAAGGGCGGGAAGGCTGGAGAGCCCTTTCCGGTTCTTCCCACGCAATGACCCGGGAGGAGAAATTAAGGGCTTGCTGGAAGATCTGGGTACGGCATGGCGAAACCCTGACGGATTCGGTAAATGGCAATTCCATGAAAGCTGGAGAACTGCTGGGGCTGATCCTTCCCTGACCCAGGAGGCATCAACCCGAAAGGGAAAGGTTCCCTTTCAGGATCACTCTTCCTTTGAGCCTGAGATAGGGGCTATATCTATCAGTGTCCCGATCAGTTTTTCAAGTTCAACCATGTCAGGGTTGCCCGTCTCGGCCAGGCATTTTTTTACGTAGCTTTTCAGGATCTCTATGCAGGCATTCTGCATGGCCTTACGTGCCGCTGACAGTTGAAGAAGGACTTCCTGGCACGGTTTACCCTCTATGACCATTCTCTGTATCCCCCGCAGCTGCCCTTCAACCCTTTTTAACCTGTTGAGCATGGCTCTCTGCCTGGGATCCATGTTATCAAGCTGTTCTATAAGCGACATTTTCGCCATTGCTATCTTCCTCCCGATATTGTTTTTAGTAATAAGTAGGTATACGGGGTATATGGTATTCCACAAATTGTTGCCGGTCAATCATCAACTATGATATACTCCCCGGTGGCCCTTATCACGCACACGATCTGACGGGTGAGGGGGTGTCCGCGCATGCGCGGGTTCCGAGCCCGGATGATGGTCGTGGAGGGAAAACCATTTTGAGGAGGGGAAAGATTTGGCAGTAGTAAGCATGAAACAGCTGCTGGAGTGCGGGGTTCATTTCGGTCACCAGACAAGGCGCTGGAATCCCAAGATGAAGCCCTATATCTTCACCGAGAGGAACGGAGTCTACATCGTCGACCTTCAGAAAACAGTCAAAGGCCTGGAGAAAGCCTATGACTTTCTCAGGGAGGTTTCCAAAAGCGGGGGAAGCGTTCTTTTCGTGGGCACCAAGAAACAGGCACAGGAGACCATCAAGGACGAAGCAGTCCGCTCCGGGCAGTTTTATATCACCCATCGCTGGCTGGGAGGTCTTCTGACCAATTTCCCGACCATCAAGAAGAGGGTCGCCCGAATGGTCGAACTCAACTCTCCCGAATTCCTTGAGGGTTCCACAAAGTGGACCAAAAAGGAGATAGCCGGTTTTGCCAAGGAACGCGACAAGCTTGAGAAGTACCTCCTGGGGATCAAGGACATGCGCGATGTGCCCGACGCCCTCGTTGTCGTTGACCCCAAGCGCGAAGACATTGCGGTCCTCGAAGGCAGGAAGCTTGGCATTCCCATTGTCGGCATCGTAGACACCAACTGTGACCCCGACCTTATCGACTACCCGATACCGGGTAATGACGATGCGATCAGGGCAATAAAGCTTATTATCGGTCTCATGGCATCGGCTGTTATCGAGGGCAGGCAGGGCACGGACAGCGCTGTCGAGGAAGAAGCCGATGTTTCCGAGCCTGAAGAGGGCGACGAGGACTCCAGGCTCGAACAGACCGAGAAGATCGATGAAAATTTCGGCAAGGTAGAGGAAGTCATTGTCGACAAGGAACTGCTGGAGAGAAAAGGCTGGAAGGAGGCCTAGGTCATCATGTCCGTAGATATGGATGCTGTAAAAGAACTCAGATACCGCTCTGGAGCTGGCATTCTTGATTGCCGGAAGGCCCTGGACGAGTGCTGCAACGACCTGGAGAAGGCCGTCGATTACCTTCGGGAGAAGGGACTCGCCAAGGCAGCCAAAAAGGCGGGAAGGACTGCCTCGGAGGGACGGGTCTTCAGCTATATCCACACAAATGGCAAGATCGGAACCCTGGTGGAGATCAATTGCGAGACCGACTTTGTCGCAAGGACCGACGAGTTCCAGGAACTGGGCAAGGAAATAGCCATGCAGATAGCTGCGGCGGCCCCGTCCTATCTCAGCACCGAAGAAGTTCCCCAGACCGATCTCGAAAGGGAGAAGGAGATCTACAGGCAGCAGGCTCTTGACGAAGGAAAGCCCGAACAGATCGTCGACAAGATAGCCGAAGGGCGTATCGCCAAGTTTTTCGAGGAAAGCTGCCTGCTGGAACAGAAATACATAAGGGATCCTGATAAAAAGATAAAGGATCTTGTGGTTCAGGAGATCGCCAAAATGGGCGAGAACATCGTCGTGAGGAGATTTTCCCGTTTTTCCATAGGAGACTAGAACAGCGCGGGGCGGGGAGATCCCCCGCCCTTTTTTTGTCCTGTTACTCTGTGGGGGGTGTTTTGGATGTCTTCATATCACAGGATCCTTCTCAAGCTTTCAGGTGAGGTCCTGGCGGGGGAATCTTCTTTCGGGCTTGACATGAAAGCTATCAGCAATATCTGTGGAGAGATAGCTTCCCTTGCCGAGAACGGCCTTGAAATAGCAATGGTCGTTGGAGGAGGGAACATTTTTCGGGGTGCCCAGTCAGGTGAGGGTTACCTGGACAGGGCCCAGGGGGACTATATGGGCATGCTAGCCACTGTCATAAACTCCCTGGCCCTTCAAAGTGTGCTGGAACGTATAGGGGTTCCTACCAGGGTCCAGACAGCGATAGAAATGAGAGAACTGGCGGAGCCCTTTATTCGACGAAAAGCACTTCGCCATCTGGAAAAGGGGAGAATTGTGATCTTCGCCGCGGGGACGGGTTCTCCGTTCTTTTCGACCGATACCGCGGCAGCCCTCAGGGCTGCTGAAATATCTGCAGATTGTCTATTGAAGGCTACAAAAGTCGATGGTATATATGATAAAGACCCCGCGATCCATCCCGATGCCAGGCTGCTTCCAAGGATCTCTTACATGGAGGCGATCCAGAAACAGCTGAAGGTTATGGATGCCGCGGCATTTTCGCTCTGCATGGAAAACCGGATCCCGATCCTTGTGGCCAACATCCTCAAGGAGGGCACGCTCCGGGATATTCTGATACACGGCAAACAGGTTGGCACAATTGTCCATTTCTAGAAGGAGTGATGAGAATGCCCGACCAGGAGATCAGAAAGATGAAGGATAAGATGGAGAAGGTCCTTGAACACCTTAAGAAGGAGCTTTTGGGGATCAGGACCGGCAGGGCTCATCCGGCCCTTGTCAGCGACATCAAGGTAGACTATTACGGAACACCCACCCCCATGTCACAGGTTGGATCCATCTCCACGCCTGACGCAAGGCAGATACTTATCACCCTGTGGGACAAGAATGCGGTGAAGGCAGCCGAAAAGGCGATACAGGCATCTTCCCTGGGGATCAACCCGTCAGTTGACGGTGAGAACATCAGGCTTGTCGTGCCTGAACTGACAGGTGAGAGGCGTGTGGAGCTGACGAAGCTGGTGAAAAAGTGTGCCGAAGACGCCAGGATAGCGGTCAGGAACCTCAGGCGCGAATCGAACGAGGCCTTCAAAAAGATGGAGAAGGAAGGAACTATCAGCGAGGATTCCCTGCATGACCAGCTTGAGACGACACAGAAAACGACAGACGAGTACATAAAGAAAATTGACGTCATCGCTGCCGAAAAAGAAAGGGAAGTACTGGAGGACTGAATTAACTCTCCACGATGACGTGCGGCGCCCCGGTAACCGGGGCGCCGCTTTTTTCTGTCTACATGTCAGACCGGAGGCTTACCCCTTCAAGGAATCTTTGAAGTCTTTCCATGCCCTCGCGGATCTCTTCCTCGGAGTTGGCGTAACCCAGCCGAACATACCCCGGGGCAAGGAAGGCGCTTCCCGGTACTGCTGCCACATATTCTGTCTCAAGCAGTGCTTCGCAGAAATCCCCGTCGGTGTTTATGGCTCTCTCCCCATGTGATCCTCCAAGGGTGTTCCTGACGTTAATGAAAACGTAGAAGGCGCCCTGAGGTTCCGGGAAAGATATGTGGGGCATCTTGCGCAGAAGTCCGGTCATGATATCCCGACGCCGGGAAAATTCCTGTCTCATCCTTACCACGTCAGCTTCTGACTCCTTGAGCGCGCCAAGAGAGGCCCACTGTGCTATCGAACAGGCGTTTGACGTCAGGTGCCCCTGGACGGCTCCGACCTTTGGCGCCAGCCATTTGGGCGCCAATGCATAGCCTATCCTCCATCCCGTCATTGCGTAGGCCTTGCTTACTCCATTGATCTGTATCGTCCTGTCCATGACCTCCGGCACAAGGGATACTATGTTCCGGTGTTCATGCTCTCCGTAGACCAGCCTTTCATAGATCTCGTCGAAGATGATCCAGAGGTCGTGCTTGATCGCAAGGGCCGCGATCTTCCTCAGTGTGCTTTCATTGTAGACCGCACCGGTGGGGTTGTTGGGTGTGTTGAGAAGCATGCCCACCGTTCGGGGTGTAATTGCACGGGCGATCATTTCAGGATCCGGAATACAGTCAGTGCCGGTAGTATCTACGATGACATCTTTCCCGTCGAAAAGGCGGATCTGTTCAACGTAGCTTACCCAGGCAGGGGAGAATACCAGTACCTCGTCACCAGGGTCCACAAGGGACGCGAGAGCCTCGTAGATCAGGGGTTTGGCTCCGGCGCCGACAATGATCTGGTTTGGGGAATAATCGAGGCCGAAACGGCTGCTGTAATACGAAGCTACAGCTTCCCTGAGCTCCGGAAGGCCGTTTGACTGGGTGTAGTGGGTCTGTCCTTCCCTGATGGCTTTTTCGGCGTATCTGAGCGCCCCCGGGGGAGAGTCGAAATCAGGCTCACCTGCCCCAAAGGAAATTACCGGTTTGCCCTGGCCTTTCAGAGCCTTGGCCTTGGCCACTACGGCCAGTGTCGCGGAGGGTTCCATTCTTGACGCCCTTTCTGAGATCTTCATTTCCAGACCAACCCCATTCCTCTCTCTGATGAAGGATCCTTTCTGCCGGCAATTATATTCCATTCATCAGGTTCAGGGGCAAAGGCTCTAAGAGAATCCGCTAAAAGGGTAAAGAGGTAGACTCGTTGTATGGGTGACCTCGTGATGATAAAATGATCGGGAAGAGGTTACCAGAACGACATCGTAGATTGGAGGAAGAGCCATGGATGTCCGGTTTGTCACCCGCAATGTCGAGCTGCAGGACGATCTTCAGGATTACATGGAAAAGAAACTGGTCAAGCTTGAAAAGTTCTTCGATCGTATCCGCGACACCCAGGTAGAGGTGAGCTTCAATCGGGGAATGAATGTTGTCGAGATCACCGCCGATGTCAACGGAGTGATCATGAGAGGGGAGGACTACGCCCCGGATATCAGGAAAGCTTTTGACAAGTGCCTGAAAAGCATCGAGCGCCAGATCAAGAAGCACAAATCATTCCTCAAGGACAAGGCCAGGATGAAATCCTCAGAGGTTTCCTTCGAGATAGAGGGTTTTGTAAATGAACTGGCAGAGCCGGAGGGAAAAAAGGAAGGCATTGTCAAGACCAAGAGGTTCCCCTTCCGTCCCATGTCACCTGAAGAGGCCACGATGCAGATGGATCTTCTCGGGCATACGTTCTTTGTCTTCAGAAATGCCGAGGATGGCAATGTCAACGTGGTTTACAGAAGAAAGGACGGAGGGTTCGGACTTCTTGTCCCAGAGGAGTAGGGGCCGGTTTTTCCCCGGAAAAAGCGTTCTCCCGAGGGTGGGGTCTTGTTTTCGACCCCACCTTTTCAATTCAGGATGTCAAAAGGTGATACAAATACCTGACAGAGGTGATCTGCTTGTCCGATCTATATCATAGCGCCTGCCCCTATGACTGCCCGGATGTTTGTGCTTTCCTGGTGAGGCCTGCAGCAGGAGGCTCGCTTGAGATCGAGCCGGATCCCCTGTTCCCGCATGGAGCCGGTTTCATTTGCGGGAAAGGGGCAAGGTGGGATTTTATCAGGAAGCATGCCTCAAGGCTGACGACCCCTTTGAGAAGAGAGGGTCCCTCATGGAAGAGGATCCCGTGGGGCGATGCATGGGGGCTTTGGGCATCCATGACGGAAAAGTCCATTGACCGATGGGGCCCTCTCTCGGTATTTCTCTGCCGGGGTTCGGGGTCTCTTTTTTATTCCAAGGAACTGATACCCAATGTGTTTGCGGAAATGGGGTATTCCACGACGATCGGGTCACTTTGCGGGGCAGCCGGGGGCGCCGGACTGGAGAGGGCTTTTGGCCACAGGCCGGTCCTGCTTCCCGGTACAGTCGCGGACCATTCGAAAGGAATGCTCCTGTGGGGCAGGAATGCGGCCGAAACGAACCTGCACCTGCTCCCTGTCCTGGAGAGGATAAGGGGCCGGGGCGGCAAGGTGGGTTCCATCGAGGTAAGGGAGACCCCGTCAACCCGGTTGTCCGACATGTGGTGGAGAGTTTCTCCGGGAAGCGACGGTCTTCTTGCCCTCCTGTTATGCCGGGTATTGCTGGAAAAGAGGCTGGTGCCTGATCACTGGAAAGAGAAGACAGCCAACGCAATGCCCTTCGAGAAAATGGTTCTGTCCCTTGATCCCGCTGATATCATGGAAAAAGTCGGCCTTAACGGGCGGGAAGTGGAAGAACTGGCCCTGTGGCTTCTGGATAACAACCCCGTATGTATATGCCCGGGTTACGGGATCCAGAGATACCTTTCCGGAGCCGACACATTCCATGCGTTGGTCGCGCTTTCCGTCCTTCTGGGCGGAATCGACAAGCCCGGAGGCGGTGTCCTCTACGGCAAGGACGAGATGGCCCTGTTCCCTGCCTCTTTGAAAAAGAGGCCCCCGGTCTCAAGAAGGCTCCCGGTATCCAGCTGGTATGCCCGCAACAGGTGGCAACCTCCCATAGGTGTGGCAATGTTCTGCTGTTGTGACCCGGCCAAGCAGTCCCCCGGCTCAAAGGAGTTCCGGGAAGCAATGGCCCGTATCCCTTTCAAGGTGTACGTCGGGCATTTTATGACCGAAACGGCAAAACTCTGCGACCTTGTCCTCCCCTCTACCCTGTTCCTTGAAGAAGGTCCGGACTGGAGGGGTTCCTGGTGGCACCAGTATGTTTTCCGGAGTTCCAGGGTCGCGGATCCCCCTGAAGGGGTTCTGACGGACCTTCAGATCTTCAGCGGTTTTTCTGAAAAGATGGGTGTAAGTTCAGACCTGGAAGCCCAGCGCGAAAGCATGGACAGGATCATGCTCTCCTGTCCAGGGCTTAAAGAGGTCTCTGAAGGGGTATACTTCTGGGACGAGCCCGAAGACTGGGGCAAGGGCGCCCGATCCGTGATACTGCCGGAAAAGGCACCGGATACCAGCATCAACCAGGCCGGGTTGAGACTGGTCTCGGTTCACGACAGGGATTTCATAAACGGACAGACTGTCGGGACATGGGCTGAAAAAGAAGATGTTCCTGAAGCCCTTTTGTCGCCCGGCAGCATGAAAAAGCTTGGTCTTTCGGAAGGTAAAAGGGCAATAATAACGGGAAACGGATCTTCCCTGGAAGTCGTGATCAGGTCCGACAGCGGCATCGGCGACTGCCTGTGCCTGATGAAACAGGGGATCCCGGGCGTGAACCTTCTGACATCGCCCCTTGTAAGCCCCGGATACGGGGCACCCTACCACGAGAACAGGATCGAGATCATTCCTGTCCGCCCGGAGGAGCACAATGCATGAATTCTCACTGATCGAGGCGGTAATTGATTCGATAGAGGAGAGATCCCGGGAGGGGTCATGGGGTCGCATCACAAAAGTTACCTTGAAGATCGGGGAGATGAGGCAGGTGATCCCCGAAATATTGCAGTTCTCATTTTCGGTTGCATCAAAAGGGTCCTCGATGGAAGGGGCGGAACTGGTGATCATCGAATTAGCCCTCGAGAAAAGATGCAGGTCCTGCGGTAATTCCTGGAAGGGATCGGCGTCAAGGTGTACCAGTTGCGGCAGTGATGACACTGAGACGGTGAGCGGGATGGAACTGGAAATAGAATCCGTGGAGGTGGAGGAATAGCATGCCACGCAGGATCAGCATACGCCAGTCGGTTATGGCAGCAGACGAGAAGATCGCCGGACTCCTTCGGCGAAAACTCTCTGAGAAGAAAATACTGATGTTGAACCTGATCGGTTCACCAGGGGCTGGGAAGACGGCTCTCCTGGAGGCTACTCTCAAAGGAGCCCGTTTCAGGTCGGCTGTTATTGAGGGGGATATTGCCACTTCAAGGGATGCTGACAGGATCGCGCGGACCGGGACCAGGGCTGTCCAGATAAACACCCGGGGCGGCTGTCACCTCGAGTCCCATCTTGTCCAGAAGGCGATGGAAGAACTGGATCTGGACGGTCTGGATGTGATCTTCATAGAGAACGTGGGGAACCTTGTGTGTCCAGCCGAATTCGATCTTGGTGAAGACATGAAAGTGGCTGTCAGCAGCGTTCCGGAAGGACCCGACAAGCCCTTGAAATACCCTCACCTTTTTTCCCGGGCGGGCGCTGTCCTGTTAACCAAGGTCGATCTTGTCAGGCATATCGGTTTTGACAGGGGATTATTCTGGGGCGATGTCGAGGGGTTGAACCCGCTTGCAAGAAAACTGGAGGTGTCCTCGCTGGACGGTTCAGGGATCCAGGAATGGATAGACCTGGTAGAAAAATGGGTCGGGGAGAAGCGCAAATGAGAGTTACTAATGCTGCAGATCTTATGGGTTCTCTGAACGAAAGCCAGGCAGAGGCGGTCAAATACTGTTCGGGGCCACTCCTTGTCCTTGCCGGGGCCGGAAGCGGCAAGACCCGTGTGCTTGCCCACAAGTTCGCATGGCTCGTTTCCCGGGCAGATGTCGACCCGGCCTCTATCATGGCAGTTACTTTCACTAACAAGGCCGCCAGGGAGATGCAGGAAAGGGTCAGGAAGCTGCTGGGTCTGGATATCAAGGGCATGGATATCGGGACCTTCCATTCCTATGGGCTTCGGTTCCTGATAAGGAACTCGAGGGATCTTGAAAGACTGACGGGTCGAAAGGCATCAACGGTCTTCGACAGGGTCGATTCCAGGTCCCTCGCCAGGGCGGCAATGAAGGAACTGGGGATAGACTCGAAGCAGTACGAACCGGCCTGGATCGTCGAGTGCATCTCAAAAGCCAAGAGCGAAGGGGATGCCGCAAAACTTCAGCCGGGTCCGATGGATTTCCCGGTGGATGCCGTATTCGAAAAGTACCAGGAAGGCCTTGCCAGGCAGGGAGCAGTTGATTTTGATGACCTGCTCGTGCTCCCCCTTCACCTTCTTTTACGGGACAGGGAGATCCTCGAAAGGGAGAGATCCAGGTTCGAATGGATCCTTGTAGACGAGTACCAGGACGTCAACAGGCTCCAATACCTTCTCCTCAAAGCCCTGTCCGGGGGAAGGAACCAGATAATGGTTGTCGGTGATCCCGATCAATCCATATACGGCTGGCGGGGCGCGGACATGAACATGATCCTCAACTTCGAGAAGGATTTTTCTGGCTCAAAAGTCTTTGTGCTGGAACAGAATTATCGCTCCACCGGCAACATACTTGGAGCTGCGAACGGGGTTATAAGGAACAACACCAGGAGGAGACCAAAGAAGCTCTGGACCTCAAGAAAAGGCGGAGACAAGATCAAGGTTTTGCTGGCAGAGAATGAGAGGGAGGAAGCAGCTTTCATTGCCGGGGAGGTCTTGAGGCTCAAGGGACAGGGCTTCAGGTTCAGGGATATGGCGGTCCTTTACCGCATTAATGCCATGAGCCGGCTTTACGAGGAGGCGTTCCTTCTCAACAGCATCCCTTACCGGATAGTTCGGGGGACCGCCTTCTATGAAAGGCGGGAGGTAAAGGATGCAATTTCGTTCATGAGGCTCGCTGTCAACCCGATGGACGCAGCTGCACTCGACAGGATAGGCAACATCCCCACAAGGGGGCTGGGCAGAAAAAGCCTGGAAAGACTGAGGGATCATATCGATAATTCAGGGACAGACGGCGTTGAAATATGGAAAGAACTGGCTGAAAGCGCCGCGGGGCTGACCGGTAAGGCCGGAAAGGGTGTCCTTGAACTGGCAGCACACATGTCGGAGATAATTGCGCGCAGCCGGGACCTGCCCTCGGTGATCGATTACATACTTGAAGAGGTTGGGTACGAAAAGGAGCTGGTCCGCCTCGATCCGGATAGCTGGATGGAACGGGTGGACAACGTTCGTGAACTTCTCTCCGTGACTTCCTCCGCTGAAGGGCTTGAGACTATGCTGGCCGAAATTGCGCTGGTGACCGACATGGACCTCCAGGAAGAGGAGACGGAATCCGTGAGCCTTATGAGCCTTCATGCCGCAAAGGGGCTTGAGTTCCCTGCCGTTTTCCTTGTGGGGCTGGAAGAGGCTATATTCCCCCATTACAGGTGCATGGACGACCCTGACAGCCTTGAGGAGGAAAGGCGCCTGTGCTACGTCGGAATGACCAGGGCCGAAGAACGCCTCTACCTGACGGGAGCCAGAAGCAGGGTCCTTTTCGGCACGATCCAGAGGAACGGTTTTTCCAGGTTCCTTTGGGAAATACCCGATGAATACAAAAACACCGAGGACAGGGGCGGGGAGGGATCCGGCTATGCTGGTGGTAGGCCTTACCGGAGACGTTGGGGCTGGTAAATCCACGGTCTCATCTGTATGGGCTTCAGAAGGGGCCCATATAGTAAACGCCGACCTGATCGTATCCGGCATCTGGAAAAGAGGCGATATCGCGAGTCTTGCCGTCAACAGATGGGGAGAGGGGATCCTCACTTCCCGGGGGCTGCCCGATCACACCGCCATTTCCAGGGTGGTATTCGGGGATGAGAAGGAATACCGCTGGGTATGCGATACGATCCACCCCCTTGTGCGGCGGGAGATGGAATCCAGGGTGAAAGCCCTGAAGGGTTGGGTGGTTGCGGAGATACCGCTTCTTTTCGAGAACGGAGTACCGGCGTGGGTGGATCTCACCGTCTACATCGAAGCCCCGGCAGCGATGCGCAAGATCTGGAACGCCTCAAGAGGGTGGAGCGAAGGGGAGCTTGAAAGAAGGGAGCGTTGGCTTCTGGAAGCCAGCAGGAAGAAGGAACTTGCCGATTTCGTGATCCGTAACTTCGGAAGCCTGGAGGATCTGACCAGGGAGGCAAGGGTTCTTGGCAGGGGGTTCCTTTCGGCATCTGGACTGGTGCGGGTCTGTTTTGTAACGGCTTCTTCAAATGACTCACGCCGCCTCTTCTGTGACCTGTCGAGGAGCGTTATGACATTGCAAGCAGAAGTGGCCCCTTCTGATGGGTGTGAACCTTCGGCAGGAGGGACATCGGAGCCGGCCCTTGTGGTATCGGCGGTCACAAGATCGTCGGACCTGGAGGAAGTAGAGGCAATAGCCCGCAGATCATGTGCAAACGGTATAGTCCGGTCCCGGAAGGAAGAAGCGGATTCCCTTCCCAGGGAGGTTCTCATACGTGCAATGGGATGTGAGGTCTGATGAAGATCATCACTACACATATCGGGGCTGATTTCGACTCCCTCGCCAGCATGGTGGCGGCGTCCAAGCTGTATCCCGGCGCCAGGCCCTGTTTCTCTGGCGCAGCCGGCAGGAACGTAAGGGAATTCCTGAAAAGGAACCCAGGCAGATGGGAGATCCTCACTCCAAGCCAGGTCGACCTGGAAAAGATCACCACTCTGATCATCGTTGACGCGAGGTCGCCCTCAAGGATCGCATCATTCGGAGCCATTCTCGGCCGCCCCGGCCTGGAGGTGCACGTCTATGACCATCACGCGGCGGTGCAGGATGACATAAGCGCTGATTATTCTGTTATTGAACCCGTTGGCGCGGCAACCACGATCCTTGTGGAGAAACTGCTGGAAAAAGAGGTTGCCATATCACCCCAGGAAGCGACCCTCTTTGCAATGGGGATATATGAGGACACCGGGGCCCTGACCTTCGGGGCCACATCGGAAAAAGATTTCAGGGTCATCATGAGTCTGAAAGCCCTGGGAGCGGATATGACGGTCATTCCGGCACACATCGAGCTTTCCCTTGAAAGCTCGGAAAGAAGGATCCTTGACAGGCTGATCGAGAACGCCAGGGAGAGGTATATCCATGGGGCCAAGGTGGTCATCTCTTCCATGGTGCACCCGGTCTATGTAGAAGGGCTATCCCTGTTTGTGCATCGGCTGAGGGACTATTTCGATGCTGATGTTGCCCTGGCGGCGGTCCAGATGGAGAAGAGAGTTTACGTAGTGGCCAGGGGCAGGGAGGAGATCATAGATGTGGCGGATTTCCTTTCCCCTCTCGGTGGAGGAGGACATTCACAGGCTGCAGCGGTTACTCTGACTGGAGTTACTCCCCCGGATGTCCTTGCTGACCTTGAAAGCAGGCTGGAGCAGTCGATACAGCCCCTTGTATCGGTCAGCGAGATAATGACAAGCCCTGTAATGGCCATTTCCCCTGAGAGGTCCGTCGAGGATGCATACAGGCTGATGATAAGGTACGGTCACGCTGCCCTTCCTGTGGCCCTTAACGGCAAGATCAGGGGGATAATCACCAGGAAAGACCTTGACAAGGCCAAGACCCACGGGCTCGGCTCCGCGCTGGTGGAGGAATTTATGACCGAGGACCCGCTTACCATTATTCCCGGTGCATCCGTCGCCGAAGCCCACCGCCTTATGGTCTCCAGGAATATTGGCAGGCTCCCGGTCACGAGGGAGGGGGAACTCCTCGGGATAGTCACCAGGACGGATATCCTGAGGGCGCTCTTTCCCAGGTCCTTACCCGCCGAAACAAGGGGCATAGCTCCGGAAATGCCATGGATAGAGAATGTCTCCGGTATAATGGCCGCTTTCCTTAAAACACCTGTTTCCGCCCTTCTCAGGAAAATAGGGGAGAGAGCATCCAGTATGAGCATGAATGCCTATGTTGTGGGTGGATTCGTGAGGGACCTGCTACTGGGAAGGCCCAACGAGGATCTGGATATCGTTGTTGAGGGGGACGCGGTGGCCTTCCTCGAGTCGTGGATCAGGGAAGGGGCCCGGGTGGCCATTCACCAGAGATTCAGGACAGGCACGATAATATTTCCCGACGGAAGAAAGGTTGACGTGGCTACGGCAAGAAGGGAGTTTTACGAATACCCCGTCGCGCAGCCCACGGTTTCCATCGACTCCATAAAACACGACCTCTACAGAAGGGATTTCTCTGTGAACGCTATGGCCGTGTCCATAACCGGCATTGAATGGGGAACCCTCGTCGACTACTTCGGAGGCCGCAATGATGTCAAAGGCCGTATGCTGAGAGTACTCCACAATCTCAGTTTCGTGGAAGATCCCACCAGGGCCATCAGGGGGATAAGGCTGGAGCAGCGCCTGGGTTTCAGGATAGAGGATAATACACTGAGATTGCTTGAGAATTGCATAAAGGGCGGCCTTCTTTCACTTCTTTCCGGGGTTAGGCTGAGAAGCGAAGTGGAACCCATCTTCCAGGAGCGCAACGTCCTTGCCCTGGTGCGGAGACTGAATGCCCTGGGTTTCTGGAAAGCCGTTTTCCCCGGTCTTGTCGTTGAAAGGAGTGCAGCAAGGACAACCCGCAGGCTTGAAGCCTTCAGGAAAAGGCTTTCCAGGGATATCCCGGATATGGGTGAGAAGCAGTGGCTATGTTTTCTTATGGCTTTGTTGTCGGATTCTCCCGACACCGTGGAACTCCAGGTTCTGGACAGGTTGAACCTATCCCCGTCGGAGAGGGATATCACGGTGAAGGGTCTTTTTGAACTGGGCGCAGCAGAGCACAGGCTTGGAGGAAGAGGCGAAAAGAGACCATCGCATATTTTCCTGTTCCTCAAGGAGTTCAACCCTGTAACTGCATTTTTCTGGGCTGCCGCTACGGAGAGGTGGAGGGTAAGAAGGAGGATATTGCTTTTTCTGACCCGCCTTCAGAAAGTTCAGCCAATGCTAGTGGGGCGGGATCTTCTTGAAATGGGGTATCATGAGGGCCCGCGGATAGGCGTAATGCTGTCGGGGCTTTTGATGGCCCGCCTCGATGGGGAAGTTGAGACCCGCGAAGATGAGATAGAGTGGTTGCAAAAGAACCATCCTGTTACAGATACCGGCTCGGCCAGGAAAGAAGGAAAGGAAGTGGTCTGATTTGGGTAATATGCCTGCGATCGGGGATCTGCTGTTAAGTTTGCCGGCGGTCCTCTGGGCTATAACATTCCATGAGTTCTGTCACGGTTACGCCGCATACCGCCTGGGGGATCCTACAGCAGCCAGGATGGGCAGGCTGACCCTGAACCCCCTTGCACATCTTGATCCTGTCGGTGCCCTTATGCTCTTGATATTCCGTTTCGGGTGGGCCAAGCCGGTCCCCATCGAGCCCAGGCATTTCAAGTTCCCCAAAAGAGATATCATTATTGTCTCTCTTGCCGGTTCCGCAGGCAATTTCCTGTCCGCTGTGGCCTGCGGGCTGCTCGTCAAGGTGCTTCCGGGACCGTTCATCGCCATACCTGCCCTGGGCAGGTTTATTGTGCTGATGGTGCTCATTAATCTTGGATTGGGGGTTTTCAACCTTATTCCGATACCCCCGCTGGACGGGTCCAAGATCCTTTACGTTCTGCTCCCGCCATCATGGCTCAGGGGATTTTTCTGGCTTGAGAGATACGGTTTTTTTGTGCTGATGATCCTTCTTTTCCTTGGTGTTGTGCAGTCGATCATGTCACCCATAATCAGAACTTTGCTTTTCCTCATACTCTGAACCGGAGGTCTGTGATTTGAGAGTTCTTGTTTCAAACGATGACGGGGTATTTGCTCCCGGGATAGTAGTGCTTACCAGAGTGCTTAACGAAAGGGGTTACTCTCCCTGCGTGGTCGCCCCCGACAGGGAGAGGAGCAGCGTTGGGCATGCTATCACCCTTGCGAGGCCGATCCGTCTGTGGGAGATCGAAGGGGGAGGTTACCCTGAAGGAGTGAAAGTCCACGCCAGCGACGGTACCCCTTCGGACTGCGTGGTGCTTGGACTTGAAGCGGTTGCCCCTGAATCGAAGATGGTCATATCCGGTATCAACAGGGGGCCTAATCTTGCCGATGACCTGACCTATTCCGGGACTGTATCGGCAGCTATGGAGGGACACTTCCTGGGGAAGCCTTCCATCGCTGTTTCCCTGAATTGCACTTCCGGCGAAGAAAATGAATACTACGAGACCGCAGCCGGGGCGGCTGTCTCTATCCTGGCCAGGTTCAGAGAGTTCGCATTTCCGAAAGGGATCCTCCTTAATGTCAACGTGCCCAATATTCCTTCAGAGGATATCAAGGGGTTCAGGATCACCAGGAAAGGCATACGGGTCTACAGGGAAAAGGTCACACCCCTGAAGGATCCCAAGGGAAGGTCCTATTACTGGATCTCGGGCCGGCCAGAAGACGTTCTTGACGAAGGCAGCGATGTCCGGGCTGTTTCAGAGGGTTATGTTTCGATAACACCTATACACATGGATATGACCCACTACCCTTCATTGGAGATACTTCGCATGGCAGGGTTTGAAAATTAAGCCACACGTCCAGACATTTTTTGTTGACATTACTTTCACCCCTGTGTATAATCTCCGCTGTTAATGAACGCAAATTTATTAAGGTTGGTGCGGTAATGGTTGCTACCCGGGTAAGACGAGCGAGACGAATAAGACCTGGTCTGTCTGCGTCTGAGATCGCGAATTTTGCGGCGATGACGGGGAAGAGTAGGTCGTGTGCTCGTCGACAGAGAGGGGATGCAAACCGCTGAAAGCGTTCCTCGCCGAGACCGACTGAATAGAGCCCCCGAGCCGATTCCCGAAGAAAGTCCTCGAAACGAGGTCAAGTAGGGATAGAACGGCCCAGGGGCCGTGAGAGTAGGCCGAAAAGCCGAAAAGCAGGGTGGTACCGCGGGTTAAGCTCGCCCCTTCGATAGAAGGGGCGAGCTTTTTTGTTGTTTACTTAAAGGAGGGGACAGAAATGGGGTACAAAGGGAAGGTAGTTCTGGCTTATAGTGGAGGACTTGATACTTCGGTGGCGGTCAAATGGCTTGGCGACCAGGGGTACGATGTGGTCACCCTTACTGCCGATGTGGGGCAGAATGTCGACCTTGAGAGCATCAAGGAGAAGGCCCTGAAGGTTGGGGCTGTCAATGCCTACGTCATGGATCTGAGGCAGGAATTTGTTGAGACCATGGTCTGGCCGGCTTTGAAGGCCAATGCAACCTACCAGGGTAAATACCCGCTGAATTCGGCTCTTTCAAGGCCCCTTATCGCGAAATACCTGACCTGGGTCGCCGAGATGGAGGGGGCTGTAGCTGTCGCCCATGGCTGCACAGGCAAGGGGCAGGACCAGGTCAGGATCGAGGTCTGTACGAACGCCCTGAACCCTGACCTGAAGGTTATCGCTCCTGTCAGGGACTGGCACTTTTCGAGGGATGCGGAGATAGAGTATGCAAGGGAGCACAATATTCCCGTTCCTGTAACCGTTGACAGCCCCTATTCGATCGACGGCAATCTCTGGGGAAGGTCGATAGAGTGCGGTCCCCTTGAGGATCCCTGGACCGAACCGCCGAGCGATGCCTTCACTATGACAGTGGATCCCTGGGAAGCTCCTGATGAACAGGAATACATCGAGATATCCTTTGAAAAGGGGATCCCTGTATCTGTAAACGGCAAAGAGATGGATGGGGTGACCCTGATCGCAGAACTCAACAAGATCGCCGGGGGCCATGGTGTCGGCCGCATCGACATGATCGAGGACAGGCTTGTAGGATTCAAAAGCAGGGAAGTTTACGAATGCCCTGCAACTGTCGTTCTTCTCCAGGCACACCAGGCTCTTGAAAGCGTGACTCTGACCAGGGACATAATAGCCGCAAAGGCAGACCTCTCTCTGAAGTATGCCGAACTCACCTACTTCGGATACTGGTATTCGCCGCTGAAGAAGGCTTTTGACGCTTTCTTCGATTCAATACAGGAACATGTGACCGGAACCGTCAGGGTGCGCCTGTTCAAAGGTGCTTCTGTCGTGGTCGGGGTTAAAGCGGAACAGTCCCTGTACGTGGAGACCATGGCTACCTACTCCGAGGGCGATGCATTTGACCATGAAGCTGCCGCAGGCTTTATCAAGATCTGGGGTCTTCCTGTGAAGCTGTGGAGGACGGTGCACCCGGAGGGTGAGGAGAAAACTCCGGGATTGAAGGTTGTCGGAGGAGCCAAATAGGCTGATCAATTATTCTGGTTCTCTTCTGTTATAACGAAGCCCTTCATTTCGGGTTCATACCGGCATGACGTGGTTGCTACTTCCCGGACTGCTGCCCCTGGAGGGCCTGACCATGCCCATTTGATCATCTCTTCCAGGGGTCCGGGAGGGCCCTGGAAAACCGCCTCGACGCTTCCGTCGGGGCGGTTTTTTATCCACCCGGTTATTCCAAGCGAAAGCGCCGCCTCTCTTGCTCTCCAGCGGTAACCCACTCCCTGGACAATTCCTGTTATTATGACCCTGACGCACCTGTTGCAGTTCATTTTTCGAGTACCTCCCGGGATAGGCCCAGTTTATCATCGACCATACCCGGGGAAAAAGACCTGCCGGAAGGAGTAGAGGCCATGGGTTGTGAGGTCCGGATCGAGGAGATAATCGAAAGATCGGGGAAAAAGGCCAGGGTACGAATATCCCGAAGGCTGTTCCATCCATCAGGAGGCGGCCAGCCAGGGGACAGCGGATCCATGGAAGGCCCTGGTTTCAGGGCAGAGGTAAGGGATTCCCATTCAGGCGACCAGGGGGATATTCTGGAAATTACGATCAAAGAGGGAGATATCCCGTTGGGTACAAACGTCTCTGTGACCGTGGATAAAGAGAGGAACCGGCTTCTTTCCAGGATGCACACCGGTGAACATATACTCTCCAGGGCCCTGGAAAACCAGATGGAAGGCCTTTATGTCGAGAAAGTGGCCATAGGAGAGCGTGAAAGTACAATTTTCATGACCTACAAAGGCGAGATGGGCTGGGAGGACCTCTTCAAGGCTGAGGGAACGGCCAACAGGGTGATATCCGGGAACCTTCCCGTAAGAAAGAATACAGTCTCAAGAGAGGAACGGGACAGGTTTAAAGGGGTGAAGATCAAGTGGGACCGGATACCCGAAGGGGAGGTTTCCGTGGTTTCCATAGATGGATACGATTCAATAGCCTGTTCCGGAAGCCATGTCCATTCCACCGGGGAGGTGGGAGGGGTTTTGATAACGGGCTTCAAGGGAAGCAACCCGGACTGGGAAGTAAGATATTCACTGGAACGTCAGGAGATCCTTGAAAAACACAGCAGGATCATCAGAGTCCTCTCAAGAGATATTGGCTGTGACCCTGAAACATTTCCCGTTCTCCTTCACAAGGTCCAGGAAGAACGCCGTGAATATGCGAAGAGACTGGAAAAGGCCCGCAGATATATTGACTTTTCCTGGGAAGTCTTTCATGAGCGGCCGGTCAGGCTGTATTTTTTTGCCGTGGAGAATTTCCCTGTTGAACTGGCCGCCCCTGCTGTAAAAAGAAAGATTGAGGAAAACCCGGATTCAATAGTCCTATTCCTGTCACAGGAGGAGGGCGGGAACGGGGCTAACTTCATTATTGCGGCAGGCGATAAGGCGGAAGTTGATCTGAGGTCATTTCTTAAACAGAACAGGGACCTTGAAGGCAGGGGTGGAGGAGCGGAACGCTGGATCCAGGGAAGGTCGTCTAACTGCTCATCTTCGGACTGGAAAAGAGCTGCCCTTTTGATAGGTTGACAAATAGTTTGCCTTATGTAAACATTGATCACAACAAACCTGGTGGTCGTTCCGTGAGATCTTTGTCATAGGGCTTCTATTCGCATATCGAAAGGGAGGAATAACAATTGTCTACGGATCTGGGAACAAAAGAATGCCACTTCAAAGTCAGAGAGAAAAACGGATACCCTTTTGCCCCGTCACTGGATGTCCTTTTTGACGGCAACAGAACCCCTTACAACCTGAAGTGGAGGGAAAGGGTCCTTTTACATGAATTGGCGCGGCTGAAAAATGATATATAGGACCGGAGCGGGTGAAGGGGCCTCAGAACCTCCCGCTCCATCTGCTATAGTATCTTTCAAGGGATAGCGTCCTGTTGAACCCGAGGAGGTTTGTCATGCCCGTTCTTTTCTTTTTTTCGATATCGGCGGCCGCTGTAACTTTCACTCTTTTCTACACCTGGTGTATCCAGAAACCGTTCCTCTACGTGAGCAGATCCTTCCAGGGCCAGGAAACACCTGAGGATACCTCACTTGGTGAATTTGACAAACTCCCTCCAGCAGTTCTCCCGCTTGTATGGTATCCGCTCAAGGTGGTTTTGTTCCTTGGGGAGACCTACATACAGGCGGCCTGGGGGGCATACTGTGTTCTGAGGGTATTCAGGGCCATGGGGGAAGCGGGATTAGAAAGGGGAATGGGTTACCATGTGGCTGCTTTTGCGGCCTGCATCGGAGCCCTCGGATATATAGCAAGGAGCGAGAAAAGAAAGGATATACTGACCGTCATCCAGTCATGCATAGCTATGGGCAGTTATATTGTCTTCGTGCTGAACAGGGGCGCAATTGCTGCCTATTATCCCTGGCTTGTAAGCTATTTCTCCAAGTAGAGAGGATCGCTCCGGATCAGACCCACCTGAAGGCAGTAGCCTTGAAAACCATCAGCACCTGCTTGCCTGGAACAAGTCCCAGTCTGGAAAGTGATCCTGTCGTAACCCGGGAGGTCATGTTAAACCCGCCGACCGATACGGTCACAAGCACACTTCTTTCCCCGTTCTCCAGGTTCATCCGCACGACTGTGCCCTTTACCGTGTTCCTCGCTGAAGTTGACCCGGGGTTATCCATGGAAAGGATAATGTCCTCGGGGTCAAGGAGAGCTGTAAACAGATCCCCATCGGGGGGAGCGATCGCGGTAATTGCCTGACCGTCATCAAGATGCATGCAGACCGTTCCGTCATGATTCTTTTGCCAGGGGCCGTGGAGGATGTTCTCTATAGCCTTTGACCTGATCCTTCCCGAGAACATGGAAAGTACTTCGTCGGAAGCCCCGTATGCCCAGTCAACATCATGGCTTACAATGACAATAGTCGTTCCCAGCATTTCCCGTGCTTTCAGGATAGCTCTGGTTATTATCATTCCGCTAAGGGCGTCAATGCTGGCCGTCGGTTCGTCCAGGATCAGGACTTCCGGTTCCAGGACCAGCCTGGATGCCAGCGCTACTCTCTGGGATTCTCCCCCGGAGAGCTGGAACCAGGATCTTACCGCAAATTCCCCGGGATCAAGCCCTACCATCCTGAGTGCTTCATGGACCTTTGCAGTCAGATCTTTCCTGATGCCCCTTGCATTGAGGCCATAGGCCACGTTGTCAAAAACAGTTCTTTTCAGAAGCCTGGATTCCTGCAGGAGCAGGGTGGCCTTTCTTCTCAATCTATCGTCAATATCCCTTACATGCTCGCCATTGAAGAAGATTTCTCCTGCAGCAGGTCTTTCCAGGAAGGCCAGTATCCTCAGAAGGGTGCTTTTGCCGCTTCCGTTAGGGCCTGTGATCCCGACAATGGCGCCTTTTTCAATTTCAAGGTCGGGGATATCGAGAACTGTCCTGTTGCTGTATCGTTGAATGATGTTCCTGAGTTCATAGATGGCGGTCAACTGGAAGCCCTCCTTCTGGCGAGCGAGACCACGGCATTCACCGTAAAGGCTATCCCCAAAAGTACTATTCCAAGAGCAATACCTTCCGCGAACTGTCCCTTGCCGGTTTCGAGGGCGATGGCGGTCGTTATTGTGCGGGTTCTCCATTTAATATTCCCGCCGATCATCATGGAGACGCCCACTTCGGAGATGATCCGGCTGTAGGCGGTCATGGCTGCTGCCAGTACAGCATAGCGTCCCTCCCAGAGTGAACTTGCAGCCAGCTGGCCTGGAGATGCACCCAGTGTCATAAGGGTAAGGCGAACTGAATTTTCCATCTGTTCTGTAGCAGAGGCGGTTAGGGATACTACAATGGGGAGTCCGAGTACGAACTGGCCGATGGCTACTCCTTTAAGGGAAAAAAGAAGCCCGAAGGACCCCAGGGGGCCGACCCTCGAGATGAAGGCGTAGACCAGCAGACCGACGACGACAGTGGGGAGGGCGAGGAGAGTGTCCACAACGGTCCTGCAGACCCTTTTCCCGGGAAAACTGTAGTAACCAAGGAGGAACCCGAGGGGTATCCCTACTGCGAGAGTTATCGTTATGGAGAAGGTCGACACCTTCAGGGTCGTGAATATGGCACTGAAGGTCTCTTCCTGTCCCGTGAAGAGAATTACAAAGGCGGTTTTAAAACCCTCGACAAGATATCCCATTGTGACCTCCCCAAAAGAAACAATTAAGCGTTAAACCACTCGGGGTCTCAAGCGCAGAGGCATTTGCGCTCTTACTGTAGTAGGAGAAAAGGAACTCCGCAAGTTCCACCAGGGGGGTGGGGAAGATGCGGAGTTCCCTGCCTTGGAGCATAAGGATCCTATTTTGCGTTCGGCACAAAGAGGGGTTTGCCGAGGAGACTGAACTCTCCGATCATTTTCTGGACCTTGTCGGAGCGCATCCAGTCGGAGAACTTCAATGCAAGATAGTATTGTATGTGGTCTCCACGGACCGGGTTTACGGCGATAACGCTGTACTGGTTGAAAAGAGCTTCGTCACCCTCGACCAGTATGACCAATGGAGGGTTGCCCTTGTGGTTGTCCTCATACTTTATGAAAGTTCCCCTGTCGGTCAGGGTGTAGCCGTCCCTCTCGGCGGCGATGTTGATGGTGTTCAACATTCCCTGGCCGGTCTGGATGTACCAGCTTTCCTTTTCGGGCTGCTCGACTCCGGACCTCTTCCAGAGGTCGACCTCCATGGCATGGGTTCCCGAGTTGTCGCCGCGGCTTGCGAAGGTGGCCTTTCTGGAAGCTATGGAGATAAAGGCTTCCCTGACGGTCTTGCCCTTGACTTTTGCCGGGTCAGAAGCCGGGCCGATGATGACGAAGTCGTTGTACATAACCTCGCGGCGGTTGACCCCATACCCGTCCTCCACGTATTTCTTTTCAAGATCCGGGGCGTGGACCAGCAGAACGTCGACATCAAGGTTCTTCCCAAGCTCGAGGGCCTTTCCCGTACCGACGGAGACCCACTGCAGCTCAATGCCGGTATCCTTGAGAAACTCGGGAGCCAGAACATCCAGAAGCCCGGTATTGTCCGTGCTGGTGGTTGTTGCCATGCGAAGTACGGGAGCGGCAAGAGCCGCCGTTACGGAAAGGCAAACGGCTAGCAGAGAAATAAGAACAACCTTTGAAAAGCGCTTCATTTAAACCAACCTCCTGTGTTGTAATTACGGAGAAAAACTCCGGCGACAAAAAACCGTCTCCCGCAAAAAGGGGAGACGGCACGTGAAGGCTGATCGTCCGTTCCCTCCTTTCCAAACACGGGAGGCGCTACTGTTTCCGGAAGCGCCCTTAGGCAAGCCGCCATGGGGTAACCGTTAGGCGGACGAGCTCGGAGGTTTTTTGTTAGCGATAATATACCATGTTCGGAAAGAGAGGTAAAGGCGAGTGAAGGGAAGTATTTTCATGAAGGATCCGGATTTTGGTATGAAGTAACGAAAAAAGAACCGAGAACGCGGCGAGTCATGCATTTTACCTGGAGGGGTATCTCTGTCAAACAATAGGGGCTATAATATTCGGGCGGGCTAATATATGTTGATCTGGAGGGTTCGCGAATTACGGAGAGAGGGCCGGGGCAGACGCGGTTCGACCTCGACATTGTTTTCTGCCACGAGAAGTCCTATAACATACATGGCCGGGCGCGAAAGGCACAGAGGCTTCGTCCATTGTCGGGTTGAAGAAAGAGTTGCCTTGATGCATGACTGGTACAGACAGGCGAGAGGATCCTGTGTCTGGGGATGTATACACGCTATGCCAAAGTCCTTCAGGTCGCCAGAGCTCTCGGGAGGCATTCACAGGATCCTTTCGGGTGATCAGGGAAGAGAGGCGGGTATTCCTGTCGGATCTGTAACAGGTTCCGCTGGAATTCATACAGTTGAGACAATGCCGGAGGGCGTTCAACAGTTTCTGGATCGTGAATGCTGAGAACAACAGAACAAGGAGGAGAACAGATCATGAAGAAAGTGCTTGTTACCTTTCCGGAAGACCAGGCCGGTGATCAGGCGGTAGCGAAGATACTTGCAGGAAAGGCGGATATCTCAAGGATCCCCGAAAGGGGAGATCCTTCCAGGGTCAGAGCTTTGAGAGAAGCCGACGCGGTCATATCGTTCATGATGCATCTCGAGATAGACCCTGAAGAATTTTCCCTTCTAAGGGAGGGGTGCCTTTTACAGTCCATGCAGGCAGGCGTGGACGCACTGCCCTTCGGGGATATCCCCGGGAAGGTGATCATATGCGCAAATACCGGGGCGTGGGCAGACCCGATGGCTGAACACATCCTGGGCATGATCCTGTCCCTGGGGAAATATCTCCAGAAATCCCACAACCGAATGATAAAGGGGCAGTTCGACCGAAGCATAGTCAGCACCTGGTTCAGGGGCAAAACATGCGGGTTCATAGGTTACGGAGGAATTGCCAAGGCTGTTGCAAGGCTGGTTCGTCCCATGGGGATGAGGGTCATCGCTGTGAACACCAGGGGAAGGACAGACGAGGATATCGACTTCATAGGGACCATGGAAGACCTGCCCAGGGTACTTGAAGGGTCAGACGTGCTGGTGATAGCAGTCCCCCTTACAAGAAAGACCAAAGGGCTTTTGGGCGAGAAGGAACTTGCCATGATGAAGAAGGACGCCATCCTGATCAACCCTGCGCGAGGGGCAATTATTGACCAGAAAGCCCTCTACGAGAGAATGAAAGCCTTCCCTGACTTTCGGGTCGGCATAGATGCCTGGTGGATTGAGCCCCATACCCATGGCGAATTCAGGATAGATCACCCGTTCTTTGAACTGGACAATCTGCTTGGTTCTCCTCACAATACCAACCTTGTGGATGGGATATTCCCCGTGGCGGCAGGGATCGCCGCAGGCAACGTGAATGATTTCCTGGAGGGGAAACAACCCAGGAGTATCATTGACAGGGAGGATTACATTTTTTAGCCCTGGGACACAAATACCGGAAGGGGGAAGGATCAGTAATGATCGGACGTTTCAGTTTCGAGCTTCCGACCAGGATCGAGTTCGGCCAGGGGGTTTCATCAGCCGTTGCAGATGTCCTGGGGGACCTGGGGGGCAAACGACCGCTGGTGGTTACCGATAAAGGCGTAATTAACGCCGGAATATTTGAGAAGATCAAGGACTATCTTGAAGGGAAAGGCCTTGAGTATCTCGTTTTCAGCTCCGTTGAGCCCAACCCCAAGGACAGGGATGTAATGAACGGTGCATCGGAGGCAGAGGCTTTCGGCGCCGACTCAATAATTGCCATAGGTGGGGGCAGTCCCATTGACTGTGCCAAGGGTATAGGAGTGATCGTGACCCATGGGGGAAAGATAAGGGACTACGAGGGCAGGAACGCCGTTACGAAAGAAACCCTTCCCATGGTGGCGGTCCCCACCACTTCGGGTACCGGGAGCGAAGTTACCTTCAGTTCTGTTATCACCGACACAACAGACAGGTTCAAGTTCAGCATAAGGCATCCCAGGATAGCGGCAAGGGTGGCCCTCTGCGATCCGGGACTGACGGTCTCTATGCCTCCGATGCTGACTGCCGCTACGGGGATGGATGCCCTTACCCATGCCATAGAAGGTTTTACAGCAAAGCCTTCTGAACCTGTTGCCGATGCATGTGCCTTGCACGCCATAGAGATGATAGTGAAGTACCTGCCACGGGCGGTCAATTCGGGAGATGACATGGAGGCCAGGTCCGCCATGCTTATGGGTAGTGTCCTGGCCGGGATATCCTTTTCCCATTCGGATGTCGCCTCGGTCCATTGCATTGCTGAAGCACTGGGAGGCATGTACGACGCCCCCCACGGTATGTGCAACGCCGTTGCGCTCGCTCCGGTCATGAGGTTCAACATGCCCTTCTGCGTCGATCGTTACGCGAGGGTGGCCACAGCAATGGGGCTTTCTTTCAAAGGAGCGAAGGAAGGTGCGGAAAAAGCGGTAGAGAAAGTGGAGGGACTTGCGGCAGATGTCGGACTGCCCCCCTTCAGTTCCCTGGGCGTCAGGGATGAGGACAGGGAGACAATTGCCGAATACTCTGCGAGGAACGGAAGCAATTCCAGCAATCCCAGGCCAATGTCAAAGGAGGATTACCTGGAGCTTCTGGACCTGATGGGATAGCAGACCGAAAAGGGTGGTGTCTGGCCGGTAACGGCAAGAGTCAGGCAGCGTCACCCTTATTTTTAACTTCCCCATACTCCCTCCCTGTCGGCGGTCTCGTAGAGGCTGTCCAGTATCTCGCCGAAGAGAGGGTCAGTCTTTCTTGGAGGATCAGTCCTCAGGAAGGTCCTTTCGCGGCTTATGCCATTTTCCTTCCAGGACTTTCCTAAGGATATGCAGTTCTGGGTAAATCCCTGCATATGATCCAGGGCTTTGGCGAATCGGGCCTCGGGGGTGGCGTCGTCCTCGAATTCGTCCCAGAGGGCCCTGAATTCCGCGGCAAGGTCCTCGGGGAGTGACGAAAACAACCTTTCGGCAGCGACTTCTTCCCTTTTTCTCTGACTGGCCGCCCCTTCTTCGTCGTATGCATAGGTATCTCCGGCATATATCTCCACAAGATCATGTGTAAGGACAAGTTTCAGGACCTTAAGGAGATCCGCGGGAAACCCGATCTCACCCTGGAGAAGCATGGCCCATATCCCAAGGTGCCACATATGCTCGGCTATGCTTTCGCGACGGCTTCCGTCCCAAAGGTATCCCCTTCGGAGGATAGTCTTGGCTTTGTCGGTGGTTTTCAAAAACTCCAGTATCTGCTTCGTCCGTTCTTCCATAATTGTTCCTCCGTTTATCGTGATTTTTATCAAGTGAGGCTTGCATTTGGGATTGAATGCAATATATAGTCTATGATGAATTACGCTAACATTTTCTTTTCAGGTGGATCTAAATGAAGAGGAGGAAGATATGTAATGAATATCGATAGCAAATACCGGGACATTCCCGAAAGAAGAAAAGAATTCCCGTCCCTTTCAAGGATGCACAACGGGTACCCCCTGGCTTTCTTCGATGGACCTGGAGGGACCCAGGTGCCCCAGGCCGTCATTGACGCCGTCGTGTCTTACTACTGCACATGCAACTCGAATACACACGGATTCTTCGTAACGACCAATGAATCGGACATGATCCTGGAGAAAGCAAGGGAAGCAGTCGCTTCCTTCCTGGGGGCTTCCGGCGGCAGGAACATTTCCTTCGGCCACAACATGACCACCCTTAACTATACTCTCAGCAGAGGAATAGGCAAAGTCCTGCTCCCGGGAGACGAGATCCTGATCACCCAACTCGACCACGAAGCGAACAGGGGCCCCTGGCTTGCTCTCAGGGAGGAGGGGATACAGGTCAGGGAGGTAGAGATCCTTCCTGATGGAACACTTGATTACGATGACTTCAGGGATAAGATAAACGAGAACACCCGTCTTGTTGCGATGGGTTTTTCTTCAAATGCGCTCGGGACGGTAAATGATGTCAGCCTGGTTCGGGGACTGACCCATAAAGTGGGAGCCTGGCTGCTTGTTGACGCTGTCCATTATGCCCCCCATTTCCCCATAGACGTCAACTCCCTTGGAGTTGATTTCCTGCTCTGTTCCGCCTACAAGTTTTACGGGACCCATATAGGCATTCTCTATTCCAGAGAAGGGCTCCTGGACAGGATACCGGTCTATACATTAAGGACGCAGGAACAGCACGCGCCATACTGCATCGAGACCGGGACATTGAACCACGCCGCCATCGCCGGAGTTAAGGCGGCAGTGGATTTTATCGCGTCGTTCGGGAGCGGAGGGTCCTTCCGGGAGAAGATCGTTTCGGGAATGGATCGCATCGGTGAGTTTGAACATATCCTTGGAAAAGAGATATACAAGGAGCTCAAAGGGATCAAGGGTGTAGAGGTCGCAGGTCCTGGCTTCGATTCTGACAAGAGAGTACCGACAGTTTCTTTTACCATGGAGGGAATGGACCCCATAGAGATCTGCAAGCTTCTTGACAGAAGGGGCATCTGTGCCTGGGACGGTCACTTCTACGCGATCCGGCCTATTGAGGTCCTGGGTCTTCTGGAAAAAGGAGGAGTGACAAGGGTGGGAGTGTCGCTTTACAACACTCCAGAGGAGGTCCAGCGGCTCCTTGAAGCTGTTGCCGACATTGGCAAGGGGAAGCTCAGGTAGGGCTGAACAGATGCGGATACTTTTCGTTGGTTTCGGGAACGTCGGAAGAACGGTCGCAAGGATCCTTACGAAGGAAAGAGCCAGGTTCCCGGGAATGGGCGCTCTGGATGACCTGGTCGTCGCTGGAATTGTGACCAGGAGAGGTGGTTCTCTCGCCTGCCCGGAGGGCATCGACCTCCTGGGAGCGTTGGAAAGCATGGAAACCATTGGCCGTTTTTCGGAAGATATGAAGGGCTTTTGCGGGATGACCGGAGAAGAAGCATCTGCTGTCCTTGATTACGACGTGCTTGTTGAACTTTCGACCCTTTCCATCGAGAACCGGGGTGAGCCGGCGTCTACACATATCAGGACTGCACTGGGAAGAGGATGTCACGCAGTATCGGCCAACAAGGGGCCTGTGGCCTTTTCATACAGGGAGCTTTCAGAGATCGCCAGAATTACCGGAAGGGAGTTCCTTTTTGAAACTGCCGTTATGGACGGGGCCCCTGTATTCAACCTCTGCAGATCCTGTCTCAGGGGATGCAGCATTTCAGCCGTTGACGGGATACTCAATTCGACCACGAATTATATCCTTGGGAGAATGGAGGAAGGCGCTGATCTTCCTGAAGCGGTGAAAGAAGCACAAAAGATCGGTGTGGCAGAAGCGGATCCGGGTCATGATGTAGATGGATGGGATGCTTCCGCAAAGGTTGCGGCCCTGGCCAACGTCATTCTTGGCGGCGAGATAACGCCTTTCGATGTAGACCGCAGAGGGATAGGCGAAGTAACCTGCAGCGAGGTGCGAGAAGCCCTCCGTTCAGGGAAGAGGCTCAAACTTATCTGCAGGGCCTGGAAAGACGAAAAGGGGATACATGGAAAGGTAGGGGTTGAGGAAATTTCCCTGGATCACCCTTTTTCCCTGGTCTCAGGCGGTGGTGCGGTGTTAAGGATCCACACGGATCTCATGGGTCCTGTCATCATAACCCAGGAGAACCCGGACCTGTACGATACCGCATACGGTGTATTGGGTGACCTCATTGCCATTCGCCAGAAGGCATAAGATCAGGTTGCTTCCGGCAGTTGTTGATGAGCGTTTCTTTTGGTATATTTGAAAGGAATTCAAATACCAGGAGGGGTAATAATGACCAGGGAAAATACCATGAAAAACCTGAAAGAAGCTTTCTCAGGGGAATCCCAGGCAAACCGCAAGTATCTTGCCTTCGCAAAAAAAGCTGACGAAGAGGGGTATCATCAGGTAGCCAGGCTTTTCAGGGCAACTGCTGAAGCAGAGACCATCCATGCCCATACCCATTTGCGTTCCATGGGAATGACAGGGTCAACCGCCGAGAACCTGGATGCGGCCATTGAAGGTGAAACATACGAATTCAAGAGTATGTATCCTGCGTTCATTGATGAAGCGGCCGACGAAGGAGAGAAGCAGGCAGAAAGGTCTTTCAGGCTGGCCAACGAGGCTGAAAAGGTGCATGCCGGTCTGTACCAGAAGGCCAGGGATAACCTGGGTTCAGGAGAGAGTTTTGATTATTTCCTCTGCACTGTCTGCGGACACATTGCTGAAAGAGATGCGCCGGATTCCTGTCCGCTCTGCGGGGCCAGGAAACAGGCATACAGACTGGTCGAATAAGTCACCCGGCAAGGCCCTGTTAATAGCGGACAGGGAGGAAGTCCTGCGTTGCGCCGGTATCTTTCCGGAGGAAACCGGTCCGCTGTATCATGATGCCGTCCTTCCTGTCATTGCATCTCTGATCTCTGGCCTTGATCCTCATTGAAAGTTTTTAAGGGGGCCTCTCCGGGAGGTCCTCCTTTTTGTCTAAAAGAGCAGATACTGTATAGTTATTAGGAACCTCTGAACAAAAACGCTTGAAAGCGACAACAGCGGAACCTTGACAATCGAATCCGTTTCATGCGGGTAACTTCGGTTCAAAAGCCGTGTTTTTGGTCCTATTGCCTGTTCCCTGGGTCCTT
>Ga0228535_1000472_pt1 | contig 109595 bp, 74 predicted proteins | sample SJ1metagenome_FD_168457 | JGI IMG/M metagenome (GOLD analysis project Ga0228535, IMG submission 168457) | Enriched culture of PCE-dechlorinating microbial communities from Ithaca, New York, USA - SJ1 | ecosystem: Engineered > Modeled > Simulated communities (microbial... > Unclassified | place... | reverse complement strand
TGTGGATCCTGGAGGCGAAATTACAGGATCAAGACGAACAACAGGGTGTTGCCAAGAAGGTCAAGGGTGCGTAGGATTCATCATGGAGTGGCCACCGCACCTCCAACTGAGAACGGGACAACCTCCGCGGGACCAGCATTTTGGGCATTGATGCGAAGGCGTACACTGCCCTTGTCGTCAGGCTCAGTCTCCGCAATGACCTGCACCGAAGTCCTCTTCTTCCTTGGCTTCTTCGTGACGTAACCATTGCCGAGGTCTTCCCAGAGACCCCGACTGCATGCGAGAGACTTGAGACCGTCGAGTCCCCTGGGCGGGAGCCAAGGCATACCAGCTTGTTCACAGTACCGGTCGGCAACGTCTGACCAACGGGCATCGTCCTGATTCTCCGGCCAGAGAAGGTCCTGGGCTTTGTCGCGAATGGCGTCAAAGTTCTTCTCAACATCGAGGTAGAGCTTGAGCGGATCGGCCGTAAGTGTCTTCTCGACCTGTGCCTCACCATCGAAAGGCTGGGTAGAGTCACGTGTCACGTCGAGCACTTTGTCTTTCAATTGCGGCGGTCTACCAGATCGCTGGATGGGGAAGAGAACCTTGTCGAAGAGGCTTAGAACCGTAGCGTTGAAATCCTGCTCATAGATCTGCTGTTTCTTTTCCAGATCCTCACGCTGGGCGTGACCTTTCGGGATGCGTCCATCAGCCTTTTGGGCTGCGTAGAGTTGCCGTGCGGCCTTCTCCACGCTGCCCATCGCGGTCTTGTCGCCGGTGAGGACGCACAAATTGTTCTTTTGGCTGAGACCCTCAAAGAACTTCTGCACTTCTTCTGGAGGGATTTTCGAGTCTGGACTAACAATCAGCATCACGCGGACCTTGCGAACGCGGTCTGCCACGTCCTCTAATTTGGGCAGGGGGAGCACCTCGTCATAGACAGCCTTGCGCGAAGGCTTGAACATGTCTTTGAGCCGCTTTCTTATGAGGTCATCCACCTGGTTCTCCGGGGCGTCATGGGCAAGCCCTTGGAGGAGCTTGGTCAGGTTCTCTATCCGGTCGAAGTAATAGCGACCCTCTACGGTATGATGGATGTACCACGCGGATTTCTCCAACTTCTCGAAGGCGCTAAGGAAGTCGGAAGGTTCCCGTAAGGGCGAGACAAGGCACTCAACCATCTCGTCGCGCGTGAGTCCTTTCACGGCATTGACCGCTGTGGAAAGGCTTGCTGTGAAAAGCAATGAGCCAACTTGGGTGGCGGCCTCATTGCCGGTACTGCAATCAACGATCTGGGCGTGTGCCGAGGAATTGCTGTCCCAAAGGTCCTTGGCAATCACATCTCGCATGCCGGAAATCTCAGTGAGCTTGTCGCGGACTTCCTGAATGGACAGAGCGAAGTGCTGTGGACCAATGAGAAAAACGTCGTTCTCTTTGCGCTCCCAGACTGATCGCAGAAGCCGGGAAACCAGTTCGATCAAGCCACGGGTCTGCTTGAACTGCTCATTCTCTTTGAACAGAGCAATGACGTTCTTGAGACGAGGGTGGAATGGATAGGTAGCGGCGATTTCATCGGCAATGGCTTCGGCTCCCCGGCCGGCCAGCTTAGATTTGCTGGCTTCCTCCAGTTTCTTGCCATAGACAGCCGCAATGTCAGCGATCTCAGCTTTGTCAGGCCAGGACGTGAACAGTCGCTTGCGAAGGATGTCATAGATCTCATTGGCGGCCAAGTCAACCGGTGTAATGTTCCGTTCCTGCCGACCCAATTCCCCGCGAGCGTCTTCCAAGGCACGGTTAATGAGCTTGGTGCCGGTTTCGTATATGGCAGCGAGGTCAGACACGACGACACAGACGTTCTTCTTCTTCCCCGCCGCTGTAAGCAGATTGGCAAAGGCACGCGTAGCAATATCGGCGACAGTACCACCCCCCACCCTCTGTGTATCAAAGTAATGGAAGTAAGGTGGCATCTCATCGAGGAGGATGAGGATAGGGCTGTCTCCTTCGAAGAGCTTCAGCCAGTCTTTCTCATCCGGCGCCTTGGGACCCCCGGTCCAGAAGGCTGTGAACTGATCGGCCTTGCCAAGCTGGCTGGCAATCTCGCCCCAAAAGAAATGGTTGGGATTATTGCGGCCGTTGAATGCTGCTATTTCGGCCGCCTTGAACGCCTCTGCGTAGAGGACGCCCCCACAGTACTTCCGGCGGAGTTCCACGTGCTTGGCCAGCAGGCCGAAACCTACGAGCAGGTGAGTCTTGCCTCCTCCCATTGCCTGCTTCAGGTGAAAGATGGCTTGCGTAGAGCAGCCAGCGAGACGCGCAATGCCCTCACTGATAAGATCCTGCATACCCTGGGTAATGTGGGTTCTCTGGAAGAACTTGGTGCCGTCCCCCTCTTCGGTAATCAGCGTATCAAGCTGCTCGATCTGGTCGCTAAGCTTGATCGAGAGGGCATTGGGTTGCAGCACACAAGCATCACGGACTGTCTTCATGTCATAGGTCCTGTACAAACAACGGCATCCCGTACTCTGAGAGTACGTCTATCACCTCATGGCCCACTGGTGGATCCGTCTGGCTCAGCACAAAGTGCTTGATGTTCCTGGCCGTCGAGAGTGCCGCAGGAAGCACCAACTGCCTTCTCCACTGGCTCGCGGCCCAGACCCAATTGTCCTGCTCGCTTCGTTCAGTACGCGCTCTGGCGCAATTACGTTTTCTACTGAACTTGGCATTCGGCCGCCAAACAACGTGTGACAGAGCCACAAACCATCGCAACAATACCATCAACCGACAGGGCAATCAAGGTCAATTCATCATTGTCCCGGACAGCGAGCGGAGGCCGTGCCTCTCCAGCGGACCTGCTTCTCGGTGATTGATGGCTTCGCCAGACAGATTTGTGATGGCCTGTAGGGTTGACGAAAAGGCTCCGCAGGCACGTATATCCCTCCAGGTTCTGACCATGCGGAATAATGGTATCCGCCCTGGGACCGAATAGGAGAATCCTAAGGGTACGAAGATGGGGTGTGATGCCGTGCGAGCCTGTTTGCCGACTCCCATCTGAGAAGGGAGGGCAGACGATACACCAGGAAGGCCGCCTTGGGACAGAGGGGGGAATACCGAGCGGAGGGGGTGGCAGGACTAGGCGGACCAGGGAGGGAGTACTATATCTGGAGTCTGGGTGTATAGATATCAGTAAGAACTGGCATGCAAGGGGGATATACCCAGACCCCCATGGGAGGTGGGGTATGGCTCGGTATGATTCAGGACATATAATTTCGGCAACTGATGGGACGGGCTTTTTGGACGACGCTCGCCTGGTGGGCAGAACAAGTGTCGCGACTGCCGCAATTGTCGCTGGATGGGCTGGGCGATAGAGCGTCAGTCGCAACGAGAGCGAGCATGATTGGAGCCAGCGGCGAAGTGTCGGCCATGTGAAACACCTCTTGTTGTTACGAGCGCCGCGATCTCAATGTCACTGTCTCGGCGGGAAGGCCACGTGAATTCTGATCCGTCGCTTCCTACGTCCATTTTGTTGCATTTTTTTTTCGAACCGTAAGCGACGTCTCGGACACGGTTTAGCGGCATAGTTGCTAGACTCTAAACGACGTCACTTCGTTTTCCCCTTGCAGTCAGGGGGCCGTGCTGTAGTATTGGGGAGGTTCCTCGCTATTAGAGGGCCGAAAGCCTGCTGGAAAACCAGCAGCGTTCCAGTGATGGCCAGTGGGCCACAAACTGGTGATAGAAAGTCCTGTTATGACATTCGACAATTCGTTTGAAGGAGAGGCCCGTAAGCGAGTGCGGGATGCTCTCCTGGTAACCCACAAAGAACTGGAGAGGCTTCTTGGTTTCTCCTCAAACCACATCGACCGCATGGTCAAGGCCGGGCGCATTCCGCCGCCTGTGCGAGTAGGACGCACCACGCGGTGGATAGGCGCGGTCATTGAACGCTGGCTGGCCGCCGGCTGCCCGCCTGTGGATGAGCGTGCTAAGGCTGAAGAAACACGCCCGGCGGGGTCGAGAACAGGTAGATCCGAAGGACATCAATTAGGTGAAATCTGCGGTGGTCCGTCATTGTCCACCACGGAAGAGGAGGTCAGTCGTGAATAATGCAAAATCATGCCAATGCAGGTGCATGGACCATCTGAGTTTGGATCATAAAAGGACGCTCCGGGAGTATTTGGGGCTGATGAGAACAATTGTCGCACTACTGGAGTCCCCCTGGCCTACCGAGGAGGAGAAGCGTGCCGCCGAGAGAGAGATTGGCCGTCTGAAGAAGAAGGCGGAGAGGCCCGCCAAACAGCTCGGTATGAAGGGGCTCCGAGTGCAATGTGCCACCTGCTTCTACTGGTTTCCACATTCCGGCTGGTTCTGGGGCGTGTGTCGTCGTCAGGAAGACAAGCACGCTCCCGGCCCACACGTTGTTGAGGAAGCCTGCTACCCAAGAGGGACCCCTCCTACTGCATATGACGATTATGTATGTCAGGAATGGATGCCTCGCCCTGGGACATTCAGGCCCGGTGAACGGAGCCTCAGAGGACCGTTGCCAAAAGATACAGAGTAACCTTAGGAAATCTCTGCCGCTGGAGGTCAACTTGAGATGTATCTTGTGGCCTCTGGTGGCTTAACCGTTCTCTTACTGGCCCCCTGGTGGTAATGGGGGGCACGTGCACAAAACAATATGATAATGAGAAATCAAGGTGATGTTTCCGGCAACGGACAGAACAACGAATCTGACCGAAGGTTGACACGGCTCCAAGCGTTCAAGAACGAAATGCACAAATGGTTCTACATCGAAGATGACAGTCACATTGACATAATCTTCGGGGCGATGTTTGCGAACATTCTGGACACAAAGCCTGTGTGGGTCTACATTATCGCCCCGCCGGGTGGCGGCAAGACTGAGGTGCTCCAGGCCTGTGAGGGCCATCGTCTCATCTACTCGCTGACCACCCTAACGCCGAAGACACTGGTGTCTGGCAAGATTCTGGAGCCTGGAGAAGCAGACCCGTCTCTATTTCCCAAGCTGGATAACAAAGTCGTCCTTATTCGGGATTTCTCGGCTCTGTTATCTGGGTGCCAGAAGGACCTCGCGGCCATCTACGGCCAGCTTCGGGACGCTTATGACGGTCGGTTGAAAGCTGCGTATGGAACTGGCAAGGACGATGAGTACCATGCGAAAATAGGAATCGTGGCGGCCACAACGCCCGAGATCTACCGCCGTTTGGGGAAGATCTCCGACCTGGGCGAACGGTTCCTAATGTATGAACTGCCGCGTCCCACACGAGAGGAGGCCCATCGCCGTACGCTCTTGGCAGCGGAGAGCCGGTCGAAGAAGAATCAAGAGGCTGCGTTGCGGGCAGCGGCGCATTGTGTGCTTGATCTGGCAGACAAACCGGTGGTTCCTGAGATCAGCGAGGAGTCCATGAGGATACTGGCCGAGACCGCCGAATGCGTAGCGACGGCCCGGACTGACGTTCACCGCAACGATTACACGAGGGAGATCGATGACATTCCCACGCCCGAGATTGCCACTCGACTGGTAAAGCAGCTGGTGGCGCTGGCGCAAGGAATCGCAATCGCCAACGAATCAGAGGTTGTGACTGCGGGACACGTGAGGCTTACCCAGAAGGTGGCGTCCTCCTGCGTCTCACCAGTAAGGCGGAGCCTGCTAAAGGGTCTTGCGGAGGCTTACCCGAAGGGGGTAACCGAGGGCATGCTCGTCGAGCAACTTCGGTTAACGAGGCAGACCGTACATCGGGGCTTGGAGGATCTGTGTGCACTCGGCATTGTGGACCGGTGCCGGAGGTCTGCGAAGACGCCCACCCTGCCCGATGAGTGGACGTTGAATAAGGAACACGCTCATTTCTGGTGTGGCTACGGAGATACCTCGAAAACAGGTCAAAAATGCGTTGTCCCGGTTTTTCCCTCCCGAACGAAAGAGGGAAACAACAAGCCTGACGATAGGGGGGACTTTCCGGGAAACCGTGAAATTGATGCAGAAACGCAGGTTGAACCGCCTACTTCCGTGGCGGAGCCCTCGCCAGTAGTGCAAACCGGATCTGAGCAGAAGGTTCTGACTCCCTTCCAGGAGAGACTGACAGCTCTCGGTGAACAGTAAAGGAACGCATGACCGCCAATGAGCAGTGCTAGAGCATGAGTGCCGATGGAAACGGGCTGGTCGAGGGTATATTCCGGCTTCTCCATTCTTGAGGCCCTATGGGTCTAAGGGGAGCGAAGTACATCGGGTTCTGTGAGTCCGGAGAATGTAATATGTAAGGCCAGGGCGGGAGGCCCTGGGGGAGAAATTTTGGAGCGTGAAGGATGCAAATGAGGTTGAAAAGACGCAGCCATGTCAAACGGTATCGGCGAAAGGGCTGGCGAAGATCTTGTGCTGTACCGAACGGACGGTGCGACGGTGGGACAGCGCAGGGAAGATTCCACAGGCGCTGCGGATCGGCAAGAGGCATGTGATCTGGCCCGTCTCGGAGATCCAGGCGTGGATGGCGGCGGGGATTCCCGACCGCAGGCGGTGGAACGAGATGAGAGGCAATCGCCGCGAGCGGTAAGTCCAGCCTTCATTCTGCAAGAGGACCGCAGAGGCCCTGATCGCGGCGTGTGGAACAACGGCAGGGCCCAGATGCACCAAGCCGCTCCCGAACCGCCGCGATCCCGGCGGCAGGAGCCGTAAGGATTTGCAGTTGCAATATATTGGAGCGGCCAGTAGAATGGAGTCGCTATGAAGAGAAAAGCCAAATGCAGCCGCCAAGACGGGCCCGTCGATCTGGAGAACCAGATACGAGACGCCATCGTCGATAGCGGCGAACAGGCGAACCACATTGCGGTCAGGGCGGGGGTTCCCCAAGCTACCCTGAGCCTGTTCATCAATCGTAAGCGTGGAATCACGCTGGCAACGGCCTCAAAGCTCGCGCAGCACCTGGGGCTCAAACTGGTTTCGACAAAGCCCGGCAAAAGTGAGACGACAACGAAGCCGGGGAGGTCTTGAAGGAGGGCCATATGGCACGAGTGTTCAAACAAACGTACACCAAACCGCTCCCGGAGGGGGCAGAAGTCATCACTCGCAAGGGGCAGCGACTTGCCCGGTTCAAGGGCGCGAAGGGGCGGGTGGTGGTTGCGCCCGTCTCTCAGGACGGCACCAAGGTCATCCTGGAGACAGGGAAGTATTACATCGAGTACAAAGACGCGCATGGCGTGATGCAGCGCGTTCCGGGGTTCAAGGACAAGAAGGCCACGGAGCAGCGGGCGGCAGAGTTGGAACGACAAGCGGAACGGGTCAGCAGCGGATACACGCCCAAGGAATACGAGCAGCTCAGACGTCCTCTGGCGGAACATCTCAAAGAGTATCGGGCCTACATGCTCGCGAAGGGAACCACGGAAGGGCAGGCAGAGCAGGTATACAGTCGAGCCTCCGTGGTGGTTGAAGGCTGTGGTTTCGGTGTGTGGGCGGATATCCGAGGGGCCAAAGTACAGAGTTGTCTGGCAGACCTCCGCAGCGGTGACGGGAATGGGCGAGGGCTTTCCGCTCAAACCAGTAACGGGTATTTGCAGGCTTTCAAACAGTTCTGCCGCTGGATGGTGGTCGAGGGCAGAGCGGCAGAGAATCCTGTAGCCTACCTTGAGAGGCAGAATGTCCGCACCGATAGGCGACATGACCGCAGATCCCTTGCGCCTGACGAGATTCGTCGTCTCCTGGAAGTTGCGGCACAAGGGCCAGCCCGGTTTGGAATGAGCGGATACGAGCGACATCTGCTGTATCGTTTCGCCGCTGAGACCGGCCTCCGGGCGAATGAGATCCGTACCCTGACTGTCGGGTCTTTCGACTTCGCCGCCCTTACAGTGAAAATCAAGGCTGGCTACAGCAAGCACAGGAGGGAGGACACCCTACCCATACGAGCGGAGACGGCAACACTCTTGCAGGACTTCTTCAAAGACAGCTTGCCCGGCGCAAAGGCCTTTGGCGGCAGCTACAAGCGGTTGACGGACAGAACCTCGGACATGATACAGGCCGACCTTTGCGATGCCAAGATACCGTATGTGGACGATGCCGGACGCTACGCCGACTTCCACAGCCTCAGGCACACAACAGGCAGTCTGCTTGCGGCCAGCGGAGTTCATCCGAAGGTTGCGCAGTCGATTATGCGGCACAGCGATATCAACCTGACGATGAGCCGGTATACGCACACAGTGAGGGGACAGGAGGCGCGGGCGATTGAGAGCCTGCCTGATCTATCAATACAGGCCGGTGAGGTTCGTCAGGCGACAGGAACCCATGATTCGCAACCCGTTACGTCGATTGTCGAAGCGAGGACAACAAGCAGGGCAACAAGCGAGGCGCACCATGCGTGTAACCCTTTATCTAAAAAGCAGTTAAGCGAAGGCAGCAAGGGTCTTCGGAACCGATGGTTGGGGGTTCGAGTCCCTCCGGACGCAGTTCGCAGTTCGCAATCCGGCCGATCCTGTCCCTCAGATTCGATGGTCCTGGCGGACGATGAGTCGCTGGCCGCCGTCGAGGCTTCGGTCCCAGCTCTTGGGCGGCGCGATCTTGCGGAGCCTGTCGAGCTGACCGATTCCCTTGAGCCGGGCGTAGATGAGCTGCCAGGCGCAGGGCACGTCCGGCCGGACCTCGCAGCGGTCCTCGCAGGAGCCGCCGCAGGGGCCGTTGAGCATCCGCTTGGCGCACCGCGTGATCGGGCAGATCCCGCCGTATTCGTGCAGAACGCACGACCCGCACGCGGCGCACTTCTCCGTCCAGACTCCCTGTTCTTCCAGGATGCCGATGAAGGTCGTGTCGAGTCCCGCATACACGGGTTTGTTGCGGTACCGCTCAGCGATGGCCTGCACGCCGGCTCCACAGCCCAGCGACAGGACCGCATCGTTTCGCTCGATGGCGTCAGCCGCTTGCTCGATGAAGACGTTGTCGCACTGGCGTTCGATGGTGAGTTCCTCGACCGCCAGGTCGAGCCCCTGCAAACGCGACGCGATGCGCAGGGCCGAACTGATGATGCCGACTTCCCGTTCGCCGCCGGCCAGGCAGACGGTGACGCACGTGCCGCAGCCGAGCACGAGCACCTTCTTATGCTCTCGGACGATGTTCAGCAGTTCCGGGATCTTCTTACGTTCCGCGACTATCATGACGCTGTCTCCAATCTGCTCTTATGGCCGTCGCTGCGCACGGGGCTCGGGCCGAGTTTGCGAACCGTTTCAACCATGTCGATGATGAGATCCGCCAGCGGGCGGGCCATCGACGCCGAGACGTTCACCATGCGAAGCCGCTCTTTCTCCAGACCCATTTCTTCGAGCATCTGACGCATGGATTCGACCCGTTTTCTGGCGTACAGGTTGCCGTTGGTGAAGTGGCAGCCACCCTCGAGGCAGCCTGCGACCAGCACGCCGTCGGCGCCGTTCTCGAACGCCTTGAGGAAGTATTCCGTCTCAATCCGACCCGTGCAGGGCGTGCGGACGATCCGGACGTTCGGCGGGTACTGGATTCGCATCGTGCCGGCCAGGTCCGCCGCCGCATAGGCGCAGTAGTGGCAACAGAAGGCCATTACTCTCGGTTCAAACTCGTCCTTTTTCATCATGCTCGTTTCTCACGTCTTTCTATCATCGCTTGGCCGGCGCGCGTTTCTGTTTTGTCGCGGCGGTTCCCTCGGCGAACAACTGCTCGATCACCGCGCGGAACTGGTCGGTCTCAAAATGGTTCAACTGGATCGCGCGGGCGGGGCACTCCGAGACGCAGATGCCGCAGCCCATGCACTTGGCGGCCTCGATCTGGCCCTTTCCGTCGGTGTTGCAGTAGGGGGCGCCGTACGGACACACGTGCACGCAGGTCATGCACGAGATGCACTTGCTCTGGTCCACGCGAGAGACCTGCGGACTGACGTCCAGGTGCGTCTTCGAGAGGACCGTCGCGGCCCGTCCGGCGGCGGCTCGGGCCTGGGCGATGCTCTCGTCGAGGAACTTGGGCGAATGGGCCAGGCCGCAGAGGAAAACGCCTTCGGTTGCGAAGTCCACCGGCCGCAGTTTCATATGCGCCTCGACGTAGAACCCGTCGGCGTTCAGCGGCACCTTGAGCATGTCGGATACCCGCTTGTTGTTGACGCGGTCGGCCTCGATGCCGGTGCTCAGGACGACCAGATCGCTCTCGATCACCAGCGGTTCTGGGAAGTCGGGGCTCGTCAGGCTGACCTTGAGCCCGCCCGCTTCGGACATGACCGGCTCCTGCTCGCGGGTGTAGCGGATGAAGACCACGCCGGCCTCGCGGGCCTGCTTGTAGTACAGTTCGCGGAAGCCGTAGGTCCGCACGTCGCGATAGAGAACGAACACGTTGGTGTCGGGCGACTTGGCCTTGATCGCCAGGGCGTTCTTGACCGCCATGGAGCAGCAGATCCTGCTGCAATAGGGCCGCTCGTCGTCGCGAGAGCCGGCGCACTGGATCATGACCACGTTCTGCATTCCCGCGGGCAGCTTGTTCTCGTGGATCTTCTGTTCGAGATCGACTTGGGTGATCACGTTCGGTGTCTTGCCGCGGAGGAACCGGGTTGTCTCGGCCCGCTCGGCGCCGGTGGCGACGATGACCGCGCCGGCGGAGACTTCGAGCTTCTTGCCTTGTTGGGCCAGCGTCGCATGGAACTCGCCGACGTGGCCCTTGACCTCGGCGACGTCCGCCCCGAGATACAGGTCGATGTTCTTGTGGCCCTGGACCTGGCGGATCAGATCGGCCGTCATGCCTGCGACGTCCGCAGCTTCCAGCGTGAAATGGATGTCGTGCAGGTGGCCGCCGAGTCGGTCCGATCGCTCGACCAGGTGGACCTTGAAGCCCTGGTTGGCCAGGGACAAGGCCGCGGTCATGCCGGAGAGACCTCCGCCGATGACCAGGCCTTTCTGATCGACGGCCAGCGTGCCGCCCTCCAGGGGCGACAACAGCCTCGCTCGGCCGATCGACATTTTGACCAGTTCCACAGACTTCCGCGTCGCGATCTCCGGCGAGGCCGAGTGAACCCAGGAACACTGGTCGCGGATATTGGCCATTTCAAAGAGGAACGGGTTCAGGCCGGCCTCGCGCATCGTCTCGCGGAAGAGCGGCTCGTGTGTCCGCGGCGTGCAAGAGGCGACCACGATGCGGTTGAGCCGATGCTGGCGGATCGCGTCGCGGATTTCCGAGAGGCTCGTGTCCGAGCACGTGAACATGGTGTGAGTCGCGAGGACCACGTCGGGCAGCTTCTCGACCGCCTTGACGACGGCTTCGACATCGACGACAGAGCCGATGTTGCGGCCGCAGTGACAGATGAAGACGCCGATTCGCGGCTGCTCGTCGGAGACGTCGTGTTCTTCGGGGTACTTCTTCTTGACCGTCCGCGTGTTGCGGGCCGAGGCGAGCAGTTCCATCGCCATCGACGCGGCGCCGCTGGCCTGCATGACGGTTTCCGGGATGTCCTTGGGCTCCTGGAAGGCGCCGCCGACGAAGACGCCCGGTCGCGATGTGGAGAGCGGAGCGGTGCGATCGGTGGAGCAGAAGCCGTAATCGTTCAGCTCGATGCCGAGCTTCTTGGCGCACTCGGTCGCCGAGGGGGAGGCCTCCAGGCCGACCGAGAGCACGACGAGATCGAACTCCTGCTCGCGGATCTTGCTGGCCTCGTCCACGAACCGGACCCGCGGATCCAGCGTCACCGGCATCTGCACGATGCGGGACGGGATGCTCTTGACGTAGCGGACGTTGTTCTGGTTCTTCGCCCGCTCGTAGTACTGATCGAAGTCCTTGCCGTGGGCGCGGATGTCCATGTAAAAGATCGTGGCTTCCAGTCCCGGCGTGTGGTCCTGGGCCATCATCGCCTGTTTCGTCGCGGCCATGCAGCAGATCGACGAGCAGTACTCATTGCCGCATGTGGAGTCGCGGGAGCCGACGCACTGGATCCAGGCGACGCGTTTCGCGGGGCGATGGTCGGAGAGCCGCACGACGTGGCCCTCGAAGGGGCCCGCAGCCGAGAGCATTCGCTCGAACTGCACGCTGGTGACGACGTTGGGGTAGCGGCCATGACCGAACTCGCCCTTGCGAGACGCGTCGAACTCCTCGAAGCCCGGCGTCAGCACGACCGCGCCGACATCGAGTTCCACCGTTTGCTCGCCCATGAGGTGGTCGATGGCGTTCTGCTTGCAGGCTGTGACACACTCGCCGCACTCGGAGCACAGGGCGCAATTGAGGCACCGCTCGGCCTCGGCCAAGGCCTGGTCCTCGGTGAATCCGCCCTCGACTTCGACGAAGTTCTTCGTCCTCAACGTGGGTGCGAGTTCCTCGACTTCGGCTCGCTCCTTCTTCTCGATACCCTTGATCTCCGGGAGCATCTCTTCCGGCATGGGTCGCAGCGTTCGTTCGAATCGGCCGCTGCGCAGGTCGCGTCCGTTGAGGTACTTCGTGATGGATTCCGCGGCCCGTTTGCCGGCGGCTACCGCCTCGATGACGGTCGAAGGGCCGGTGACGACGTCGCCGCCGCCGAAGACGGCCGCCATCGAAGTCACGCCGCAATCGTCGATGAGGAGATTGGAGTACTTGTTCACAGGCAACCCCGGCGCGGCCTTGGCGAACTCCGCGTCCGGCACGCTGCCGATGGCCAGGATCGCCATGTCCGCCTGGACGTCGAACTCCGAGCCCTTCACCGGGACGGGTCTGCGCCGCCCGGATTCGTCGGGCTCGCCCAACTCCATTCGCACGCAACGCACGTTCTGCAGCTTGCCGTTGCCGACGAATGCCAGAGGAGCCGCGAGGTACTGGAACTCGATATTCTCGTCTTGGGCCTGCTTGACCTCTTCCGGCGAGGCGGGCATTTCCGCTGCGGTGCGCCGGTAGAGGATCGTGACCTTCCGGGCCCCGAGCCGCAGCGCGACGCGGGCGGCGTCCATCGCGGCGTCGCCGCCTCCGACGACGACCACGTTGCCTGCGATCTTGCGAGCGAGGCCGGAATTCGCCTGGTGCAGGAAGTCGAGCGACTGCGTCACGCCGGACAGGTCCTCGCCTTCGACGCCCAGCTTGCTGCCTTTCTGGGTTCCGATGCCGATGAAGATTGCGTCATGATGCTTGTGCAATTCCTCGACGCGGATGTCTTTGCCGATTCTGCAGTTGTACGTGAAGACGACGCCCTTGCGGCGGATCAGCTCGATCTCATGGTCCAGCACACTGCGGGGGAGCCGGTACTCTGGGATCCCCCAGCGGAGCATGCCGCCGGCGGCGCTGGTCGCTTCGTAGACGGTTACCGCGAAGCCCTGGTCGGCCAGGTCGCTGGCGACGGTCAGACCCGCCGGACCGGCGCCGATCACCGCCACCTTCCTGGCGTTCGGGGCCGGTTCCTTCTCTTCGGGCAGGGTCAGTTTGCCCGAACGGATCAGCTCCATCTCTCTGTCCGAGGCGAATCGCTTGAGCAGGCGGATCGCAACGGCGTCGTCGGCCTTGCTGCGGGTGCAGACGCTCTCGCACGGATGGGTGCAGACGCGACCGCAGATCGCCGAGAGCGGATTGCGCTCGCGGATCAGGTTGACCGCCTTGGCGTATTCCTTCTTTTTGATGAGCTGCACGTAGCCCTGAACGTTGACGTTGGCAGGGCAGGCCATCTTGCAGGGGGCGTGGCCGTTCTTGAGGATGCCGAAGAGGTTCGGCGTCGCCTGGGCGTAGTGCTTGGCGATGGCCTTTCGTTTGCCCAGTTCGCGGTCGAAGTGGTCGGCGACGGTCACCGGACACGCCTGGGTACACTCGCTGCATCCATTGCACTTGTCCTCGTTGACGTACCGCGGGTGGCGTTTGACGGTCGCCTTGAAATTGCCGGGCTCGCCCTGCAGGTCGACCAGCTCGGACATCGTGAGGATCTGGATGTTCAGGTTGCGGGCGCAGTCAACCAGCTTGGGCGACAGGATGCACGTGGCGCAGTCGCCGGTGGGGAAGGTCTTGTCGAGGTGCGACATCATGCCGCCGATGGCGGCCTCCCGCTCGACCAGGTAGACCTTGAAGCCCGAGTTCGCCAAGTCCAGCGATGCCTGCACACCGGCGATACCACCGCCTTGCACGAGCACGGCGCCGACTTTCTTCCGACCGTTTTCACTCATATCATCAACTCTTCTACAGTGGCTATTTGCGAATGAGCCAGGACAGCGACGCCATCGAGAGTTCAGTTCCCGAGGCGTCCGGTGTCATCCCTGGGGGCCAGCCCCCTGACCCCCGGCAAAACGATGCGACACCCCGTCTTGCGACCAGCCGCCGAATTCTGCATCCGCGCCGTCGCCACCGTGCTGCTGGCCCACAGCGGCAAATGCCGGGGGTTCGGGGGCAGGGCCCCTGAGATCGACTCCCTTCTGCCATGAACCGATCTCAGAGGCTTGCGATATCGCCAAGTTGTTGGACGGGGTCTCCGTATCATTTCGTTCTTCATGCGGCAACCACGGCTTTGACGATGCGCTCCGGCGAGATCATCAGCTTATTCAGGCCGAGCTGCCCGGCCGGGATGCCCAGGCACAGGCCCAGCAGTTGCGTGATGTACAGGACCGGCACGTCGTGGTTTCGGCCTTTGATCTTCGCCACGTCGAGCTGCCGCATGTCGAGATTGATCTGGCACATGGGGCAACTGACCGCGATGCACTCGGCGCCGGCGGCCTTGGCCATCCCCACGATGTTGTCCGTCAGGTTCACGACCACGTCGGTTCGGGACATGGACAGGCCGCCGCCGCAGCATTCGGTTTTGTGCGGCCATTCGAGTGCCGTCCCGCCCATCGCAGTCACCAGTTGATCGAGCGAGGTCGGGTTCTCGGGGTCGTCGAAGCCGGTCACATCGTGGGGTCGGACCAGGAGGCAGCCGTAGTAGCTGGCGATCTTCATCCCCGCCAGCGAGCCGCGAAGGGCCCCGACGATGGCGTCGATCCCCACGTCCTCCAGGAGCACTTCGAGGAAGTGGCGGATCTTCACCGAGCCGTCGTAATCCCGGCCGATCGCCTCGGCGACGTTGGCCCGCACCTGCGGGTTCGTCGCGACCTCGTGGTTGGCGACCTTCATCCGGTTGTAGCAGGCCGCACAGTTGACGACTAGGTCGAGATCGAGATCCTTGACCTTGGCCAACGTGGCTGCCGACAGAGCCACCGCCAGGACGCGATCCGTCTGGTGTCCCGCGGTGGCCCCACAGCAGGTCCAGCCTTTCGGCTCGACCAACTGTGTTCCCAGCGATTGGGCCACGGCGAGAGTGGACTGATGCATGTCCCTCGCGGTGGACTCTGCCGAACAGCCTGGAAAATACGCATATTTCATTTGTCCGCCGCCTTGTTCTGTCTCGTCTTCTTGAAGATCCGCCGCACGGCCTTGCGATCGGCCCCGGTCGGGGGCAGCAGGGCGATCTTGCGCTTCCTGAGCATGGTCGGGAACTTCTCGGTGTCGGCCATGAGCTTGCGGCTGCCCAGCTTATACGCCGCGATCATCGCGATGTCGTACGAGCGGCCGAAGACCTCGACCGTCTTGAGGAACGCCTTGTTGAAGAGGGGCACGTTCCCCTCGCCCTTGGCGGCCCCGTGTTCCAACGCGATCTTGCGAAGCGCGTCCATGACCGCCGCGACGTCGATGCCCATCGGACACCGCGCCGAGCAGGTCTCGCACGAAACGCACATCCAGAGCAGGTCGCTATCGAGCAGCTCGTCGTTCTGGTCCAGGTGCAGCCGTCGCATCATCTCGGCGGGCGTACACTTGGCCATCCCCGAGACCGGGCACCCGCTCGTGCACTTCCTGCACTGATAGCAGGCGGACAGGTCCACGCCGGTGATCTCGCGAACCCTTTGGGCGATGCCCCGGGATGCCTTGCTCTTCGAAATCGTTATTGCCATGTCTGTACTCACTAAATCCGAAACTCGAATTTCGAAATCCGAAACAAACACGAATCACCAAAACGCAAATTTCAAAACGAGTGTCCCGAGCGGCGACAGCGTTTCGGTCATTTCGGTTTTGGTCCTTTGAATTTGTTTCGGATTTCGGATTTCGTGCTTCGTACCTTCTTATGCCTTCGCCGCAACCTGCTTTTTCTCTTTGCCCGGCAGGGCGGCCACCTTCGCCAATGCCTTGAGGGCTACCGGCGTGACTTTGCGATATACCTGCGCCGGCCTGCACGGCTTGCCGTCGACCGTCAGGAGGTCCTCGACCTTGACGCCGAACAGCCGCTCGTTCTCCTGGAGGTAGGGCAGGATCAGCTCCCAGTCGGCTTCGGTGAGCTCGACGAACTTGCCGCCGTTGAGCTGCTGAGTCACGACCTTCTGGTGCGGGTCGCGGACGTAGATCGCGCCGCCGGAAGCCAGGGAGAACAGGTTGCTGCCGGGATAGGGCTCCGGCAGGGGGACGATCCTGCCGTCCTCGTCGAGCCGGATGCCGTTGAGGATCACGAAGCCGCCGCCGTTGAGCGGGTCGCCCGCCATGAACGACTCGCCGAGAAAGTCCAGGCAGGTGCCGTTGATGACGACTCGCGGCTTACCGACAGAGTTGATCAGGGGCCGGCCTGCGCCGTTGCCCAGAACGAAGATGCTGCCGCCCTTGGCGCCGTACATGAAGGTCTGGCCGAAGTCGCCGTGGACGACGAGCTTGCCGCGTTTGATGATCTGGCCCAACTGGTCCTGGGCGTTGCCGTGGATGGTGATCGTCATGCCGTCGATGCCGGAGGCGATATAGTCGCCCGAGCTGCCATAGAGGTCGATCGTGACGTCGTCGGTGTCGGGTCCGAGGCCGCAGCCGTGGAAACGTTGGCCATGTAGATCGAACGTGATGAAGCGCCGCCAGCCTTTCATGTACGCGTCGAACAGCAGCGTCGCGTCGCAGCCTTCGCCCTCGGCCACAAAACCGGCTGCGTCGATGACCAGTGTCGTCTCGCCCTTGACCGGGGCCCGCAATGAGCCTGCGGTTTGAAGATCGATCAGCCGATAGGCGCCGAGGCCCGGGTCGGTCGCCGTGATTCTCGGCAGGGCCCGCAGGAGCCGATTGAGCTCGGTGCGGACGATGTGCAGGACGCTGCTTCGCCTCTTGGCGCCGGTCGGATACCGGCGATCGTTGAGCCGGGTGAAGACCTCGATGGCCGCGGCGGCGTTCTCCCTGGCGACGCCACGATCCGCGAGCGTCCGGCAGGCGGTGCGGATGACGTCGAAAGACCAGGTCGGCATGCCGTCGCGGAGGTACTCGAACAGCCCGGCCGCGTCCCCGTCCCGCAGGAAGGCATCGATCTGCTCTTCCACCGTCTTGTCGCGACGCAGCGAGGCAACGTCTTTCGTGAAATCGCAGGACTCGGTCGTCCTGGGCATGGGCACTGCCTGGCCGAACTTGTCCTCACAGGTCATCCGAATCTTTCCGCTCTTGTCCTTCTGCAGATTGAAGAGGAACGAGCCGCCGTCCGTATGGCTGCCGCCTCGGGCGTTCCAGTACTTGTCCGCAACCGGGCAGATCCGCGGATCGTCCTTGGCCATGTTCTGGAGCGTCGCGTCGATCGCCTGCTTCTCTGAGGCGATCAGGCCGACCTGGACCTCGCCCTCGCAGACCGCGAACACCTGCGGTCGCAGCATGGCGGTGTCCGTGATACCGATGAGCTGGAGCTTCTTCTCTCGGGCTACGTTGCGGGCGATGATGAAGAACCAAGGGCCGTCGGGCGAACCGTGGATGTGCGTCGTCTGGATCGCTTTGTAGATCCGCTGCCGCTCGGGGCTGAGCCGGTCGAAGTCCAGTTCGGTGGTCGGGGCCATCGCCTCGATGATGTATTCGAGGGGGTAGTGATACGTTCGGTCGAGCAGGTCGAACAGCAGGGCGGAGACCTCCGTGTCCGTGAGGAACTGCGGGAAGATGTTCCGCTGCTTGAGGTACTCGCTGACGGAGTGGTAGTTCGCGAAGTCGCCATTGTGTACCAGGGCCATGTTCATCGCGGCGAAGGGGTGCGCCCCGCCGGGATGCCAGACGCGTCCTTTCGTCGGATACCGCTGGTGCGCGATCCAGATGTGGGCCTTGAGGTCCTCGATCTTGTAGTACTTCACGATGGCTTCCGCGTAACCGACGACCTTGAGGATCATGATGTTGCGGCCGTGCGAGAGCACGAACGCCCGCTGCTGGCCGAGCGAGGCGTAGAACTTCTGATTGAGCTTGAAGCTGTTCTGGCTGACGTACTCGTCTTCGGCCTCGCGACGGTCCATCGACGCAAACTCGTTGGCCTGGATGAAGGCGTCGAGCACTTTGGGCTTGACGCGGACGAAGTACCGCCACACATCCGGCGGCTTGACCTCCAGATCGCCCACCGATTTCCAGTCGCTGACCTTGTCCAATTCTGCGGACGCGGTGACGTCGAAGCACGGCGTGATGAACTCGCTCTCCATCTCGGCACGAACCTTGGGGTCCAGGAGAGCGATGTGCAGCATGTAGCATTCGTCGAGCACTTCCCGACTGACGCCCAATTGTTCGGGCATCAGGCCGACGGCCGCGATGCCGCCGCCTTTGCCGTTGCCGCGGTTGTGCATCTGCTTGGACGGTTCATAGATATGCCGGCCGGCGACGGGCTCCGTGCAGCAGAAGCCCACGACGCCGCAGCCGCCTTCCTCCTCGCCCTTACGCACGGTCTGCGGATAGCCGCATGCGTCCGCAAGTGTCTTTCGCGAGTGTCCCAATTGTTCGATCAACTGTGTGTCCACGACTTATTGCTCCACGTCGTTCGTGTAGTCCAGGTGCATTAGCAAGTCCGTCCGGCCGCGAAGCTCGGCGACGCTTCGCATTCCGAACCGCCAGAGGATGTCGACCAATTCCTCGCGCCAGGCGTTGTACAGGTTGATCAGTCGCTGCGTGCCCCACTCGATGTTCATCTTGGCAGCCAACTCCGTGTCGGTGGTCGCGATCCCGCGCGGGCAGCCCCGGCCGCTCTCGCAGCGATTGCACCGCACGCAGCCCAAGGCCACCATTTCGGAAGTCCCGATGACCACGCCGTCGGCGCCCAGCGCGATGGCCTTGGCGATGTCGTGCGCGGTGCGGATGCCGCCCGAGGCGATGAGGGTCACCTTCTCGCGGGCCCCCTCGGCTTCGAGGAACTTGTGCACCCGGCCGATCGCGTACTCGATCGGCATGGCGATGTTCTTCTTGGCGATGTCGGGCGCGGCGCCGGTGCCGCCGTAGCCGCCGTCGATGTGAATGATGTGCGAGCCGGCCGCGTAGCTGCCGACCGCGACCATGTCCACGTCGTTGGGCGTCGAGACCTTCGTCGAGAGCAATGCCCTGCGGTTGATGTGCTTGATCCAGTCGAGGTGCTTCATGTGGTCCTCGATGGAGTAGACGCTGTGGAACGGGAAGGGCGAGAACAGCGAAATCCCCAGCACCGCCTCGCGCATCTTGGCGACCGCGGGGGTGTTCTTGTCGCCGAGCAGGTGGCCGCCCAGACCGGGCTTGGCGCCCTGGGCGTACTTGAACTCGACGATGGGCACGCGCTGGATCGTCTCCTCGCGGACGCCGAAAAGGCCCGTGGCGACCTGGGTGATCACGTGGTCGTCGTAGGGCCGCATGCGTTCCATGTAGCCGCCTTCGCCGGTGCAGGTGAAGGTGTTCCATGCGGTGCAGGCGCGGGCCTTGGAGAGCTGCGTGACGTTGCTGACCGAGCCGAAGGACATGCCGCCCCCGTACCAGGGGACGTCGATGCGGATTTGCGGTCGGCCGTCGCCGCGGCGGTTGAGCTCGATGCTCGTATCGATCTCGTCTTTCGAGACGTTCACCGGCGGCTTGTCCGGGAACTTGAACCGCAGCTTGTCGAAGCCGCCGCCGGAGTTGCCGATGCGGTGCTCGAACCCGCACTCGGCAGGGGGGACGTGACCCGTCTCCGCCATTCGCCAGGTAGCCAGGATGAGGTCGGCGGTCCAGCGGTAGTCGCCGAGAAACTGCGTCATCGGATTCTCTACGATCTGAAGGGCTTTCTGCGGGCAGGCCGCAACGCAGTAGTGCTTGGTTTTCTCACAGGCCGGGCCGATGCACAGGTGCGACTGGGGCTCGCAGAAGAACTTGTAGCCTTCCTTGCGGACATGCACGCCGTAGGGGCAGACTTCGGCGCACTTGCCGCAATGAATGCAGTCGTGGCTCCGGCGAAGGATATACTTCGAGAGTTCGTTGCGGTAGCGCGACGGCGCCGGCACAATCGTTCGCTCGACCTGGGCCTGCGGCACGCGCGTTTCGAGCGTCTTGGCCGGCAGGATGGCCTCCAGATCACTTTCTTTTACCGAAAAGCTTGCCAAAGGTTTCCTCCTCGAGGTCTTCAAAGAACATGGCTCGGCCGACGTCGCCTCGGAGCCTTCGCGCCTCCCGCATGCCCATGGCGCCCATGACTTCGATCAACTGGTCGTGCCAGGCGCCGATGAGGTTGGTCATGCGTCCCGCAGCGTAGTCGAAGGGAAGGTCTTCGAGCCTGGCGGGGCACGACATTCCCGGCTCGCACCGGTCGCACAGATGGCATTCCAGGCCGATCATCAACGGCAGGTCGATGCTGACCGCGTCCGCGCCGCAGATGATCGCCTTGGCCATATGTTCGGCCAGGGCGATGCCGCCGCCGGCGATGAGCGTGACCTCGTCGCGGACGCCCTTCTCGATCAGTGTCGTGTGGATCCTGCGGATCATGTCCTTGAGGAACAGGGGCTTGTCCACGCCGATCTGGTTGCCGTCGGCGTCGGCCAGAACGTGTACGACCTCGATCTCCGGCAGGCAAGCCAGTTCGATCGCACGCTCTACGCCTGTGGCGTCCAGCGGCACCCGGACGGAGACGACGATGTTCGGATGCTTGTCCTTGATCCGTTTGATACGGCTCGTGACGTCCGGCCCATCGTAGGTCTCCACGAGTCGGGTCTGGGCCAACGCGTCCGGCGGGACCACGGGCTCTTCCGGGCTCAGGCAGAATGCCACGTAGGGCAGAATCTTCTGGGGATCCTCGTGCAGAAACGGCAGTTCGGAGGGCCGGGCCATGGCGATCAGATCGGTGCGACGGGCCGCCTCGCGGACCGCGGGCCCGAGCTTGGGCAGCGTGTGTCGCGAGGACTGCATATTCAGAATCAGCGGCATCTGGATCGAGAGGCATGGGGCGTCGGTTCGGAAGGACTCGCCTTTGAAGTTCAGGTAGGCGGGTTTCCGTCCGATGTCCACCGCGGTGCTGATGTACTCGCGGCCGTGAATGCCGTCGCGTGTGGGACGCACGATCTCGGACATGTCGGTCCACATGGCGTCGAAGCCCGGCCCGGTGAAGGGGCCTCGATAGCCGGCGCCGGAAACCGGGATCTTGGCGGTCTCGGCCTGGGCCCAGGTCGTCTGGATGATCGCGGGCTTCCAGTAGGAGTTGCCCAGTCTCTCCCAGATGGGATTGACCGACAAGCGAAGCAGGCCTTTGGTGCAGTTCTGCACGCAGGAGAAGCAGCCCATGCACTCGAAGAACAGCGTGTCGACGGCGTTGAGCGTGCGGACATAGTCGGCTTCCTGCCGATACCGGTCCCAGACGCAGGCCTTCTTCACGCAGTTGTGACAGCGGGCGCAATCCTCTCGCCAATCCACGACGCCGAACTTGCCGATGCGCGGCCGACGGGGCGGCACTGCCTTCGTTTCGATATGATATTTCTCTGGCATGGAATTACCCGGACAATTACAGGCTTGCGGCCGCACGGAGTTTCTGTACGATGCCCTCTTTGCCGCCCGAGACGAGGTGAAGGCCGCGGACGCCTTTCATGGCCTTGAGCTTGGCGATGATCTCGGCGCAGATTGTGAGGCCCTCTTTCTCCTGGGCTGCCGGGGTGCCGGCGGCTTTCAGTCTGGCGACGACGGCATCGGGGATCGAGAGGTCGGTGTGCGTGGCCCGCAGCGTTTCAACCTCCTCGACGCTCGTCAAGGGCAGCACGCCCGCCAGGATCGCGGTCTTTTCGATGAGCTTCTCTTTGCGTGCGGCCTCCAGCCAGGCGGCGAAGCCGTCCACGTCGAAGACCGGATGCGTCTGGAGGAAATCGGCGCCCGCCTCGATCTTCTTGGCGAGCTGAATCATGTTCAGGTCGAGCGGCTTGAGGTATGGATTCACCACCGTTCCAATCAGCAGCGAGAACTTTCCGGCGATGGGCGTGCCGTCGAGGAGTGTCCCTTTGTCACGCATCTGCCGGGCGGTCCAGACGAGCTGGATCGCGTCGAGGTCGTACACGTTGGCCGAGTCGGGGCACTTCGTAAGGCTTTGATGGGTGCCTGAGGTACACAGGACGTTGCGGATGCCCAGGATGGATGCGCCCAAAAGGTCGGATTGCAGGGCGATGCGGTTGCGGTCCCGTGTGACGATTTGGTAGATCGGCTCGACGCCCAGGCCCAGCAGAGCCGAGGAGGCGGCGATGCTGGAGATCCCGACGCCATGGTGGTTGTCCGCGACGTTCACCGCGGCCAGGCTGTTGCCCATGGTCTCCATGGCGGCCTTGACCGTCGAGGCGTCCGCCGCAGCGGGCGGCAGATACTCGGCCGTGACGATGAATTCCCCCGCTTTGATCCTGCTCGCAAGCGTTCCATTCGAGGTCTTCATGCTGCGTTCTCCCTGCGAGCCGCGGTCGATTCCTTACGGAGGACGGCGATCTGGGCGGTTGCCGTTTGAAGCTGGTTCTGAAACTGCTCGATCTTCATCACGACCTCATTGAGGTTGCCCTGGCCTTTCGCGACGGACAGGACACGGTTCTTGCCGAGGCCGACCTCCTCCATCAAAGCCTCGACGGCCTGGGCCCGCTTGGACGCCCGCAGGGCGCCTTCGAGATTGCGACAATCCTCCGCCCGGCAGCCGCAGAGCACGACGCCGTCGGCGCCGCTCTCAAAGGCCTTGACCAGGTAGGGGATGGTGATCTTGCCCGAGCAGGGCAGGCCGAGCATTTTGATGTCGTCGTCGCCGAATCGGGTCGCGAGTTGGCGAGCCTCGCTCTCGGTCATGCTGCTGGAGCAGTAGAAAAGCTGTATCATTGGTCCATTTCCAGTCAATTGTGCTTGACCCAAACGCAGACTGCGGCGACAATTGCGAAGTAGCCTGACGCCGACCCGCGGCCGGGGCGTTGCTCCCGAACGCGGATCCGCAAATGTCACGAAACGGCAAGAACAGGAGGGGCAAGGCTTGTTTGCTCTCGGCTGCCGCTAATCAGCAGAGGGGGTCGCCAAGCACGGGATTCCGCGCCTGGCAGCCCAAGCAAGCCTTGCCCACAACCCAACGCTCTCTATAGTTGCCATCACGTTCTGTGTCCCAATTCTCACTGGCGACTGAAGCGGGCCAGAAAATCCAGGTAGTGCCTCAGAAGCCACATTTTCTCCATGAACTCCGGCCATCCGCACGAGGGTTTGAACGCCGGCCCGGCGGACTCCGGATCCCCGCCCGGCGACTCCTCAACGGCCTCCGGCACGATCATGACGCCGGAATGTGCGGCGTGCTGAAGCTCTCCCCAGATCTCATCCCAGGCGTTCAGGGCGTCCTGGGTGACGTTGCCAACCACGTTCTGGAAATGCTTCAACTCGACCTCGGGCGAAGGCGCCTGCGCGATCGTCCGCGACTGCTCACCGTCGAACTTCAGTAGTTTCAGGCTTTGGCTCATACGATCCGATAAGAAAAGCAAGATCTGTGCCAGGAATGCGGACGGCAATGGAAGGAGCGTATCTGCTTTAATGGAAGTGACTTATGAGCTTTTGGCCCAAAGGCGGAAGCCCGGAGAGTGCTGCAGTAAGTGGTGCACTTGTTGTGCCACGGCTCAAGAATTGGACCAGAAGCCGTTCCTATGGGACATGCGTGTTGCCGGGGATGTTCTTGATTCCAGCCTGCTGATGGCGGACCAGCGCCGCGGCTTCTGGAGAGCAACAGTCAACCATCAAAGATCAACCCTCGCCCGTCCCTTCGATCCCATACTCCTCCATTCGCTTTCGGAGGGTGGTTCGGCTCAGGCCCAGTTTGGCGGCCAGGGTTCGCTGGCTCATGCCTTCGGCCAGGGCCCGGGCGATGATCGTTCGCTCGATCGACGCGTGCAACTGCTCCCTGGCGCCGGCGGATTCTTCGGCAGTCTTGTAGCACCGTTCGATCAGGGCTCGGATCTCCGCTTCGAGTCCCGCGCTGTCGGACCGACCTTTGCGGGGGCGAGAGGTCGGGACGTTCGCCAGGATCTCTGCCGGCAGGATGCTCGCGGTCAGCGTGTTCCCGGGGCTCATCACGACCGCGTGCTCGATGCAGTTCTCCAGTTCGCGGACGTTGCCGGGCCAGGAGTATTCCAGCAGTCGGTCGAGGACCTCGCGCGTCATCTTGGTCACGCTTTTGCCGTTCTCGCGGTTGTATTTCTCGAGGAAGTGGTCGATCAGCAGGGGAATGTCCTCCCGTCTTTCCCGCAAGGGAGGCAAGTGGATCGGCACGACATGCAACCGGTAGTAGAGATCCTGGCGGAACTTACCTTCGCGGACGGCCACCTTCAGATCCATGTTCGTCGCGGCCACGATCCGTACGTCGCCCCGCAGGGTCCGTGCGCCGCCGACCGGCTCGAACTCGCCTTCCTGCAGGACGCGAAGGACCTTGACCTGCACCCGCGGGCTCATTTCGGAGACCTCGTCGAGGAACAGCGTCCCTTTGTCGGCCAGCTCAAACCGGCCCTTACGGTTCTGGATCGCGCCGGTGAAGGCGCCTTTGACGTGTCCGAACAGCTCGGATTCCAACAACGTCTCCGGCAGGGCCCCGCAATTGACCTTGACCAGCGGGCCCTTGGATCGCGGGCTGTTGTAGTGGATCACGTTGGCGACGAGTTCCTTGCCGGTGCCGGTCTCGCCGCTGATGAGGATGGGAGCATTGGATTTGGCCGCGGTTGCTGCGGTCGCGAGCACCTGCTGGACCGTCTTGCTCTGGCCGATGAGGTTCTCCAATCGATAGCGGCTTCGCAGTTCCCGCACGGTCTGCTCGTCGCGGAGCAGGATCTCGTCTTTGTCGACTTTCAACAGTTGATTGATCTTGAGCACCTGCGACACCAGCGATGCGACGATCGACAGAAGTCGCAGGTCCTTGTCGAGCGTCGCCTCGGCCGCGAAGGGGCGGTCCACGCTCAGCGCGCCGACGGTCTCATTGTCCACCTTCAGCGGCACGCAGATGAATGCGATGGGCCAGGCGGCGTCCACCCGTCGGGCGGCGGTTCGGTCCAGGAAACGCGGGTCTTTGTGGATGTCCGGCGCGATCGTGGGCAGGCCGGTCTTGACGACGTGGCCGGTGATGCCTTCTCCGATGTCGTATTCGCCCCTCGCCCGCTCGGCGGCAGAGAGCCCGTGGGCGGCCGCGATCCGCAGCTTGCCGGTCGCGCGGTCGAGCAGGACGACCGTGCCGCGAATCATGCCCAGCTCGCTGGCCAGGACGGTCATGGTCTCTTCGAGAAACGCGCTTGGGGTCAAGGCGGTGCCGAGGGCCTCGCCCATGCGGGTCAGGAGGCTCAGTTCGCGATCTTCCCGCGATTCGGCGGCGATGGCCAGCTTGCCGTCGACGATCCGGAACCACTGGGGCACGCCGATCGCGGTGCTGCGCCGGTTGGCGGCCTTGCGAAGCGTCAGTGTTCGCAGGCCGCGGGAGATCCCGATCTCGAGGACAACCTGGGTGATGTGTCGCACCTTGGCGAGGAAGCGTGGCGAATGCGCTTCGGTTTCGAGAAGCCAGTAGGCGATGGTGCTCAGGTCGAAGAGCCTCGGGCAGATGTGCCCGAAGAACCGCAGGACCACGTCCTCGTCGCCCCAGAGGTCGAGCATGCCGGTGAGACTATCGAAGATGTATTGGGTGCTGGCTCCCGCGGCGGCCCCGGACTCGGTCAACGCCTTTTCGAGTTCCGCCGGGTCGGAGGGATTGGCCACGTGGACGACCGAGCCTCGCGCCGACTCCTCGGCCGACTTGTAGAAGTCCAGGAAGACCTGATCGTTGTTGCCCTTGCCTGAGGAGAAGCAGTCCACGAGATGGAACGCGCCCTGCGACATGCCCTCGGAATAGGCTCGATAGACCGTCTGGGGCGAGCGGTTGAAGCTGATGTACGTCACCGGGGAGCGCTCGGCCTCGCTGGCGGCCAGAAAGCTCGAAACGAACTTGTCCACCGGCGCGCCGGAATCCACTTCCCAGACGACGTTGTCGCCGGGCGAGAGGCCGCCCATCAGGTGGTCGATTTCCGCAATACCAGTTGTCAGCACTGACTTGCTCAACGTATGACCCGCAAACCACTTCAAAACGATCGCGAACGATACACCTTCCATTCTACCGTACAGCCAGGCTCTGTGGGGAAGAAAACTGAACCCAGGCCAATGCCGACCCGTCTGTCGGGCGCCGGGGCTTCTCGCAGAAGGCAACAAGACTGCAACGTTGACCCTCGCAGGTTGCTGCAATAAAATAGGCCATGCGACAAGGCGATCACCTGCCTGGCGACAGGCCGTGACTTCGAAAGGAAATGATGATGAACGAACGAAGCAACCGAAACAAGAACGTCACCCGGCGTGAATTCCTGGGCGTCGCCGCTGTAAGTGCGGCTTTCACCATCGTGCCACGGCACGTCCTGGCGGGCTCGGGACAGCCGACGCCGAGCGACAAGCTGAACCTCGGCTGCGTGGGCGTGGGCGGCATGCAGGGCGGCAGCGACGTCAACAGCGTCAGCAGCGAGAACATCTATGCTCTGTGCGACGTGGACGAGCGGAATCTGAACGCCACCGGGGCCAAGTACCCCAACGCCAAACGCTATCGCGACTTCCGCCAGATGCTGGACAAAGAGTACAAGAACCTCCACGGGATCACCATCACAATCCCCGATCACATGCACGCCAGCGTGGCCCTGTGGGCGATGGAACGAGGGCTCGGCGTCTATTGCCAGAAGCCGCTGACGCAGAGCGTCTGGGAGGCCAGGCTTCTGACCAAAGCCGCGCAGAAGTACAAGGTCCCCACCCAGATGGGCAACCAGGGATACTCCTCGGTCGCGACGCGGATCGCCTGCGAGATCATGTGGAACGGCGATCTCGGCGATATCACCGAGGTCCACTCCTGGAGCGGCGGCGGCTTCTCCCGCGACGTCACGGCGTGGCCTCCCGTCGAAGAGGTCCCGAAGGAACTGGACTGGGACCTCTGGACCGGCCGGGCGCCCGAGCATCCATACAGCTCGAAGATTCACCCCTGGAACTGGCGAGGGTTCCTCGATTACGGCACGCAGATGATCGGCGACTGGGGGATTCACCAACTGGGTCCGGCCAACTGGGGTCTGCAACTGGGCAGCCCCACGAGCGTCGAGTGCACCGCGGTCGAAGGGGTGAACCCTGTCACGTATCCGCCTTATGCGTGCAAAATGGAGTTTCCCGAGCGTCCGAACAAGTACGTACCGTCAGGAAAGATGCCCCCTGTGACGGTCTACTGGTATGAAGGCAGTCTGACGAGGGATTTCAAGCCGCCGGCCGGACTGACGAGCCAGGACCTGAAGGACTTCAACGAACTTTTCGTCGGGACCAAGGGCTTCATGGGCACCGGCGGTCGCGGCGAGAGCGTCCGACTGACCCCGGAATCGAAGATGGAGGGTTTCCAGAGGCCGCCGGCGGTGCTGAAGCGGTCCCCAGGACACTTCCAGGATTGGATCCAGTCCTGCAAGGGAGGCGAGCCCGCGTGCTCCAACTTCAGCATTGCAGGCCCCTACACCGAGTGGATGTTGCTCGGCGCGATCTGCTGGCGGTTCCCGAACGAGAAGCTTCTCTGGGACGGCAGGAACCTGCGCTTCACCAACAACGAGAAGGCCAATGAGTACGTCAAGCCCCACTTCCGCAAGGGCTGGGAGCTCAAGGACATTGCAGTGTGATCTTACGGGCAATCGGATGCCGAATGCGACGATCGGTCCATTCCATGCTGCGTTGTTTCCCACGCGGACGCAGTAGGAATGGGAGCGTCCATTCGGGCGGAGGGTGAACTCCTCGGTTTGCAGTCCCGGCGCATCGGGGCGGGATGGTGATTTCCCCTTGAAAACCTCGTCGCCACAGACTATCTTCGCATGTACGTCATGTGATGCGAATCGCCGCATTTTGCTGCAGGAGGTGCCTGTGACAACACGATGGCTTCTGTCGTTTTCGATCCTTGCCCAGTTCACCCTCCTGGCCGCCGCGCCGGCGGCCCAAGTCCGCACCGACGCGGACATCGTCATCTATGGGGGCACTTGTGCCGCGGTGACCGCGGCGGTTCAGGCCGACCGCATGGGCAAGTCGGTGGTCATCGTTTGTCCCGAGAAGCATCTGGGCGGCATGAGCAGCGGCGGCTTGGGCTTCACCGACACCGGGGACAAGTCCGTCATCGGAGGCCTGTCGCGTGAGTTCTACCATCGTCTTTGGCTTCACTATCAAAGCCCGGAAGCCTGGCGGTGGCAGAAGCGCGAGGCATTCGGCAATCGGGGCCAGGGCACCCCGGCCATCGACCTGGAGCGGCGGACCATGTGGATCTTCGAGCCCCACGTGGCCGAGCGGGTGTTCGAGGACTTCATTGCAGAATGCGAGATTCCCGTCTATCGCGACGAATGGCTCGACCGCGATTCGGGCGTTCACAAAGACGGTCTTCGCATCGTCTCGATCACGACGCTGGGCGGCAAGACCTTCACCGGTCGGATCTTCATCGACGCCACCTACGAGGGGGATCTGATGGCAGCCGCCGGCGTCAGTTATCACGTCGGACGCGAGGCCAACGACCGCTACGGCGAGCAATACAACGGCGTCCAGAAGGACGTTCGCCATCACGGGCATTACTTCAAGAAGCCGGTCAGCCCTTACGTGGTTCCGGATGATCCGTCGAGCGGATTGCTGCCGCGGATCAGCTCGGAGCCCCCGGGCGAGAACGGGCAGGGCGATCATCGCATCCAGGCCTACTGCTACCGGATGTGCCTGACGCAAGTGGAAGGCAATCGCATTCCTTTCGCGAAACCCCAAGGGTACGATGCGAACCAATACGAGCTGTTGCTCCGTGTGCTGGCCACCGGCTGGCGCGAGGTCTTCGCGAAGTTCGACGCAATCCCCAACGCCAAGACCGACACGAACAACCACGGTCCTTTCAGCACAGACAACATCGGGATGAATTATGACTATCCCGAGGCTTCGTATGCCCGCCGACGCGAAATCCTCAAGGAGCACGAGGTCTATCAAAAGGGCCTGATGTATTTCTTGGCCAACGATCCTCGCGTGCCTCAGGACGTCCGCGAGCCGATGAGTCGATGGGGTCTGGCTGCGGACGAGTTCAAGGACAACGGCGGCTGGCCGCACCAGATCTACGTCCGCGAGGCCCGCCGGATGATCGGCAGCTACGTCATGACCGAAAACGACTGCCTGGTCCGCCGCCAGACGCCTGACCCGGTCGGCATGGGGTCCTATGTGATGGATTCGCACAACGTTCAGCGGTATGTCGCGAGCGACGGATTCGTTCAGAACGAAGGCGACGTCGGCGTCTCCCCGCCTCGCGCGTATCAGATCGCCTTCGGTTCGCTCATGCCCCGTCAGGAGGAGTGCGTGAATCTGCTGGTGCCGGTGTGCGTGTCGTCGTCGCACATCGCCTATGGCTCGATTCGCATGGAGCCGGTGTTCATGATCCTGGGCCAGAGCGCCGCCACCGCGGCGTCGTTCGCCATCGACGCTGACTGCTCGGTGCAGAAAGTGGATTACCGCAGCCTGCGGGACAGACTCCTGGCGGACGGGCAGGTGCTCAGTCGATAGGGTGCGTCCGGAACGCTCGGGAAAATGGGCTTGCATCGGTCCGCCAGGGGGGCTATAATCGCCTCTGTAGGTTGATGACGACCATATTACTGGGGGATGGAACCCGCTTCTGGGAAGGACGGTCCCGTCGAGTTGCGCTTGCTTCCGCGTAGGGGGCGCCTTTGGCTTCAACGGACGTCAGGCGGTCTTGGTGCCTACACCATGCACGCGACAACAACCGGGCAGGAGCATGCTGCACCGGAGTGAGGAGGATCAGCGATGAAATGGCCAACGATTCGAAACGTGCTATTGACAGCGGCTTTTTGGGGCATCTTCGTGGCGGGTCTGCCGACGGGGGGCGACGGCCTGGCAATCGCCTCCGGCGACGACATGGATCGGGTACTTCCGGACAAAACCGATCCGACGGAACCGAACGATCGTGCGGACAGGCCTGTGATCGTCGAGGATTTCGACGATGACCGCTTGAGCGATTCCTGGACGCTGTCCGGCGACGACATCGAGAATTGCCGGATGGAAGAGGCCAACGGTCGCCTGGAGTTCTTGGCGACGGAAAAGGCCCAAGGGGTCGCGGCGTATTGCGTCGCGACCGGCTGGCAGATCGATCCGACGCACGACTTCTCCTTCAAGGTGAACTACCACTACGGCCTGGTGAGCGACACCGATGGTCGGCTTTTCGTCGGCCTCTCACCCGACGCGAACGATCTGTCCACGCGGTACGTCATGCTCGGGGTCGGGTGCGGCAGGGAATACCCCTACATCTGGTTCGAATCGATCGACACGCGGGACTTGCAGATGGATTTCAGCGGCCGTCGCCAGGACGACGGGACGCTCTACGTCTCGTACAACGCAACTCGCGACGAACTGTATCTGAGCACAATCGGCTATGGCGATCCCAACGCCTGGGCGGTGATCGGCGGTCTGGTCGGGAACTCCTGGCAGGGCGGTCCCCTCAGCGTGTTTCTCGGAGGCGGCACCGACGGTCAGGAGATCCTCTCGGGCGACGCCTGGTTCGACGATTTCGTCGTCGAGACCGGCAACGTGACGGGCAGCCCGTCAGAGGAGACGATTCGCGAGGTGTATCGATTCTGGTCGCCTGGAATCTCGCGGCATTTCTACACAATGGACACCGCGGAACGGGACTGGCTCATCCGTGAATACGCGGAGGTCTGGACGTACGAAGGCCCCGCTTACAGGGCGGCTCCCTCGGCTTTCCAGAAGGGGCTTCTGCCCGTGTATCGATTCTGGTCCCCGATCGGGCAGTCTCACTTCTACACGATCGTCGAGATCGAGAAGCAGACGCTGATCGAGGAGTACTCGTACTACTGGACCTTCGAGGGAGTGGCCTTCTACGCCTATCCGGAAGGCTCCCAGCCCGAGGAATGCCTGCCGGTCTATCGATTCTGGAACGTCACCGACAACAGCCACTTCTATACGATGGACGAGGGCGAGAGGGATAACCTCATGCGGGAATACCCCCATATCTATGCTTACGAAGGGATTGCGTACTACGCATATGGGTTGTGAGCCCGTTTGGCCGGACTGCTGACTATTACGTAACTGAACTGCGGATTGCAGATCCGGGCGTTCGCCTCGCGACTCCCGCCTCCAATCCGCAGTTTTTTTCTGCGCCTTGGCGGAGAATTCCCAGAAATCCGGTTACCGCGTCGTCGGCGCGTGCCTTACGACGAGTGAAGGTCTCCGACGGTCCGGCGTTCGGGCCGTCGTCGCTTCTGAGATCCTGCAGGAGGCTGGACGTATGAACGCCGCGGTTGATGCGAAGAAGCCTGCGATCCTGTGCTTTACGCAGGCAATGTTCCTGTACGCGATTCTGGGCTTGTGCGGTGCGAGCCTCGCGGGTGTGTCCGACCATCTCTTCTGGGGCCAGATCCTCCAGAGCAGAGTCTATGACGACCCGGCCTACGCGACCCCGCTTCAGGTCTTTCATCTGAAACTGGAGACCGATGAAACCGTAACCTCGATCGAGTTCTCGACCCCCGCCGGGTATTGGGACCTCATTCCCAACGAGGCATCCACCCTCTCCGATGAAGTCGAGACGTACCACTGGACCTATGACGCCACCCAAGTCTGGGAGTACTGGGGGTACTTCGCCCATCCCGACGCTCTGGGGGATTTCTTCGGCGACGGGGAGTACATCATCATCGTTCGCTATTCTGACGGTACCGAGGAGGCGACGGCCGTCTGGTATGCAGTGCCGGGGGAGGATCTGGCCATCGCGCCGCCGACACAGAAGCCCCATATCACCAGGCCCTCCTATGACGGCGTGACTGCCTCCCCTGTGGCGTTCGAATGGGACCCTGTGGTCGATGCGAACGTCTGGGACGTGTTCGTGAGAGTCTGGGACCCCAATGAGGGCTATCTGGTCTCGGACCTCTACGACGCCAACGCGATTGCGTCGTATCCCTACAGCCTGTCCGAGGGGAAGTACTCCGCGGAGTTGTCGTTCGAGAACTACTACGACGCCGTGAACGGCGACGGCGTCCCCTTCGATCTGATCAAATCCACCACGTTATGGCATCCGTTCGAGGTGATCTACAGCACGGTGTATCGATTCCATGCCCCGGCCACCGACCAGGTTTTCTACACGATGGACGACAGCGAGAAGAACGCGCTGATCAAGGAGTACTCGGACGTATGGAAGTTCGAAGGTCCTGCATTCCACGCCTGGGCGACGAGGTACTTCGCCGACCTGGCGCCCGTTCACCGGTTCTGGTCCGAGCGGTCGGGCTCGCATCTGTACACGATCGACCAGGCCGAGAAGAACGCGCTTCTGGCCCACCCGTCATGGACCTATGAGGGTGTGGCTTTCCACGCCTATCCCGAGGGCCGCCAACCCGACGACAGTCTGCCCGTCTATCGGTTCTGGAATCCCTGGAACAACTGGCACCTCTACACGATCGACCCGCATGAAGCCCAGAGGCTCCTCACGCAGTATCAGGACAAGTTCATCTTCGAGGGCGCCGCCTTCTACGTGTACGAATGACGCTTTGGCCGAAGGACTGTTCGCTGTTGCGAATGCTCTGGACTCTTGTGCGGCGGATGCCTCGGCGGTAGAGTGGTCAGCGATGGGATCGTGTTCACGATGGCTTGCATCGCCGGCATGTGCGAAGGAGGTAGACATTATGGGCCAACAATCAGATGGGGTTTCGCGACGGGCTGTTCTGAAGGGTTCTCTGGCCGGGGTGGCGATGGCCGCGACGGGGGTTCGCGCTTCGGCCGAGTCAGGACCGGACAGACGTCTGCGGCTGGGCGGACCGGTCTTCGAGAAATGGCAGGACCCGCAGGGCTGGGTCGATGCGGTTCGGCGGCTTGGCTACCGGGCCGCCTACTGCCCCCTCGGGCCAGGGGCCTCCGATGCCGAGGTGCGAGCCTACGAAGACGCCGCCCGAAAGGCCGACATCGTCATCGCGGAGGTGGGGGCCTGGAGCAATCCGATATGCCGCGACGAGCCGGCACGGCAGGCGGCTCTGGAGAAGTGCCGCACGCATCTGGCCCTGGCCGACCGGATCGGCGCGCGGTGCTGCGTCAATATCGCGGGTTCCCTCAGCGACACCTGGGACGGACCCTCCGCCAGGAACTTCACGCAGGAGGCGTTCGATCTGATCGTTCAGACGACCCGCTCGATCATCGACGCGGTCAAGCCGACGAGAACGTACTACACCCTGGAAACGATGCCCTGGGCGTATCCGGATTCCGCGGACTGCTATCTGAGGCTGTTCAAAGCCATCGACCGAAAGGGCTTCGCGGTGCATCTGGACCCGGTGAACCTGGTGTGCAGCCCGCAGCGGTACTATGGCAACGCGAATCTGATCCGCGAATGCTTCGAGAAGCTCGGCCCGCATATCCGCAGTTGCCACGCCAAGGACATTCTCCTGCAGACGAAGCTCACGACGCATCTCGACGAGGTCCGCCCGGGCGCAGGGGGGCTGGACTATGCGGTGTTCCTGAAGGAACTGAGCCGATTTCCCGGCACGCCGCTGATGCTCGAACACCTGTCCAAGGCCGAGGAATACGACCAAGCCGCCGCGCACATTCGTGGCGTCGCTAGGAGCCTCGGAATCTTCGATTTGTCATGATTGCTCGCGGATGCCCCGTCTTTTCTCCGCTCCAATCACTCGCAGACAGGTCAGCGCATCTCACATCCGGTTGTAGATAATGAGATGTTCTGATATAATGAATCCACAATCAGGGCAGAACGTCATTGTTCGCGCGTGATTACGTCCGACTGGAGGATAGGGACCATGAGAAGTCTTTGTCGTGCATTCTTCATAAGCATGCTCGCCATATGCGGGCCGGCGGCGCTGGGCGAAACGGATGACTATGTCTTTGTCGCCGCATCCAGCACGATCATCCAGACGGGCGGTATCGCCGGGGTCCATTGGACTTACGCCACAGCGGGCCGATTTCACCTGACCGTTGATCGCGACAGGGGCATCGCCTGGTTTGCGTATGTAGATGCCAACGCCGTTGACGGCAGCCCCTATCGTCGGACCCTCGACCCGAACGAGGTGTTCGGCATGACACACTTGGTCGGCACGGTCCTCGCAGACGCGTCCATTCGATTCACAGGCATGGCCGGCGATGGCAGCTCCGTCGTCATTCTGCTGAAGTTCGAGGGCAACCGCGTTTACTTGGCGGGCGAAACCACTGCCCCGGCCGGCAGTGCGGACTTCTTTGTTTTCGCCCTTGAGGCGAGTGCCGAGCGACGCTACTCAGGAGGCGTCGGGACTGGAAAGAACCCCTATCAGATCGCCACGGCCGCCGATCTGATTGCTCTGGGGTCAAGGCCCGAGGACCACGGCAGGCACTTGGTTCTGACGGCGGACATCGATCTGAAACCTGATCTGCCCGGCCGCAAGGTCTTTCACACCGCCATCATCGCGCCGGTTACAGAGACGGTGACGGAGGACTATGAAGGGCCGACGTTCTCGGGCGTCTTCGACGGTCGGGGGCACAAGATCCGCAACGCGACGCTTTCCGGCCATGAGAATCTCGGGATCTGGGGTCATCTCGGTCGCGGGGCGATGGTGCTGAACCTCGTTGTCGAAGGAGTGCACATCGTCGGGACAGGCGATTGCATCGGTGGCATCGTCGGGTACAATCAATGGGGGTGCATCCTGAACAGCTATGCCACCGGTTCCGTCTCAGGGGCCCGCTACGTGGGCGGACTGGTCGGGTACAACCGCGATGGAATCATTTCGAACAGCCACAGCACTGTTGGCGTCACCGGCAGCCAGTACGCCGGAGGATTGGGGGGCGCGAATGAGAGGGGGCATATCTCGAACAGCTTCTGGGATGTCGCCAGTTCCGGACAGGCGACCAGCGCCGGCGGCACAGGTCTGACCCCTGCCCAGATGCGGGGCCGCCAGGTATTCGTGGACGCTGGGTGGGACTTCGAAGGCGAATCGAAGAACGGAACCTGTGAGGTTTGGACGATGGCGGTCAACGGGGCCTATCCGACTTTGACCGTGCCGACTGGCGACGCACTGGAGGAGTTGGACGGGGAAGGCACTGAGGAGCGACCCTATCGCCTCAAGACTATTCAAGACCTCGGGATGATGTGGCGTCGTCCCGGTGCGTGCTATGAGTTGGCGTCCGACCTCGATTTGTCCGAGGTCAAGTGGTCGATGGCGCCGGTTCCTGTGTTTGGGGGGCAATTGGATGGGCGGCGTCATCGTATTGTGAACATGACCCTCACCGGAGCCGGCTATCTGGCGCTGTTCGGCCGTGTTGCCGAGGGGGCAATCGTCTCGGACTTGTATCTGGAGGATGTGACGGTCACAGGCGCTGGGGCCTTCGTCGGAGGTCTGGTGGGCTTCAATGGCGGTCTGGTTCTGAACTGTGGCGTCTCGGGCCTCGTGAGCGGCAGCTATTCCACCGGCGGGTTGATCGGGTCCAATGAGCCGGGCATTATCTCGTGCTGTCGCAGTATCGGGTCCGTCCGTGGGAGAGGCCAGGACAACGTCGGGGGCCTTGTCGGGAGGAATTCGGGCCAGATCACCAACTGCTATAGCCGGGCCTCGGTCACCGGCGGCAGCGAGGATCTGGGTGGTCTTGTTGGAGCCGAGGGTGGCACGGTCATCCATTGCTACAGCACCGGTTCCGTCAGCGGCGGACACCAGGATGTCGGCGGCCTCGTGGGGGAGTGTGAGGACGGCATGGTCTTGGGCAGCTTCTGGGACATGTTGACTTCCGGCCAGATTACAGGCGACTGCGGGGCTGGCAGGACCACGGAAGCCATGCAGACGGCACGCACATTCCTGGATGCGGGCTGGGACTTCGTGGGCGAGACGGTCAATGGCTCACAGGACGTCTGGTGGATCTTCGATGGGCGGGACTATCCGCGGCTGTGGTGGGAACGGGTGCTGGGCGATGACTTCGAGGACGGCAAGGCGGGTCCCTTGTGGTTTGTCTACGAGCCCGAGCCGGAACTCGCCCGAATCCGCGAGGTGAACGGGAGGCTGGAAGCGCGCACCGTTGGGTCGTGGGAGAATGTGGACGCGGTCTACGTTTCCGACGGCTGGCGGCTCGATACGACCAAGGACTTCGCGATCCGCGTCGATTTCCATTTCAGCAAGCAAGGCGCAGGCGATGGACGGGTCACTCTCGGCGTAGGGCCGAGTCTTGATCCTGATGCCAGGCGATGGGCGGAACTGGAGGCGGGCTGCTTCGACTCCGGGCCGTTCTATCTCTACGAGGTGTCCGACGGATTCTGGGTGCAGGAAGTAGTCGCCGATCGTTCCGCCGACGAGGGGACGCTCTTCATGTCCTATAACTCGGCTGCCGACGAGCTGTACTTCAGTCATTCGGGTTACGGCAAGGCGAACGCCTGGCAGACGGTGTCCGGATTGCTCGCAGGCCGATGGAGTCGCACGCCGGTCTACGTTCTCCTGGGCATCGGTTCCGAGGGGATGGTCCTGACCGGAGCGGATGCCTGGCTGGACGACTTCGCGGTCAACGTGGGTACGCTTGTCCAGGGAACGCTGGATGGCGAAGACGACCTGGATGACTGAGGTTCTCCTGATTGCGCCGGTTACGCACGGCCAAACAAACCGGGTCCATGGCGTGTGACCCGCGAGAGAACCTCGGACACGACTTTCCGTTCAATCGCGGGTTTCCGTCTTGCGGGAATCCGTCGGGACGCCCCTGTGGACGGCTCGTTTGCCGTAGCGGTCGCGGATCTTGTCGACGACCTGATCGAGCTTCTTGAGCTTCTCCTCTTGGGGGTTGGGGAAGAGCAGTTGTTGGCCGGCGCGTTCGTCCTCCAGGCCCGAGACGCCGAAGCCCAGCAGTCGCAGCGGTCCACCGGAACGATGGTGCCATTGGCGAAAGAGCCGCTCCGCGGTCTGCCACAACAGGTTCGTCACGTTCGTACTCTCCCCGGGCGTTTCACTCCGGGTTACGGTGCGAAAGTCCCCGTAGCGGAGTTTCAGGGTGATGGTCTTGGCCTTGAGCCCTCTTTGCCGCAGCCGCTGGGCCACTTCTTCGACCTGCTCCATCAGCACGCCCAGCAGGACATCAGGATCGGCGACATCCGTCGCGAAGGTCTGTTCGCTGGAGAGGTTCTTGCACTGGCGGTCAGGCTCGACCGGGCGGTCATCGCGACCATGGGCCAGTTCCAGCAGTTCTGCGACGCCGTTGCCGATGACTCCCCTGAGCTGGGCAGCGGTCCGGCTGCGAAGCTGCCCGATTGTCTCGATACCCCAGTCGCGCAGTGCCTTTTCCGTCACCTTCCCGACGCCCCAGATCTTCCCCACAGGCAACGGATCGAGTGTCGCCTGGCGGTTCTCTTCCGTAATGACCACGAAACCGTCGGGCTTTCGCAGGTCCGAGGCCAGCTTGGCGAGGAACTTGTTCGACGCCACCCCGACCGAGGCGGTCAGACGAGTCTGCTCGCGAATACGGTTTTTGATCGCCTGCCCGATGGCGGGGGCGGGTCCGAACAGGTTCTCGCTGTCGGTCACGTCGAGGAACGCCTCGTCGAGCGAGAGCGGCTCCACGAGCGGCGTGTAGCTGTCGAAGATCGCTCGAATAACTCGGGAGACCTCCACGTATCGTTCCATGCGGACGGGAGCCAGCACCGCGTGTGGGCACAGGCGAAGCGCCTGGGCCGTGGGCATCGCGCTGTGGACGCCGAACGGGCGGACCTCGTACGACGCGGCGCTGACCACGCCGCGGTTCTTGGGATCGCCGCCCACGATGACGGGCTTGCCCCGCAGTTCGGGATGATCGAGCTGCTCAACGGACGCATAGAAGGCGTCCATATCCACATGGATGATCCGTCGAAGTCGAGCCATAGTTTTCTGCGATTGCCCCTTTGCTGCCCGGCCTGAGAAGCCACGGCGACGCCTGTCGAGACGAATTATAGACCAGCGGCCGCGAATGGACAAGGCGGCTGGAGGGGTCGGAGCGAGAACCGCACGGCGTCAAACCGCAATAGACGTTTGACGTGATCCCGGCTTGATGTTTGCCTCGCGATCGAATAGACTGTAACACGTGTCTTGCATAGGTGATGTAACGTAAGCATGAAGCTGGTCTTACACAACTTGACGTATCATGACTGCCCTGTGGCGGTCCGCGAGAAGGCGACCTTCACCGCCGAGCAGCGGCACGCCATGCTGCGCCGGATGCACCAGCACGACCAGATCGGCGAGGCGGTCATCGTCCAGACCTGCAATCGGCTGGAGTTCTATCTCTATGCGAAGAAGGATTTCGATTGTCGGGCGTTCCTTGGCGGCCTGCTCGCGGCCCAGGGGCCCGACGCGGCGGAGGCCTGGGCGAAGCACAGCCGGGAGATGGTTGGGGTGGACGTGGTTCGGCACTTGTTCGAAGTGGCCGCCGGGCTGGACTCGCAGATGATCGGCGAGAATCAGATCCTCGCTCAGGTCAAGACCGCATACACTGAGTCGCTCGAAACCCGGATGAGCCGGCTGATCTTCCATCGGCTCTTCCACAACGCCTTTCGGGTGGGCAAGGCGGTGCGGACGCGGACCCAGATCAACTGCGGCGCGGTTTCCATCGGCCTGGCTGCGGTGGAACTGGCTCGGGAGAAGACCGATTTATCCACGTCCCGCGTGATGATCGTCGGGGCCGGCGAGAACGCCGAACTCGTTGCGAATTACCTCTCCAAGGCCGGGGTCTGCGGCCTCGTCATCGCCAATCGAGACATCGAAAAAGCGCGGGCGATGGCCAGACGTTTCTCGCGGACCGAGGCTGTCGGTCTTGCGGATCTCGTCTCCCGCCTGTCGGATGTGGACGTCGTGATCAGTTCGACCGCTTCTCCGGAGCCGATTCTGACGCGGGCGGGGGTCGAGTGGTCGCTGGCCGGGCGGGAGCGTCCGCTGCTGATGATCGACATCGCGGTGCCGCGGGACATCGACCCTGCGATTGGCCAACTCGATTGCGTTCGCCTGTACAATATCGACGACCTCGACGGGCAAATCGCGGCCAATCGCAAGAAACGCAGCAGCGAAATCCCCAAGGCCAAGGCCATCGTCGAGGAGTTTGTCGCGACGTTCTCGCAGTGGTATGACTCGCTCGATCTGGTGCCTGTCATCTCGCGGCTGACCCAGATGGGGCTGGAGCTGGCCCGCGCGGAGGCCCGTCGCTACGCAGGCGATTTCGGCGACGCCGGCTCTGAGAAGCTCCAGGCCTTCGCTGAGTCGCTGGTCAAGAAGGTCCTGCACGGTCCCATTCGCTTTATCAAGGACGGCAACGGCGAGCCCAGCGCAGAGCAGCTTCAGGCGATCGACCTGGTCAACAAGATGTTCTTGGCCCAGGATCGAGGCGACGAATGAGCCGGACGCTGACGGTCGCAACACGCCGGGGAGAGTTGGCCATCGCGCAGACTCGTCTGGTCATCGCGGCGTTGCAGGCGAGGCACCCCGGGATCGAGATTCGCATTCAGGAGATTACCAGTTCAGGCGACCGCGACCGCAAGACCGCTCTGTGGGACCTCAAGGACACAGGGTTTTTCACTTCGCAACTGGAAGACGCGCTGGTGGCCGGCGAGGCGGATTTCGCTGTGCACAGCTTCAAGGACCTGCCCACCTGCGAGCGGGAAGGGTTGGCGGTCACAGCGATCTTGGACCGCAAGTGGCCTCAGGATTGCCTGCTGGCCAAGCAGCCAGCGGGGAGCCTTCTCGATCTTCCGAAATCCGCCAAGGTCGGAACCTCCAGCCTGCGGCGGGCGGCTCAACTCCGACGGGTCCGGCCGGACCTGGAGTTGGTTCCGCTTCGCGGCAACGTCCAGACGCGGATCAGCAAGCTGCACTCGACCGATCTCGATGCGATCGTCCTGGCCCGCGCGGGCCTGGAGCGGCTGGGATTGACCCGCGAGATCTCCGTCATCTTCGACCCGAAGGACTTCGTCCCCGCGCCGGCGCAGGGGGCGCTCGCCATCCAGACTCGCAGCGACGACGACAAGACCGTAGGAATCGTCCGGTCGATCGACGACGAATCGTCGCGGGCCGTTGCCCTGGCGGAGCGGCAGGTGCTCGCTACGACGCAGTGCGGCTGCCACGCCCCGGTGGGGGCCTATGCCGAGCGTCGGGGCGACCAGATCGAGGTGTATGCGTTCATCTCGGATGTGGAGGGGCGTCGGATGATCCGCAAGCAGGCGGCCGGACCGATCGCTCAGGCGGTCCAGGTTGGCGAGCGAGTGGCCCTGGGACTGCTCGACGCCGGCGGTAGAGAGATTCTTCGAGAGCTGGAGCGGGAGCAGGGCTGACGATGGAGAATGAAGTCAAAAGAGCGAAGGTGTATCTGGTGGGGGCCGGGCCTGGGCGGGCGGATTTGATCACGCTCCGGGGCGCCGAGTTGCTCAAGATCGCCGATTGCATCATTGTCGACAAGCTGGCCAATCCGGCCCTGCTGGACCTGGCCCGTAAGGACGCCGAGATCATTCCTGTGCCCAAGCGGATCGGGCCCGGTTCGTTCACCCAGGACCAGGTCAATCGCATCCTGGCGGACAAGGCTTTGGAGGGCAAGACCGTCGTTCGGCTCAAAGGCGGCGATCCGTGCGTCTTCGGTCGCTGCACGGAAGAGGCGTTGCTTCTGAACGAGGCGGGGGTGGAATTCGAGATCGTTCCGGGAATCACCGCCGCGATCGCGGCCGCTGAGTACAGCGGGATCATGCTCACGGACAGGCGATACAGTTCCCAAGTGGCCTTCATCACCGGTCGCGAGGCTGAGGGCAAGGAGCAGACCAATCTCGATTGGGACGTGCTGGCCCGCTTCCCTGGCACGCTTGTGTTCTACATGGGCATTGGGGCGCTGCCCTCGATCGCCAGGAAGCTCGTCGAAAACGGCATGTCGCCCGAGACGCCTGCGGCTCTCGTGGCCGACGCGACGCTGCCGACGCAACGGCTGGTCCAGGCTCCTTTGAGCCGGATCGCGAAAGAATGCGAAAATCAGCAGATCGAGCCGCCGGCTCTGGTGATCGTCGGGCCTGCGGCAGCGGGGGACCCCGGCCTGAACTGGTTCATGCGACAGCCTCTGTATGGCAAGGGGCTGGTCATTACCCGCGATCCCGAGGGCAACGCGGACTCCGCTCGCAAGATCATCGCGCGGGGCGGCAGGCCGATCGAGTATCCCACGCTGGCAATCCAGTCCTTGACGGACCGCAACGAGTTTCTCCGCGTGCTGGCGGAATTCCCTGCCTATCAGTGGGTGATCTTCACCAGCGCCAACGGCGTTCGGATCTTCTTCGAGGCCCTCCGCAAGCTGGGCAAGGACGCGCGGGTCTTCGGCGGGATGAAGATCGCGGCCATCGGGCCCCGTACCGCAGAGGCCCTTGAACCGTTCGGCATCCGGGCCGACTTCGTGCCGGAGGTCTTCACAGGGCGCGAACTCGCCAGGCAACTCATCGGCTACACCGATCTGCGAGGTAAGAAGGTGCTCATGCTGCGGTCAGAGATCGCCTCCGACGAATTGGCTGAGGGGCTCAAGGCAGGCGGAGCGGCCGTGACCGATGTCGCGGTATACACCGCCTTGACGCAAAGGGGCGACGACAAGGCCCTGATTGAGCAGATGCAGCAGGGCAAGGTCCAGTGGTTGACCTTCGCCAGCCCCTCGGCGGTCCGCGGGTTCTTCGAACAAATCCCCGCAGAGTCGGTACACAGCTATGGTCTGAAGGTCGCTTCGGTCGGTCCGGTCACCTCGAAGGAACTGATCGGGCTGGGCGTGGGGGTCGACGTCGAAGCCACGGAACACACGATCGACGGCCTGCTCGACGCGATCGAGGACGCCGAGCGGCAGAGGAACAGTGAACAGCAGATGACAATCTGAAATAGCAGATAGTAAATCGAAAATGATAAATGTCTCAAAGCTCTATTGCGGCCTGGGCGGCCAGTCGGATGACCTGCGGTATCGCAGGGGACGCGACGTCGGTCCGGTCGTTGCGTACAACTGCACGAAGCGGTGCAACCTGCGATGCCGGCATTGCTACAGCGTCTCCGACGGCGGTCTCGCCGAACGGGAGTTGACGACCGATCAGGCCAAGGGGTTCCTGGCTCAGCTCAAGGACGCCGGGGCGCCGGTGTGTCTGTTCAGCGGGGGCGAGCCACTGCTTCGGCCGGACCTGTTCGAGCTGCTCGCGGAGGCCAAGCGGATCGGTCTGCCCACCGTGATTTCGACCAACGGCACGCAGATCGACGCCGGCGTCGCCCGGCGGCTTCACGATCTGTCCCTGCGCTACGTGGGCATTTCGCTTGACGGCCAGGAGCCGTTCCATGACAGGTTTCGCCAGGTCAAGGGCAGCTTCCAGGCGGCTCTGACCGGGATCGAGAACTGCCGCCGGGCAGATCTGCGAACGGGCCTTCGCTTCACGATCACGCAGGCCAACGCCGACCAGGTGCCGGCGGTCTTCGACATCGCCCGGGACATCGGCGTGCGGCGGATTTGTTTCTACCATCTCGTCCGCAGCGGCCGGGCGGCCCAGTTGCAGGAGCAGGGGCCCGGGCGGGACCGGACGCGACAAGTGCTCGACACGATCATCGACAGGACCCGCGACGCGGTCGAGCGGGATCTGGTGGAAGAGGTGCTGACGGTCGGCAACCACGCAGACGGGCCGTATCTGTTGTTGCGAATGCAGCGGGAGAAGCATCCCGGCTTCGAGCAGGCCAGGGACTTGCTCGAAGCCAACGGCGGCAACCGCGTCGGCGACAAGATCGCCTGCGTCGCCTGGGACGGCACGGTCTACCCCGACCAATTCTGGCGAAACTACCCGCTGGGCAACGTGACGGAAAGGCCGTTCAAGGAGATCTGGTCGAACACCGCGGATCCGGTCCTCGCGAGACTTCGTAACAAGGACGCCTTCGCCGATCCGCGATGTCTGACGTGCCAGTGGTTCAGTCTGTGCAAGGGCAACTACCGGTTCCTCGAAGCCGATTCGTCGGATGCGAAATGGTTCAACGAACCCGCCTGCTACCTGACGGACGAAGAGACAGGATTTACAGCGGGCAAATGACGCCCTACAATGCATGAAGTGCGTAAGCCAAATAGTCAATAGTAATTCGTCGATAGTAGATCCTATGTCCTTTCCTCAGATTCGAATGCGGCGGCTTCGCAGCAGTGCGACGATGCGGCGGATGGTCCGTGAGACGTCGCTGAGCGTGAACGACCTGGTCTATCCGCTCTTCATCCGAGCGGGCGAAGGGCTCAAGAAGCCGATCCCCTCGATGACCGACTGCTTCCACGTATCGCCGGACCGGATCGCGGAAGAGGCGGCCGAGGTTGCGTCGCTGGGCATTCCCGCGGTGCTGCTTTTCGGTCTGCCTGAGAAGAAGGACGAACAGGGCTCCGAGGCCTGGTCGGAGGATGGTCCTGTGCAGCAGGCGACCCGCGAGATCAAGAAGCACACGCCGGACCTGCTGGTCATCACGGACGTGTGCCTCTGCGAGTACACCAGCACAGGCCATTGCGGCGTCATCAAAGACGACGGGAAATCTCGAAGGGGCATGGGCTTTCGGCCCATGAATCGCAGGCAGGAGGCCGATGCCGCGGACGCCTCCAGCCCCAGGGTGGACAACGACGCCACGCTGGAACTGCTGGCGAAGATGGCCCTCTCGCACGCGCAAGCGGGCGCGGACATCGTCGCGCCGTCGGACATGATGGACGGCCGGGTTCGGGCGATCCGCGACGCGCTGGAGCGAAACAGCTTCAAGGACGTCGCGATCCTGTCCTACGCGGCCAAGTTCGCCTCGGCGTTCTACGGCCCGTTCCGCGACGCGGCGGAATCGGCCCCGGCCTTCGGTGACCGCAAGACCTACCAGATGGACCCGGCCAATCCTCGCGAGGCGATCCGCGAGATCGAGCTGGACATCGAGGAAGGCGCGGATATGGTGATGGTCAAGCCGGCCCTGAGCTATCTCGACGTGATCCGCAGAGCCCGCGAGCGGTTCGACTGTCCCCTCGCGGCCTACAACGTCAGCGGCGAGTACATGATGATCAACGCGGCCGCCGACGCGGGTCTGATCGATCGCGACGCGGCCATGATGGAGGTCCTGACCTCGATCAAGCGGGCGGGCGCGGACATCATCCTGACGTACTTCGCGAAGAAAGCTGCGCGGTTCCTGCAGAGAGCCTGAAGGGCTCGCGATATGTGGGACCATCTGAATCGACAGAATAACGCCTGGATTGTGGGAGGAAACGAACGTGGCAAAGCAGAGTGCTTCTCGTGAAACGGGTCAGTCGTCGAGCATCAGGGGAGTCTTGTGTGCTCTCCTCGTCTTGGCCCTATGTGCGATCAGTTGCGCCGCGGAGCAGGGCGGCACGACCGAGGCGAAGTGGATCAGTCTCTTCAACGGCAAGGACCTCACCGGCTGGACGCCGAAGTTCGCCGGCAGCGACCTGGGTGTGAACTACAAGGACACCTTCCGCGTTCAGGACGGGCTGCTCACGGTTTCCTACGAGAACTACGACAAGTTCAATAGCGAATTCGGGCACTTGTTCTACAAGGACTCGTTCTCGCACTACCGGATCCGCGCGGAGTACCGGTTCATCGGCGAGCAGGTCCCCAACGGTCCCGGCTGGGCCTTCCGCAACAACGGTCTGATGCTCCACTGCCAGAAGCCCGAGACGATGGCCAAGGGCCAGAGCTTCCCCGTCAGCATCGAGGTCCAGCTTCTCGGCGGCAGCGGCACGGGCCAACGCTCGACCGGCAACCTGTGCACGCCCGGCACGCACGTCGTCATGAAGGACAAGCTCGTCACGCAGCACTGCATCAACTCTTCGTCCAAGACCTATCACGGCGACCAGTGGGTGACCGCGGAGATCGAAGTCCATGGCAACCGCCTGATCCGCCACATCATCAACGGCGAGGTCGTGATGGAGTACTCCGAGCCGCAGCTCGATGAAGGCGACGCCGATGCCAAGAAGCTGCTCCAGGCCGGCGCCGACCGGATGCTCAGCGAAGGCTATATCTCCATCCAGGCCGAGAGCCATCCCACGCAGTTCCGCAAGATCGAGTTGCTGCCCCTGGCGGAATAGCCGGCAGTCAGCCCCTGGGTCTCTTCTGATAGCTCAGGGGAATGACGAGGACCGCGCACTCGGCGCGGGAGGCGACCTTTTCCGTGACGGCGCCGAAGAGGGTCTTTCCCAGAGGCTTGTGGCCATGGCGGCCCAGGACGATCAGGTCGATCTGCTTTTCTTTCGCGAACTCGAGAATCTGCTGATAGTCCTTGCCCACGCGGATCTCGACCTTGAGCTCCATTCCCTCGGGCAGGCGGGACAGATAGGTTTGCGCGATCCGCTCGTCGATGTCCTGCTTGGCCTTGTTGTCCACGCCCTCGACCTCATAGATGTACGTCTTCCAGAATTGGGCGTCCGATTCCGGGATCACGTGGAGCAGGTACAGTTCGCAGCCCGGTCGGCGACCCGCGGCGTCCACGGCGAACGAAAACGCGAAATCCGCGTTCTCCGAGAAGTCGGTGCAGAACAGAATCCGCTGGAACTGCGTCCTGGCCAGATCGATCGTATCCATCGTTCTCCATACCTCCCAAGCGTCGGTCGTCATGCCGCCTGCAAGCGATAGCCGGCCGACGACATTATACAGGAAGCCGGCGATCGGAAACCAGAAAACCGAGACAAAATATCCCGGCTCAGGCGGTCGTCACTCCTGCGTGGCGGACGGTTGCCCGATTGCGGCCCAGATGGTAGGCTGTGGGCCGCCCGCGGCTGCTGTGGCTGATCGGGCGGAAGTTCACGGTGGCAGTTCGAGAGTGGATGGCAAGATGAGAGATCGGCTTCGATTCCAGGCAGTCCTTTCTGTCTTCGCGTTGTTGACCCTGACGCATACGGTCCAGGCCCAGGGCACCCGGTCGGACTACGAGCGGGCCCTGCGCCTTCGCGAGGCGACCGCCAACACGGTGTTTCGGGATCGTGTGACGCCGCACTGGTTTGCGGGAAACGCGCGGTTCTGGTATCGCAACGATCTCGCGGGCGGATCGCGGGAGTTTGTCGTCGTAGACGCCGAGACGGGCGTCCGCAAACCGGCCTTCGACCACGAGAAACTCGCGGTTTCGCTGGGCAAGACGCTGGGCAGGACGATCGAGTCCGACAAGTTGCCCATCGACCGCCTGGTGTTCGACGATTCCCGCTCGCAGCTCTCGTTCACGTGCGAGGGTCGTCGGTGGCGGTGCGACCTGGCTGGTTACGAGATTTCCGAGGCCCCTGCGGATGAACAGGGGGGCGTTTCTCTGCCCTCCGCCCGTCGGGTTCGTCCCAGCCGCAGCACCGGCGGCGAGACCTCCGTCACCTTCCTCAATCGCACGGAAGGTGCTGTGGACGTCTACTGGGTGGATTCCGAGGGGCAGCGCCAGCGCTATGCCACGATCGACGCAGGCGGGCAGCACCGTCAGCACACATACGCCGGTCACGTCTGGCTGGTCACGAACAAGGCAGGGGAGACCCTGGGCGTGTTCACCGCGACGGAAGAGGCGGGCGACGCGGTAGTCGGCAAGGACGCGACGCCTCCGCCAATCGAGTCGGACCGGCCCGCGCCGACCCGGTCGAGGGGACGATCGCCCGACGGAATCTGGCAGGCCTTTGTGAAGGACTACAACGTCCACCTTCGAGAGCTGGCCTCCAACGAGGAGGTCGCCTTGAGCGACGACGGCGTGGAGAAGGACGCCTATTCGGAAGATTTTCGCTGGTCGCCGGACTCGCAGAAACTGGTCGTGATGCGGACCCGCAAGGGCGACACGCGGAAGGTGTACCTGATCGAGTCCTCACCCAAGGACCAGTTGCAGCCGAAGCTGCACGACATGGATTATCTCAAACCGGGCGACCAGGTCGACATCTCCAAGCCGCACCTGTTCGACATCGCAACCAGGCGACAGACGCCCATTTCGGACGAGTTGTTCTCCAACCCCTGGAGCGTCTCGGATGTGCGGTGGTCGCCCGATTCGAGTCGGTTCACGTTTCTGTACAACCAGCGGGGCCACCAGGTGCTTCGGATCGTCGCAGTGGACTCCGTGAGCGGCCAAGCCAAGGCCATAGTCGATGAACTCAGCAACACGTTCATCGACTATGCGGGCAAGCAGTTCAGCCGCCATCTCGACGCGACGAACGAGATCATCTGGATGTCTGAACGGGACGGCTGGTGCCATTTGTATCTATACGACGCCTTGACCGGGCGGGTGAAGAATCAGATCACCAAAGGCCCCTGGGTGGTGCGGGACGTCGAGTCCGTCGACGAGGCCGGTCGCCAGATCTGGTTCCGCGCCGGAGGCATTCGTCCCGAACAGGACCCCTATTATCTGAACCTGTGTCGGGTGAATCTCGACGGATCGGGTCTGGTCGTCCTCACCGCCGGCGACGGCACGCACGAAACGACGTTCTCGCCGGACCGGAGGTTCTTCCTGGACCGCTGGTCCCGCGTCGATCAACCGGCGGTGACGGAACTTCGATCCGCTGCCGATGGTCGTCTGATCACCAAGCTGGAAGAGGCGGACTGGACCGCGTTGCTCCAGACCGGATGGCAGGTTCCCGAGCGGTTCGTCGCCAAGGGTCGGGACGGCGTGACCGACATCTACGGCATCATCGTGCGTCCCTCCAATTTCGATCCTAGTCGCTCCTACCCGGTCATCGAGGAGATCTACGCCGGGCCGCAGGGGGCCTTCGTGCCCAAGGCCTTCAATCTGCTGGTTCGCCATCACGCCATCGCGGAACTTGGCTTCATCGTGGTGCAGATCGACGGCATGGGCACGTCTCATCGCTCGAAAGCATTCCACGACGTTTGCTGCAAGAACCTCGGCGACGGCGGTTTCCCCGATCGCATTCTCTGGATGAAGGCGGCGGCCGCGAAGCATCCGCAGATGGATCTGACGCGCGTCGGCGTCTACGGCGGCTCGGCGGGCGGGCAGAACGCGCTGGGCGCGCTGCTGACGCATGGGGAATTCTACAGGGTCGGCGTCGCGGACTGCGGCTGCCACGACAACCGGATGGACAAGATCTGGTGGAACGAGCTGTGGATGGGCTGGCCGATCGGGCCGCACTACGAGGCGCAGTCCAACGTAACGCTCGCCTCCAGGCTCCAGGGCAAGCTGCTGTTGACGGTGGGGGAACTCGACCGCAACGTCGATCCCGCGTCCACGATGCAGGTGGTCAACGCCCTGATCAAGGCGGACAAGGACTTCGACCTGCTGATCGTTCCCGGCGGCGGTCATGGGGTGGGTGAAACCCCGTACGCCGCCCGTCGTCGCATGGATTTCTTCGTGCGGCACCTTCTCGGCGTGGAGCCACGAACCGAGCCTTGAGTTGTATGCCCAAAGTCGTAGAAAACCGAGGGGAGCCTTTCCCTGTGGCTGCCTTGATGGTCAGGAGGCCGGCCATGGGAGGTTCTCGTTGGAGGATCGACCGCGTTTTGGGGGATGAAGTCGGATTTTGTTGTAGACGAAGGACCGAGAAAAAGCGATACTGTAGGCCTGAAGGATCATGTGGACTGCGCCGACGCGGTCCGCGCGGGCGATAGACGCCCGCCCGCAGGGATTGGGGGAATGGGGTAGGCCTCAGAGGGTTTTCACTGGAGGAGGTCTTCAGACCCGCCGATGGATACGGAGTCTTGTGACGGAACGTACTCCGTGGGAAGACTCCGACTGCGCCCGCGTTGGGGCGCGGCTGTGAGATGGTTCTGAATGGTGAGGATTTTGGCATGAGACATCGTGTAGTTCCGTTCGCCTGCGTCGCGACATTCATCGTGCTGTTTTGTCTATCCCCCGCCCGGGGCCAACATGACAACGAAACCCCGAGCGAGTTTCCAGGCGTTTGGTATCGGATCCTGATCGACGGCAACGGCAACTACATCGAAGGCCAGGGCGACGGGAGAGGCTGGTACTACTATCCCGACAGCGGCGTGTATCGCATGTGGTTCTACAACGGCCCCTACGACGCCACGCGAAAGGGCTATCTCAACTACCATGTATACACCAAGGCGGTCGATCCGACGAAGCCGACCTCCGTGGTCGCGCGATTCGGGTGGACGACCGCCCAGTGGTCCAACCGCAAGTTGGGGTATCCGCCGGGGCCGGACGACATGCCTACCGTGAACGACGAAGCGATGTACATGTCCGTTGCGAGGGTCTACTCGGTCGAGGGCGTCGTCACGGGCAGCGCCGAGTCCATCCGCAGCCATACCATTGAAGAGTACAATCCCGAATGGGTTTGCATCGAGTTCGAAGCCCGCAACGCGTACATCTATCGGGGCGCGTTTCACGAGTGCCAGCCCAAGGGATCCCAGATCGGCGCCTGCTGCAATCGCCAGACGGGGTACTGCTACCTGACGACCAAATCGGATTGTGCGGCCCCGCTGGACTGGCTGGGCGTTGGCACCACCTGTGCCCAGTGCACGACCGCCAGCAGCGGGGCAACGGACTATGGCGACGCTCCAGACCAGAACTACCGGACGTTGCGGGCCAACAACGGGGCCCGGCATACGATCATTCCTGGCGTCTACCTGGGCAGTTTCGTGGACGGCGAGTCCGACGGCCAGCCCAATGCGACCGCCACCGGCGACGATGCCATCGGGATGGACGATGAAGACGGCGTGGCCTTCAGTTCGACGCTCCAGATCGGTCGGGAAGCCACTGTGAGCGTGACCGCGTCCAGGTCCGGATACCTCAGCGCCTGGATCGATTTCGACGGCGACGGCCGATTCAGCGAACGCGAGGAGGCGATCTTCACGGATAAGCCTCTGTTTGGCGGATTGAACCCCCTGAGCTTCTCGGTCCCGGCGACTGCTGTTCCTGGTTGGACCTACGCCAGATTCCGTTTCAGCACACGCGGGTTGCTCAGCAGCTATGGGCCTGCCGACGACGGCGAGGTCGAGGATTACCGCGTCCAGATCGTTCAGGTCCATGATCCCAAGATAGTCTCCGGCGCCTCTGAGTTGACTTGGAGTCAGCCGCCGACGCCGGTGGCGGAAACGCAACCTCACGTCTTCCCGGCCGGCGGGGCCGTTTCTGCACTGCATCTGCACCAGATCGCGGCCGACGACTGGCAGCCTGTGCAAGGCCGGCCCCTGACCGGCGTGCACTGGTGGGGCACGTTCGAGGGGTGGTTCGAGTCGAGTCTGCCGACCGACATGCCGGTGGCGTTTCATCTGGGCATCTGGACGAACGTGCCCGATACCCAGCCGTACAACTTCGAGACGTTCCCCCATCCAGGCACCCTGATCTGGGAAACCTACTGCACCAACTGGACTTGGACGGTGGCCGGCAGTGAGACCCCGGAGGTCCCGACCGGCAAAGGACGTACCTGTTTCCTCTTCAGCCACACGCTGTCGCAGGATCGTTGGTTCGAAGTGGGTCCGGCGGGCGAGGCGAAGGACGGATCGGATTCGAAAATCTACTGGCTGAGCATTTCCGCTCTGTATGATCCGACCAAGACGCCGACTCATCTGTGGAACTGGAAGACCCGCTCGACCGTGTCCAACGCAGGCGGGACTTCGCTGCTGACGATGGTGCCGATCTCGAAGGACTTGACGTGGCCGCCGGTGCTGGGGTCGCAGTGGCAGAGCGGGACCACCATGCGGGATCGCTGGGTCAACCCGATCGATATGGCCTTCCAGCTCACGACGTTCGCGCCTCTGGAAACGGACGAACGCACGTCGACCACGCCGAGTGCCGATGGACCGACCGACCACGGGGATCTGGCCATGCTGGCCGCGACGTGGTTGGATCTCGTGCGATAGCCTCCGACGCAATAGCAGGCGGGGCCCAGGCTTGTCCGCGGCCCCGCTTTTTCCCCTCCTCTCCACTCCCAAATCCGTCATCCCTGCGCCCCGGGGAGTATTTTTTTCCGGATTCGTTACATTCCCGAGCGGGTCCGGCACATTACTCCTGTCGAGCGATCGCAGAAGAAGCATCCGGCGTCGAATCGGTCGCCGGGATTGTCTGATAACATCGTGTTTAGTTCTCCAACAACGGCATGGCACACAGGAATCGCGGGAAGGCAGCGTCATGGGAGGCGGTGAAGTGATTTTCACTTCGGGACAGCACTTTTTGCTGGAGCAAGGGGCTCTCCAGGTCGATCCCACAGGGACGACGTGGAGACAGTCTATGCGTCAACCCCGGCGACGCCGGGTATCCGGCGTTTCCAGCGGCAACGGCGGTCTTGTCCGCCGTTCCTTGTCGATTCATGGAACTGTGCCCAGCGTCAATTTTGGGAGGTTTTCGGTATGAGTTGGATGAAGGAAATGCTCAAGAGGCGTGTGACTGCGGTGGTCTTGATGGCTTTGGTCGCAGGAGGCGGGACCGCCTTGGCTGCCCAGGGCTCTTTCACGCTGGAACTGAACAATCAGGGCAACTTCGTCCGTGGCGGCGGCACCGGGTTCAATCTCGGGAGTTGGTACTACTACGCCGGGCCGGACTGGTGGGCCCAGTGGTTCCTCAATGGCCCGGTCGATCCGACCCAGAAGATGGTCATCGAGGTGGACTTGACGGTTTCCGTACTCGATCCGATGTCCGCCACGAGCAGCTTCTTCGAGGCCGCGGTCAACTGGACGAAGCTGCCCTGGACGGACCGGACATCGCCTCCCCTGCCCGACACCAAAGACCCCTCCCAGGACAGCACGAACATCGCATCCCGCGTGGTTGCCGAGCGAACGGAGATCCGCGAGACCTATTCCTTCGGCGCCAGCACGGAGATCGCGGACTTCTGTCCGGCCTGGGTCTCGATCGATCTCCGCGGTCGCAACATCATCGTCGAGGGGCGCATCCGCTATGAGTGCGTCGCCAAGACCGGCCAGGTTCTGCCGACCGGCAACCGCGACTTCGGCGACGCCCCGGAGGGGGTGATCGCGTACCCGGACGAGGGCGTCGTGGGCCTGTTCCCGACCTGCATCAGCGTCGGTCCGTCCTCCTGGATTGAGCATAACAGCCAGGGAACGCTGTACTTCGGTCCCAAGGTGGACCTTGAGGCCGACGGCAACGGCGGCCAGTGCCCGACCTTCGCGCCCGACCAGTACAATCGCGACGAAACCGTCAACGACGGCGACGCCGGCCTGCTGAAACCCCGTGCGTACACCATCAAAGGCACGCCGGGCTCGCAGACCGTCTCGGCCATCGTCTTCTCCGGCCTGGAGTCCATTGGCAACGCCTGCCTGACCGCCACCTGGGGTTCGACGATCGATATCGAGGTGCACAACACCACTCGAAGCATGGCTTATGTGAACGTCCTGTTCGACTGGAATCACGACGGCATCTGGCAGGGTTCCTCCGCCTGCAGTGGCGTGAGTGTGCCGGAGCACGTTCTGGTCAACTTCCCGGTGCCCGCGGGCTTCGAGGGTCCACTTTCGGACCTGGGGCCATCGGGCTTCACGATCGGACCGGTCTCGGGTTACGTCTGGGCCCGTTTCACCATCACCCATGAGATGGTGGGCAAGGACTGGAATGGCGACGGCGTCTTCTCCAACGGCGAGACCGAGGACTACCTGCTCCACGTCAAGGAAGCCCTCAAGTTCTGCGCCTGGGAAACGGGCGACGCGCACGCGATGCACTGGGCCCAGTTGCCCGACACGCAGGCCACCGGCATCGACGTGGACCTTCGGTGGTCGAGTCTGGCCGAGGATTTCCGCGCCGCGCAGAACGGGCCTTTGACCGCGATCCACTTCTGGGGCTCGTTCAAGGACGACGTGCTGCCCACGCTCGGGCTTGACAGCCTGGTGTTCGAGATCAACATCTACTCGAACAAGCCCGCCACCAGTTCCATCCCCTGGAGCCGGCCGGACAAGCTGCTCTGGACCCGCCAGATTGCGAAGTATCGATACGACGTCCGCGAGATCACGAACAACATCTGGGAAGGCTGGCTCGAGCCGAGCACCCGCGTTTTCGAGAACGAGAATCACAAACGCACCTTCCAGTACAACATCTGCCTCGACGGACAGGATAATCTCTTCTCCATGACGCTCGGCACGACCTACTGGATCGAGATCAAAGAGGTCCCCGCCGTGGACGCGAAGTACCAGTTCGGATGGAAGACGACCCGGCGTGCGCTCCAGACGGGCGGCAACGCCATCTGGCGGAACTCCGAGTACGACTGGACTCCGCTGACCTATCCCCTGGGCCATGAGTCTGCGGGCAGGGCGATGGACTTGTCGCTGGTCATCGTGGGTACGGCGCAGAAAGACATCGATTTCGGCGATGCTCCCGACCCGACCTATCCGACGAAGCTCGCCAGCGACGGCGCTCGACACTACATCTCGCCCAACGTCTACCTGGGTCGGACGGTTGATGGAGAATCGGACGGCCAGCCCAACGCGACCGCCACCGGCGACGACAACGCCGGTGCGGCCGACGAAGACGGTGTGATCTTCCTCACCGACTTGATCCCCGGCGAATCCGCCACCGTGCAGGTAACCGCCTCCACGCAGGGGTATCTGAACGCCTGGATCGACTGGAACGCCGACGGCGACTGGGGCGACGCCGATGAACAGATCGCCACCGACAGATTGCTGTCCGCAGGCGTCAACACACTGACGATTTCCGTGCCCGCGCGAGCCAAGACAGGCAGGACCTTCGCGCGTTTCCGCTTCAGCACGGTCCGCAATCTGCGATACAACGGCCTGGCCGCAGACGGCGAAGTGGAAGACTACCAGGTTCAGATCGTCGAGGCGTTCGTGCCTCTGGCGCCGCTGGACCAGTCGAAGTGGTCGCAGCCGCCGATCGAGCAGGACCCGACCGCCGGGACGCCGGTCTTCTGCGGATGGGATCAGCCTGCGTTTGTCTCGATCCCCTCGCTGTTCAGCACCGGCACCTGGTATCTTCCCGCGGACAACTTTCGCTGCATCGGCAGCATGCCGGTGACGAGCGTCTCCTGGTGGGGCTCCTACCAGCAATGGACGGGCGACAAAGCCCCGAGCGCAAAGCCCGCCTCCTGGCGGATCGCCTTCTGGAGCAGCGTCAAGGCTGACAGCCGCTATGCCTTCAGCCGACCGGACAAGTTGCTCTGGGTTGTCACCGCGACGCCCGACCGAGTTCTGGAGGAAAGAGCAGGCGTCAGCCAGTTCCCCACGCATTCATCCGACACGGTGTTTCGGTACTCCCTGGACCTCAGGTCCACCGAGTACTTTCGTCAGGGCAACTATCTGACGAGCACGCAGGACCGCGTGTTCTGGATCAGCATCACCGCAGTGTACAGCGGTTCTCCCGGCCCGCAGAATCCGTGGGGTTGGCTCACCCGGCCCAAGCCCTGGAGCGACGGCGCGGTCGCGGCGGAGTTCCGACGCGATGACATTCGGTCGGGTTTTGCACTGGATCCCGCAACCGCACAGCCCATCGCCAATTCGCTGCTCTGCCAGCGGCTGGACGCCTACGATCTGGCCTTCGAGCTGGGGACCGCCACGAGCTATGTCCAGTGGGAACAGGGTTTCACCGGTCTCCGCGATTGGCCGTACTATGAGGACGAGCAAGCGATGGGGGTCGCCGGTCCCGGCGTTGCTGCCAAGTGGATTCAGCAGCCGGACGTCACCAGCGCCGGCGTCGATGTCGATTTCACGAAGGACCTGCCTCCGACCTGGCCCGCGACGATCTGCGCCGACGACTTCGAATGCACCCAGACCGGCCCCATCACAGGCATCACGCTCTGGGCCTCCTGGTATCGCGACGTTCTCTCCAGCGGCAGCGCAGCCAACGCCACATTCACGCTGAGCATCCGCCAGGATATCCCGGCCGATCGCAGTCCGACCGGGTACAGCATGCCGGGCCAGGTCCTCTGGCGGAAGACCTTCCAGAGGGGCGAGTTCACCGTCGAGCCGGTGCAGACGTGCAGCGAAGGCTACTACAGTCCCGCCAACGTCACGTTCGAGCCGGACAACCGCGCGATGCTCTACAAGTACACGTTCAAGGTCGATTCGAGAGACGCCTTCGTTCAGGCCGGCACCACAAGGAATCCCGTCGTCTATTGGTTGACCGCGCAATCGACTCTGATCCACTCGCCCGGCAGCGTCGCGACCCGTCTGGGCTGGAAGTGCTCCGCCAGTCACTGGAACGACGCTGCGGTCTGGGTGAGGGCCGAAGAGCCCTACACCGGCACCTGGAACAAGCTCACCTATCCCAAGGGCCACTCCCTCAGCGGCAGGAACATGGACCTGGCGTTCGCCATCGAGACCGAACAAGCGGGTGTCGGGACCACGTTCCGTCGTCTCGTCGCCGACGACTGGCGCTGCGGTTCCTCGCAGCCGATCACCGGCGTCGCGTGGTGGGGCTCCTACCTCGGTTATGGTTACCTGCCCGGCTCTTGCCAGCAGATGGCGGCTCCGAGATCGCCCGATTATTTCCTGCTGTCCTTCTGGTCGGACGTGCCCGATCCGGACCCGGCCAATCCCAGAGACTTCGGCAAGCCCGGCCGAAGGGTCTGGGAGTACAAGGCCGAGAGCTTCGACGAGGTGCTCGTCGGTTTCGACCGCGACCCTTCGCCCACCAGCTCGTCCGTGCTGGGCTTCGAGCCGGTATACCGCTATGCGGTCCGCCTGCCCGAGGAGCAGTGGTATCGTCCCGACGGGCAGAACCGCGTCCTGTGGCTGAGCGTCACCGCGGTGTACAAGGACGCCGCGACCGCCAATTATCCGTGGGGTTGGACGAACCACGCGTACGCCGCATGGGACCTGAGCCTTGTGCCGCTGGCTCACTGGAAGCTCGACGAGTCCTCCGGCACGGTCGCTGCCGACAGTTCCGGCAACGGCAACAACGGCACTGTGCTCGGGAACCCCGTCTGGCGCCCCGCCGGCGGCTGGCTGGCCGGCGCCCTGGAGTTCGACGGTCGTGGCGACTACATCCGGGTCGAGAGGCCCAAGGGCTTCAACCTGGCGCCGGGTTCGTTCTCGGTTTCCGCGTGGATCTACCCGAAGGAGACCCGAGGGCGATGGCATGCGATCCTGGAGTACGACCGCAGCAACAGCAACGCCAACCGGTTCGGCCTGTGGCTCGATGAGGAAGGGCGGTTCCACTTCCGCGTCGGTCAGACCACCGCGCAGACCCCGAACGCGATGCCGCTGAACCAATGGCGTCATCTGACTGCGGTGTACGACTCGACCACCAAGAATATGAAGCTCTACGTCGACGGGGTGCTCGAGACGATGGCCGGTTCGGTGAAAGGCTTCGCAGCGCCCAACCAGGCGACGCTGATCATCGGCGCTCGCGGCTCGACCGACGACGAATACTTCACCGGCCTGATCGACGACATTCGCGTCTTCAACATCGCCCTGATGGCCGAGGAGATTCTCATGCTCTCCGGCGCCGGCAGGAACGAAGGCGCCGTGGCTGCCGACATGACCGGCGCGACGACCGAGAACTGGAAGCAGCTTCTCGATCCGACCGGTCTGATCGAGGACATGTCTTTCATGCTCTATACGCAGCCGCTGACGACGCTGTCGGCCGCCGAGGCGGAGGACGAAGTCGCTGCCGATGAGGCTTCGGAGGAGACGAACGTGAAGGTCGAGGAGAAGAAGTGACCTGCACGCACGGATCGTCATGGGCTGAGGCTCGTGACATGGCGTAGCGTAATATCGAGGGGCGTGAATGAACGCGAGTCGTTCACGCCCCTCTTCGATTTGACAAATCCCTCCCTCGCATGAATCATACGAATCCGGAGTGATTCGTGCGCGGCGCGGATTTGTCGTCCTGAGGCGCAGCCGAAGGATCTGGGCACAGGACGAGAGGTGTCTCTCGTTCGCGAGCCAGATCCTTCACTTCGCTTCGCTGCGTTCAGGATGACAAGACCCGCGCACGAATCAATCCGAATCCGTATCACTCCCGGTGCTCCCATGAGGTCTGCGCCGCCTCTCCACCATTCCGTGAAGAGCCAAAAGAAAGCGGGGCCCCGGTCCTGCGACCGGGGCCCCGCTCGGGTGTCCTGGGTACATGCGATCGATCATCACGGCAGCGGCGTGCCGTAGCCGATGTCGTCGATGTAGATCTTGCCGGTTCCGCCCTTGACCGGAGCGGCCTTGGTGCCGACGCCGACGACGATCGACTTGACCGCGTTGGTCTTGACGCCGGCCGCGGTCAGATCGCTCAGCGGGATCTTCCACTGCTGCCAACCCGCGCGGGCGGTGGCGATCGCGTCGGGGCTCTGCAGCGTCTTGCTCTTGCCGGCGTTGTCCTTGACCGTCAGATACAGACCCTCGACCGAGTTGCCGGCCGGTTGCGTCAGGCCGATCTCTGCGAGCGTCCAGTCGGCGGCCGAGACGTTTCCAGTGGTCTTGACGTCAGAGAATTCGGCGCCGGTGGCTGCACTGGCGTTGTGGCTGCAAACGGCCAAGCCGATCAGGACCGCGCCGGGCATGGTGATCGTCTGGGCGGTGCCGAGCTGTGTCCAGGTGACGCCGTCCGGCGAAACGTAGCCGGAGAAGCTGTCGCCGACTCTCTCGACCTTCACCCAGTAGGGCTTGGGCACAGGAGCCGTGGCGGGGGCATCGCTGTTCGTCGAATCGCCCGCGGTGGTCAGACGCCGCTGGAAGCTGGCGCCGTTGCCGCTTCTGGAGGTCATGGCCATGAAGGCGTGAGTCGAGCCGGGTTCGACGCTCTGGCGGATCATGACGCCGGCCTTGGACCAGCCGTCATTGCCCGGGGTGTCGTAGATGCTGTGGACGCGGGCGATGATCGTGCCGTTGCCCGTGAGGGTCTTGTAGGCGTAGCGGAACTGGTCCGAGGTGCCCCAGATGTCCGAGCCCTGGCCATTCATCAGAATGCTGCCGGTGGTCGTCTGGACGAACGCCGGCGACGCGCCCTGGTACCACAGCGACACCGTCGTGGCGCCGTTGGTGGTCCAGTTCTGCGGCGTGGTGAACGTCTGCTCCGCCTCGGAGACAAACGGCGAGGCCGAGTTGTCATACGTCAGGGGCATCGACTGCGTGCCGCTGTGGACGACGGTCTTCTCGGCGAACGGGGCCGTCATGTAGCCGACCGTCGAGCCGCCGTAGACGGTGTTGGTGACGCCGTCGACCCAGGCTTCATAGATCCGGCTGCCCTCGTCGTCGGTGTAGGTCTCCATGAAGTCGATCGGGGCGTAATCCTGCGTGGTGAAGTTCCACACGTCGCCTGCATACGTGCCGGCGTCGGTGACCTCATCGACTCTCCAGAAGTACTTCGTCGCGAAGTTCAGCGAAGAAGGGGTGAAGCCATGGACGGGCACCGATCCCGCGGGAGTCGTGCTGGCGGCGACGGAGTTGCTGTCGATGCCGAGGAAGACCTTGTGGGAGGTGGAGCCTCGTCCGGGCCGCCAATCGAGGTCCGTGCCGACCGCAACGCCGGTGGCGGTATTGGCGGGGATGGGCTCGCGGGCCAGAACCGGCGCCGCGTAGAACCGCACCTCGCTGAGGCTGGCCTGGGGGATCGTGCCCCAGTTCTTGCTGATTGTCAGCTTGACGAACTTGGCGTCTGCGCCGGCGAAATCCACCGTGGTGTTGGCGGTGTAGGTTGGCGATCCGGTGGCCTGGGCGAATTCAGGCACGCCGGACAGCTCGGTCCAGGTTGCGCCGTCGACCGAGTACTCGATCTTGACGTTCTTGGCGCCGAAGCCGACGAAGGCCTCGATGATCTGGTTGGAGTTCCAGACCAGCAGTTTGTCGAGCTTGTAGACCTTGTCGAACTCGTACTGAATCCAGGCGGGCAGAACCGCGGTCCACATTTCGGCGCCGTTGGTGGAATGCTGGTCGTTGGCGTTGAGGCCGACGCCGTTGATGGTCTTCTCAGGACCCATCGTAACCTGGGCGGAAGAGGAGGCCTTGGCCGTGATGGCGGTGATCGGGTAGGAGTAGGGCTCTGCGGTAAAGCTCCAGACCTCGCCCTTGAAGATGGTGTTGCTCGGAGCTGCGTTGACCTCGTCGATTCTCCAGTAGTAGGTCTGGCCGAATTCGAGCAGGCCTTCGGGATCGTACTGGGTGTCGGTCTGGCCTTGGCTGAGGAGCACGCCCATCGGGTTGGCCCGGCTGGCGCTGTTCACGTCGACCGCGCTGGTTCCAAAGTATACGTCATGCGACGCGGCGAACTCGCCGGCTGTCCAGCTCAGGACCGCGTCCTGGTGCACGTCGATCGCCCCGTCCTGAGGGTTCGGGTCGGCCGCGAGAGAGGTATCTCCGAGACCCAGCATGCTCTTCTGGATCTCGGCGTCCGACAGGGCCTTGTGGTAGAGCTGGAAGTCGTCAACCATACCTGTATAGTACGAGCTGCCCGTCCAGGAGCCGACACAGATGACGCCTGATGCACCGAGGTAGGGACTGACAGCGGTCTGCTGGGCCACCTGCACGCCGTTGAGGAAGATCTTCCTGACTCTAGCCTCGTAATCGTACCAGAATGCGACGTGAGCCCACGCGTTCGCCGTGAGGATGTTGGCCGGGCTGTCGGTGTCATTGCTGTAGAACCCGAAGCGAATGCCGTTCACGGGCGCGTCGGTTGAACCTGTTCCGCCGATGCGGAAGTGCATGCTCAGATTTGTCGACCCGCTTTGGACTTCCGAGAAGACGATCTGGGAGCCGGTGAGCGACGGGTTGATCCACATGGTAATTGTGAATGTGCGGTTGTTCAGGGGGATGTGCGGACCCCGAACATCGCCGGCCCCGGCAAACCGCAGGGCGCCGCCGAGCTTGCCGGCAACCCAGGTCGGACCGGCGGATACGGTGCCGTTGTTGCCCTTGCCGCTCATGTCGGTGGCGATGTTCCCTGACTGCTCGTCCAGAGGCCAGTAGACCATCAGGGCCGGGTCCATTCCTGCCAACACGGACAGGGCCGGTGTCAACAGTGCGACACAGAACCCCACAAGAACTGATTTCTTCAACATTGTGGTCCTCCTTTGAAACGTCACTACATCGATGAGACTACGCTACGATCGTATTCGCCAGAGCACACTCTGCTCCGTTTGGCATGAGGGGATAAGGAGAGAACTTGGGGTCTGCGTCTGTTGGGTGTGTTGCTGCACATGTGTTATGCTGACTCCTCCTGAACCGACGAAACGCCGGCAAGGGCCGATAACGCCACCAACTGCATGATTACGCATTTTACCGCAGGAGCCGATCCGCAATCAACCAAAATCCGAATGGGATTGCCAAACCTCTGTATTATCGTCACTTACGTCCCGAAACTTGAGTGAATATGGGTAGGATGGGCCTTCAGGAAAGCGACTCTTCGCAGGTCTTGGACAGAATTGCGATCCCAAAGAAAAGGGGCCCGTGTCCAGGCGACACAGGCCCCGAATTGTGCTGATGGACGTGGCCAAGAGCCACGATCCGCAGGCGTCACTGACCGGCGATAGGCTTTCCGAACGCGATGTCGTCGATGAACAGAAGGCCCGCGCCGCCGGAAGCGGGGTTGCCCCGGTTGTCGACGCCCAGGACCATGTTCTCGATCGCCGCGACGTTCACCCCGGCGGAACTGAACTCGCTCAGCGGGATCTTCCACTGCTGCCACTGGGGTGAGGTGACAGCCTGGATGTCCGAGTGGTTCACGGTCTTCTTGCGGCCGTTGCGATCCTCCACGGTGATGTACAGCGTGCCAGGGGCATTGCCCGGCTGGGCCACGCCGATAGCGACGTTTCGCCAGGAGCCGGAGACGCCACCGGTGGCGGACACCTGGGAGAACTGGGCGCTGGTCTGCATGGCGGTGTTGTGGCTGGTGACCGCCAGGCCGATGTAGACATCCGCGGCCATTCCGATCGTCACCGTCGAAGCGGCTGCGTCGGCGGTGATGTGGGTCCAGGTGACGCCGTCGGCGGAACGCTGGGCGGTGAAATTGTTGCCCGTTCGCGTCAGCTTGACCCAGTAGGGGGCTACGAGGCCCGTCTGGTTGACCTGGGTGCTGGCCGCATCGGGAGTGGGCCGGTTCAGGAAGGACACGCCGTTGCTGGGCGTCACCGCCACCATGGCGTGCCGAGAGCCGGCTTGGAGGTTCTCGCGGATCATGACGCCCACCTTGGTCCAGGCGTTGGCGGCGATCATGCTGTCGACGCGGGTAACGATCGAGCCATCGCCCGTGAGTTGTTTAAAGGCGAAGCGGAACTGGTCGGCATTGCCCCAGATGTCCGCGCCGCCGGCGCCCATGGTGATCGAGCCGTCGGTATTTTCCAGGAAGGCGGTGGGGTAGCCCCGGAAGTAGAGGGACAGCGTATCAGCCCCGTTGACCGTCCAATTCTGGGGCGTGTCCCAGGACCGCTCGGCCTCGGAGTAGTGGGGCGTCTTGACGTTGTTGTACTCGAAGGGCATGGACTGCGCGCCGCCGTGCAGGATGGTCCGCTCGGCGAACGGGGCGTTCAGGTACCCGACCATCGAAGCGGTGTTCCCCGTGGTCAGGCCGTCGATCCAGGTCTCGTAGATTCGGGAGCCTTCCTCGTCGGTGTACCCTTCGAAGTCGTCGATGACCGCGTATTCCTGCGTGGTGAAGCTCCAGACCTCGCCGGGATAGGTCCCAGTGTCGCCGACCTCGTCCACCTTCCAGTAGTAGGTCGTTCCGAAGGTCAGGCTGTCGGGCGTGAAGCTGTGGTCGGCGACGACACCCGCCGGAGCCAGTGCATCGGCGGCCAGGCCGAAGTGGACCTCATGCGAAGTGGCCTCGCGGCCCGGACGCCAGGACAGGTCGGCGTCCAGGCTGACGCCGGTGGCGGCCGTCGCGGGCTGGGGCAGCCGGGCCTGGACCGGGATGTACAGGAAGCGGACTTCGCTCAAGCCGTACTGTTTGAGCATGCCCCAGTTGCTGTCGATCGTCAGCTTCACGTACCGGGCTTCGACGCCTCCGAACTCGACTGTGGTGTTGTGCGCGTAGTTGTTCTCGCCCGCGGCCTGGGCGAATTCCGGCACATCCGCCAGCGTCGTCCAGGCGGCGCCGTCGGTGGAGTACTCGATCGCGACGTCCTTGACGCCGAAGCCGACGAAGGCCTCAACGCCCTGGTTGGAGTTCCAGACCCGCATCTGATCGAGCTTGTAGACCTTGTCGAACTGGAACTGGATCCAGGCGGGCTGCGAGCCGGCAGGGCTGGTCAGCCACATGTGGGTATTGTCGTTCGAGTGCAGGTCGCCGGTGAGGCCCGAACCGTCGACGGTCTTCTCCGGTCCCATATTGGCGGCCGAGGAACTGGCTGTGGTGGTGACGCCTGCGATCGGGTAGGAGAAGGGCTCGGTCGTGAAACGCCAGACTTCGCCCGCAAAAACGGTGTTGTCCGGCGCGCCGTTGACCTCGTCGACCCGCCAGAAGTAGGTCGTGCCATACTCCAGCGGCTCAGCAGGTTGGAACGTGGTCTCGGTCAGGCCCTGAGCGACCGGCGCGAGGTCTTCATCGCTGGTCCCCAAGTACACGTCGTGCGTCGCGGCCATGCCGTTGGAGGTCCAGGCCAGCGTTACGTCCGTGGGCACATCGGATTGGCCGTCGGCGGGATTCGGCTTGGTCGCGACGGGATTGTCGAATCCGTCCATGGCGTCCTGGATTTGGGCGGCGGTCAGCGGCCGCTGGAAGATCATGACTTCGTCGAGGGTCCCGTTGAAGGTGCCCAGCCCGTCGGCGCAGTTGACGACGCCGATGCCGGTCCGATAGGTGGCGAAATTGCCAGTGGGCAGGCTCCAGGCGCCCGCGAGTTTCTCCTGTCCGTTGATGTAGACTACGCCTCGCTTGGCTGCCGCGTCGTGCGAGAACGCCACGTGCATCCATTCGTCCTTGAGCAGGTGAGGCGTCGTCAGGAACAAGTTGCTCTGGGGGCTGGTGTTGGACTTGAATCGCAACTCCGCGGCGTTGTTGGAAACTTCCGTCCACCAGTACATGGTGCCGTCGCGGTGACTGACCAAGCCCTGGTAGAGGCTGTTGGCGCCGGCCCACTTGGCCCACAGGGCAATGCTGAGGCCCTCGGGGCCGGTGGTCAGCCAGGCGCCGGTGTTGACGAACGGACTGCCGTTGCCGCCTCTGAACTGCAGGGCGTTGCCCTCGACGCCGGGCACCCAGTTCAGGGCCCCGGTCAGCGTGCCGTTGTGGGCGCCGGTTTCATCGATGGCGGTCAGTCCCGACGTCGAGTTGAATCGATAGTAGGCTCCCAGGCCCTCGGGGATTCCCGCCTGCGCCGCGCTGGCGACCCACAGCAGGCACAGGGCGGTCGCGAGCAGCGGGGCCCGCATGGTGCGGATAGGGTTCGTCCACAGGGCGTTGTCGTTCGATGGGTCGTACATGTTTGTCCTCCTTCCAGTGATGAGAAACAGTGAACAAGATGACTCTACTGTACCGCTCCGAGGGATCTCAGGCAAACGAATTCCCCTCAAACCAGGCGACGTGCGGCTGTCCTCGAAGACGCCAAGCTGGAGTCCCGCGGGCCGATCAGCCGAAGATAACAGGTGATCGCCTGACGATTGGCGCGCCGCGTGCGTCGCCTTCGGGGGGCTGTGCATCCCCGGTGTCGAGGCGGATGGTTTGATACGAAAGGAATCGAAGATGAGAAATGGATGGAAGACGGTTTGTTCGTTCGCTGGCTGGGGGATGGGATGGGCGTTTGTGAGTCCGAGCCAGGCGCTCGGCGCCCAGACGGGTTCGTCGGAATCGCCAACCGCGGCTTTTGACGCAATTCAGGAAATCGCCACGCGAATCGGTGGAATCATGGCCGAGTACGGCTTGAAGGTCCTCGGCGCGATCCTGATCTTCCTGATCGGGCGCTACGTGGCCAAGCTGCTGTCCAAGCTGCTCGTTCAGGTCCTGACCAAGGCAAAGGTGGACCCGACGCTCGTGCCGTTCATCGAGAATCTCGGTTATACGGTCATGCTGGTGTTTGTCGTGATCGCGGCATTGGGACAGGCGGGTGTCCAGACGACCTCACTGATCGCGGTGCTCGGCGCCGCGGGGCTGGCGATAGGACTGGCTCTGCAAGGCTCCTTGGCCAATTTCGCCTCCGGCGTGCTGTTGCTGGTCTTCAAGCCGTTCCGTGTGGGCGATTTCGTGGAGATCAGTGGGGTCAAAGGGACCGTCCAGGCGGTCCAGATTTTCAATACGGTCCTGAACTCGCCGGACAACGTGCGGATCGTCGTCCCCAACGGCGCCGTCACCGGCGGCAGCATCCTGAACTACACGATCAACGGCACCCGGCGCGTCGACCTGACGGTTAGCGTCTCCTACGGGGACGACCTGAAGAAGGCCCGGCGGGTGATCGACGGCGTCCTGGCGGCTGATCCGAGAATCCTGGCTGAGCCGGCCCCGGTCGTGGGGGTCCACGAGATGGCCTCCAGCAGCGTGAATTTCGTCGTCCGTCCATGGGTGAAGGCGACCGATTACTGGAAGGTGTACTGGGACCTCACCGAAAAGCTGAAGGTCGCGATCGACGAGAACGGCCTGACAATCCCATTCCCGCAGCAGGACGTCCACATCAAGACCAACGTCGCCGCGGCCGCAGCCCTCAAGGGCGCGTGACGGTTGCGATCGATTGAAGGGTCTGTGAGGCCATACATCAGGCGACGCAAAGCTGTGGTGCGGGAGCACGTAGAAATACGTGCTCTTCTCCAGCGTCTCCCAAGATACGGATTCGGGGTAGGGAAGGGCTGGTTTTCTGTTGACAGGCGACGCGCCGTCTGCCTATTCTCACATCATACTGGGACAACCGATGGAGATGTCCCCGTTTGGATGGCCTTTGTGGAGCGCGCAACATGATTCACAGCGGTAGAGAGTGTCTTGCAGCACTGGTCCTGACGGCAGTCTTGGTTGTCCTGTGTAGCTGCTCAGAGAAGGAGCCGCCCGCTCCGTCGCCGGCGTCGGGGTCCTCGCAGACTTCGGGGGCATCGAAGGATTCGCAGACCCAGACGGACGCCGCGACGAAAGCGGTTGAGCCGACTGAGGGCGGGGCGGGATTCGACTCCAAGGTGTTCCTCGCCTCGCTGGACCAGAACAAGGACGGCAAGATCACGCGCGAGGAGTACGGCGCCATCTGGAAGGACAAGTCCGTGGCGGAACGGAACTTCAAGATGATCGACCGCAACGGCGACGGCCTCCTCACCGGCGACGAGTTCAAGCCGGCGGGTATGCCGAAGTAATGCATTCGTCCCCGGCAACTCCTGTGATCAAGCTCCGCGCAGGGAGTTCTCGGGGTTTGCGCGAAACCCGTTGGGTTTGATCCGTCTGCTCGTCTGCATTGGTTCTTGTCGTCTGTCTGCAAAGGGACGCCATATGAACATGGCAATCGTTGCGTTGAGCGTGTCCGTCGCGCTTGTGGACCCGAAGAAGCTCATCGCCCTGGGGTTCCAGGAGGTCATGGAGGGTGCCCGTTTGGAGTTGTACGACTACATCGAGCAAGTGTGCCGTGCCCAACCCCTGCCGGCGGATCTGGCAGGCGTCCGCGGGCAAGAGTCGGAGCTTGCCGCGGTCAAAGGCGTGTTCCTCGGCAAGACCACCCTTGTTCGCGTCAATGACCAAGGCGAAGTCGAGCGAGTCGAATTCAAGCAGAAGTAGTCGGTGCCCGCCCGACACAAGGGCGGGGGATTTGAAAACCTCTATACGGGAGAAGAACGGCGATGCGTAGACAGGTGTTGGGCACTGTGGGATTGCTGTTGGTTGCCGCGGGTTTGGCGGCGGAGAACGCGATGGCAGGGGATTCTGCCTTGGTCACGCCGCAGTCCGTCCAAGGCACGGGCGAGTACTCGAATTCCCCTTCCCTGATCATCGATGGCCAAACTCCGGCCGAGGAAACCGCGTGGAACGACGACGCCTGCGTGTACTGGGAGAAGCCCCAGGCCCGCTTCGTCATCACGCTGGACGGCGTCTACCAGATCACCGGCCTGACGATCCAGGCGGACAACAACGATGACTACGTGATCGAGACCTCGACGGACGGCAAGAGCTTCTCCCGGCTGCTGGTGGTCCTGGCGGATTGGGGCGGGGTCTTCAGCGGAATGCAGTCGCTCAGTACGGTGGAAGGAGACCCGCACTTCGTGCATGAGATGAAAGTGAGTCCTGTTCAGGCAAAGTACGTCCGGCTCTCGGCCCGCAACGGCGACGAGGCGTACAGCGTCTCGGAATTGACCCTTCACGGCGGCAAGGTGCTGTCCGATCCCACCGTCACAAGCGGGGACACGACCACGGCCCAGGTCCAGACGGCTCTGCTCAAGCCCAAGGGCGTCAAGGGCGCCGGCGAGTTCTCGCACGCCGCCAAGTTGCTGATCGACCAGAAGATGCCCAAGCAGGAGACGGAATACGACAACAAGTCCTGTGTCTACTGGAACGACCCCACGACCGCTTTCGTCATCGACCTAGGCGAGGCCTTCTGGATCAGCGGTTTGACGATCCAGGTGGACAACAACGACGACTACGCGATCGACGTCTCCATGGACGGCAAGGTTTTCGGGCCATGGTTGACGGTCAGAGGCGAGTGGGGCGAGGTGGTCGACGGTATGGAGACGCTCAGCACGCTGGCGAAGGACCCCCAGTACCTCCCGCAGATGGCGGTCAAGCCGGTTCAGGCCCGGTACGTCAGGCTCAGCGCCCGCGGAGGCGATGAAGCCTACTCCGCCTCGGAACTGTCGCTCTACGGCTCCAAGACGGCGCCGACTGCGTCGGTTCCTGTGGTCAAGCCGCCGGTGGGGACGACTCCACATCCGGGTGGTTCGCTCCCTCCCGTCACGACGCCCGACTCGCAGGGCGGTCCCGACAGCTTGGAAGGCGTGTTCGACGCCATCGACAAGAACAAAGACGGCAGGATCGCCAAGGAGGAATACGCCGCGATCTGGAAGGACAAGCTCGACGTCGACAAGAACTTCGCCTTCTTCGACCGCGACAAGAGCGGCTACATCGAGAAACAGGAGTTCCTGAGCCTGGCCGACAAATTGAAGGGACTGGGCATCGAACGTCCCGCGACGTCGGGCACGACGGGAACAGGGAGCGGGCAGGTCATCCGCCTGGACCCCGCTAAGACCCAAAAGGCGATCGATGCCCTGCCCCGGTGGGTCGAGATCCGTTCGCTGATTCCGCAGGGCAAGACTGCCGAGGTCGATAGGATCGTCAAGGGAGTCGGTTTCGAAAGCTGGCTGGAGCTGAATCGGTATTTCACGACGATCTACTCCGTTGGCATGACCGTGACGAACAACCCGGATGGGCCCAGGCCCTATGCGTCGCGGATCGGTCAGGAGTCGGTCGACATCATCGTGCGGCCGGAAAACCTGGAGAGGATCAAGGCGAACGCTCCGACGCCGTTTTCCCGGTAGGGGATCCAAACAACACGTGTCGGGCGGCGTGTGCCCGATGCAAAGGCAATATCCATCGATTAGGAGGCACCTTATGGATCTGAGAACACGTTGTGCGACAGGGGCTCTCGTGACAGTCCTGGTCGCTCTGGAGGCCGTTTGCGGATTGGCGCAGCCGACGCCGGTGGCGCAGACACCGGTTGCCCAGCAATTTCTGGAGTTCGACAAGGTGACGCACCAGAGCACCTGGAACGGGCAACCCGCCCAATTGCCGATCTACGCCGGCCGCAACGGAGCCAAGATTCTCTATGTGCTGCTGGGCAAGGCCCCCGCGCCGGAGGACGTCTGCGTCGAAGTGACGACGAAGTACATCGGCCGTTTCGCCAAGACCGACTATCAGATCAAAGGGAATCTGATGGTGATCGCCAAGACGGTCGTCCCCAAGGCGGCGCCCGACCTGGCGTTGCAGGTTCAGGCCACCGACGCCGGCTACAAGCTGACCATCACTCGCGGGACCGACACCCTCATCGCCAACGTGCCGACCCCGGAGGACGAGCTGGACAAGCTGCTGAAGAACCCTCCGGCCAACCGCCCGGACACGCCGATCCAGAAGGGTGTCATCACGTACTTCGCCGGCGTCGAAGAGAAGGTCGAGGCGCAGCAGGCCAAGACGTCCAGTCCGACGGGAGGTCCGAGCAATGCGGTGGCAGCGGCCATGCCGGTGGCATCTGCCAACAAGACCTTCCACGGCCAGGTCCTGCCGCAGTTGAAGAAGCTCCAGGATCAGCAAGGCGGCGCCGCTCCGCAGGTCACGCAGCCACAACCGGAGGGGGCAGGGAAGAAGACCTTCCTGCCGCCGTTCCAGGACGCGGGCACCCGCCACGAGAACCACAACGGCTGGATGGCCAGCGGCATCGCCGACAGAATCAGCGGCCAGGTGCTCTCGACCACCCAGGGAATCGGCTACAGCGACACCAAGAAGCGTGGCGAGAACTACAGTTGGATTCAGTGCAAGTGGAACGCCAACAAGAGCGGCAAGCTCAAGGCCACCGGCACTTTCGTGGAGATCCACGCCACGGGTCTGAGCAGCCCGCCGGTGTTCGCGATGGCGACCAGCACGGCATACCTTTATGTTGGGGTCCGCAATGAACGGACGCAGAAGGACATCTGGCAGGAGTACTCGCTCGGTCGCAGCCCCGGCGGGGTGATTCCCTTCGTGAACATCCTGCCCGTGCGCCAGGTGACCGCCAGCGGCCTGGACGTCCAGAACGGCGATGAGATCGTCTTCATGATCGGCGTCTGCGACTACTCCAGCGCCAAGGCCGGCGCCCACGCCCACGGCGAAGCCAATGCTCGGGTACAACTCATCCAGGTCGAGGTGAACTGACGGGGCCGGCAGATCATCGCCGGAGCCTGTTGCCGCGAGAGATCAGACAGCCGTTTTGCGAAGGCGATGTCCTTCGCAGGACGGCTGTCGTCTTGCGCCTGTGCGTTCGGGTCTATTCGATCCCTCCCAGGACCATCACGGCGCAGGGCCGGAGGTTCTCGATGCGGGTCTTGAGATCGCAGATCACGGCATCGATCTGCTCGCATCGTCTGGCTGTCCGCTCGATACGGCTGAGTTCCGGATCAAACACCTTTGAGCCGGTCATCATCCGCTGAGTCTCCGCAATCCTCCGGCTCACTTCTCGCAGGTCGCTCTGCTTGGCCGCGAGGCGATGGGCTACCGTCCCTTCCTCGCCCCCGCCGGGCCATGGGTTCAGATGGAAAGGTCCGGATGCGACCACGCTGCAACGATTGGCGCACTGTTCCAAGACCCGGACTGCATCTTGGAGTCTGGCAAACTGCGTATTCTCGCGACTGCCCTTTGCCATGTCTGCGAGGATTTCCTTCATGTCGGTCGTTGTTGTATACAGGTCCCTGCTGATCGACTGAACGGCCACTCTCGCCTCCTCGTTGCGTTCTCTCGCAAGTTGACTCTGACGCTCCTGCAAACGATCCAACTCGTGTTCGAGTTGCTCGCGGTAGGGCAGCAGGAACTCCAATCGTTCCGCCAGCGTCTCCTGCGACGCTTCCCCAGGCAGCGAGACTGCGATATCGATGGCGACCTTGGCCAGGAGATCCTGGATCATGATATGCGCCTCGCGGCTCTGGGAGACGATGAGCCTCCCGTCGGCGGAAGGAACCACGGTTCCATGGCCCGATCCGAGGCTGGCACCCCGCCAACTCCCCGGCTCGACGGTCTCGCGAATCAGGGCGGCCAGTTCGGGCACCCGGTCTGCGGTCCGCAGCAGCACAGGCAGATTGTACACCCGTGTCTCCACTTTGGGTCGTGGCAGGCCCGATCGAGTGGCGATCGTGATGACGCCTCCATCGATCACGTAGTCCACACGGTACTCGTCGCCGGCTGCCAGAGGGTCGGTGATGGCGTCGAGCAGGCTCCGTAATGCGGCAGCAAGCTGGATGCTCACGGTGCCGTCGATCTGAGCGGGGCTGCTCGGCTCGACGTTCGCGTTGTCGAGGAGGTCACGCCAGTTCACGACAAGGTCCAGCGGCGGGTCCACGGCGTGTCTGAGAATCTCGAAGGCCTCCGCCACCGGCGTCTGCTGCGTTACTCTGGAGAAATCGATGTCCTGACGCAACCGCTCATGGCAGGCCTGGTCGCGAGGATCTCGCAAGATCGGCTCGGTCGAGGCGAACGTGCCTCGTCGAAACGCATCCTGCAGTTCTGTGCGGAGCGTCTTGTAATGACTCTCGGCCTCCTCCAGTTGTCTCTGGAGATTGTCCCTGTGTGCGATGACTACTTTCTGCAGTTCCGCGCGGAGGTTCTCAATCAGCGCCTTGCCGAACTCCCTGGCGACCGGTCCGACGTCGTTGTCGAGATGGACGTGGAGATCGAGGAGGGCTGTTTGTGTTCCCGCCAGGAGGGGGGCGACGCTCGGCGGGGATGCGATGTCGTTCTCCAGGGACTCCTGCGCGTCGGACCCGCCCAACCGGCGAATGCTGAAGCAGGTGTCCGATGTGCCGTGTCCCCTGGGCCACACCGTTTCCGCGGCTTTGCCCGCGACGGCGTCGGATCGAAGCAGCGACTCCAGCAGTTCATGGTTCAGGGGCAGGACCTCAGCGTCGGCCGTCACTTTGAGAACGCACCTCATCTGCCATGTGTTCGATGGTTTCTGGTTCTTCGCCTGCTGTGATGCGGACAACTGCATTCCCAGCACGGCCGTTGTCAGGGACGCAATCACGATGGCTGCTTGCTTCGACGTTCTCATTCTCGCTCTCCTGGCAGTCCGGTTCTGATGGACCATGACCCGCGTTATTTCGCGACGTCCTTCATTGTCCCCTGGAATCTGCTTGGAGACAAGGCCAAGCGACGTTTTTCGCAACGCGCCCGTGAGAGAGTGCCTTCTGCTGGCGAAGCGTTCGCAAAGGTTTGGAGAGGCCCACGTCTTGACCGTTCCGGCAGTTCCATGGGTGGGTGATGTTTCGGCGTAGTCGAGGGGTGCGTTCATCGCTTTGGGGATACCAGCGGGGAGGGGACAGAAGAGAATCATCGAACGGTTGCTCTTGGGAAGCTCGTGCGACGGTGGTCATGCATGACGTATTACCGACCCTTGCGAACGGGGTTGCAGGGCGGAGCGGTTGGTGGTACGGTGGCGACAGATTGTCTCTCGCCCTCACAGGGGTGAGAATGGACGACCGAAGATCGGATTCGAGTGGAAAGGGAGCTGACGATGCCTTTGATTGAATTGGATACGTCTTGTGACTTGGGCGACACAGGGAAGAGGCAGACGTTGGTTGAAGACCTGTCCCGGCTGGTGGCCGAGGGTACCGGAAAGCCTGAGCAGTATGTGATGGCCTGCGTGCGGGACCGGGTCGCCATGCTCATGAGCGGCGGGGCGGGTCCCGCCGCGCTGGTGACGATCAAGGGCATCGGGGGGTTGAGCAAGGCCGTCAACCAGAGCCTGGCCGGCAAGGTCACCCAGATGCTCCAGAAAGAACTTGCCATTCCCGGGGAACGGGTCTACGTCACGTTCCAGGAACTGGCCCCGAGCCACTGGGCCTGCAACGGCAAGACGTTCGGGTGAGGAAATCTCAGATCTGAGATCTGAAATCTCAGAGGCCCCAAGAGGAAATCCGAATTTCGAGCTTCGGATTTCCCGCGCAGCGGCTTCATTTCTTCTTGTACGCCACCGCGGGGTCGTAGACCTTCTGGGCGATGGACTCCAGCTCGGTCGTGCTGTCGTGCTTGACGGCGCGGTAGAAGCAGGACTGATAGCCGACGTGGCACTGGCCTTCGTCCACGGCGACTTTCAAAATCAGGCAGTCCTGGTCGCAGTCGACGAGGATCTGGCGGACGGTCTGGACGTGGCCGCTTTCCTCGCCTTTCTTCCAGAGCTTCTTGCGGGAGCGGCTGTAGTAGGTGGCCCGGCCGGTGGCGAGGGTGTGGTCCAGGGCCTCGCGATTCATCCAGGCGACCATCAGGACCTGCCCGGTCCCGGCGTCCTGGGCAATGGCCGGGATCAGCCCGTCGGCGTTGAACTTGGGCGTAAACTCCAAACCCTCTTCGATCTGCTTCGATTCCAAAACGATTCCCCTATCGGATCTACTATCTGCTACTGACGATTCACCATTTGGGCGAGCGGCGACTTGTCGAACCACGAGGCAGACACCATTCGCGAATCCCCCAGATAGTAAATCGTAAATAGTCAATCGTCAATGCCTTGCGTCTTCTTGCCAGAGACGCCTTCGACCACTATGATTTAGTATGACAAGGGATTATTCGGAGACAAGCCGTTGCCGGATGCTCGGAAGGTTGGAAGAAGAGGACGTTGGTCGTGGATCGCCAGGATTGTCGTAGCCGCTGCTGCGATTTTATGGGTCTTTCGCGGCCAGGACTGGCGGGAGCTGGCGGCAGTCTTTCGCAGGCTCAGTCCCGGCTGGTTTGCCTTCAGCCTGGCGGTCTTCGTCGTCGCGCAGGTCGTGGTGGGCCTTCGGTGGTGGCTCCTGCTGAGAATCCAGTCGGTCCATATCCCTCCTTCGGCCGCGGTTCGGCTGTATTTCCTCGGCCTGTTTTACAACAACGTGATGCCTGGAGCGGTCGGCGGCGACCTGCTGAAGGCCTGGTACGTGACCAAACACACCCACCGGAAGGTCGCGGGAGTGCTCAGCGTGTTCGCCGACCGGGTGATCGGTCTGATCGTCCTGCTGCTGATGGCGGTCGCCACCTATGCGGCGTTCGTGCGGGGGCAGATTGTCAGCGGCCAAGGGGCGCATCAGTCGGACCCGTCTCCGAATTTCTCTTCCTGTCAGACAGCGATTTTATGGGGCCTTGCGATCTGTGCCGCGGTTCTGGCCGTATCCTGGGCCCATCCGGCCGGTCGGGCCAGGCTCAGATCCCTGGCGGCCAGGGGGTGGAGCAAGAGTCTGGAGCTGGCCGTGGAGATGCGGCAGGTGGTCGTCGTCTATTGTTCGAAACCCTGGAAACTCCTGCTGGTTGCCCTCCTGACGCTCTTTTCTCAGGTCACTGTGATCCTGGCTTTCTGGCTTCTCGGGCGGAACCTGGGGATGGAGGCCGGGCTGCGATACTACCTCGTGGTGTTCCCGGTCATGTGGGTGGTGGCGGCGGTCCCGGTGAGCATCGCAGGATTGGGGGTATTCGAGGCCGGCATGGTCGAGATGTTCGGTTTTCTGGCCGGGACGCCGGCTGAGCAGGCCCTGGCGTTGGCGTTCTGCCAGCGGTTCGTCTGGGTGCTGACGTCGCTGCCCGGGGGGGTGATTCACCTGCTCGGGGCCCATCTGCCTCGGGACGAGATTTCTGTTGACTGTGAAGGGACCGGAAATTAGGCTATCGGCGTCGGTTAGAACGCGATCTCGCTGCGTGCCTTGCGGCACGAGGCTGTTGCGGTTCGAGGGTCGAGGAGGCATTCGCTTCGACGTCGGAGCGGGGGATTTCGCCCGACAGGGGGCTTCGAACGCAGTGGGGGCGCTGGGATGACCGTGAGAGAATCGTGACCGTTGTTTAAGGAGACAGGAATTGCTTTTCACTATCTCGGGCAAGCACGTTACCATAACCGATTCCATCAGAGCCTATGCGGAGGAGAAGACGTCGAAGCTCCCGCGGTATTACGACGGGATCAGCCAGGTGGAAGTGATCATTGACAGCACTCACGGGGCCAACAAGATCAGCGTGGAGGTGATTGCCAGGGGAGAGCATGGGAACCTGTTCGTGGCGACGGAAGCGGGCGACGACGCCTATCCGTGCATCGACGGCGCCGTTCACAAGCTCGAACAGCAGCTTCGCAAGAAGAAGACGAAGGAACGGGACGACAAGCATATAAGCGAGGGGGATGGTTTCAAGAAGCCGGCCCGTTCCTAGGGCCCGAACCGTTTCGCGTCGCCAACCGGCTGCGTTGCGGCCGGCAAGGCCCGCATCGCGGCAGGGGTTTCCCAGGGGGAGCCGGGGTTTTCGTGTCAGTGGATGGTTGCGGTTAGGGTTAGGACTGGACGCAAAGAATGAAGTTCGAAGAGTTCATGTGTTTCGAGGCGACGATCCCTCAGTTGCAGGCGAAGGATCGCGACGGAGCCATCACCGAACTGGTGGCGGCCTTGGTCAGCGCGGGCGGGATCCCGACCGAGTTGGGCAAGGATGTGACCAAGGCCGTGGTCAAGCGGGAGAATGAAGCCAGCACCGGCATGGGCAAGGGCGTGGCGGTCCCCCACGTCAAACACCCGGCGGTCAAGAAGGTCACGGCTGTCGTCGGACACAGCGCCACGGGCATCGACTTCGCCTCGCTCGACGAGCAGCCTGTCTATTCGGTGATCCTGCTGATCAGCCCGGTGGACAATCCCGACAAGCACCTGCAAGCCATGGAGAACATCTTCCGCCACCTTCAGAAGGAGCGGTTCCGCAAGTTCCTCCGGCAGTGCCGCAACGCGCAGGAGCTTCAGGACCTGCTCAAAGAAGCGGATGAGAACCCCTCCTGGTGAACGAAAGACAGATCCATCGCCAGGCGAAGGGGCCCAGGCTGCTGACGGGAGAAATGGTTTTGCGAAAACCGGTGTCTGAGACGGCTGTGGAGATCAGGAATGCCGACGGTCTCCACATGCGCCCGGCGATGCAGTTCGTCGATCTGGCCAGCCGGTTCGACTGTGAGGTCTCCGTCAGCAATGGGCAAACCGCCGCGGACGGCAAGAGCATCATGCAAATGAGCATGTTGGCGGCCACCTGCGGGACCCGCTTGAACGTTCGGGCGGAGGGACCCGACGCCCAGAAGGCTATCGAGGCCCTGCGGGAACTCGTCGAAGTGCGCTTGTTCGGAGAGCCGCCGCCCTAAGACAAACGGCGGGAATTGTGCGGACGGGATGCTCCGCGGAAGTCTCGCTGAAAGTGAGTCATCGATCCGGTCATGGAGATCAAGAAGGGAATAGCTGTCTCGCCGGGAGTATCGATCGGCAAATCGCTGATCATCGACTCCGAGGATTATCGGATCCCTCGGCGGGAGATCGAGCCCTTGCAGAGGGTCATAGAGATCCAGCGCGCCCGCAACGCCTTTCGCGACGCGATTGCCGAACTAACCAAGCTGGAGATCGGACAAGGCGAGGCCGGCGGGGGACGCATCCGAGACATCTTCGCGGTCCACATGCGGTTTCTGCGGGACCGCAGCCTGCGGCGCAAGATCACCGACCTGATCCAGGCCGAGTGCGTGACGGCCGAATACGCCGTCTCGACCGTGATGCGAGGGATCGCGTCGCATTTCACCAGCGTCAAGGACGCTTATATCAGCGAGCGGGCCGCGGACATCTACGACATCGAGCGGCGTCTGCTCCGCCATTTGCTGGGAACCAAGCGGGAAGACATCCTGCACCTGCGCGAAGAGGTCATCGTCGTGGCGCGGGAGCTCAGCCCGATGCAGACCGCGGGTTTCAACCGGGATTACGTCCGAGGGATGGCCACCGACGCAGGCGGGCGGACCAGTCATACCGCGATCGTCGCCCGGTCCCTGGGCATCCCGGCGGTCGTGGCTCTGGAGGATCTGACGGAGGTCGTCCGAGGCGGCGACACCGTGATCATCGACGGCAACCGAGGCATCGTGATCGTCAACCCGGACGAGGAGACGATCCGCCAGTACGAGGCCTACTCGCGCGAGTTCGTCGCGCTGGAGCACAAGCTCGACGGCCTTCGCGAGAAGCCCGCGGTCACTCGCGACGGCGTGCGGGTCCGCCTTCTGGGCAACATCGAATTCCCTGACGAGGCCGAGGTCGTTCTCCAGAAGGGCGGCGAGGGCATCGGTCTGTACCGCACGGAATTCCTGTATCTCAATCGGCCCACCGAGCCGGTCGAGCAGGAGCAGTACGAGGCCTATGCCGGAGTGATGCAGGTCTTCAAAGACAAGCCCGTCATCATCCGCACGTTCGATCTCGGCGCGGACAAGTACACGCAAAGCCGTCGTCTGGTGGCCGAGCCGAATCCCTATCTGGGATTGCGGTCCATCCGGTTCTGTCTTCAGAACCTCGCCATGTTCAAGACGCAACTGAGGGCGATCCTGCGGGCCTCCGTTCTCGGGCGGATCAAGATCATGTTCCCGCTGATCACCAATATCCAGGAGCTGATGCAGGCCAAGATGATCCTGCACGACGTGATGGAGGACCTGGACGAGGAGGGGATCGCATACAACCGCAAGCTGAAAGTGGGCATCATGATCGAGACGCCGTCGGCGGCCCTGACGGCTTCGACCCTGGCCCGCGACGCCGATTTCTTCAGCATCGGCACCAACGATCTGACGCAGTACACGCTGGCGGTGGACCGAGGCAACGAGCTGGTCTCGACATTGTACTCGCCGGCCGATCCTGCGGTGTTGCGGTTGATCCGCACCGTCATCCAGGACGCCTACAAGGCTCGGATCGACGTCTCGGTTTGTGGTGAAACCGCCTCCGAACCCGAGTACGTCATGCTGCTTCTGGGGCTGGGCATCCGGACGCTGTCGATGACGCCTCCGATGATTCCGGAGATCAAGCAGGTGATCCGTTCGGTCACCATGGAGGACTGCAACCACCTGACGCGCGAGGTGCTGGCGATGAACTCGGAACGGCAGATCTCCAGCTATCTTCGCAGTGCGGCCAGGAAGATTCTGCCGGAAGCGTTCTGAGTGGGATGATTCACGACTGACGATTGACGATTTGAGGAACGGCCATCGAGGCGTTGAGCGACAATTCGCATCGTTTTCCGGAGGGGGCGCGCGAGGTCTCGGCGCCGACGCGGGCGACCGCGGCCATCCGGTTTCGAATCGTCGGACCGGTGGCGGCGTTGTCGCACGCCGAGACGTTCCGGGTTCTTCAGCGGGCCTGCGTCCGGGCGGACGTTCCGGTGCGGTACAGCGAGGGGTTCAATCCTCATCCGAAGTTGTCGCTTCCGCTGCCCAGACCGGTGGGGGTGGAGTCGGAGGACGAACTGCTGGTGGCGCGGCTGTACGAAGATCCGACAGCTCGGCCCGGCCTGGACCCAACGGAGTGTGAAACGGCCATGATGCGGGCCTTGGCCGGTCAACTTCCGGAGGGCATGGACGTGCTGTCGGTTTCGCTGGCCCCCTCGAACGCGTCGTTCAACCCGCGATCGGCCGAGTACGTGCTGCCTCTGGGCGGGGAGGCGGGCGCATGTTCTGCGGACCGGCTCCAGGGCGGGATCGACCGGGTGATGGCGAGTGAACCGTGCGTCGTGGAGAGAACGGCCGGCGAGGACAAGCCGGCCAGGAGGATCGACGTGCGGCCGTTCCTCCTGTCGATCCGGTTCGAGGACGGCCACCTGATCGTCCGGCACCTGACGGGCGACGTCGGCTCGATCCGGGTCGACGAGATCCTGCGGCTCTTTTCGTTGCGGACCGAGGACCTGGCGGGACCGGTGCGAAGGAGCAATGTCGTATGGGAGACAACCAAACTGCAAGAAGCAACACAGACGCCCCGTATGGAAAGCGGGGCAGAGGACATAGAAGATGGCTCGAGAAATGCTGATTAACGTCGCCGAACGCGAGGAGTGCCGTGTCGCGGTCGTCGAAGACACCAAGCTGGAGGAGCTCTATGTGGAGCGGGCCAGCGCCGGCACTCACGTCGGAAGCATCTACAAGGGGAGGGTCGTCAACATTGAGTCGGGGATTCAGGCTGCGTTCATCGACATCGGAACGGAGAAGAACGGCTTTCTCCACATCAGCGATCTCCATCCCCGCTATTTCCCAGGCGGCAAGAAGGACTCGCTGGAAGTCATCGGACGTCGTCAGGCGCTGAAGGAGCGTCCTCCGATGCAGAACTGCCTCCGGCGGGGGCAGGAGATCGTGGTGCAGGTGACGAAGGAAGGGCTCAAGACCAAGGGCCCGACGCTGAGCACGTACCTGGCCCTGGCGGGCAAGCACCTGGTCATGATGCCCTGGATGAAGAACTACGGGATCTCGCACAAGATCGAGGATGAGGAAGAGCGAAAGCGTCTGGCCGGCGTGTTCGACGAGTGCAAGGCGCCCAAAGGCCACGGGTTCATCATCCGCACCGCCGGCGAGGGCGCGTCCAAGAAGGACATCCAGGCGGATCTCAAGTACCTCGACCGGCTTTGGCGGGCGATCGAAGCGCGGATGGAAAGTGAAAAGGCCCCGGGCGAGATCTATTTGGAGTCGGACCTCGTGATCCGCGCCCTGCGGGACACGTTCGGTCCCGAAATCGCCAAGATCATCTGCGACTCGGACGTCATGGTCCGCAAGATCAAGGATTTCCTGTCGATCGCTGCGCCGCGGCTCAAGCCCAAGATCGTCACCTACGAAGAGAAGATCCCGCTGTTCCACAAGTACGGAATCGAGGAGGAGATCGCCAAGATCCAGTCGCGCGAGGTGGAACTCAAGAGCGGCGGCTCGATCGTGATCGAGCAGACGGAGGCCCTGGTCGCGATCGACGTCAACAGCGGGCGGTTCCGCAAGCAGAAGAACGCCGAGCAGACGGCCTATGAAAACAACCTGGAGGCGGCCACCGAGATCGCCCGGCAACTGAGGCTTCGGGACCTGGGCGGCCTGATCGTCTGCGACTTCATCGACATGCGCAACGCCAAGCACCGCAAAGAGGTGGAGAAGGCGTTCCGAGACGCGGTGAAGACGGATCGGGCCCGGTCCAAGATCCTGCACATCAGCCGCTTCGGCGTCGTCGAGATGACCCGCCAGCGGATGCGCCCGTCGCTGCAGTTCAGCACGTTCCTGGCCTGCCACCATTGTGCAGGGATGGGCTTCGTCAAGAGCCATGAGTCGCTTGCGCTGGAGATCATCCGCCTGCTGAACCTGGCCGTGTCGAAGGAGCACATCCGTCGCATCGAGCTGACGGTTCCGAAGGAAGTGGGGGAGTTCCTGCAGAACGAAAAGAGAGCGGCCATCGCCCAGATCGAGCAGGCGACCGAAAAACGAATCATCATCCATTCTTCTCCCGATTATGTCGGCGAGCAGCGGACGCTGTTGTGTCTGAACGACCGCGGCGGAGAAGTGAAGCTGTAACCGGCAGGGAGGCCGAAGACCGTGGAATTCGATCTTGATTACGCCCGGCGGGTCATTCTCGCCGAGGCCGACGCGATCGCGTCGATGACGCCGATCATCAACGGCCGGTTCGTCCAGGCCGCGGCAATGATCTACAACTGCACCGGTTCGTGCATTGTCAGCGGGATCGGCAAGGCCGGCATCATCGGTCGAAAGATCAGCGCGACGCTGGCTTCGACCGGAACGCCCAGCCACTTCCTGCACCCCGCTGAGGCGGTGCATGGAGACCTTGGCCGACTTCGCCGCGAAGACGTTGTGATGATCCTCAGCTACGGCGGCGAAACCGACGAGATCACCCGCCTGATCAATCTCGTCAAGCAGCTTGGCATCCGCCTGATCGCCCTGACCAGCGACGAGGACTCGACCCTCGGCCGGCACAGCGACGTCGTTCTGTGCATGGGCAAGGTGAACGAGGCCTGTCCGCTGGGTGTAGCCCCGAGCGTGTCGACGACTTGCATGCTGACGATCGGCGACGCGCTGGCTTTCACGGTGATGAAGGCCCGCCACTTCAGCGTCGAGGACTACGTGCGGTTCCATCCAGGCGGATCGCTTGGAACCAAGCTGATGACGGTCGAGCAGTCGATGATGTTCCGTCCGGGCGAGAAGCTGCCCATCGCGAACGCGAGCGACTCCATCCGCGAGATGCTGGAGAAGACCAACGACGTGAAACGCCACGGCGCCGTGATGGTCGTCGACACCGAGGGCCGTCTGGCCGGCATTCTCACGGACGCCGATCTGCGCAGGCTTCTGACGAAGCAGGGAGCGGCGGCCCTCGACCTGAAGGTGGCCGACGTCATGACGCCCGGCTGCAAACGAATCCGCGCCGACGCTCTGGCCGCGGAGGCCACAGCTCTCTTCCACAAGTACCGGATCGATGAACTGCCTGTCGTGGACGCCGACGACCGGCCGGTCGGCCTGATCGACGTGCAGGACATCGTCATGATCAAGGTGGTCGGATAGGTCCCGATGAATCCCAAAGCCAAACCCGATCTCAGAGTCATCGAGCTGCTGGTGCTCGACGTGGACGGCGTTCTCACCGACGGTCGCGTGTTCATTCACGGCGACGGGACCGAGAGCAAGGGCTTCTCCATTCTCGACGGGCACGGCATCCGCATGTGGCAGCGGGCCGGGCTGCGCGTTGCGCTGCTCAGCGGTCGGGCCTCCGAGGCGACCGCCCGTCGGGCTCAGGAACTGGAGATCGCGCACGTGATCCAGGGGGCCAAGTTCAAGCTGCCTGCGCTCAAAGAGCTGCTGGAGAGGCTTGGTTTGTCGCCACAGCAGGCGGCCTACGTCGGCGACGACGTGATGGATCTGCCGATCGTCCGCTATGTCGGGCTCGGCGTGGCCGTGGCCAACGCGGTGGACGAGTTGAAGGAGCATGCGGATTACGTGACCGCCCGACGGGGCGGGGAAGGCGCCGTCCGCGAGGTGATCGAGTACATTCTCAAGGGCTCCGACCGCTGGGCGAGCCTGATGGAGCGGTATCTCACGTAACGGCAATCGACGTGCACCATGGGTCTGAACCTCCGCAAGATCGTGATCGGCGCAATCGCACTGAGTGTGCTGGGCGCGGTCTTTGCGCTCTACCTGCGGTACAACCAGACGCCGCCGATCGTCGCCAGCGAGGTTCGCCCGACGCCCACGCCTGTGGCGGAGGTTGACAACCCCGATTCGAAGCCGACCAGCGGCCAGATCAGCGGTGTCAAGGTCGGACCCGTCCGCGAGACGGAGTTCGTGCACCGCAACGAGCAGTTTCAAATCGACAGGAAGTTCGGATTCGAGCAGCTTCTCCACAAACAGGGCAGCCAGTGGGAAATCACCAAGCCGTACATGTGGATCTATCTGGAGCGGTTTGTCTGTCGCGTCACGGCCGATCGCGGCGTGGCCGAACTGGTCGAAGCGTTCGGGCGGCTCATGCCCAACAACGCCACATTCGTCGGAAACGTGGTGATCCACGTCCTTCCGACCGATCCCAACGATTCCTGGGAGTGTTTCATTCACCTCGACGATGTGGGCTTTCTGGCGGAGAAGTCGATGTTCTCCTCCACAGGGTCCGTCCGGTTTCTCTCCAGCGCCATGCGTCTGACCGGCGCCGGCATGGAGCTGATCTACGACGCCGGTCGCAGCCGGCTCGATCTGTTCCGCGTTTTCGACCTCGACAACCTTCGAATCCGCAGCAGCGAGGTCAAGGCCATGACCCCCAAGAAGAAGGGGGATTCGTCGGTTGGAGACAAGGAGGATTCCCTGGCGGCAACGCGCGGCGCTGAGACGGCTGACGCTACGGTGAAGAGGTCCGCCTCGCCCGTCCCCATCGCTGCGCCGCCCGACGTGTACCAGTGCCTCTTCCGAAGGAACGTCCGTCTGAACAGTCCCGACGGCGCGGTCTTCGCCAGGGACGTGCTGGCCATCAACGGCATTCAATGGGCCCGGCCAGGCGATCGCGAGCCGAAGTCCCCGACTGAGGCGGATCTGAACGCGGCCCGCGAGGGGCCGTTGCCGGAACCGAGGGCCCTGAACACCGCCGCCTCGTCATACCCGGCCATGAGCTCCATTCCCGACGAGCTCTACGACATCGTGGTCACCTGCGACGGCGGCGCCGACATCAGCCTGGTCGGCGGTTCGCCCAATCTGGCGAACGCTTCGGTCATCCGCACACCCCCCAGCACGCCGGCCGGACCGCCTTCCGAGGAGATCGATTCTTCTGACCGCCGACAGGTCGTCGCGCAGCGGATCGATTTCGACTTCCTGACCACCGACACGACGATGCTGGGCCCGGTGGCGATGAAGTTCCTGGTCGCCTCCGATCCCAACAGCTCGCGTGCCAGACTTGGGGAAAAACCCATGCCCATGACGGTCACGGCGCGGAGTGCGGTCCGCTATCTCGCCGCAGCCAAACGAATCATCCTGGAAGGCGGTTCCACCGCCACCGTCCAGCGGACCGAGCCCAACTTCGTCGACGAGTACCGCTTGGCGGCCCCTCGCCTGACGCTGGATCTGATTGTCGATTCCAATACACCCGACGACGTCAAGGTCGATCTCCGCCGATTCGTCGCCGACGGCGGGCTGGGGACGGTGGATGCGGCGCCTGTGGCGGTTCGGATGTGGCGCCGCGCCGCGGGCAAGCTCCTCGGTCGCGTGACTTTGGACGCTCACGATCTGCGGTATGACGCAAAGGCGGCCGAATTGGCTGCCTCCGGTCCCGGCGTCATCTGGATTCACAACGCCGCTACGGTCCAGTCGAAGGACGATCCGAATGCGACCTTCAAGCCGTTCTACGCCCGGTTGAGCAACTTCGACAAGCTGACATATTGGACCCAGTCCAGGCGAATCGTTGCGGAGGACGATTCGCAGCAACTCGAACTGCGCTACTTCCCCCAGGTGGACGGCCAGTGGGGGCCCCAGACGCAGGTGGTCGCCGGACAGGTCGAGGCCACGCTGCGCCAGACGGACCAGAACCGCGTGGAACTGGAGTCGTTCGTCGCGTCGAAGGGCATCGAGTACGACAGCGAGATCGACCATCTGAATTTCGTCGGTTCCGAGCTGGTCTACGACCAGGTGCGGTCCCGCCTGCGGATCACAGGCGACGACCAGCGTCCCTGTTACCTGAACGGCGCCTTGGTCGACGCGATTCTCGTGGACCTCAAGACCCGCAATGTCGAGACGCAGATCACCGGGCCCAGCATCTTCCAGGTCCGACCGTAACTCCGGCCCCGCCCCGATTTCCATTTGGCAAAACGCCGGTCATCCCCTACAACAGTGCCATCGTTGTATGCGTTCAAAGCGTTCGTATGGTGGGATGAGCTATGGACAAGCGAAGTGCGTTTCGTTGGGCGGTGCTGTTGGGGGTGGTTTCAGGAGCTTCGTGGAACGCATCGGGGCAGGTCGGGGAGATTCGGCCGGGCGAGAACCTGGTGGTCCAAGGCCTGCCTCCCATCCCGGTCTCCCTGGCGGGCGAAGTCCGGCGGTACACGGAATCGCGCTCGGCGTCCTTTGCGGACTGGCATCCGACCGAGCGGTCGATCCTGATCTCCACGCGGTTCGCCAATACCGCTCAGATCCATCGTGTCAAACAGCCCGGCGGGGCGCGAACGCAATTGACGTTCTTCGACGAGCCGATCAGCGGGGCCACATACGAGCCTCGGACGGGGCGGTATTTCCTGTTCACCAAGGACGTCGGCGGCAACGAGTTCGGCCAGATCTATCGCTACGACGTCGCGGATGGGCGGGTGACGCTGCTGACCGACGGCGGCCGCTCCCAGAACGGCGGCATCGAGTGGAGCGCCCAAGGCGATCGGATCGCCTACGGTTCGACCCGCCGCAATGGCGCCGACCGCGACCTTTACATCATGGACCCGCTCGACCCGAAGACCGACCGGCTCGTCCTGCAAGTCAGCGGTGGCGGCTGGTCCGTCCTCGACTGGTCGCCCGACGACCGACGACTTCTGATCGGCGAATATGTCTCCATCAACGAGAGCCGCCTGTGGCTCCTGGATCTCCAGACGGGCGGGGAGTCTCTGCTCACAGAGTCCGGCTCGGAACCGGTCTCCTATCGCAACGCCCGATTCAGCAAGGATGGTACGGGACTCTACCTGACGACGGACAAGGACTCCGAATTCCAGCGGCTCTCTCACATGGACCTCGCGACCCGCCTGATCACGACGCTGGTGGACTCGATCCCCTGGGACGTCGAGGGCCTGGATCTGTCGTGGGACGGTCGGCGGATCGCGTTTGGCGTGAACGAAGCGGGCATCTCGCGGCTGTATCTGTTTGACATCGCGGATCGCAGGCTGCAACGCGTGGACGCGGTCCCGACAGGCACCGCGGGCGGTCTCACGTGGCATCCAAGAGGCCGGGACCTGGCTTTCACCATCTCCACGGCCCGCTCGCCTTCGGATGTCTACTCGCTCGATACCGAGACGGGCGAGGTGTCCCGCTGGACGGAGAGCGAACTCGGCGAGCTCGTCGCTTCCGAGTTGTCGGAGCCACGGCTCGTGCGCTGGCCCAGCTTCGATGGTCGCGAGATCACCGGGTTTCTCTATGAGCCCGCGGTCCGTTTCACCGGCAAGCGTCCCGTGATGATCGTCATTCACGGCGGTCCTGAGAGCCAGTCCCGACCGGGCTTCCTCGGACGCAGCAACTACTTCCTGAACGAGCACGGCGTCGCCTTGCTCCTGCCCAACGTCCGCGGTTCGACCGGCTACGGCAAGAGCTTCGTCAAGCTCGACAATGGCCTCAAGCGTGAGGATTCGGTCAAAGACATCGGCGCTCTGCTCGACTGGATCGCTAAGCAGCCGAATCTTGATGCCTCGCGGATCCTGGTCATGGGCGGCAGCTACGGCGGCTACATGACGCTGGCCGTCTCGACCCATTACAGCGACCGCATCTGCTGCGCGATCGACATCGTCGGGATCTCGAACTTCAACACGTTCCTCAAGAACACCGAGAGCTACCGCCGGGATCTGCGCCGGGCCGAATATGGCGACGAACGCGATCCCGCGATGCGGGAGTTCTTCGAGCGGATCGCGCCGCTGAACAATGCCGGCAAGATCACCAAGCCCCTGTTCGTCGTACAGGGCGGAAACGATCCTCGCGTCCCGCTGTCGGAGGCCGAGCAGATGGTCGAGCGGGTCAGGGAGCACGGCACACCCGTCTGGTACCTCATGGCCAAGGATGAAGGCCACGGCTTCCGCAAGAAGGAGAATGCCGACTTCCAGTTCTACGCGACGATCCTGTTCGCGCGGCATCACCTGCTGGGCGGATCGTGAGTTCGCATGGAGGCGTGACGCGATCCTGGCGGAGACTTCCATCCACAACCCCGCTCTGCAACGGGTCCTGGAAAAGAATGGGTTCCATCGGACCGGCCGACGCGAGGACCCGGAGGACGGGCCGCTCATTCGGTGGCGATGCGATCTCCCTCAGAAACAGGCGTGACGACATACCTCTCGATATGTCGTCACGTCGCGGTTTGTATTTTGGCGCCACAGAGAGTCCTGATCTGGGCGTCGAGATGAGTTTGCTTGTTCTATACAGCCTTGCGTCTGCGGAGCCAGCCCAGCAGCCCGGTGCCCAATCCGCCCAGCAAAAGGGCGCCAGGGGCCGGAACGCTGACGACCGTCATCGTGTCCGGCACGAGCAGGTGGTATTCGTAGCTGCCACTGGCGGCGGGGGCCGTCGGATCGTCCGCTGCGAATCCCGCGTTGAACAACGCGCTTTTCGACCCGCCCTTGGCGTAGAGGTCACCCCAGACCGGGACGCGGTCGGAGTCGAACTCCAGAGTCAGGATCTTGGCATCCATGTCGTCGGCGGCATTGAACTTGATGCCGTATACCGTCGCTGGCATTCCCGGATTGCCCGGACCTGGGTTGTATGTCTGGATGTCGATAGGACTGGCAATCCAGGTGAGGGGATTGCTGGTCGGCGAGAACAGGTTGTTGACTGTGAAAGCGGGGCCCGGATCGCCGTCGGAGGCCTCGACGATTACGTGGCTGATCGCCGGCGAGGGAACCGTCAGCGTATATGAGTAATGCCACAGACCAGGGGTGACCTCGTTGCTCACAATCCAGCTCAACGTGGTGCTTTCGACGTTCCACTTGTCGGTGGCGATCAAGCCGCCGTCGGCGACCGACAAGGTTCCGTTGTACGTCAAACCCGCATGAGCCGGAGCCGCCACGGACATGATAGCCGCCAAGCACACGCTGAGGATAACCGCTCCAGACTGATTCATACCCACCCCCATTCCCCTTGATGCCTACAATTTGATCTCTTGTGCTTGTTCGGCAGTGAGACCGGACGCCCCATTTGCTACATCCCTGTATTGTACCTATTTTGCCCAGACTTGTCAAGTTAAACCGGTGTGAAGCAGAACAGGAAGAGTTCAGAGCAATTACAGACACGTGATGGGAACCTGAATGCGTCAACAGGCCATGCGGAGTGGTCCTATAAGGTTGCGGTCTCTGTGGGACTTGATGATGCCGCCCTCCATAATTACCGGCGGTGGTGACCGTCGTGCCGGTCTCACTGCATGTCGAAGGGGCTTTTGCTCTTGAATGGGCGATTTGGAGGGGCTTATAATGGTCTCAAAAGAGTCTGCGAGATCCGAATGACTTCGGGATAAGTCGTGGCTGCCGCAGCTCTTCAATCGGTTGCAGACTGGGCCCTCGCTTGGGATTCTCCTGAAAGCGGATATGCGAAACTTCGATAAGACGAAACGTTTGGTCATCAAGATCGGCACGAACACCCTGGCCAAAGGGGGTGGGATCGACACGGCCTATTTCACCGGCGTGGCGGATCAGGTCAAGTCCCTGACCGAGTCCGGGCGGCAGGTGGTCATCGTCACCAGCGGCGCGATCGGCATGGGGGCGGGCCAGCTCGGTTTGGCCGAGAAGCCCCGCGAGATGAAGATGCGTCAGGCCTGCGCCGCAATCGGCCAGCCTCTGTTGATGCGCGAATACCGCAAGGCGTTCGAGCAGCAGGGGGTGCAGGTCGCCCAGGTGCTGCTGACCGCGGAGGTGCTGACCAACCGCAAGACCTACCTCAACCTTCGCAACGCGATCGAGACGCTGCTGGCCCTGGGCGTGGTGCCTGTGCTCAACGAGAACGACAGCGTCAGCACCGCGGAGATCGGCACCGCTTTCGGAGACAACGACAAGCTCAGCGCCCTGGTCGCCAGCAAGATCGACGCGGACCTCTTGATCATGCTGACGGACATCGACGCGCTGTACGACAAAAACCCGGCCGAGCACGCGGACGCCAAGCCGATCCCGGTGGTGTTCGAGATCACCGAAGAGATCATGCGGAACGCCGGCGGTTCGGGCAGCGTCCACTCCACCGGCGGGATGAAGACCAAGATCGAGGCCGCGAAGATTGCTGCCAATGCGGGGTGCCGGATCGTGCTGGCCAACGGTCGCGAGAAACAGGTGATCAGTCGGATCATGGCGGGCGAGCCGCTCGGCACGATCTTCATGCCCAAACGCAAGCTCAGCAACCGCGCCCGCTGGATTCTCAACAGCAGCCCCGCGGGAACGATCCGCATCGACGAGGGCGCGATGAAGGCCCTCCGCAATCACAAGAGCCTGCTGCCCAGCGGCGTCAAGGGCGTCGAGGGCTCCTTCGAACAGGGCGAGGTGGTGATGCTCAACGAGTCGGCCAAGGCCGTCGCCAGTCTCGACAGCATTCAACTCAAGACTCTCGCGGGCAAGCACAGCACGGAGATCAAGAAGCTCCTCGGGCCCGGCCATCGCGACGTGGTGGCGATCCCCGAGGACATCGTGTTTCTGGACTACTGAGGAGTCGGCCGATGTCGGCGCCGGAACAGGACATCCCGTCGGAGAGCGGCGCATCCTCCGACGAATGGTTCGCGCGGTATCTTCTGGACGCGGCGTTTCTCCTGGCGCTGGTCCTGGCGGCCATCGGCGTGTCCGTGTATCTCGAAGCAGGCGATTACTTCCGCGATTTCCAGCGTGAGCCCGGGGCGGCGTTTCTGATCTGCATGGTGCTGGTCCCGGTGCTGGCCATCGTGGCGCTGGGCCTGGCGATCTACGCAGGCGTTCGACTGTTCATGCGGCCTCGTTCCTTTTCGCATTCGCTCGTGCGGCTGACGCTTCTGGTCGCGCACGTATTCGTCCTGCTGGTCTGCGTCGACACGATCTCCACGACCGCGGGCGCTGTGGCTGCGGGGTTCGGGCAACTGATGCCCGGCGGGTCCGGCCGACCCTGGAGCGTGGTGCAAGGCCGTGACTTTTCCGGTTCTCAGTATGATGTCCGCGAGGGCGAGCCCGACGACTCGCAGTCCATGCCGCCGGGATTCGGCCCGGGATCAGGTGAGCCGCCGATGCCGGGACGCGGGACGGGTCCTTGATGACTCCGATCGAACGGAAGCTGCCTCGCGAGTTCTACGACCGCGACACGGTCGTCGTCGCGCGCGAACTGCTGGGCAAGCGTCTCGTGCACATGTGCGAAGGCGTCGAACAATGCGGGCGGATCGTCGAGGTCGAGGCGTACCTCGGTCCGCACGACCTGGCGGCGCACTGTGCCCGTGGGCGGACGAAGCGAACGGAGGTCATGTTCGGTCCGCCGGGTCATGCCTACGTGTACCTCATCTATGGGATGTATTCCTGCATGAATGTGGTGACGCAGGCCCAAGGGATGGCGTCGGCAGTTCTGCTGCGGGCCATCGAGCCGTTGCGGAATGTCGAAGGGCGGACGCAGGGTCCCGGCCTGCTGTGCAAGGCGATGCACGTCGACCGTCGCTTGAATGGACACGATCTGCTCAGCGACGATTTCTACATCGCAGACTCAGGCCAAGCCGAGCGGTTCACCATTGTGAAACGGCCTCGCATCGGGGTCGATTACGCGGGCCGATGGGCCAGGCGGCTCCTGCGATTCTACATCCGCGGCAACGCCTTCGTCTCCAGAAAGTGAGAGCGTTTTCGAGCGACGAGACCGTGAGGGCGTGCTACTGCGTTTGCTCTTCGAGAGCCGCGATATTCCGAAGGGCCTGGTCCAGGGAGTTGGCGCACAGTTCCGGCGTGGGCGTCCAGGCGAGGCAGAAGGAGGGGCGTTCCGGCCGGCCGAACAGTCTGCACCGATTGTCCTCGGTCAGATTGACGCATCGCACACCGGCGGGCTTGCCGTGAGGCATGTTGGGCATCGGGGTCTTGATCGACGGCGCGATGCAGCAGGCGCCGCACATCTTGCAGTTCATGGGCATCAGTCCATTCTCAGGGCGGGCCGCCGCAGCCCTTGGCTTTGGGGGCCACGCGCTGTCCTCGCGGGACGACCTGGACGAGGAGGGTGCCGGTGTCGCTCATGGGTTTGCCCGAACGGGGATCGTCGGTGACTCGCACGACGATCGCGGTGGTCATGACCTGCCTGGGCATCCAGAAGATCGTGTAGGAGGCGGTCTTGGGTTTGTTGACGAGCTTCACGCCGTCCGGGCCGCGGACGATTTCGACCTTGGCGAGGTCGCCGTTGGGATCGTGCCAGGTCCGGGTGTGGATGAGTTCTTTGCCCAGTTCGACCCGCACCCAGCCCAGGAGCTTGCCCTCGACGAGGTTCGGGTCCGCCGGGAAGGGGCAATCCTCGATCCGCGGATAGTCCGGCTGCGGGGTCGGGGTCTTGACGCCTACCAGTAGAGGCAACAGGATCAACAAGCAGGCAGTTCTTCGCATGGAGGAACGGATAGTCGATCTGCTGGTCGTTGTCAAGGGTCGTGTAGCAGGGCCATTTGCCTTGCGAAGAACCGCAAGGCAGTGCTCATCCATGCAGCATAGTGGATGGGTCGAATGGTGAAGCTCGCCTCACGAGGAGTTTTCGTCCATCGGCCTCTATGCATCGACGCGCTGGGCGGATACCATACAGTCAGCCTGTCGAATGGGCGTATCGATCTGTACCTCGCGGTCGAGAGTCTTACGGAGGTGCGTGCGATGTCACTACGATGGCAAGAACCGACGCGTCGGCAAGTACGGCTTCATCTGTGGTTTTGGGGGCTCATCATGCTTGGGATTGTATTGGGATGCTCGCCGAGTCCGGGACGAGGCTCCGGTTGTGCAGGTCGCAAGGCGGAACCAGCGGCCTCTCCCGAGATGGTCGAGGACGAACGTGCGACGGCGGATGTCAGCCCGCCTCGCCATCCGGCGTTCGGGGAGCGAGTCGCCGAACGGGATCGCATGGTGGCCGCGCAGATCCAGGCGAGGGCAGTCCGGGATCCGAACGTGCTTCGGGCCATGCGGACGGTTCCGCGTCATGCCTTTGTCCCGGTATCGCAACAAGCCGCTGCCTATGCCGACCATCCGCTGCCCATCGGCTACGAGCAGACGATCAGCCAACCCTATGTCGTGGCGTTTATGACGGAGGCGCTTTCGCTCGATCCGAATTCGGTCGTGCTGGAGATCGGCACCGGGTCGGGGTATCAGGCGGCGGTCTGTGCGGAGATCGCGCGCCAGGTGTACTCGATCGAGATCGTGGAGCCGCTGGCGAACTCCGCTGCCGAAGTATTGGCGAGCCTGGGTTACCACAACGTCCACGTCCGCGCGGGAGACGGCTACTACGGCTGGCCTGAGCGTGGGCCTTTCGACGCGATCGTCGGAACGGCTGCCGCGATGGAAGTCCCTCCCCCCTTGCTCGATCAGCTCAAGCCGGGCGGGCGGATGATCCTGCCGGTCGAGGGAGCCTATGGATTCCAGCATCTGATCCTGCTGACCAAAGACGACCAGGGGCAGGTGCATCGTGAGGCCGTGATGCCCGTGCGGTTCGTTCCCATGACCGGGAGCGACCGCCGCTCACAATAGCGGGTTGCCGCCGGACTCCGTGCCTCGCGGCTTGGGGGTCAGCACCACATCCGAAGGGCCTGGGGCAGGACCTTGAACTCGAAGCTGGTGCCTTTGCGGTAGATGTTGCCGTCAACCTGGGCGTATCGCTCCCGCCGTGTCGTGATCCGGATCTCGCGGGCCTTTCGGTAGATGCCCATCCGGTTCTCCTTGAGGAAGGCGTTGGCCATGCCGCCGACGATCTCGGCCCAGCCGGAGTTGATCGCCAGCAGGTGCAGATGCCCGTCGTCGAAGACCGCGTTGGGCACGATCTTCATGTTGTATCCGTAGTAGGGGATCTTGGTGACGATTGCGGTGACCGCGTTGGGAACCACGAGTTCTTCGCCGTCGAGTTGGATGGTCATGTCGGTCCGCTCCAGGTCGGTGAAGAACGATCCGAACGTGGCGATGGCGTAGGCGGGGGGACCGTAGATGCCGCTGTCCCGCAGCGATTCCCGGCGGTGGATGATGTCGGCTTCGAGCCCGACGCTGGTCATGAAGCCCTTTCGGACTCCGTCGCAGAGGATCAGGTCGTAGAGCCGCAGGCGGCCTTCCCTGATCCGCTTGGCCGCGCGGGTCACCTGGGGCGGCATGTCCAGGGCGTATCGCATGGCGCAGCCCGAACCGAACGGCAGGTAGGAGAAGGTCGTCCCGCTGTCCAGGGCGTTGATCGCGTCGGAGAAGGACCCGTCGCCGCCGGCCACGATCAGGACTTCGACCTCGCGGGCCAGTTCCGCGGCGCACTGCATGAACTCTTCGCGGGAGGTGGTCTCCAAGCCCCGAATCTCGCAGTCGCCCAGGACTTCCTTGACCGCCTGCAACTGGTGGACCTTGCGATGGGTATTGGTCGGTCCTGCTTTCGGATTGATGATCATCCCGAACTTCACGCGTCCATCTGCTCCTTCAAACATCAGTCTTCACGGTCGTCCGATCCCATCGCGTCGATCGGAAGGAACTTGCCTCCCGAACCCAGATGCGAGGATTATAGCGGCTCGTCTCTGGTGCGACAAGCGTTCTGCCCGATCGCGTCGGGCGAGAAAATCTCAGCGGGTTGCTGTGGGCTCTCCGATATAATCGGGACGCTTGGCCCGGATGGGCCGCGGGCGCAGCAAGGGATTCGGAGACTTGGTGTGGAACGACAAGGCATGCAGATCGAAGGCAAAGGCAAGCCGCACGAGAGAATCGTCATCCTCGGCGCAGGGCCTGCGGGACTCGGCGCCGCCTGGCGACTGCACGAGGCCGGCTGCGCCGACTGGCAACTGTTCGAAAAGGAAGCGCGCGTCGGCGGCCTTTCTTCGTCCTATGTGGATGACCGAGGCTTCACCTGGGACCTCGGCGGCCACGTGGTCTTCTCGCACTACGACTACTTCGACCGGGTGCTCGATTCGGTTCTCAAAGATCAGTGGGTCGAGCACCTGCGGGAGGCCTGGATCTGGATGCGGGGGCGGTTCATCCCCTATCCTCTGCAGAACAACATCCGTCATCTGCCTGCGCAGGAATTGCTGGAGTGCCTGGAAGGGCTCATCGACGCTAGAGACGTCGCCGGACCCGCTCCGGCCACGTTCGCCGATTGGATTCTACGGAGCTTCGGCCCAGGGCTGGCACGGGTCTTCATGACGCCGTATAACCGCAAGGTCTGGGCGACCGAGCCCGCCGAGTTGGGCACGCAGTGGATGGGCGAACGCGTCGCGACGATCGATCTCAAACGGGTTCTTCGCAACGTGATCGAGGGTCGGGACGACCTGGGCTGGGGTCCTAACGCCACGTTCCGTTTCCCTCTGCACGGCGGGACCGGACGGATCTGGGAGGCAATCGCCCAGCGGCTGCCGGCCGAGCGGCTGCATCTGGGTGTGGAGGCGACCGAAATCGACGCCGAGGCCAGGACGGTCCGCCTGTCCGACGGCCGCACGATTCCCTACGACGGGCTCATCACGACCCTGCCGCTGGATCTGCTGCTGGGGAGGATCTCAAATCTCAAATCTCAGATCTCAGATTCCGCCTTGCGGGATGGCCTGCGGTATTCGAGCACCCACGCGATCGGCGTGGGCCTGGAGGGTCCTGTCCCTGAACCTCTGGCGGGCAAGTGCTGGATGTACTTCCCCGAGCCCGAGCTGCCATTCTACCGCGTGACGGTGTTCTCGAACTACTCGCGGAACAACGTGGCCCAGCCGGGAAGGCAATGGTCGCTGATGGCGGAAGTAAGCGAGTCGGCCGGGACGCGTGCGTCACAGGGGGGACTCACTTGCGACGAGGTCATCCGTCAAACGCTCGACGGCCTCAAGGCCGCACGGCTGATTCCGTCGGGCGCCTCGGTGGCGAGCCTCTGGCACAGGCGGGTGGAGCATGGATATCCAACGCCGGTCCTGTCTCGTGACGTCGTATTGGAGAGGATCGAGCCGGCGTTGAGCGAGAGGGGCATCCTGAGCCGGGGTCGGTTCGGCGCGTGGAAGTACGAGGTGGGCAACATGGACCATTCGTTCATGCAGGGCGTGGAGGCGGCCGAGCGAATCCTTCTGGGGCGACCCGAGACGACCGTGCGATTTCCCGACCGGGTCAACTCGCAGACTCGCCCATCAAAAGAGAGAGGGCTGTGAGCAGAGCCCACAGCCCTCGATGTGACCAGTCAACTGATTCCACCGTTCAACTGGCGATTACTGCAGCATGTACGCGACGGCATTGAGGAACATCACGGCGCCGTCTTCATACAGGTCGTACTGCCCTGCGGTCTGCGCATCCTTGCCGCTGGCGGCTTCGCGAGCGCCGCTCAGGAAGACCAGGCGAGGAGCCGGCAGGACATCCGTCCCAGCGCCGCCGTCGTGAATCAGGGCGGTGCCGGCCGGGTACTCAGCGATGACCATGGCGCCTGCAGGACCGGTGGTCGATCCCGCGGAAACGGTCGCCAGAGTGATCGCGCCGGCAGCCGCCGGCTCGGTGACGATCGAGACGCCGCGAGCTGCGACGCCGTCCGGGTACTTGACCATGCCCGCGTACGGGTTGGTCGTCGTGCCGTCAGTCAGGGCGATTCCCGCGAAGATCGGGTGAGCCGGGTCCAGGACTGCCAGCTTGAGGTCTCCGGTGCTGTCCGGAATCGTGCTTCCGGTGTTGAAGCCCATCCGGCTCTTGCGGTTGATGTACCCGTTCATGGAGATCATCGGAACGGGAACGGAGTTCCACGTGGTGGCCGCGGCGTTCTGGAAGCTGCCGCTGGCGACCGAACGACCGACGATCACCAGGTCCGCTGCTGCCTTGATCATGTCCACGTTGGGCGTGCCGGTCTGGACGTAACGCACGACCGTGTAGCCGGCTTCCTTCAGCAGATCGGTGTAGCCCTTGTCCGGGGCCGTGGTGAAGCCGCCGGTGACTGCGGGAGCCGAGGGGGCGTTGTCGGCCGAATGGAAGGTGACCCAGAAGACCACCGGGCCTTCGCCCTCGGCAACGGTGCCCAGCAGTTCGATCTCGGCGATCTGCATGCTGTTGGCGTTGGGACCGCGGACTGCGGGGAACGCAACCTTGTAGTTGGTGTACGGAATCGCATTGGCGAAACCGAGCGGGGTGACGTTCTTCCACCGACGCGGCCAGGCGACCGGACGAGAGAAGTCGTCGATGGCGCCCTTGGCGATCAGCGCCCAGGGACCCTCGACGCCCTTGTTGGAGCCGTAGAGCTCGAACGCGACCGGATCACGCTCGGCAGCGTCGTTGGCGGTCGTGAGGCTCAGACCGGTGACCACCGTGGCGCCGACAGCCGGCGTGACGATGATGCCGCTGGCCCGCGAGGCGCCGCCGAAATTCAAATACTTGGTCGTGATCTTGTCATCGATGGACAATGCCGGGGTTTCCGCGGCCGGCCAGGAGCCGGCGTATTCCGGGAAGCCGATCACAGCATCGCCCGCGACGGTGATGTCCATCGCGTCGGCAGCCGGCGAAACCGCAGGCTGAACCGTGCGAATGTCCGCGAAGGTCATGACGCCGGTGCCGCCGGGCTGGCCGTCACCGATCGAGAGGGTGAGCTTCGCAGCGTTCTTGACATCCACGCCGGCAAAGGCGGCCAGCGGGACTCTGACCAGATCCATGACCGTGGTCTGAGTGGCCTTGGGATCCGGATGGGCGACCACAGCGACCTTGCCCGCGGCGTCTTCAATGGCGACGCTCATCGTAGCCGGGTCGTTGCTGGCGATGCCGATGTCGTCCCAGGACGCGAACAGGCCGGCCGGGGTGACATCGCCTGTGGTGGCGACGTTGTCGAACTTGAAGGTCCGCAGTTGGCCAGCAGCATGGGAGGTGACAGCCAGACCGATGTAGACGGGATTGCCCATCGCGATGGTCTGAGCGGTGCCCAACTGGGTCCATGCGACGCCGTCGGCGGAAATGTAGCCGCTGAAGGCATCGCCCTTACGTTCGATCTTCACCCAGTAGGGGGGGCCGACGCGGGTGGCGTTGTCGTTGTTCGACGAAGCGCCGGCCGTGAGCAGACGCCGCTGGAAGCTGGCGCCGTTGCCGCCGGAGGCCACCGTGGCGCTGGGGCCTGTGATCGGCATGTAGGCATGGGTCGAATCGGCATTGAGGCTCTGGCGGATCATGACGCCGCCTTTGGCCCATTCGCTGGTGCCGGTGCCGACGTCGACCACGCGGGCGACCATGGTGCCGTCGCCGTTGAGGGTCTTGTAGGCATAGTGGAACTCGTCGGCGTTGTTCCAGATGTCCGCGCCGGCGCCCGTCAGGGAGTACGTGCCGGTGGCGTCATCATAGGAGAGCCCGCCCGTGGGGGCTGCGCGACCCTGGAACCGGATGGCCAGGTCGGTCAGCTTGCCGCCGGCGGTCAGGTCGGCCGGGGTGGGCATCGCGGTCGACGTGATGTACGGCGCGACGCGATTGTTGTAGGTCAGCGTGGTCTGGCCTTCGAGGATCGAGGCGTAGGTAACGGTTGTGAAGCTCCAGACCGGGCCGGCCACGGTGCCGCCGGCCATGTCGATCTCATCGACGCGCCAGTAATAGCTGGAGAACGCATCGAGAGCGACTTCCGGGGTGAACGTGACGTCGGAGAGGATGCCGGCCTTGGTGGCGACATCGCCTGCGGTCACGGCGGCCTTGTCCTTGCCCAGGTACAGGACGTGGCCGATCGCATTCTGGCCCGCGACCCACTTGAGCGTGGGCTTGACAGCGACGTCTTTGCCGCCATCGGCGGGAGTCGGAGCGTGAGCCACGAGCGGCATCACGGTGAAGCTCCAGGTGTAACCCGGATACTTGTTGCCCGCGGCGTCGACTTCATCGACTCGCCAGTAATAGGTCTTGCCAGGCTCCATCGGGTCGAAATGATAGTACATCGCCACGCCCGGAAGGGCGGGCTTCTGGTCGGCGGCGGTCAACTCCGCGGTCGTCCCGAAGTAGATCTCATGGGCCACCGCGGTCATGCCGGGGGTCCACTCGAAGGTCGCGCCCAGAACATCCACGGCCTTGTCGGCCGGTTTGGGCTTGGAGGCCATCAGCAGGGGCTCGGGGCTGCGGATGAACGCGGTCAGGTACTGGCCCGCGATCACCACGGTCTTGTCGCCGATGCCGGGACCGGCCCAGCCGACGTCCAGGCTATCGCCGCCGCCGCCTTCTTTCATCAGGCCTTCGATGTAGTACTTCTGCCCGGCTACGAGAGCCTGGGGGGCCGACTTCTGACCGGCCTCTTTGCCCCACTCCGCGACGCCCGTCCAGGACGCGACCTGGGCGATCATCTTGGCGTTGGCGGGGTTGTCGTCGGTGCTCAGCCAGAGCTGGCAGTTGTCGTCGCCGGCGACCCAGAAGGTGTACTCGCCCGTCTCGGGCGGGGTCAGGAACGCGCGTCCGCGAACGCCGTAGTTGTCGGCGCGACCGGACGGGCTCTGGAACTTGTCCAGCCACGCGGAACTGGTCGGGTTGTTCGGGAAGTTGGCGTTGGTTCTCAAGTTGCCGTCAACGCTGGTTCCGCTGATCCCATCCCAGTACTCGAACAGGACTTTGCCCTGTCCGAGCTGGGCGCCCGCGCTGCCGGCGAGGGCCAGCGTCAGGCACAGGGCAGCCACACACACACACTTGCGATACATAACGTCCTCCTAAGAAGTTTTTTGCCACATTCGCTCGGAATACGATTCCAAGCGTCAACACACTCCGCCCACCTGACATCTTGTGAAACCGGCGCTGTCACGCCGTAGCACGGTGGAATCCAAAACTTGACCGGTCACCTCCTTCCTGTCGGCCCATTGCCGACGCTCGATCCGGGCCAATGGGCTCCTTCTGGACGGCGACACGTCTTACGCCGCACAAGGTGCTCAGACTCGTCCATCGGCCTGGATCTATGGTCCTGTGCAGTCCATCCGGCGAAAACCAAGGTCGCAGACGATCACGACGCCCAAAGGCTCCGCAGCGATGCGGATGGGGAAGGGCCGTCCCCCAATCTGTGGACATCGTTAGACCCTGGCCGCCCTGCCTGCATGGCACGCGCCGGCAGATGCCGGCGCCGGCTCCAACCGAAAAAGCATGTATGGGGGCGCGATGCGCGCCCCCATACGAGACATCAACCAACCTACAGACACTTGCGTTACGTGCTGTCAAGCAAGTGTCTTGCTGCAAGCCTCCTTTCCATCACGGAGCGGGGGCGTAGTCGCCCTCGTAAAGCCTGGCGCCGTCAACCCAGAATCCACCGGTCGCATGGCCGACATGCAGGGTCAGACCCGGAGGATTGATCGTCGTGGCGAACACCGGCGTCGTAACGCTGAATTCCTGCCACTGTGTCGTCACGGTGACCATCTTCTCGCCGTAACCGGTCCACGGATCGGCAGCCAGTTCCGGCTTGAGGTTGATCTGTACATCGGCAGTTTTGGCCTTCAACCACACCGAGAAGGTATATTTCTTGCCCGCTTCGAACACGACGGGCTTGGGCTGCAGACCGGCATCCCAGAAGTTCGCTGTCTTGTTGGGAACATCCACGAACAGGCAGGATGTGCCCTTGGCGACAGGCTCGGGCACCGCAGCGCCGTCCAGCGTCTTGACCACCGTCGCGGTCAAAGCGCCGTAGGTGCCCCACGGAGCCAGAACGCCGTCTTCGAAGTCGCCGTTGGTCAGCGTGTTGAGCAAAGCGGTGGTGGTTCTGCCGATCAGCTCGATCTCGGCGATCTGCATGAGTGTGGCGGGGGCCGGATTGCGCAGTGCCGTGAAGAGAACCTGGTAGTGCTCGTAGAACGTGCTGTTGGCGAACGTGATCGGGGTCGTGTTCTTGGTGAACCGCGGCCAGGCGGTTGCGCCCGCGAAGTCGACGATGTCGCCGGAGGCGATCAGCGTCCAGTCGCTGTTGCCGTTGGCGCCGTAGAACTCGAACTTGACCGGATCCCGATCGGGGGCGTCGTTGGCTGTTGTGAACGTCAGGCCCACCACAGCCGAGTGCCCCGCGAACGGCGTGATCTGGACGCCGGTAGGCTGTTTTCCACCTTTACGATGGAGGAACTTCGTATTGGTGCGGTTGTCCACGGCCAGCATCGGGGACTCCGCAGCCGGCCAATCGTTGTCGTTCGGAACGCCCAGAACGATGTCGCGGGGCGACGTGATGTCGGCCGGTCCGACGATGGGGGCCGCCAATGCCATCACGATTTCCGCAATTTCCTCACCCGAGAGCACGCGGTTGTAGACGCGGCAATCATCGACGAAGCCCGGGAACGAGCTTTCCTGCGTCCGGCGTTTGCCGATGTGGACGCGGTCGCCGCGGATCGCCAGATTCTGCACGTTGGACTTGGCAGGATCGGTGTCCTTCGCAACGGCATCCGCGTAGTAGCTGATGGTGGTGCCGTCATAGGTCATGGCATAGTGGTGCCATTCGAGGGCCTCATTGTCCGACAGAATCGTCTCTTCCCAGCCCCAGCAATGGGCGCCGACGCCACCGGGACCGCCGATGCTGCCGATGTTGAAGTGGCTGCCGTTGCCGCCTTCGCCGGCGGCTGTTCCGGTGAATCCGAAGATCAACGTCCAGTCGGGGATGCTGGTGCTGTTGGCCTTGGCCCAGCAGGCGATCGTCGTCGGATCGTTGCCGCTGATGCCGACGGCGCCGATGCTGACGTACTTGCCGTTGCCGCCCGGGAGACTCAGGACGTTGCCCATGAGGGCGTCTTTGGCGAACGAGAGACCGCCGCCGATGAGGGTGCCGTAGCGGCCGTTGCCCGACATGTCCAGGACCGCCATGCTCGTGGCCGGCTCGTTGTCGAACGTCCACCAGCCCACGAGATTCGGGTCGTCAATCTTCGCCACCAGGGGCACCGTGGAGAAGCTCCACACCGCGCCTGCGACCTTGCCGATGAGTCCGTCGACCTCGTCCACGCGCCAATAGTAGGTCGTCTCGGGCTCGAGCCCGGTCGCCTGGAAGCTGGTGGTGATCACGGTTGCGGCCTTGGCGCTTGCGTCGCCGGCCGTCACAGCGGCCTTATCTTTGCTCAGGAACACATCGTGGGTCGTCACGCCCTGGCCGGCTCTCCAGCCGAGCGTAATGGCCGGGGGCACGAAGCTCGCGCCATCGGCCGGGCTGGGCGTATTGGCCTCAAGCGGCATCGCGGTGAAGCTCCAGACCTTGCCGGGGTACTTGACGCCGGCGGCATCGACCTCATCGACTCGCCAGTAATAGGTCTTGCCGGGCTGGAGGCCTTCCAGATGGTAATACATGGGCGCCGGCATTGTCATCTTGTAGTCGGCAGCGGTCAGTTCCGCACTGCTTCCGACGTAGATGTCATGCGTCACGGCCGTTAGACCCGCGGTCCACTCAAACACCAGATCCACCACCTCGATGGCCTTGTCGGCCGGCTTGGGATTCTGGGCCATGAACAGCGGTTCCGGATTGCGGATGAGCGCGGTCAGGACGTCGCCCTTGAGGACGACCGGCTTTTCGCCGAGGCCCGGGCCGGCCCAGCCGATGCTGGCATGGCCGCCGCCGGTGCCGTCGGAGAACAGCAGCTCGATGTAGTACTTCTGGCCTGCGACCAGCGAAACCGGGGCCGACTTGCGATTGGGGCCAGGAGCCTGGCCGGTGCCTTCCCAGTTCTGGTAATTGCACCAGCCCTCGACGTTGCAGATCATCTTGGCGTTGGCCGGATTGTCGTCCGTGCTCAGCCACAGCTCGCTGTCGTCGTCGCTGGCGGTCCAGAAGGTGTAGTCGCCGGTTGCGGTCGGGGTCAGGAACGCGCGTCCTCGGGCGCCCCAGTAGTCCTGGCCTGCCCAGTCCGGGCGATCCATTCCGTCTCGCCACTCACTCTGAGTGGGGTTGTTGGGGAAGCGGGGATCGGTCTTGAGGGTGTCGAGGTTGCTGCCGGCGTTGCCGCCCAACCAGTACTCGAAGAGCACCTTGCCCTTTCCCAATTCTTGGGCGCCTGCTCCGACGGTCAAGGCCAACGCCACTACCGCCGCCAAGCATACAGATTTCTTCATCATAATGTCCTCCTTAAGAAGTCCACACCACAACTCACTGATGATACGGCTCCAAGCGTCAACAGATTCCGCCCACCGGGGATTTCGCGGCATCGTCGCTGTCGCGTCGCTGCGCGGTGGAATCCGAATTCGACTGATCTACCTCCTTCCTGCCAAGCGTTGGCCGAACGTGAACTTTGGTGGGATGAATCTGAAGCGCAGAGGGACCGTGTTTCACACAGATCGTCCCGAATACGCACTCACCCAGGTCTCCGATCTAGCATTCACAGCCTCACAAGAACGCCGATCCGCGATCCGCGGGAAGCCTTCGGGCTTCGACCCGGTGCGGACGGTCATGGCTACAACGAACCTGCAACTACTTACTATATCCCGAAATGACATAGCACGCAAGTTTTTTATGTGCCCTATTGCCGATGTCGCAAACTCCGTTTCCCGTCGCGCTGCAAGGTCGCCGGTCTCCGACGGCGGGCTTCCTTTAGATCGTCTGGTTTGGTGCTGGGGTTTAGAGGGATGGGGACTCTGTTTTTCCCCCGGCCTGCGACAAATAGACGGCCACGTGCGGCAGCAGAGGACGGCTCAACGCCTCGGCGGGCGTGATCCAGTCGGCCCAGACGATCTCCCGCCCTGTGACGCAAGGCGTCGCAGAGGCGTCCACTCTGGTTTCCCAGATGTCGATCGTATCCCGGCGGCATTCGAAGGGGAGCGTGCCCTGCCAGGCATGACGCAGGGATTGCGGCGGCAGCAACAGGCCGAGTTCCTCCTTCAATTCCCGGCGAGCCGCCTGTTCCGAAGGTTCACCCGATCGAACGAACCCGCCGGGCAGCGACAGACAGCTCCGATAACTGGTGCGGATCAGCAGGACTTCGCCCTCGCGCCACAAGGCCACAGCGGCGCCGTGGGTGTGCGGTCTCCGCAGGAACCACCAGGTCCGCAATGCGAAATAGGCGAAGCGGTAGCCTATGCGGATGACGGCATTGATGTGCTCTTGCAGAAGGCTCGTCGCCATGGCGTCTCCAGGGGGAATCATGGACCCATTCAGACGCGGTCCAGGATATGCCTTCCAGTCGGTCGCGGCAACGCAAAATCTGGCGATGGGGGTTGTCCTCACAGGATTCAGGCCGCCGGCACAGAGCACCGGCGGCCTGAATCTGCGAATCGGGCTTTGGTCGATCCTATTTATAGAACTCCGGTCCGATGGTCCCGGCGAGCACGCCGACTCTGCCGGCGGCTGTGTCACGGAGATCCACATTCAATAGGGATTTGTTGATTGTTCCGTCTTTGAGTTTTATGACGGTTGTGACTTCGACCAAGGTTCCAGGGTCTTCGACATGGTTCATCCGAGGGATTCCGAGCAGTTCGACCGGCGGATTGCCCGCGTACAGGGTCGACAGTTCGTCCGACGCGAGGGGACGCAGCTTGCGGGCCGTGGGCCAGTCCTGTGCGATGACCGCCCGCCAATAGGCCTGTGCGACTTCCTTGCAGGCGTCTTCGGACGACAGTCCGCCGACCGGCAGGCCAAGCCCCGGCGTTTCGACCAGGATCTTACGAATCCTTCGGCAATCCACGACCTGGGCGCCGGCGGGCATGGAGAACTCGAAGAGACCTGCCGGCAGGGTCGGATTGTAGGTGATGCCGCTGTACTCGAAGTGGGCCGGGCCCTGGAGATTCTCATCGAACCAGACCGCGGCCCGGACCGGCAGCTTGGTCGTCAGGTCGATCTGGATCAGCCAGTAGCGGGCGGTGTTGACCGCGGGACCGGAGAAGGTGACGTACACGCAGGGCCTGCCGGTGACGGGATCGCTGCGATACTCTTCCCGCCAGTTCTGGGCCGCGCTCTTGAACTCCTCCAGCATGTTGCCGCTGGGGAAAATCGGGCCTCGGCGGTTGAGCCCTTCGGTGATATAGACGACCGTGACGGCCGGGGCCTCGTGCCGCGTGCTGACGTAGGTCAGGTTCTCGCGTTCTGAGGCAACGCAGACGTGGTCGTCGCCCTCGCGGTAGAAGAAGTCGCCTGAGAGGGATGGGTCGTCGGAACTGGCGGTCGCCCAAATATCGATCGCCACGTCGATCTGTCGGTCGGGGTGGTGGACCCGTCCCGTAATGTGGATCGCCTTGACGCTCTTGAGGGCTTCGATCGTCTGTGCCAGGGCCCAGGCGGGTCGGGTCATCCAATTCGATGCGATGAGGAACAGGCCCACGGCCAGAATGATCGTTGCGGCCGTGGCCAGTTTGGTGGTGCGAGTGTGCATGATGCTTCTCCAGATCGGGGGTTGTCGTTTTCGTTCGTGTTCCTGCTTGAAATCCCGGTGCGCCCGCAGGACGTCGCGGAGCACCTGGCGGTCTCCCGCGGAGTCGATGTCCACGTTCGTATCCGTGATGAACCGTTCGATCTTCTCTTTCGGGTCCATGTCAAACCTCGCCATCCAAAAGGGACCGCAGTTTTTCCAGGCCGTACCGGTACCGGCTCTGGACCGTGTTGATGGAAACGGCTTGGGATTTCGCGATATCCCGGAACTTCGCGCCGCCCTGCAGGTGCAGGACGACGACTTCCCGCTGCTCATACGGAAGCTCGGCCAGTGCGTTGTGGAGCTTCGTGAATCGCTCGTTGGCGAGAATCCACCGCTCCGGGCCGGGACTGTCGCAGGCGACCGCCTCGGCCTGGTCCAGGCTGCCCGTCCGCCGTCGCTGCGCCGTCTTATTGGCGTTTCGCACGCGATTGACGACGCAGGTAGCCAGGAAGCTTCGCAGGTTGCCTCGAAGGCTCACCTTCTGCGGCGACTGCGCCAACTGCACGAAGACATCGTGTACGACATCCTCGGCAGCGGCGGTCTGGTTCAGCAGCCCGGCGGCGATCCGAAGCAGGTTCTGCCTGTGGTCTTCATAGATCCTCGCCAGGGCGTCCGTGTCGCCCGACCGAAACCTCCAGATCAGCAGCACATCATTCAGCATCGATGCCTCAAACTACTCTCGAACGATCGTTCTTCACCCGTAACACAATTAGACCGCCCCCCTTCGTCTAGCAAAAAGAGAAAATCTGTGGATCGAGGGCGCACAAAAAGAGCCGCCGGAGAATCCTCGGGCGGCTCGGAACGCATGGCAACGAGCGGGTTCCGCTACTCGATGTCGCGGGATACGCCGTAAGGGCCGTAGACGACGCAGGAGGATTGCTCTTCAATGGTGCGGAACTGGACGATCATCTTCTCTTCCATCTTCGTGTTGTCCGCGCGCCGCAGCACCGCCGGCACGACGATCAGGGCGCCCAGCGAGGATTCGCCGGTCTTGCCGGCCGGGCCGATCCGGACGATCTGGGCGATTCGATTGGATTTGCCCGTCTTTAAGATGATGGAGCGGAGCATCTCGTCGTCCCAGTTCTTGCCCAGAGGGCACAGTCTGCGGAGGGTGACCAGGTCCCCGTCGATCACGGCCTGGTACACGGCCTGCACGATCTTCTCAGCCGCTTCCTGCGGAGTCAGACCGGTCGCAGGGAGGCCGTCGTCGGGATTCGAGAGCAGCCCTATGTTCTTCTCGGCGATCGTCACAGGTTTCTCCACGTAGGCGGGGTTGCCCGGGATGTGGACGTCGAACAGGCTGTCCGGCAGGTCCTTGTAGTACGTGATCCGACTGGCGTCGCAGACGGGCTCTCCGCTGCGATCGAGATTGTGCCAGCACGTGAAGGACACAGGCAGCTTGCTGGCGACGTCGAACACCACGGTCCACGACTGGGGTCCGTCGACATCGACGAAGCTGCACAGGAGAGTCACGCGGTCCCGGCCGGTGGCGGGGTCCCTGCCTTGGAGCACTTCGGCGCCCTTGGCCCTGGCGAATACCTCGAGAAACTCGGGGCCCAGCCACTGGGAGAAGCCCTGCGTGATGGCGTTCTCGAAAAAGACCGTGTTCGGACCCGGGTCGTAGAGATAGGTCACGCCGTTCTTGACCCAGGCGATGCCGCCGTTGCTGTCGCGGGCGACGACGTCCTGCGATTGGGTCAGGGACTTGTTGGCCCGCATCCACGATTCGAATGTTCGGCCGGGGATCGTTCCCGTCATGTGCATGGCCCGGTATCCCTTGACCGCCTCGATTGCCTGCTCGATGGCCCAGGCGGGTTTGGTGAGACTGTCGAAAACTGCGAATAGCGCCACGACGGCGACTACGGCCGCCGCGGTCAGTTTGCCTGTCTTGCTCATCATGATCGTTCTCCAGATCGAATGGCTCACGGGAGCCAAGGGTGGTTTGGCTTTGTGCATGGCTGTCAGTGCGGCGGGCAAGACTCTCTCGTCCACCCGTTCGCCGGCGGGAGTCTCAAGGCTCCCGAGATACGTTTCGACCATGCGTTTGGTGTCTTTCCTGTCGGTCATGATCCCAACTCCCCATTCAGAATCGAACGGAGCTTGTCCAAGCCGTACCGGTACCGGCTCATCGCGGTGTTGATGGAGATCTCCCGAAGCCTGGCGATCTCCCGAAACGGCATCTTGCTCTGCACGTGCAGGACGATGATCTCCCGCTGCTCATCGGGCAACTCGGCCATCGCGACGTCGAGTCGGGCGACCATCTCTCGACTCATCGCCTCAAATTCCGGCCCCGGGACGCTCGCTGGCTCAGGCCGGACCTCAACCAGATCGACCGAGCCGCGCCGCCGCACCATGCGGTTGCGGTCGCGGGCCCGGTTGGCGACGCAGACGGCCAGATACCCCTTGAGGCTGCCGCGAAGTTCGAACCGCCCGACGCTCAGGGCGAATTCGACGAACACGTCGTGCAGCACGTCCTCGACCCCGGCGCGGTCGTTGAGCAAGGCGGCGGCGACTTTGAGCAGACCGTCCCGGTGCTTCTCATAGATCCGGCACAGCGCCGCCGGGTCCCCGCGGTTGAACCGCCAGACTAAGAATCTGTCCTCGATCATCTGTCCCAATCTCAACAAACACCAACAACCGGCTGTCAGAGTTCGAAACGTCCGACCCCGCCATTTTAGTCTACGATTTCGGATTTGTCCCGGAGATCGCCTCGTGAGCGCGTCCGGCTCGCGGTGACGCCGAAAGGCGTTGTCTTCCCTACGCTTGCGGACACCCGCGACAAACTGGCCCTATCCTGACGAGGGTTCATGCCGATAGTGAAAAGGGCGTTTGTCGCTTTGAGGATACCAGCGGGAAGACGGGAGGACGGAGAACCTGTTTCTCAAATCTCCGCTGGCGCCCCGCAACACGTGAGATGGCCATGTCTCGCCCGAAGGCTGAATCGACGCTTCCCGGTTGCTTCGGCCCACGTATCGTGCTACCATGACGATGGCAAGAAGAAGGAGACTGGTTATTGGATGAGCCCATGAGTCGGTTTGTGATCTGCATCAACAACGAGAGTGGTCCCGCAAGCCTGATCTTGGGCAAGGTCTGCCGCACGTTGCCGGACGCGTCTGCGGAGGCACACGGCATGATCCGCGTGATCGACGAGGACAAATCCGAGCCCGATGGCTACCTCTAGCCGGCGTCCATGTTCGCACCGATCAAACTGCCAGAGATTACGGGGAGAGCCCTGATGGCTGCGGGAGGCTGATTACTGTATTTGCGTAAGGACACCAGAGAACGGCTGCAATTGGGATTCCTGTATCTTGGAGGAAGCGTATGAGTACGTCGAAATGGCCTTGGGTGGTTCTGACTGGCTTCGCTCTCCTGTTTGGGATGGGACTTTCGGCCCGGGATGCCGAGCCACAGCAGGACCAGCTCTGTCGTATGCTCTTCGACACATACATGACCGGACGCAGGAAGATCCAGACGCGGACGATCACGGCAGCCTCGCACATCATTGCCGAGCGTGGGAGGGACTCAGGCTTCTGGCAGCACGTGTTGGGAGAACTCCGGAAGAACAACGAGAGCAGCGAACTTGGCTGCGTTCGCGTGCTCGGCGAGATGCTTGAGGTGGACGCGCTCGCCCGGGACGTGATCGAGAGAGAGAAGAACGGCGGGCGAGTGGGCCAGGGGATCCCATCGGTTTGTCTGGGACCTGAGGTGGTGAGAGAACTCATCTCCCGCGGCGAGAAAGCGGACAGTTCTCGCGTGGGGCACTACGCCATCGCTCTGGCCCGGGCGAGAGTCCCTGAGGCGGCGGATTTCTTTCGAGTGACACTCCGCGATGGCGCGGACAGGTACGACGTGGATACGGCCAAGTTCTATGCGGCGGTAGGGCTCGCCCAACTCGGAGATTCCGCTGGAATAGCGTGGCTGATCGCTCAGAGCGAAAATCGAAATCTGGACATACGGGACGCATACCCTCGCGGCGTCCGTCATTCGAAGTCAGACACGTACGTCACGTTGGCCCTGCGACAACTGACAGGACAACAGAATCTGACGACCCGGCAGGAGTGGGAGGCTTGGTGGGAGCGAGCCGACAGCAAGGCATATCCAAAGAGGCGGGTGGAGATCATGGATCTCTGGTAGGGATCAGCAAATCAAGAGCATGCCTGCGATGTTGGCCACCACGGGCCGAATCATCGCAGGCACGCATCGGTCTTGCAGGGTCTCAATCCACGACGCCTTTTTCCTTCGAGCCGATGAGGAAGCAGAGGGTTTTGTCTTCGAGTTCGTAGAACTTGATCATGGCGTTCTGCTTCTCCGACTTTCCACGGCCGCTGCGGATTTCGACCGGGACGTATCACAGGTCGCCCTGCTGGTAGGGGGCGCCGGTGACCGTGACCTCACTGACCCATTGGCCGACTTCCTTGGCCTTCTTGATCTGGTGCCAGAAGAAGGGCGGGTAGAGGCGGTAGGACAGGTTCAGCCTGCGAAGCGTGGCCTGGTCCAGGTCGATGAGCGCCCGGCCGGACTGTTGGATGATGGCCAGGCATGCATCTTGCCGGCTCGTGCTGTCGGCGGGCAGACCGGAGTCCGGGTCCAGGATCGTATCGACTTCCTCCGCCATGACCATCGCGTCGGCCGGTTTCCGCTTGCCATTTGCCGCTGGGGGGCTAGAATGAGGAGGGTTTGGCGGCACGAATCCATCCGATGAGACACCGATGCATAACGAACGCCGCTGGCAGAGCGTCGAGCAATCTGGCGTGTGACAGAACGAAGCACAGGATTCACTCACAATCTGAAGGAGGATGTGCCATGTTCACGCGATCGTTTCTCGTACTGTTTTCATCCCTGACGCTGGTTCCCATCTGGTCGGCGCCGGCTGCCCCGAACGATCTGGTTCTCTATTGGCCATTCGATGAGGGCTCGGGAACGACCGTCAAAGACCGCAGCGGCAACGGAAACGATGGGACCATTGAAGGCGGCGTTCTGTGGGTTCCCGGCATGGTCCGCACGGCGCTGCAGTTCAACGGCGCCAATTCAGTCGTGGCGGGGCCGCACATTCCCTTCAACAATCGCAGCTTCACGCACGCCATGTGGGTGAACCCGTCGTCGCTGGCTGCTGTGCAGTCGGTCTTCTCCCAGTATCAGGCCAGCAGCGCCAACCAGGGGCTGCACTACCGGATCGGCACCGACGGGAGCGTTCGCATGGGGTTCTATTCGAACGACCTGGATATCGCTGCGGGAACGGTCCGTGCGAGCGTCTGGTATCACCTCACGTTCTTGTATGACCTCCAGACGCAGAACCGCCGGATCTACGTCAACGGCGTTCTCGCAGGGCAGGGCTCTTCCGCCCCTTATCTTGGAGCCACGGGCGACACGCTCGTCGGCACGTTCCGCAGGCCGGACCGCCCGGATCGCGTGCCCGAGTGGTTTGACGGGATGATCGATGATGTTCAACTGTACGATCGGGCCCTGGCCGACGCTGAGATTCAGGAGATCATGCTGGGGCTGAGAGACCCGTCTCTCGCGTACGACCCCAGTCCCGCCGACGGGGCAGCCGACGTGCCGGCCGACGTCTCTCTGAGTTGGAGCGCGGGCGAATCCGCGATCTCGCATGATGTGTACCTTGGGACGGCCCTGGAGGACGTCAACGAGGCGGGTCGGAACGATGCCAGAGGCGTTCTTGTCGGCCGGGACCAGACTGCTACCCACTACGATCCGGCCGACCCGTTGGATTTCGGGACGGTCTATTACTGGCGCGTCGACGAAGTCGCCGCTCCAGGCAACGCGATTACCAAGGGCGAGGTCTGGAGCTTCACGGTCGAACCGTATGCCTATCCGATCACCGGCGTCACGGCCACCGCGTCCAGCGCCCAACCCGATCGGGGACCCGAGAACACCGTCAACGGCTCCGGCCTCGACGACTCGGACGGGCATTCGACCGAGTTGAAGGACATGTGGTTGACCGACGGCGCGGCTCCGGCCTGGATACAGTTCCAACTCGACCGAGCCTATAAGCTCGATGCGATGTGGGTCTGGAACTCGAACCAGGCGATCGAGAGTATCGTGGGCTTCGGCGCCAAGGATGTCGCGATCGAGTACTCCGTCGACGGCCAGGCATGGACGACGTTGGCGGACGCAGCGGAGTTCGCCCAGGCGAGCGGATTGCCGACCTACTCGGCGAACACTACGGTCGATCTCGGCGGCGTCATGGCCCGCTTCGTCAAGCTCACCATCAAGACCAACTGGGGCGGGGTCGCGCCCCAGACCGGCCTGAGCGAGGTGCGGTTTTTCCACGTCCCGGTGCAGGCGTTCGCTCCTGAGCCGCCGACCGGGGCGGTGGGCGTCGCGATCGACGCAGTTCTCAACTGGCGGCCGGGCCGGGGGGCCTCCTCGCACACCGTGTACATCGGGCCTGACCGCGCCGCGGTCGCCGAAGGCAGCGTTCCGGGAAACGCCGTGGCCGATCACGCCTACAGCCCTGCGGATCTGACGTTTGCTACGGAGTACTTCTGGAAGGTCGATGAAGCGGGCGATTTCGGCTTCCACGCGGGTACCGTCTGGGTCTTCACGACGGCGGAGTTTGCCGTCATTGACGATTTTGAGGGTTATGATGACGACATCGACGCCGGCACGACTCTCTATCAAGCATGGGTCGACGGCATGACCACCCACGCCAGCGGCTCGACGGTCGGATACATGGAATCCAGCGGCGGGACGTTCGGCGAACGGAAGATCGTCCACCGGGGTGGTCAGTCCATGCCCCTGACATACGATAACGCCGCGTCGCCGTTTTACTCCGAGGCCGAGCGGACCTTCGACTCCCCGCAGGATTGGACCGCCCATGGAGCGGACGTCCTGAGCCTGCACTTCCAGGGGATTGCGGAGAACTCCGCCGAGGGTCTGTACGTCACGATCAAAGACAGTTCGGGGAAGTTGCGGACGGTTGCGCACCCAGACGCCGCGGCCACGAGAACCGCATCCTGGCAGCAGTGGAAGATCCCGCTGGCCGAGTTTGCGTCGGCTGGGGTGAAGGTGACTTCTGTCAAATCGCTGACGATCGGCATCGGCAAGCGCACGGGTCCCGCCGCGGGCGGCGCGGGCAAGATCTACATCGATGACATCGGATTCGGCCGTTCGGCAGAGTAATTGCCGTGGCGTCCAACGCTCTCTTGATGCCGACGTGGGGCCTGCGTCCACAAGACAAGGGTCCCACGCTCACTGCGTACCTGCTTGGCTCTTGACGAGAGCGGAGGGTTCGTCGGGGGGATTCGAATCAGGCGACGTCGGGTCGCCGGGCGAGCAGTGCATCGAGTCGGTCGAGCAGGGGTTGTTGGCTCTTGAGAATCTTCTTCCGGGCTTGGGGCAAGGGGAACCAGGGGGCTCGGTCCGTTTCCGGGAAGGAACGCCCCTTGGCGCCTGCGGCACATCAGCAGTCCTGCGCCTTGTCCAGGCGTGGGTTGCGCGTCCGAATCCCGTTTCCCCCCAAAAGCAGGTGGCGATCCACATGCCGTGAATCGCCACCCGAGAGTATCCTTCACAACGCGTGCTGTGCGTGTGACGACCAGAACCCTTCCCGCCCGCCTCGCAAGCGAACTGCGTGGCGGATTGCGATGCAAAGATGTCCAGCCGTTTGGCCGTTCTTAGTAGCGAGGCCGTCCGCCGCCGCCACTGCCGCCGCGATCCCGACCGCCG
>Ga0228535_1000471_pt1 | contig 109596 bp, 90 predicted proteins | sample SJ1metagenome_FD_168457 | JGI IMG/M metagenome (GOLD analysis project Ga0228535, IMG submission 168457) | Enriched culture of PCE-dechlorinating microbial communities from Ithaca, New York, USA - SJ1 | ecosystem: Engineered > Modeled > Simulated communities (microbial... > Unclassified | place... | reverse complement strand
GTTTTGTTTAGATTCATAATGATAATTAATTGAAGTTATTACGCTTCAAAATTATCACTATTCTAATTTACCGACAGGTTTAGTTCAACGTGTTGTTTACGCAATAAATATACAACTTTCGTAAATACCCGATTTATAACATTCGCTTATATATATTAACATTAAAATATTTTGCATTTATATCATATTGTATTTGTGTTTGTTATGTTTTAATTAATTTTTTTATATTTTTGCATATACGAATGTTTCACAAAATCGAAGACGATGAAAACAATGGATTTATTGGAGGAGTTTGAACGAAAAATGATTGTTCAACGATACAGTTCCAACTCCATTCAAAATTACAAGAGTGCGGTGAGGAGTTTTTTACAGCTGGCTGAAAAGAAATACAGCCATCCGCTGGAGATAACGGAAACGGAAATTGAGAAATATATATACTGGAAAATTGAGAAACATCGCATCGGAGCATCTTATCAACGTTTGATCGTGGCTTCAATAGACAAGTTTTATCTTTCCATGTTCAACAGACAACTCAACCTAAACCATCTGTATCCCCGCTCGAAGAACAAAAGTCTGCCGGTTTACCTGACTGCCCGGGAGGTGAGCCGGTTAATGGAGAATGTGACCAACCTGAAGCATAAATGTATCGTACAGCTGTTATATGGATGCGGACTGCGGTTAAACGAACTGCTTCACCTGAAACTAACCGATGTCGATTCGAAAAATAAAATTATCCTGATTAGAAAAGCCAAAGGAGGAAAAGACCGTGTGGTGATGCTTTCCCCTCTGTTACTGGAATCTTTAAGGCATTACTACAAGATATATCAACCGGAGGAATACCTGATAGAGGGGCAGGGAGGGGGTGCCTATTCCGAAAAAAGCGTGCAGGTCATTGTCAAGAATGCAGCTTTAAAAGCGGGCATCACCAAAAAAGTGACTCCCCATACCTTGCGCCACAGCTTTGCTACCCACCTGCTGGAAAACGGTACGGATATCCGGTATATCCAGGAATTGCTCGGACACAAATCGGTGAATACGACCGAAATTTATACCCATGTTACCGACATCGCGAAAACCAAAATAAAAAGCCCGCTCGATCTGCTTTGATGCAGGGCGGCAGGCTTTATTTTGAGTGAAACAGTACTTTTACATCCGGTTGATCTCTCCCTGGCCGGCGCCGGTTCCCTTGTACCGGTTCTTGGCGGTATTGAATTTGTAGCGCACCGTCAGCTCCAGCTCGCGCGTATCCCAGCGGCTGAACTGGTAAATGTTGAGGCGGTCGTTATAAGCTTTGATATCCATCGTACGCCCGTGGAAGAGATCGTGCCCTTTCAGCACTACCGACAGCCGGTCGTCGAAGAACGATTTGGTGACTCCCAGGTTGACCACGAACTGGTGATCGGTCAATTCCACGTTTTGCTGGTTCCCCTTGCCCTGGAAGTTGGCGTCGAGGGTCAGGAGGAATCCTTTCGGCAACGAAAAGGAATTGTTCAGCGAGGCGGTGGGTATGGGGCTGTTCAGGCGTACCTGCTTATCGTTGCTGGTGATGGTGAGCCATTGTTTCATAAACCCGATGGAGGCCTGCGGAGCCCAGATGCCGAATTTGGGAGAAGCGGTGAGGTAGGCGGTCAGGCTGGGCAGCTTGTCCAGGTTGCGCGTAGAGAGGAGGGTTACGGCGGGATTCTCTTCCATCTGTGTCGCCCACTGCATGATCACATCTCTTTCCTGCTTGTAGCTGACCATGAGCTGAAGGTATTTCCAGGAACCGGTGAGCGAAGCATCGTGGATGATGGTCGGCTTGAGGAAGGGGTTGCCTGTCTGCATGGTGAACCGGTTGGCATAGAAGATGCTGCTTCCCAGCTGCCAGTATGCGGGACGGACGGTCTTTGCAGTATAGCTTAGTTGCAGTTGCACTCCGCCCAGTGTATTGCTGTAGGAGAAATTGGGAAACCAGTGCGCATAATGCCGGCTTTGTTCATCCATCTTTTCGCCGTCGCTGAAATAGTCGGAATAGACTTTCTCTAAGCGGACTCCGCCAGTTAACTGTCCGATAGGGGTGGAACGGGAATATTCAGCGAAGAAAGCGTTGTTTTCGTCGTGGATGGAAGTGTTGGTGGAAGGGATTCCCTGGATGTCGGTGGTGTAATCATCGTCCCGGCGGGTACGGGTAAACTCATTCCCTGCCGAGAGCTGGCCTTCCCAAACAGGGTAGGAGAGTACCAGCCTGGTGGCAAACAGGCGATTCTTGATCCGGTTGTCGGAGGTGATGACCCGGTCGTCATACTCCTGGCTGCTCTCGGTAATGGAAGAGGCGGTCGATTGGCTGCTCCTGTAAAAATCGCTGTTGAAATCCACGTTCAGTTCTCCGAACTTGCCGTTGTAATAGGCGTTCAGCCTGTGCCTGGGTTTGCTGTTCTGCGTCTGGTTATCGTTGCTTTCCCACCGGTCGTAAAACACCCCGTCGGCATAGACGTCGCTCAGCGTGGTGGACTGCATGCCGTTTTTTCCCGGAAAGGCGGTCATGGTGTATTTTACTCCCGCATAATGGTTGGATGAAATCTCGTAGTTGACTCCCGCAATGGTGGTCAGCGGATTGGATAGCCCGTCCACACGGAGTTCGTTTTTTTGTGTCCAAAGGGTATCTACGAAAGCCTCCTGGGCTATCCGGCTGTCCTGGACGTAGGCATACCGTTCATACTTGACCGTTCCGAAGATATCCCATCCCTTGTGGCGGTAGTTCAGGTTGAGCTGCTGCCGCAGGTCGGTATTTTCCGTTTGCAGGTAGGTAGACCGTATATCGAAGCTCAATCCGTCGCCGGTCTTGCGGACGGTATGAATACGGATCACCGCCTTTACGGAGGCATCGTATCCCGCGCCGGGGTTGTGCACAATCTCCACTTCCCTGATGTCGGCGGACGCGATCAGGTCGAGTTCCGACACGTCGCGCAACTCACGGTTGTTGACGTAAATCTTTGCCTTCCCTTTGCCGAAGATCGAGAAATCGCCGTTGTCACCTGTGATGGCGGGCAACCGTTTCAGCACATCGTTGGCTGTTCCGGCCTTGCTCAATACGGTGTTTTGTACGGTAGCCACCACGGCATCACTGCGCAGCCTGATGCGGGGCAGGTCTCCTTCTACCACCACCTCATCCAGCAGGGTAGTGTCCGGTTGAAGGGAGATCGTTTGTTCGGGGAGCGCCGGCACCGTTTGTGTTTCGTATCCAATAAACGATACCCGCAGGAGTGCATTGGAGCTGTTGTTATCCGCAAGAAGCGAGAAGACACCTTGTTGATCGGTGGTGGTTCCCGTGATCAGTGTTGAGTCGGGGAGGGAGTAGATGGCCACATTGGCAAATGGAATGGGATTGCTGTCGCTATCGGTTACCGTTCCTTTTATCTGGGCACGCAGGGGCAACAGTATGCCACATAGAAATAACGAAAAGAGAATTTTTTGATTCATTGTGTTTTTGTTTTAATCCGATAATAGGACAACCGTTTCCTTTGTTTGGTTACAACCTGTACAATTTTTTTTGCCGGAAAAAGAATATCCATTATCTTTACGTCGTCCAATCGCATCAAAAAGGTACGGTGCAATGAAACCGGCACAATTAAAGTAATCGTTGGACAGGCAACATGCAAATCAAATACCTGACTTTATTCCTCCTGTTGTCGACAACCGTTTGCCTGAAAGCACAGGAAACGGTAACCCTGTCGCATTACCTGTTCCCCGATTTCCAGCCGGGGGTGGTGTTGCTGAAAAACGGCGTGAGGAACAACGCCAAGCTCAATTATAATGCAGCATCGGAAGAGATGGTTTTTGATGAAAACGGCAAAACCCTGGCAATAGGAGATGCCGTCCTTCCCCAGATAGATACCGTGTTCGTTGCGGATGAGAAGTTTATCCGGATAAACAATAAATTCGTAAGAATCCTGATCGATAAACCTGAAATTGATTTGTTTGTGGAACACAAATGCAGGCTGATCCCTCCCGGGAAACCGGCCGCTTACGGAGGAACGTCGCAAACATCATCCACAACATCTTATTCTTCCATCCTGTCGGACGGCAGGGTATATGACCTGAAACTTCCTGACGACTACAAGATTATACCTTACAATGTGTTTTGGCTGAACCGGAACGGGAAGTTGCAAAGTTTTTCGAACCTCGGGCAGTTGAAGAAAATTTATCGGGACAAAAAGAAGCTGGTTGGCGATTACCTGAAAAAGAACGAGGTGAAGCTGGCTAATGAAAAGAGTGTTGAGGAGGCCATAACCTATCTGGAAAACAATTAAATATATACGATTAACAATGAAGCGACTAATTATCTTATCGTTGCTGGCAGTTGCTATAGCCGGCAGTTCCCAGGCACAACAAAAATATGTGCCTGCAGCAGAGAACTTGAAAAACAGAGCCGAGTTCCAGGACATGAAATTCGGGGTATTCATCCATTGGGGTATTTACAGCATGATGGCCGACGGGGAGTGGATCATGAACAACAAGAACATCAACTGGCAGGAGTATGCCAAGCTGGCCGATGGGTTCTATCCTTCTAAATACGATGCTGAAAAATGGGTGGCCGATGTGAAGGCGGCAGGTGCGAAATACATTTGTATCACTTCGCGTCACCACGATGGTTTTTCGATGTTTCATACCCAACAATCACCCTATAATATCGTTGACGGTACACCGTTCAAGCGCGACATCATCAAAGAGCTCGCGGATGCTTGCCACAAGCAGGGAGTCAAACTGCATTTCTATTACTCCCAACTCGACTGGAGGCGATCCGACTATTTTCCGATCGGACGCACGGGCCGTGGAGTAGGACGCACCGAACAGGGAAACTGGGACTCCTACCACCGGTTCATGCTCAATCAGCTTACCGAACTGTTGACCAACTACGGAGAGATCGGCGCAATATGGTTTGACGGGCAATGGGACCAGCCTGCCGATTTCAACTGGCGACTGCGTGAAATCTACGACCACATCCACAGCATACAGCCGGGATGCCTTGTCATCAGCAATCACCACCTTGCCCCACAGGAAGGGGAGGACGGACAGACTTTCGAAAAAGACCTTCCGGGACACAACACCACCGGATTCTCGGCCAACGCGGAAATTGGACAACTTCCGCTCGAAACGTGCGAAACGATGAACAATTCGTGGGGATACAACATTACCGACCTGAAATACAAATCGGAGAAGGAACTGATTCATTATTTGGTTAAAGCGGCCGGCAACAATGCCAATCTATTGATGAACGTTGGACCGCGTCCAGACGGTACATTCCCCGATATAGCTGTCCAGCGCTACAAAGCCATGGGGGATTGGTTGAAGGTGTACGGTGAAAGCATTTACGGTACAAGGGGAGGGCTTGTCACACCGCGCGACTGGGGTGTCACCACGCAAAAAGAGAACAGGCTCTACGTCCATATCCTCAACTACAAAGATAAATCGCTTTATTTGCCGACGAACGGTAAAAAAGTGAAGTCGGCCCGCGTTTTCCTTGATAAGAAACCGGTGAAATTCACGCAGGACGCTGACGGTGTTCTGTTGAAACTCGACAAGGTTCCCGATGAACTGGATTACGTGGTAGAACTTGAGTTGAAGTAAGAGTTTAGTTTTTTATTTTGAACGTGAACGTCTTTTGAGAGAAATAGCTGAAGATCGTACAAATCAGCGTCACCACCATTTTCGAGGGTGTGGGGTAGAGGTGCAGCACCTCTACCAGTAGCTTTAATCCGAAATAATTGATCAGCAGGTTCACTCCCACAACAGCCATATAGCGGACGAGCTGTTCCTTGCCCCGCAAATCGGAAGAGGTGAATGTGACGTATTTTTGAAGCAGAAATCCCGAGAACAGGGTGACCGGAAACGTGATGAGCAGAGCCGCGATGTGCGGGCTGATGGTCACAAACCCGAGCGGAACGAACTGCTTTTGTATGACGTAGTTATAGACAACGAAATAGAGCAGCCAGTCGAATCCTACATTGGCGGCACCGCTTACGCCATAGCGGAAAAACTGCCGGCTGAAATAGCGCTTGAACGGCGGATAAAAGATGTCAATGAGATCGCCGATAAGTTTTCCCGCAAGCACTAAAATTCTTCTCATTCCTTTTCAGACGGTTTAAATATTGATGCAGATGCTGAAAACAACGGCTAACAGAAAACCTGACATCGAGGTGAGCTTAAGGTAGGGATCCAGCTCGCGGCCTGTTTTCTTGTGAACTTGCGTTAAGAGGTAGAACTGGTAAAGAAAAACAGCCACATAGAGAAACCGGTATCCGGGCAATGCTGCAAACATAAAACTGTACTGCAAAAAGCAGGTAAACATTCCAAAAGTGAGCAAGGTATGGTAGATCTTGGCATTTTTTAAGCCTAACCTCAATGCAAAGGTGATTTTCCCCGATGCCTTGTCGTTATCCATGTCGCGCATGTTGTTGATGTTGAGTACCATCGTGCTTATGAAGCCCAGGCCTACAGCTGGCAAGACAGGCTGAAACCCGATGGAGTGGGTGTGCAGGAAATAAGTGCCGATAACCGCTACAGGGCCAAAAAACAAAAAAGCAAAAAAATCACCCAACCCCACGTAGCCGTAAGCATACTTGCCGATGGTGTAGAACAGGGCCGACAGGATACAGACCAACCCGATGCCCAGCAGTACGAAAACGGACGGTTGGGTATAACTCTCCGCAGCGTCTAAAACCAGCGTAAGCCCGATTGCAGCAACGATAACGATAGCGATCCCGATGGCTGTTTTCATCTCCCCGGGAGAAATTTTTCCGCTTTGCACCGCACGGGCAGGACCCTGTCGGTTGCCGGTAACATCGGTACCTTTCAGGTAGTCGCCCAAGTCGTTTGCCAGGTTCGACAAGATCTGGATGGATACAGCCAGTGCCAGTGCCAATACAAAAGTGATTGCAGAGAATTTTCCTTCCTGCAAGGCAACTCCCGTACCCAGGGTAACTCCGGCGACAGCCAGAAAGAGTGTGCGAAGCCTGAAAGCCGAGATCCAGTTTTTTAACTTCGCCATCTTTAATATGCCCTTGCGAAAATCACCCGTTGTGCCGACGGTTTACCGGTAACCATGCATTTCCCGGGTGTTTTATCACCTTCCAACGGGATACAACGGATGGTAGCCTTGGTTTCGTTCTTGATGAGCTCTTCGGTTTCGGGGGTTCCGTCCCAATGACAGAGTAGAAATCCGCCTTTCTCGATCTCTTCTTTAAATTCTTCGTAGGAGTTTACTTCCCGGGTGGTGGAGGCGCGGTAATCGAGCGCTTTCTTATAGATGTTTTCCTGAATTTCATCGAGCAGGTTCTTGACGTATTCCTCGATGTTCTCGCAGGAAACGGTCTCTTTGGTCAGCGTATCGCGGCGGGCAACCTCTATGGTGTTGTTCTCCATATCCCGGCCACCCATGGCCAGACGAACGGGAACACCTTTTAATTCGTATTCGGAAAACTTCCACCCCGGTTTCTTGTTGTCGGAGTTATCGTACTTTACGCTTACTCCCAGCGCTTTCAGGCGTGAGACAATACCCGATACCTTTTCGTCTATTTGAGCCAGTTGTTCGGCATTTTTGTATATAGGGACGATAACAACCTGATAGGGAGCCAGTTTTGGGGGGAGTACCAACCCGTTGTCGTCGCTGTGAGCCATGATGAGTGCCCCGATAAGCCGGGTGGAAACTCCCCAGGAGGTAGCCCAGACATAGTCGCGTCCGCCGTCCTTATCGGCAAACATTACATCAAACGCTTTGGCGAAGTTCTGTCCCAGAAAATGCGATGTGCCGGATTGCAGGGCTTTTCCGTCCTGCATCAACGCTTCGATAGTATAGGTGTCTATGGCTCCCGCAAATCGTTCAGAAGCCGATTTCTTTCCTTTTATCACCGGCAGGGCCATGTACTTTTCGGCAAAATCGGCGTAAACGTTGATCATCTTCTCGGTCTCCTCCACAGCTTCTTGCTCCGTGGCATGGGCCGTATGCCCTTCCTGCCAGAGAAATTCGGCCGTGCGGAGGAACAGCCGGGTACGCATCTCCCAACGAACCACGTTTGCCCATTGGTTGATGAGCAACGGCAGGTCGCGATACGATTGAATCCAGTTTTTATAGGTGCTCCAGATAATGGTTTCGGAGGTGGGGCGGATGATCAGTTCTTCCTCCAGCTTGGCCTCGGGATCTACCACTACGCCGCTTCCATCGGGAGCGTTCTTCAGCCGGTAATGCGTTACTACGGCACACTCCTTGGCAAAACCTTCCACGTGGTCGGCTTCACGGCTGAGAAACGATTTGGGTATAAACAACGGAAAATAGGCATTCACGTGTCCGGTTTCCTTGAACATGTCGTCCAGCTGGCGTTGCATCTTCTCCCAGATAGCATACCCATACGGTTTTATCACCATACAACCGCGTACGGCTGAGTTTTCCGCCAATTCGGCTTTAATCACCAGGTCGAGGTACCATTGCGAATAATCTTCGCTGCGGGAGGTAAGTTCTTTCAATTCCTTTGCCATATCTTATATAAAATTCTGAATATTTATTTAAGGGTGCAAAGATACGAATAATCGCAGAAAATTGAAATTAGAAACGGGTATTTCGGCTTAGAATATCCCGGTTCTATTCAAAATTACTTTTTATGTTATCCAACAGGTTTCCGCAGGCATCTTCCAGCAAATCCATCACCAGCTCGAAACCGGACGCTCCCCCGTAATAGGGATCGGGAACCTTGTGGTGATGGGAAAACTTACTGGAGAAATCAATCATCCGGTGGATCTTGGCAACATCCTCATCTGTTTTTGCCAGTTTTTTTACGTTTCTGTAGTTGTCATCATCCATCACAATGATGTAATCGAACCGCTCAAAATCAGTGCTGACGAACTTTCGCGACCGGGAACAAAAATCGTAGTTGCGCCGTTGTCCGTGCATACGCATCCGGTCATCGGGCAATTCGCCTTCGTGCCAGCCGGATGTGCCTGCGGAATCTACAAAGATTCTCTCTTCCAGGCGGTTGTCGGTTATCATTTTCTTTAGAATTCCTTCGGCAGCCGGAGAACGGCAAATGTTTCCGAGACAAACAAAGAGAACGTTGACTTGTTGATTCTTGGCAGGAGGAATTTGCATAACGCTAATCGATTATAATCTAAAACAATGCGGCAAAGATAACATTTTTATTTATATTTGCAGCCTTAAACCATTTTTGTGTCGGAATGAACATACCGGAAGAGAGAAAATCGCAGCCCATTTCCAAAGAGATTACTGTTGGTGAAGCTAAAAAAGAATTGGAGAAGAACAGGAGTAAAAGAATCCTGTTCGCCACAGGAGGTTCTTTTGCCCTGGTTTTAGCCGTGTTGGGCGTTTTCGTTCCCGGCATACCCTGTACCCCTTTCGCACTATTGTCTGCCGCCCTTTTTGCAAAAAGTTCCGAAAAGCTGTATAACTGGTTGCTGAGTAACAGGATACTGGGGCCCCGCATTAAAAACTACCAGCGCCGGAAAGGTATTTCGAAAGGCGGAAAAGTGAAGGTAATCATTTTGATGGTGACGATGGTGTTGGTCTCTTCTTTCCTGATAATAAATGTGCCGGCCATAAGGATCGTAATTCTCTTGTCGGGCCTTGTCGGAGCGATTGTGGTGTGGTTCTTTGTTCCCGAAGGGAGAGACTATACCGAAGAGGAGGGCTAGTCCCTCAGGTACGCGAAGTAATACTTCTCCACCTTTTTCGATAACAACTCGATGTTGAACATATCGGATGCGGTGGAGATGTCTTTTATGGAGCCGTCGCGATAGAGGATCTTGATGCTTTCGTCGTACTTGTTGTACATGTCGGTAGCCAGCGAATCGGCAGAAACAAAATAGGCAGCCTCGCTTTCCGAGATTCCGTATTTACGGGTAAATTTTTCGATAAATTCTTGCTTCTTTTCTGTCGGGTGAGGTTCATTGGTAATCTGGATCTTGAATAGTTTTCGGTTGACCATTCCGTGGCTCAGCAAGGATAAGACCTTGTCGGAATGAGACTTCCATACCTTTAACGATGTCCAGATATCGTTGTCGTCCAGGTTCGTGAAATGTTCCAGCACTTCCGGGCTTTCCCGGAAATCTTTCAACGTGATGTCGTTTTTTAGGAAGAATGCCAGCGAGGGCGATGCAAAGAGGTCTTCGCCGTTTCGCGACAGGTACTTGGCCCGGTTGATGGTGTTTGTCAACATTTTCTCCGAGGCCACCGCCGTTTTGTGCAGGTAGACCTGCCAATACATAAACCGGCGTGACATCAGGAAGTTCTCTATCGAATAAATCCCTTTCGACTCAACCACCAGCTTGTCGTCAATCACATCGAGCATCTTCATGATGCGTGCCGCACCGATACCCCCTTCGCTGACACCCGTAAAAAAACTGTCGCGCTGCAGGTAGTCCAGTCGGTCGACATCCAGCTGCCCACTTACCAGCTCGTGTAAAAACCGCTTGGGGTACTTGTCCCGGAAAATATCGATGGCCGTCTGGAGTGCACCTTTTTTCTCGCCGTTGATCTGCTGCATCAGCAGCAACGAAACCTCTTCGTGAGGCACGTTGTTCGCCAGCGTATTCTCCAGCACATGCGAAAAGGGAGTGTGCCCGATATCGTGCATCAGGATGGCAGCCAGCGCTCCGCGGTATTCGTCTTTGGTGATCTCGTGGCCTTTGTCGCGTAAATTCAGCAAGGCCACGTCCATCAGGTACATGGCGCCAATGGTATGGTGAAACCGGGTATGCTGTGCACCGGGATAAACATAGGATGCCATTCCCAGTTGCCGGATCCGGTTCAGCCGCTGCAGGCAGGGATGCTGGATAAGTTCGTAAATAAACTCATCGGGGATATTGACAAATCCAAAAACGGGATCGTTGATTATTTTTCGCTTCTGCTGCATATAAAATAAAAAAAGACTGCTGGCTTTCTTCCAACAGTCTGATTTTTAATTAGTTGTCTTACCAGGACTCGAACCTGGACAAACAGGACCAGAATCTGTTGTGCTACCATTACACCATAAGACAATTTGTGAGTACAAAAGTACAAAATTTATTGTAACAAAAAATTATTAGGCTGAAACTTTTTGTTTGATTCGTGAATTAAAATTGCTATTTTTACCGAGCAACAACGTTTTTACGGGTTAATCCCGGTAGCTTCCAGAACCACCGTTTTCTCTTTCAGAAATTCCATCAACGTTGCGTAAACAGGATGTTTTTTAAGGATTTGCCGGTTTCCCACCATAAACAGTTGTTGGCGAGCGCGCGTAAGAGATACGTTCAGTTTTCTGTCTACGGTGCCCTCATCATTCAGGTTACAAAGGAAGTACAGTTGATACGGTTTATTCACACAAAACGAAATGATGATCACATCGCGCTGGCTGCCCTGGAAGCGTTCCACCGTATCCACCATAATGTTCTCGTACGCTGGAATGCCTGCTTTCTCCAGTTTGTGCTTGATGAGTGCTATCTGGTTTCGGTAGGGCGCAATGATTCCGATATTCCGTGGGTCGAAATTCCGCCGGTCGTGCGCATACACGGTGGCAACGGAACGTATGACCTCAGCCACGATCTCCGCCTCAGGGGTGTTTGTTTTCGATGAGGTACTTTGCGGAGGCAACTGTTCGGTCGAAAAAAATGCGATTCGGCTTTTTGACACATGCTGTAAAAAGACATTGCCGGTTTCGGGGAAGGATGATCTCCACGGTTGAGCCTGCCACTCCTTTGCGGACAAGAGGGCTTGCGGGTAAAAGTGAGTGGAGGGGAATGCGGCAATCTGCTCGTGCATCCTGCCCTGGATGGTGAGCTGGGTGTAGGCGTGTGTCCAGTTGTTACCGACGCAGTTGCGCAGCAAGCGTTCGAAAAGGGAATGGGCACAACTGGTGATCCCTGCTCCGGTAAGTTCCGGCTCGTGAATGGCGGCAACCTGTTTTTTCTGCAAGACAATGGCGGGCAACTGGTGATGGTCGCCAATCATGATGAACTTATCGAAACGGGGCAACAACCCTATAATTTGTGGCTCCAGGATCTGTGACGCTTCATCGATAATGGCCACATCGAACTTCTTGAGGCTGAAAAGTTCCGGTTTTCCGTTTATGGATGCCAGGGTGGATACAACAATCCGGGTCTTCCGGATCGTTGTCCGCAGCGATTCGCGGTTACTGGCTTTTTCGGAGATGTTTTGCAACAACCGGTCCCGATACGCTTCGGCGCACGAAAGTTCGCTTCCCACACGGATGTAGTTGCATGAATTTTCATCCTTGCAGCCAAATGCGGCATTTATGGCTTCGCAAAGCTCATCCACGGCCCGGTTGGTATAGGCCAATACCAGCATGTTGCCGTTTTCTTTCGCGTAAAACTCTTCAATCAGCCGGCGGGCAAAAATGGATGTCTTTCCGGTTCCCGGCGGGCCGATAATCAGGAAATAGTCTTCGGCAGCCATCGCTTTCCGGATGATGCTTTCGGGATAAGGCAACTTGTTTTCAGGGATTGCCGGAGCTTGGGGTGCTCTTAATCCCAACAGTAAATCGCGCTGCTGCTTTTCGGCATTCAGAAAATCAAACAGGCTCTTATACATACTATTGTACGATGTGTCGAGCGCGTCATGCTCGATCGCCCAAAGCGGGTTCTCGTTGAAAAACGTGCGGTTTCGTTGCTTGTTCCGGAAACGGACCTCGACAAATTCCCGCGAGATGGCTGCCAGGGCCCCTTTCAGTATTTGGCGGTTGAGGACGGTGTCTTGTTCATCCTGCCGGGGATAGACAATGCAGATCTCTCCCTCACGGAAGTTTACCACATCGTTTCCGGCATGATTTCTCCGGAACACGATTTTCATGTCGTTTCCCGAATCGTCAATCGACTCGATGGACAAGCCATACAAAACATCCAGTGCTTCTGCACGTTCGGTAAAATCGCTGTTCCACAACGAAGCCACACCGGCGGGTGACTCGTATTCTACGTCTCCTGTTTTTTGCAGGTACAGTTCCCGCGAAACAAAACGGATGTAGCGGTAAAAGTAGCTCAATTCCATTGACGTGCATGATTGCAGTACCGACTTGAATTGTTCGATCCGTTGCGTGTAGAACGTCGCGGATTTCTGTGCGGTTCCGGTGGTGTCGTAAAGTGCCTGAAACAGTTGCGCAACCGTTTGATTGTTACCGTTTATGATGGCATGTTCGTTGGCAATAATGAGGTTCCTGACGTTGATGATCTCTTTCTCCAGTTGTTGGAATCCGGCGGCAAAACGGAGGTTTGTACCCGGAATGCTTCCGGACGAGTACAAAATGGCTGCTTCCACCCGGCGTGACGGTACATCAAACACACTTTCGGTCATTAGCCGGTAAACGCCGGTCTGTACTTCGTGGTTAAGCGCAATCTTTCCTGTGTCGTAAGCAGGGTAGGGAAGTTTACCCGATTTGAGCTCTACAATCTCATACGCTTTTTTATTGATGTGCAACAAGTCCAACCGCCCCTGAAAACCGTATCGTTCACTGAAGAACGACGGTTCGAGCGTACACTGGTGCAGGTTAATTCCTCTCCGTGGAAAATCTTCGGTGATCACTCGTTTGATGTTCTCAAACTGGGTACGCGCTTTTCGCATGAAATCACGGAAGTCTTCGTCGGTTGCAATATCCCGGCAGCTCGTGTATTCGAAAGGCGACTGCCGGAACGATTTCAGGAATGTTTCGTCAAAAGAGACCTCATCGGGTTGTTGGGCAAAGATCAGCTCGTCGAGGAAAAAGTTTGCCAGGTTACCCAACAAAAGATAGGAGCGGTTTTCGGGTGTCTCGAACTTGTTTCTGAAGTAGTGCATCGGTGTGACGCAGTAATCGTGAAAGCATTCCGCGATAGCGGAGGCGTCTATCAGGTAATCGGGTTCCAATACAATCAGCTTGGGGAGTAAACGGCCGTTTTTGTCTACCGAGAAATCGATCAGGTTGAGCTGCGCCCCTTCCCAAAAATGATCGACCGGGCCGCTCAACGCATCGCACCTGACAGTCACCGCCGTTCCGGGATGTTTTTCCGACAGACACCGGATTTCGGCTTTTTCGTTGTCTACCGCCTGAACTTGAACGCGTAACGTCCGCTCTTTGCCGATGGGTTGAGGCGAGAGCGTGAGGCCCTCATCCGAATTTGTTTTGTTGCCGGAGAGGAGTTCCAGGAAATTGATCAGTGCCCTTTCGTGTTGCCGGTATTCGGCCTCTACCAGTTCTTCATTCTTTTCCCGGATCTCTTTCGTACGAACTCGTAAGTGTTGCAGTTGCCACTCCAACCGGTTGGGAATCCGGTGTTGCTGAGCCAGGAACACCAAGCGCGAGAACAGGTTGGGAAACTGGACGGATTCACCGGACGTTAATTCTCTCGACAAGCGCTCTAACAACTTTTTCAGCTCGAAAAGTTTGTCGTTTAAAGCAGACTCCGAAATTGAAACTTCCTGTATATCCGTCAGGTAGGCTGTGTAATCAGGCATCAAGGTTGAAATAACTCAATAATTTTTGGAAGAAAAACCAAAACCCCTACCGCCAATGCCGCCATGGCAGCCAGCAAAACGCCTGCAGCAGCCAGGTCCTTCACCTTTTTAATCGTTGCGTTGCGTTCTTTTGAAACAAGGTCGGCAAGCGTTTCTATGGAGGTGTTTACAGCTTCCAGGGCCAAAACCAATCCAATAACGACAGTTACTGCCAGCCATTCCGCAGTGGAAATCGAAAACAGGAACCCCATCAGAATGGCTGATATGGCCAGTATCAGGTGAATCACCGCGTTAGGCGTTTCGCGGAAAAGTGTTGCGACACCTTGAAAAGCGTATTTAAAACTAAGCATTCTTTTTTTGTAAGAACCATTCATAAACAATCCCTTTTTCAAATACATCATCATCCGCGACAAAGCCGGTAACGGTGGTGGGACAAATATACGAACTTTGGTGATCTTTGCAAAAACAGGCCGTTTTTTTATCTTTATTGCCGTGCATTTTTTATCTTTGCCTGAATTAAATACAACACTATGGCCCAATTTTGCCCGCTTTGCGGAAGGAGTAAACCGGAAGAAGCATTGTTTTGCAACGATTGCAAAGATAAGATAGAAAAGGAATATGAAGTGGATGTCCCCAAAGGTGAAGGGGGAGTGGATGCTGTTGGGCAGGAATTGACTGAAAAGAGTGTTGAGGTCAAAAAAGAAAATCCGGATCTGCCGACGGATATTCTGTCAAAAGACACAGAGCCGCGAAAGAATAAAAGCCGTCTTCTTCTGGGCTTACTCCTGTTAGGGATATTGCTGATTGCCGGTTTCTTTTATTACGGAGAGACGGTAAGAAAAGGGAATTTAGACAGGCTGCAATGGGATGCGGCTGTGAAAGAAAACACGGTAAGTGGCTACCTGGACTACATGCAGGCATTTCCGAAAGGAAAATATTACCTCCTGGCTGAAGAAAATCTGGTGAAGCTCAAAGGAAACGAAGTAGAGACCTGGAGAACACTGCAATCTTCGGATAACAGGGCGGAACTGCGGGATTTCCTGACTCAATACCCGGAAAGCCCGTACACCCCGTTGGTGAAAAAAAGGTTAGATTCGCTTACTTGGGTGGCTACCCTGAACGACAATACCGCCGAAAGTTATTCCGATTACATGGTTGCGTCGCAAAGCGGAGAACTGCCGGGCGACTATTTCGGCAATGCACAGGAAAGATACGAGATGTTGTTCCAATCGTATCCGGTTACAAAAAGTGATCTGGACAGTATCCGGCTTACCGTCGACGGGTTCTTTATGGCATTATCCGCTCTTAATGCCAACGAAATAACCAAACATATGGCTCCGGTCGTTTTCCGGTTCTTCAACTCCGGTGGAGGTCAACGTGAAAAAATAGTTGGAGACCTGATTATCTCTGGGGCGAGAACACAGGCTCCAACCGTTCAGTTTTTACCGAATACGGCCGCAGTGGCATACGAGAAAACGGATATTGAACATTACAAGGTGAATGTCCCCGTTCAGAAATCGTATGTTGACGGTGGACAACAGAAAACCGTTTCAGGCTATATCGTTCAGATGGAACTGGACAGGAACTTCCGGATACTTACCCTGACCGAACGCAAGCCTGCTGCCGACGCGGTCTGAGAATTCTAATCCCAGCTGAGAATCACTTTTCCACACTGTCCGCTTTCCATCACTTCAAACCCTTTCTGGTATTCATCGATGGAAAAACGATGGGTGATAACCGGAGTCAGGTCAATTCCGGAAATAAGCATCTGCTCCATCTGGTACCAGGTCTCCCACATCTCACGGCCGTAAATCCCTTTCAGCGTAAGGGCCTTAAAGATGATCTCGTTCCAGTCGACCGTAGTGTTGTTGGGTAAAATACCCAGTAACGATATTTTTGAACCGTTGTACATGTTGTCGATCATTTCCCGGAATGCAGCGGGGGAGCCGGACATTTCCAACCCTACGTCAAAGCCACGCATTCCCAGTTTTTCAACCGCTTGCCGGATGCTCTCTCCTTTCGAAGGGTTAACGGTTAGCGTAGCTCCCATTTTCCGGGCTATCTCCAGCCGGTAATCACTCAGGTCGCTGACCACAACGTACCGGGCACCTGCAAAGCGGCATATGGCGGTTGCCATGCTCCCGATAAGCCCGGCACCGGTGATGAGCACATCTTCCCCGATAAGCGGGAACGATAAGGCTGTATGCGTGGCATTTCCGAAGGGATCCATAATGGAGGCGATCTCATCGGGAATACGGGGGTCCAGCTTAACGACGTTCTCTGCCGGGAGCGACAAATATTCGGCAAAGGCCCCGTCGCGGTTCACACCCACACCGAGGGTGTTTTCACAAACGTGTAGCTTCCCGCGGCGGCAGTTGCGGCAGTGTCCGCAAGCGATATGTCCTTCCCCGGTAACCCGGTCGCCGGTTTTCAGGTTTTTTACTCCGCTTCCCATGTCCACAATTTCGCCCACGTATTCGTGTCCGATGGTCATGGGGGTTTTGATGGTCTTTTGCGCCCAATCGTCCCATTTATAAATGTGCAGATCGGTTCCGCAGATAGAGGTTTTTATGATTTTAATGAGGACATCGTTCACTCCGATCTCGGGAACGGGTATCTCTTGCATCCATATTCCCTTTTCGGGACGCAGTTTAACTAAGGCTTTCATAATGAGTGTGGGTTATAAGTTGTGGGTTATTTAATAACGGCAAGTTTTTTTCCGACTTTAATAAACGCAGCAATGGCTTTGTCCAGGTGTTCACGTTTGTGTCCGGCGGATAGCTGAACACGGATACGTGCCTCCCCTTTCGGAACGACGGGATAATAGAATCCGGTAACGTAGATGCCTTCATCGAGCAGGGTTGATGCAAATTCCTGTGACAGCTTGGCGTCGTAGAGCATTACGGCACAAATAGCCGACTGGGTAGGTTTGATGTCGAAATTGGCTTCTTTCATTTTGGCTACGAAATAATCGACATTCTCGTGCAGCTTGTCTTGCAACTCATTCGATTCCTGAAGCAATTCAAACGCCTTGATTCCGGCAGCTGCCACCAACGGAGGAATGGAGTTGGAGAAAAGGTAGGGGCGTGAACGCTGACGAAGCATGTCGATGATCTCCTTGCGTCCGGTAGTAAAACCGCCTATGGCACCACCAAATGCTTTTCCGAGCGTTCCGGTAATGATTTCCGCCTTCCCCAGGCAGTTGTATTGTTCAGTAACGCCGCGTCCGGTTTTTCCGACGACTCCTGCCGAATGGCTTTCATCGATCATCACCAGGGCATCGTACTTCTCGGCCAATTCCATGATTTTATCGATGGGAGCCACATTTCCATCCATGGAGAACACACCGTCCGTTGCGATGATGCGAAAGCGTTGCGCTTGTGCTTCCTGCAGTTTGGCTTCCAAATCGGCCATGTCGGCGTTGGCGTAGCGATAACGTTTGGCTTTGCACAGGCGCACTCCGTCGATGATGGAGGCGTGGTTGAGTGCGTCTGAAACAATAGCATCTTCCTCGGTAAACAGGGGTTCGAACAACCCGCCGTTGGCGTCGAAGCAGGCTGCGTATAGAATGGTATCTTCCGTTTTGAAAAATTTGCTGATCGTAGCTTCCAGCTCTTTGTGAAGGTCTTGCGTCCCGCAAATGAAACGTACGGATGACATTCCGTACCCGCGCTCATCGAGGGCTTTTTTGGCTGCTTCGATCAGGTGGGCGTTGTCTGACAATCCGAGGTAGTTGTTGGCACAAAAGTTCAATACTTCCTGTCCCGATTTTACTTTGATCTCCGCCTTTTGAGGCGTAACGATAATCCGTTCATTTTTGTAAAGTCCTGCTTCTTGGATAGCGGCTAATTCGCTTTGCAGGTGTTGTTGCATTTTTTCGTACATAGTGTTGTTAAGTTATAAGTTGTGAGAGCCTGGGCTTTTTTACTCCTCAATCAGCGATTGCGGCAAGCTTTTCTTTGCTTTAACTCCCAAATCTTTTAGTTTCTGAGTCTGTAAGACCAAATTGTCGTTTCCGGTAGAAAGCTGTTTGTAGGCATCGTTGTACGCGTTCTGAGCCTGGTCCAGGTTTTTCCCGATTTTTTCGAGGTTATTGATAAACCCCACAAACTTATCGTAGAGTTTTGCCCCGCGTTCGGCAATCTCTATCGCATTTCGGTTCTGATATTCACGCTTCCAGAGGTCAACGATGAGCTTTAACGCTGCAATCAGGTTTGTAGGGCTGATGAGCAGGATTTTTTTGTCGTATGCGTATTGCCAGATATCCGGGTCGTGTTGTAAGGCAAGCATGTATGCCGGTTCGTTTGGGACGAACATCATCACGAAATCGAGCGTAACGGCGTAATCCTGATAGCTTTTCCGGCTCAGCTCATCAATGTGCTTCCTTACCGAACGCAGGTGTTCCCCGATGCATTTTTTTTGTTCGTCGACTTCGTCGGTTTGTGTGTAACGAACATACGCCGACAGCGATACCTTGGAGTCGATAATTACCTTGCGGTCGTCGGGGTAGGAGATGATCACATCGGGTTGCATTTTGCTTCCGTCCTCGTTAACGAGGTAGGCACCGTCGACGTCTTTCAGGAACTCCTGGACAAAGTATTCCCTGTCGCGCACCAATCCCGATTTCTCGAGGATGTTCTCCAGGATCATTTGTCCCCAATCGCCTTGTGTTTTGGAGCTTCCTTTCAAGGCATTGGTCAGGTTCACGGCATCCTCGCTGAGTTTTGTATTGAGCTCCTTCAGCTTTTTTACTTCTTCGCCCAGTGAAAACCTCTCTTTGGCTTCGGTAATGTAGACCTCTTCCACTTTTTTCCGGAACGAGTCGATATTTTCACCTAACGGCTTCAGGATGATGTCTAAGTTCTCCTGATTGATCTTGGTGAACTTGTGCGTTTTTTCGTCCAGGATTTTTTCCGCGATATTTTCAAACTCCAGGTTGAATTGTTTTCGCAGGTGCTCCATTTCGGACTTTTGCGTCTCCAGCTTCTCTTTCAGGGCGTTGAAGTCGGCTGTTGAGGCGGCAAGCAACCTGTTGGTTTCGTTAAACTCATCGGTCATCGATTTTAATTCCAGCTTGTAAGTGCCGATTTCTTCCAACTGCTTTTGTACGGTGTCGTGGGCTACATTGAGCTGGGCAGTAGTGCCGGAGAGGTTACGTTCAAGGGCCTGAACTTCGTCCCGGGACTGTTCTGTCTTTTCCCGGTATGCCGCAATCTCCGTTCTTAATTCCGCCTCATCTTCCTGCATGGACTTCAGTTTCTCCTGCGCTACAATGAGGTCGGTATGTAGAGAGACATTCTTCTCATTCACGGCTTCAAGTTCTTGTTTTGATACCGTTTTCAACCTGACAAGGAGGGTTGCCATGATCCAGGCAATAATTCCTCCGGCCACAAAACCTATGAGAAGACCGGTTATTTCCATTTTTTTGCTTTTACGGTTACAATCCGGAATTTTTCAGGATATGTCCCATCTTTTTCTTCTTGGTTTCCATGTAGAAATGGTTGTACTCGTTGGGCGTAATTTCGATAGGCACATTTTCCACCACTTCCAGTCCGTAAGATTCCAGTCCGATACGTTTCACGGGATTGTTGGTCATTAACCGCATTTTTGTGACGCCCAGGCTTTGCAGGATTTGTGCACCCACGCCGTAATCGCGCTCGTCGGCCTTATAGCCTAAATGGAGGTTGGCATCAACCGTATCCATTCCCTTTTCCTGTAATTTGTAGGCCGAAGCCTTTGCCATAAGTCCGATTCCACGTCCTTCCTGATTGAGATAAACCAACACGCCTTTTCCTTCTTTTTCGATCATCTGCATGGCTTTATGCAGTTGTTCTCCGCATTCGCATCGCATGGAGCCGAAAATATCGCCGGTTATACACGACGAGTGAACGCGCACCAAAATGGGCTCGTCTTTGTGCCATTCTCCTTTTATCAGTGCTACGTGATCCAATCCGTTGGACTTCTGGCGAAAAGGAACCATATGGAAATCGCCGTACTGGGTGGGTAAATGTACCTCTTCCCCGCGGTTTACGAGCGACTCTGTCCTCAGGCGATACTTGATGAGATCGGCAACTGAAATAATCTTCAGGTTAAATTCCTTTGCCATTTTCATCAGTTCGGGCATGCGTGCCATTTCCCCGTCTTCCTTTTTTATCTCTGCCAGCGCTCCGGCAGGGTACAATCCGGCCAAACGGGCCAGGTCAATAGTAGCTTCCGTGTGTCCTGCACGGCGAATAACGCCTTTGCTCATGGCTCGTAACGGGAAAATGTGTCCCGGCCGGCCAAAATCTTCGGGTTTGGTTTCTTCACGTGCCAGCGCCAGTATGGTTTGTGCCCGGTCGTAGGCCGAGATGCCGGTCGTGCAGCCGTGAGTGAGTAAATCTATAGAGACGGTAAACGGTGTGGAGTGGATGGAGGTGTTGTGGGTGACCATCATGGGCAACTCCAATTCTTCGGCACGTTCTTTGGTGATGGGTGTACAGATAAGTCCCCGGGCGTGCGTCTCCATAAAGTTGACTTTTTCCGGCGTGATACACTCGGCAGCAATGATCAGATCGCCTTCATTTTCGCGGTCTTCGTCGTCGACCACGATTATGAAGTTTCCTTTTTTTATTTCTTCGATAGCTTCTTCTATCGTGTTTAGCGTAAATTCTTTCATTTTGTATTGTTTATACAGCTACTTTACGTTGCTGGTTGTTCATTATCTCATTTAATTCGTTGTTTAACGTTAATACGGCGTTTAAGTCCCTGTTGATTCGCTTTTCAAAAGGCAGTGAAAGCAGTTTCATTATAACCCCGAGAGGGAAAATATACATGCACAGTTTGGCAAGTGTGGATCCCGTATTAAAGGGGCGTACATATTTTATCAAAACCGGGTATTCCTTTGCTTTCTCAATAACCATCGGCTTACGTGAGTTGGATAGCTGATTGAGCATATTCTCCATCTTGTTTTTTATCGAGGTCAAGGAATGGTCGTATCCGTTGTCTGTCCAATAGGTTTTGTATCCGAGGGTGCCGTATTTTTGCAGGTGGGCGGCCACCTCATCGGTCAGCTCACGTGACGATTGATAAACCTCGGCGTAGTTGGGTTCTTCAATAACGACCTCTTTCAGCGTATAATTTCTTTTCTCGCGGATAAAGAAAAGTTTCTTGAAGAAGCTTGTATAGGTATCGGTACTCATAATTACCGAGTCTGTCATGGCCTTGTACGTCAGGAAAATGCCCAACGGCAGCAGAATCATCGAGCTGAACCACATGCCGATCCAATGATCCCAAACCCCGTCGCGGGCCATTTTGTAACCTACATTGTCTAGGATATAGTAGATAATAAATAAAATAACCGATATGACAATGGGTGTTCCCAGGCCACCTTTGCGTACGATGGAGCCCAGTGGGGCACCGATGAAAAAGAATACGAGACAGGCAAAGGGGATGGTGAATTTTCGGTGCCACTCGATCCATTGCCGGTTTATATTTCGTTGTGTGGTTGTTTTGGACATCGACCGGAAAAGATAATCGTTCCCGTTATTGTCGGCTTTTGAGTAGGCGTTTTGCAGGATGGCCGTCTGGGTTTGTATGTCTTTTGAAGCGAAAATAGAATCCATATCGGGTTTCATGGATGCGGTTGCGTGCTCAACGATGGAGTCCCTTTTCTCTTGCGGATAGCTGTTCCGGAAAGAAAGATAGGTATATTGTTTCATTATCTTCCGGTCGGAAATGTTTACGCTGTCGATGAATTGCTCCAAAGAGTCGATCGAAACCCTTAGCTGTGCGATATTTTTGGAAACGTAATTGCTCGATTCGCTCTCCTGTAAAACACTTTCTTCCATTCGGTTGAAGTTGTCATCATAGGGTATAGTCATCGTTTTTGTAACAAAACTCTCGCGGGCATAGGGGATAAACTCCGAAGAAAAATTCATATTTTCCGTTCCCTGGGTAAAGTTTTGAAACTGTTGCCCGCTATGCATCGTAAAGACAAGCGATAATTTATCTTCCGAGGTTCGCATCTCGGCCGAATCACAGATAATGACAGCCATATTCTGGAACCCGCTGCTGACGTCGTAAATGGAAACGCCATACAGCATTCCGGTTTTCCGGTTTTTCTTGTCCACGTACAAATTGTAACCTTCTATCTCCTTGTAAAAAACACCTTCGGGAACATCCAGTTCAGGTGATTTCTGCCGGATGGAGATCAGGAGTGAATAAAACTTGGGCTGGATTTTCGGCATGGCGTTGTTTTGAAAAAAAAAGGTGCCTATGCAGATTAAGACAATCAGGGCAATGAGCGGAACCATCGCCTTGATGAGAGAGATCCCCGCCGATTTTATGGCCAGCAGCTCCAGGTTTTCACCCAGGTTCCCAAACATCATCAGCGAAGCCAGCAATATGGATAAAGGCAGTGCCAAAGGTATCAACTGAAGCGCTGCGTATAAAAACATTTCACCTATTACGTTCAACCCGAGCCCTTTACCTACCATGTCCTCAACGTATTTCCATAAGAACTGCATCAACACCAAAAAAAGGCATATGGCAAACGTCATCAGAAACAGCGGGATATAGGTTTTTAACAAATAGCCGTAAAGTTTTTTTATATGGAAATCCCTTCTCATCTGTTAAAAGAAGCCCTTTTTAAATTCGATACAAAGATAATAAATTCCTGTGGAGAAAAGTGTTTTGAGGTTTAAGAAAACAAAAAGAACAACCGGCTTGTTTTCGGTTGTTCTTTTTGTTTATATAGCGAGGGATAGCTACTACACACCCAGCCTTCTTTTCATTTTATCGATCTGTGTTTCCCACAAGGTAATGGCATCGCCTTTTTCGTCGGGTTCTGCGAAATCGGTGATTTGTAAAGCAATTTCATTGGATAATTCCAGTTTATGAAGCTGGAACTCAAAATATATATTTTCTTCCTCCTCGTCCAACCACCGGAAACGAATACTTTGCTGGGGTTTCGAACCTAAGATCTCTGCCTGATTATCCGACTTTCCCCAAAAAAATGTGTAAACATTTTCTTCCTCGTTCATCGTAACTTCATCGGCAAACCATTCCGATAATCCGTCAACCTGGCTGATCATTCTCCACAAACTCGCTTGTGTGGCACTGCTCATCACAAACTCAATATGAAACTTCTCTTTAAGCATAACTGCTCACAATAAATTGCGCTCAATATACAACTTTTTTTCCACATAACGGCATTTTACAGCAGATTTTTGGAGGTTGTATAAAAATAGATAAGCAGGGTTGACTTGTGTTTAAGAGAATATTTCTTCGAGAAATTTCAAGAATTGTTTCCAAGATTATTTGTCTGCTTCAGGATGATATGCCGTAGTTAAGAACACCGTAAAACCGTGTGAGACATTTCTGTATGAGGTCATAGCATGCTGCGCATTTCTCCGGCGAATTCTTTTACCAGTTCCAACGCAGCCAGTTCATTTGATTGAGATGCATTAAGGTTAAGACCGGTTTGTTCTTTCACCTGATCGTTCTGTATCGTTTGAATTTGGGAAAGCAACCTCAGTACCTGAGGCATCTCCCCCATTTTTTTGTTCATCATTTGTTTCTTGAGTGGCGCGATAGCCTGGCAGTAGTTGTCATTACAACGTTGTTCGTTCTTGGTGATATACTCATCAATAACATCCTGGTTGATGCATGCTTCACCTCTGTATTGGGGTTCCGGGGCATTTTTCAATACCATTTCCAAACACAGGTCGAGATCGGTTTTAGCCTGCTTTTCTTTCTTTTCATATTCAGCCTGCATGTTCACCCACCCCTCTTTATACGTCGACAGTCTGTCCTGAAGGTCATGTAATTTGATGTTGTACTGCTTCCTGGCAGATGATTGCGAATGTTTTCCCCTGTTGGAAGCGACATACTTCTCACCCCACTCTTGAAGTTCCTCTTCACTCATGTTTTCAATTTTTTTCAGATCCATCGAAGAGATTCCGTGATCTTTCATGAGTTTTTGTTGTGCCAGTTGTTCGTCGGCAGCTTCGCCACCTGATACCGTACTTAAGAGCTGATTTTGGTCGGCAGGCGGCTGTTGTTTGTGTATCCGCTCAATATCCAATTCGATCGCTTCGATGACCCTGTCGATCTGCTGGTAAAAGGTGTTTTTATTTGTTTCGGTTACCGCACAACCATTGTCTGGAAACTTTGGAAGGTTGGAGAGATAGTTTTGAGCGAGTTGCTGCGCTGAGACAAGTTGAGAAAAAATCCACAGAATTATAACTACATTATTTTTCATTGCCTATTGATTTAACATCCATTTTTTATTGAAAGACTTATTGTGGCAAGACTGGTTATTGCTTATTCCGGCAGCAAATCAGAAATGCCCGGTGGCGTAAAATTAGCGGACGCATCCACCGAAGGGCCTCCTTCCAGGGCAAAACGGCCGTTAATCTCTCCTTCTGCCAGTCCGCCCACACCGGCTTTGACCGAGCTGGTGAAAGCCACATCCTTTACGGCATCACCCTGTCCGATGGTGACCTCTACTCCCATGGTAGCTTCCGCCGTGAGATTGCCGTTGCCGTATTCTCCTTTCACGCCCACTCCTCCCCAGATGGTGGTCTCGTGTTTGTTAAAATCGCGCTTTACAGACCATAGTAAACCTTCTCCACCCGATAACTTCACGTGGTCGCAGCTGAGCTCAAACGATAAAGGCCCAATGCCACCCCCGATACCGTTTTCACCCAACGGGCAATCTTTCTTCTTTTTTGAGGGCAGCTCAGGGTCAGGCGCCTCTCCCGGCGGTTCCGGCGGTTCGGGCTCCACGCAAATCATTTGATTGAGCTGATCGGCATAACCCGGCAATCCTGAAGCAAAGCCGGCAGCTATCTCCAGATGGATCACCGTCATCATTTCCCGGTAAAGGTTGTAATACTCATTGAGACTGGGGCATACATCCGTTCAATGATGGGATTGGTAAAAGCATAGTAGTCGGGGATCGCCTCTTTCAAAGCATTGGAAACCAGTGTGTAGTTTTTGCATCCGGCTGAAAAGGAAGATTCCAGGTCCCGTTTTTGTTCCTTACAGATGCGAAACATGACCTGGTCCAGCTGGTATTGTACCTGCCTGATTTCCGCTCCCACCTTTTTCTGGCAATACTCATTATCTCCACACGCCTCAAGCTTCTTGAGGAGTGCAGTCAGCTCTTCCTGAAGACGTAGCGATTGTTCCATCAGTTGTGTGATTGTGGGCATATGCTGTTCCAGCAGGTTCGAATTGTTTTCCATGATCTTTGCACCCTGATTCAGTGCTTGTCCGTAGTTGCTGTTTTCACCAAACAACAATTCCGTGATATCGGAAAACAGCATGATCTCCTTTGAGAAATCACGGGTGAAAACCATTGCATTGTCCGGATCTTTCGATGCACGCAGCTGCTGTTTTCTGATCCGCTCCGACACCGACAGCAGGTCGGAGGTCAGCTGTCTTTTCCGGGCATCCAGGCCGGAAAGGTATCTCTTGATTGGTTGCTCTTGTCCCGCCATTCTTCCGATATCCTCATACACGGGCAGGTCGGGTACCTCCACTCCTTCTGTATCGCCTTTCTCATCCGTCAGCGGCCGGGGCTGGCTCCCCTGGCTCTGTGAAGGCGACTTTGCCGCCTGTGCTTGTTTCATGGCGCCGAAACCTACTGCCGAATACCTTTGGCCCAAAGCCTTCCGCAGGTATTGTTCCGCTTTCAGGGGATTGTTTTCGCACTGGGCAATCAACCCCAGGCCCAAGTAAGGCGAACTCATTTTTGGTGCTGTTCTCAACGCTTTTTCAAACATCAGGGTGGCATTCGTGTTGTCGCCAGCTTCCCGGTAAGCCCAACCCAGATTACAGAGGATAAGGCCGATATCCGGTTTTAACCGATCGGCATATTGCAACACCCGGATGGCTTTGGAATATTCACCCATGTCTTTGAGTGCCACGCCCAGGTTGTTGGCCGTAAGCACATCATCCGGCGTTTGGACGGCACTCCAGGCAATGGCATAAACCGATGCCGATCCTGCCCCTGTCATCACAAAGGCCGCTCCCATATCTGCTCCGTCTGTCTTTTTGGAAGAGCGCTCCAGCATAAGCCTCAGCTTTTGTAAATCACCCGTCTTCGGCCCATACGCCGCCATCAGCGATTGAGCAAACTCCACATACGTATCACGCGTCAGTGAAGGCAGGAGGGAGAGCTCAGCCTTTTCGGGACATGGGTTGTGCTTATTCGTAGTAGCCTGTACCTGTAGCTTGCCTTTATCCGTTTGCCTGTCTAGCGCATTGGCTTGCTTCTCCATCGATTCTCCCCACTGCTCCAGCCGGGCACTTTCCTGTTCGGTGAGTTCCTTTCCGGATTTTGCTTTTTCCAGAATCCGGCTTATATCCCTGGGTATTTGCATCTGTGCACAGGCAACAAATGCGAACGTTAACGCCGTAAGTAAAAGTAATAATTGCTTCATAAATGAGACGGTATTACTCCTCGTCGGTGAACCGGATATCCCGGGGTACTTCAAATTTTTCCTGCGGAGGAGCCACCTCTTCAACCGATGTTACCCGGGAGGAAGTTTGTATGCCCATTGCTTCACCCTCCATGCTCATCATGACATTCCCCCACATCACATAATCCATTTGGGTTCCTTTATCGCTCTTCATGCTCATCTTTCGGCATTTGTATCCGAGGAATTCGACTTCTCCCAGGTCTTCCAGGTTCATCTTTCCCAACAGTTCATCCGACAATGATTCCACATCTACTCCCAGGGGGTTGATTGCCCTTGCCAGGGTATAATGCTCACCTGTCTTCTTGTCCAGGTCTATCTTCCAGTGGTCATCCCCTTTTATGATCTCCAAGGTACGTGTGGAGTAGTCCTCTCCCATGACTTCCATCGGCACTGTTGTTTCAATGGCTTCCCATTCGCCCCACTTGTCAAAATAGGTAACAATGCTCATCTCCATGCCCATGGCTTCAGAGGTGGAACGTATAATTCCCTGTTCAAGGGGATATCTTTTCTTCCCGGCCTCAGCTTGGAGTTCTTTTGCCGAAAATTCCTGTCCCCGGGATTCTCTTTCTTTCTTCTCACCGGAACAACTGCCCAAAAACAGGGCCACCAACAAAAAGAATACAAGTTTTTTCATGATTATTCCGTTTTTTAGTTTGCTTTTATCACACTTGTTGATTTATGAATTCTCAGTAATTTGTTTCTCTAATAAAAGTGATCGCCGTCGTATCCGGTAGCGATAATCTCACTGTTTGACTATCCTGCTTTTCAGCGATCTGTATGTCATGTCGCCCCCGGCCAGCGAAGCTAGCTTCTCTGCTACCATCAAGGGAACTGCAATGTCGTCGCCATCTGCTTCCAGGGTGAAAAAGACATCCTTCACCCGGCCTGTATAGTAGCTGGAGTAGCGCACGAGCTCCTTATCGTCCCATTTTGCCATATACTTGTAGCTTCCGCCAGCTCCCCACTCCCGGGTTTTTATATCCGCCAGTTTCTCGTCATGCACTGGATGTAACCCTTTCCTTATGCTCTCGAGCTTCATCTCCAATGCCATCTTCTCTAATTCCGTTCGTCCCGTGACCTCTTCATTTTGACTCTCTGAATCATACAGAGTAAGGACGATGGTGAAATTGTACCCCTTGCCGTCGTTCCTTCCGGTTAAGGTGTCAAACTGAATTCCTGCAAAAAGAGGATAGAAGACACAGCTTGCTCTGCCGACATTACGGCAGCCCTCGGGAAGGATTTGTAGCAGCTCTGGCGGCACGTCGAACGCAAAAACTCGTTTAACAGCAGGTCATTCCATGTTTATTCTTACCTAAACATTTTATTCAATTCGTGTACAGCATCGAAGGGACTCATTTTGCCCTCGGCCTCAGCGTTATAGGAAAAAGCTCTTAACATTGATTTATACAGATCCCTTAAGGCTGTCAAACCGACTGATTCCGATGAAATTCGGTAACCATCAACGATATAATTATCTAATTTATCTACAATGGGAGTCAATTTCTCATACTCCTGCAGCATCTTTTGAAGATTTTCCCTGTTCTTCCTATCCACTTCTTTATGGAACTTTAACCGGTTGTGATGGATTTGTTGTTCTAATTGTTTTTTCCTTTGCTGATTTCCTGTCGAAGCAGGTTTGCTTCTGAGTTCCGCCAACTCGTAATTAAGCGGTTCATTCAATTTCATCATTGAATCAATGCCCTCCCGCCACTGGCCCAAAATATCCATTTCAGTCTCAGTAAGAGGCATAGTGATCGATGTATACTGATCATAAATTTTCTCCCACTCTTTTTGAGCAGCATCAATCTTATTCAGTATCTCCAGATCAAAAGGAACAGGCTTATTGTCCCTTATCCTCTGTTTCTCTTTCTCAGCTTCTTCACAATCATAGAGTAGTTCGTTAATGATTTCCAGTTTCTCCTTATAACGCTCAATTTCTGTTTGACTGGCGGTAAGTGTATTTTCCGGAATCGATGGGAAACTACGCAATATGCGCAGATAGTTGCAGTCCGGGTTATTCTGCAGCAACAAAGTGTCACTACCGGCCGTCATCCCATCTCTCAAAAAGAGGTAACTGTTCTGTTCTCCGTAGCTGTGCACCATACACAACATTGCAATAATTATAAAATCGATCTTTTTCATATGATTCATATTTTTTTAGTTACTTGTCTCCTTTCCTACCCCTCCGAATGATATCGTCGTTTTTGGGGAAGAAACCATGCCTATATCGCTTGAGAATCCAATTGATTTACCCACTGAAACAGGCCCCATTCCCACTTTGGCACCTACCTCCGATTTAACCGCCCATCCCGTGAAATCGCCCGCCTCATTGAATTTGAGCGATATGCCTTCCTTGGCGGTGGCACTCACACCACCAACACCGGCTTTGACACCTACCAGGACCGTAATTTCGGTATCTCCATTCTTAAAGTTACGTTTTAACGATCCTCCAATACCTTGTAAATATTCAATTTCCCAGGTATCACAGGTAATACTAAATCCTATTGCTCCTGCGTTTAAAACGAGCTTGTCAATTTTTTTGAGCGGGCAATCATCCACCTCTTTCTCGAGCATCTCAATCTCAGCAACCGGTGAACTTTTATATTGATTCAGGTCTTCATCCTTGGTTACAATGGGGGCGAAATAGTCTGCCAATGCGTAGCCCGGCGGTAATAAAGAAAAATCGGTTGCTATGGGTAACAGACTGATATTAACTGTTAACTCCCGAATATCATTGAAATAATTTACAGCGTCCTGATCATACATATCTCCAGCCACCTGGTAAGCTACATTCCAATATTCATAAAGCAATATCTTTACACCCCGGTAGGTGTCCAACGTCATATCTCTCCATTGAATAAAATGGTCATCAGCAAGGGCAGAGGCACGTTTGTTGATATCCTTGGCGAGTCTTTTTGAATTGTAGGTATCATTCTCCTGCACGTACTTCATCATCTGTTTATATTCACCACTTTCCTTTAGGTTTTGCAGTTCTTGTTGAAAAATCTCATCTGCCATTTTTCTTCTCGCCGCATTTTTATTGTATTCCTGCTCAATTTTTTGGGTATAATAATCATTTACCAGCTCCAACATAAATAATTTCTGACCATAGGAGGGCAACAATTCGACACTTTCAATACTCTCCATTTCAGAATTATCGTCTTCATCTTCGCCATCACTATCACCCTCCTCATCAGGGTATGGGTCAGAATCAAAATCATTGATGGCTTCATCCAACTCGTCGGCATGGTACGTGGCAGCAAATTGCAATCCCCCTGCCATGCTCTTCTCCATCACAGCCTGTGAGAACTCAACCAGATTGGGTAATGAAAACATAAACGCATCCCTGCTCACCCATTTCGGAAAAACAGGCAGTTTCAGTATGTCATCCTGCGACTTTTCGTTCTCATTTTGATCCTCATTTTGTTGATCCTCTTCCCAGAATGGAGATTCTACGTGACCTCCGCTTTTTGCGGCTTCCCTGAAGCCTTTCCGCATTGAAGCTGAAAAGCCCAGTTTGCCTGCCTTGATAAGTTCATCGATGGCACGTCTGCCATCTTTTTTATGTACATACACTCTTGCCATCCCTTCATGGGCTGCACAGAAATAATCATCGTATTTAATGGCCTGCCGATAGTTTTCTTCGGCCTCTGGATACATGTTGAGGTCAATGTATGCGTTTCCGAGATTCGTTAAGATCATCGGTGAATGAGGCTCCAGGGTTTTTGCATAAATAAATATAAGAATTGGGTCATCAAACCCCTGTGAAATTTGTTTCACATCGGCATCATGTAGTGCACGCAGGATAGCACCAAAATTATTTACGAGCAGCGGATCAACCGGATCAGAAAGGGCAGCTAAAGCCGACATCACAATAGGCATATATTCCAATGTAGCAGTGGCGGAAGCCACCACTGCACTGCCAGATAGATCGGCAGCATAGTCCGGATTTGCCTTTAATCGATCTGTAGCGGTGTTTATCCGTGATTTTTCAATAAGATCAAGCTTATCGTAATACAAATCGATGTAATTCTGACACAATTTGGTGAAATCTTCCCTGGTTACTTTCAAATCACCCGTGTCCCTTCTCGGTTCACCGGTTGTGAAAGTGGCGATTCTATCGTTTGTAACAGCACTGTTGGTGGTTAGATCCCGTGCGTAAAGTTCCGGAGAAAAACAACATAAAAAAATGATGCAGATTATTATGTAAATTCTCATGCCTTCAATCTTTGTATCAATCATGTATCCAAGTGGGTGAAAATATTTTAATTAGTCTGTTAGCTGGTACAGTTTTTCTGAATAATATACGAGATAGTCCATCCATGTACCGTAATGCGTTTCGAAATGATAATTGGTATATAACATTTTATTGGCCTCATCTCTTAATTTATTAATCCGTATGCCGGATGATATCACTTCAGGAATCAGTTCGCAAAAGGAAGTAGCAAACTTTTTGTTTACTACACTCATTTCAATGCATTTTTCGGTTACCACAAGCGTTGTTTTTTCTTTTATATCTGCTACCTGTTTTCCACTTGACCTTGCCGATTGTAATTCCTTTTTCAGTGCTTCCAGTATAGGAATGTATTTATCCGCTATAGCAATGATTGCCTTTGACTGTATCAAACTAATTTCAGATAGTTTAGTATCAGTCTTAATCTGGATTTCATTTACTTTATCCAATAAATCCTTGTATTTATTTTGAAGTGCGGGTGAATTAAAAAAGTCTTGATTACCCTTCCCATTCGCAATCGCGTCCTCTTGTCGTATTTTCTCATCACTGAGTAATTCCTTCATTCTGTCTATTTTGGGAGACAACTGGTTATGCCAACTCTCAATTGTTTCGGAACTCTCTCCACAAATCTCCAGCGGAACAGGAGGTAACTGTCTGACAAAGAAATCGGGGTCGTTTTGTGAAAACACATTCACAGCTATAAAGCAACAAAATACCAGCTGACTTAAAAATAAAATGAAAATTCTTTTCATGATTTTGATTTTGCACTCACTGCTTCACAAATTCAACCCTGCGGTTCAATGCTTTGTTAGCCGGTGTATCATTGGGCGCAACGGGGGTGGTTTCACCGGCTCCTTCCGTCTCTATCCGCGATGCGTCTATTCCGAACTTGCTGACCAGCTCGTTCTTTACCGATTGGGCACGGCGTTGCGATAGCTCCAGGTTTTTGGCATCATCTCCATCGCTGTCGGTATGCCCGATAATTTTAACTCTTACCGGTCCATTTTCCTTTAACACATCGGCGATGCTCTTCAGTGTGCCGAACGATTCGGGTTTTACATCCGCCTTGTTCACATCAAAGGTGATGCCGTAGGTGACCAGCTTTCCTTCGGTAATCAGTTTGCTGCGGGTGTCGGGCGATGCTGTGGTGATTTTCAGGTTCGACACGTAGGGTGCACTGTATCGGTCCCATCCCGAGAATCGCATGCGGTTGAACTTCACGTTGGGATAGATGTTGGTGGGCATATCCAACACTTTAGCGTTCTGATGATAGATACGCACCCTGCGTTTCTGTACCCAGAGGATGACGTGATTTTCCTTTTCACGGACAACCGTATTTTTCGTTGCCTGTCCGGTAAGCCAGTCCTGTGTTTCCTTGTAACCCTTGGTATCCCAGCGGTCATATCCCAGATCGACATGTAGCCCTGCTTCACCCGGATATAAATCGTCGTTCATCTCTTTCGGGTCATCTGCATTTTCCTGGTAGAGTGTGAACTGGATTCCGTATTGATATTTTTCATCGGGGATAATGTCGAACTCAACGATAAAGTTATCCGGAAAATCGATCTGACGGGTATAACAGTATACCGCATCTTCCCCGTTCATATGAAACCACTTGCCGGGAGCGATATTCACCGACTTCACCTCACCACTGCCGTTTGTTGTCCAAAGGGCCGGAAAGTCGCCGATAGCATCCTGTGAGAAATCGTCGTAAAAGAGGATCTGATCGCCCGGCACGAAATCGTACTGGCTGGTGCCCGTTAATTTTTGCGAAGTGTTGGCGGCCATATTTTCGCCTTTCTCCTCCGTAACAATGGCACCTTCCTCTTCTTCTTCGTTTGAGGCGGATTTCTTGTTTTTATCCTCTTTCGTCACCGACTCTTCCGCTTTATCCATTGCTTTCTCGGTTACCTCCTCCGCTTTCTGTTCCACGCGTCTCTCTACGGCATTCTTTGCTGCATCTTTTGCCGCATTTCCCAGTTTATTCAGCCATTTTTGTGCATCGGCCTGCGTGTTAAACAACAGGCAAAAACCTAACAGGATAAGTACTTTTTTCATGATCTGTCTATTTAAAAAATGAATCTTGAGGACGAAACGATCAGGGCACCCAGGAGTGCAGAAACGAGGACCGAAACCACTACCACGCAGAGCAGGCTCACGATGAAATAGGTGTTTTTCTTCTCTTCGGGTGTCTTCATCACGGGCGCGATTCCGAGGTAAAGCAGGTAGAGGCCATACAGCCCTCCCAACGTTGCCACAAACGACAAGCTGGGAACCAACAAGAGTATCCCTGCCACGCACATAGGCGTATAGGAGTAGGCGACCAAAGAGAATGCCTTATCGAAATTTTTGATGGACTCAAACTTATCGGCGAGAAAGGCAATGATCCATGCCGACAGGTAAGCTCCTCCTAGTGTAGAGATAAATGAAGTAAATGCGTGACGGATACCGATATTTGCGAAACTCGCATGAATTCCCATCAGGTTGAATCCGAAGATCCCGTACCCGATGAATCCCGCAATAGCAGGGATGAGTGCCAGAGGAATAAGGTAGGCGGTTAATACTTTCAAGTGTGTATCGTTTTTTTCCGATATTACTTCCCATTCTGTTTTGGGATTCAACAAAATGTTTTTTACTTTGTTAATAATTTCCATAAAACACTGATTTTTACTTTTGTTTATTGAGTATTTTTCACACATTGTCCGACTCTTCGGATACAAATTTACAAGCTGAGAAAAGTGAAAAATAGACCCAAAAGGGAGTTTTTAATTGCTGTGAATGAAATTAATTTTGTATCGGCTATATATAATCGTGCGTTTGCTGGTATCGACACATTACAATACTAATAACTAAACACAATGATGACTTTTAGGAAAAGGAAACCAACGACTATCCTGTTTCTTGGGCTGTACTTGCTTTGCATGAACGGGTTTGCTCAGAATTTAGATAGTTTGGAAAATGTGTTGAACGGCAGTGACCTGTCATCGGAAGAGTACCTGACGGTATGCGATGATTTAAGTTGGAACTACCTCGACGATAATTTTGAAAAATCAAAAAAATACGCTGTGCGGGGTATCGAAAGGGCAAGATCGGACCAGAACCTGCTTATGGAGGCACGACTTTACCGCAATTTAGGTGTAGCTTATTACATGAACAGCCAGATGGATACGGCTCAATTGTATCTGGGCAGATCGCTTGAAAAAGCCATCCTCCTAGAAGATGAACAACTGGAAGCTGCTGTTTACGGGGCTATCGGAAATGTGCATAACGTATCGGGTAATTATCAGGAAGCGCTCACCTATTACCTGAAAGCGCTCCCTATGTTTGAGAAACACAACAACAAGGAACGCATACGGTCGCTGCTCGGAAACATTGCTACTTTATATTACAGTTTGATAAACTTAAGCCAGGCCGAAAGATACTATTCGGAACTGGAAAAAGAGAGTATAGAGGCCAATGATTTGTATAATATAGGGCGTGCATACGAGGGATTCAGCAGGATAGCCCTTAAACGAAAAGATTTTAAATCATCGTTGGAATATTCTGAAAAGGCGGCAGAAATATTCCACAAGGGAGGGTATAAGGCATCGGAAGCTATTGCGATTCAGGGAATAGCCATGGTTTATTACCTGGATTATAACAACTACCCGAAAGCGAAAGAATACGCGCTGAAAGCATTGGATTTAACCCGGGAGATAGGGTATGACACCCAGATTGCCGGTTCGTTAAATATCTTGTCGAATATTTATTTTAACGAGAAAGATTACGTTAATTGCTTGAAGTCGGCCAGAGAAGCCATAAAAGCCGACACAACGGATGCCAACGTAACTTCAAACCTGTATGCCAATATGGTGAGGGCAGGGGTATTTTTAAATAATCAACAGGAAACACTGCTCTACTTCGACAAGTACCGGAAGCTGATCGATACCCGTTCAACAGCAGAGTTTGGACAAGCCATGGCGGAATTGGAAAAAAAATACCAAACCGAGAAGAAAGAGCTCCGGATACGTACGCTGGAGAAAGAAAAAAAACTTAATTCCATTATCTTTCTGGTGAGCACAGTCAGCCTGTTTCTCTTTCTATTGGTATTGTATTTACGCAACAGGGCGATAAAAACCCACGAAGAACTGAACAAGCAAAAGATTCTTCAACTCGAACAGGAGAACCAGCTCATCGCCGCGCAAGCCGTACTGAATGGCGAAACTGCTGAACGTACCCGGCTTGCACGCGACCTTCACGATGGATTGGGAGGGATGCTCTCGGCAGTAAAATTAAATTTATTCGATATGAAGCAGGATGTAATTATTGAAGAGGAAGATGTTTTACGTTTCAACAGAGTGATGGAAATGCTGGACAATTCCATCGGGGAGCTCCGGCGTGTGGCACACAACATGATGCCCGAAGCACTCTCGCGCTATGGGCTTAAGACAGCCTTGAGCGACTTCTGTAAAAACTTCAGAAACGTAAAATTTCATTACTTCGGTGCAGAACAGCGGGTTGAAAAGAAGCTCGAAACGGTTATTTATCGTGCTGCAAACGAGTTGATAAATAACGCTTTAAGACACGCTGGGGCAAGTGTTGTAAATGTGCAGTTGGTATGTGGCACTGATCTGATCTCACTCAATGTCCAGGATGATGGCAAGGGGTTCGATACGGCCGCCGAGACCTCGGGTACGGGTCTGAACAATATCCGGACACGTGTTGCTGCAGTAAACGGAACCATGAACATCCACTCTTCTCCGGGTGAGGGGACCGAGGTGGATGTGGAGATAAAGATATAGTTAAGCAGGGTAGGCAAGCAAAGACAAAAACGAGCAAAATGATAACCGTTCATATCGTTGATGACCATAAAATCCTGGTAGAGGGGTTGCAAAAGTTGGTGGATAATTCCGGATTTGCCCGGACCACGGCCGTGAGTTACACCGGAGAAGATTGCCTGTGGAAATTAAGTTTCAAACAACCGCACGTCATCTTGCTGGATATCAATCTTCCCGATTGGAGTGGAATTGACCTGTGCAGCGCAATAAAAGAGAAGTATCCGCAAGTGAAAATTGTGGCACTCACCAGTTATTCGGAATATTCCATCGTACGGCAAATGCTTGAAAACGGAGCTTCGGGCTATGTCATTAAAAATGCCATGCCCGAAGAAATTCTGTTGGGTATTCAAACAGTAGCTGACAACGAAACTTTTTTGTGCGAAGAGATTGACTTTCTGATGAACAAACGCTCCGTGGAACAGATCTGGCTAACTCCACGGGAAAGGATACTGCTGAAGCATATCGTGAATGGATACACCAATCCTGAAATTGCAGAACAGATGCTCCTTGCCGTAGATACCATCAATAACTACCGAAAGAAGCTTCTTTGTAAGCTTAACGCTCGTAACACAGCCGTTCTGGTGCGGATAGCGCTGGAACAAAAACTGGTATGACGCGCCTTATACTGAGAAAAAGTTCCCTTATCCGTCAATGATTCTCGATGTTTTCCCGAAAAGGCTTGTATTCCACGAATGCCTCAATGGCTTCATAGGAGGCCAATCCGAGCTTGTCGTACATGTTGGCCGTTGCCCGGTTACGCTCTTCAGAACGTTGCCAGAACAACCGTTCGTCGTCACCGAGGAACGGAGCACTTTCCATTTGCGACTGATGGCGCAGGATAGCATTTCTTTTCTGGCGTAACTCTTCGGGAGAGATTGGAACGGCCATCTCGATATGGTCTATTTCCCATTCCATCCAGGCACCCCGGTACATCCAAACGCGGCAATCCTTGTACCACTCATCATCCTTCATCAAATCGATGGAGGCCAGAATAGCATCCAGACATACTTTGTGGGTTCCGTGCGGATCGGCGAGGTCGCCGGCAACATAGATTTGATGCGGTTTGATGCTTTCAATAAAGTCCTTGACGATTATCACGTCTCTTTCCGAAATGGGGTCTTTTTTTACCCTTCCTGTTTCGTAAAAGGGCAAGTCGAGAAAATGTACATGGCTGTGTGGTAACCCCACGTATCTGTCTGCAGAGCGAGCTTCTTCACGGCGAATCCTTCCTTTGAGAAAACGAACTTCAGGTGTGTCTATATCGTCTACCCCTTTTTCGTGGAAGAGATGGTGTAATATGTTCGATAACTTGCTAAGAGCGGTAGAGTTGGTCGGTTCGAACTCTTTGATGAGATTTTTGAAGACCGATAAATACCGGATAACCTCTTCGTCGCCAACGGCAATGTTTCCAGAAGTCTGGTAAGCAACATGCACGTCGTGCCCTTGATTCACTAACCGCTGAAAGGTCCCACCCATAGAAATCACATCATCATCGGGGTGAGGGCTGAAGATAATCACGCGTTTGGGATACGGTTTTGCTCTTTCCGGACGGTTGGAATCGTCGGCATTGGGTTTCCCGCCTGGCCAGCCGGTGATGGTGTGTTGCAGGTCGTTGAATATTTTTATGTTGACGTTGTACGCAGAACCGTAAAGGGTTATAAGTTCGCTTAGCCCGTTATCGTTGTAGTCCTTGTTGGTGAGTTTCAAAATGGGTTTGTTCACAATGCCGCACAACCAAACGATCGCTCTGCGGATAAGTTTGCTTGTCCATTCACAATTGGTTACAAGCCAAGGCTGGCTGATACGGGTCAGGTCACTGGCTGCAGCCAGATCGATATAAACATCTGCTTCCGGATGCGTTTGCAAAACTGACGCAGGCGTCGATTCCGTTACGCTTCCTTCCACCATTTGTTTGATGCTTTCTGCTTTTTGCTCGCCCCAGGCAATCAGTGCAATTCTCTTTGCTCGCATCATATCCGCAATACCCATAGTGATAGCGCTGACGGGCACTTTGTCCAGTGATTCGTAGCTGGAAGCTATGTCTCGTCGCGAGTCTCCGTCGAGCATCACCAGGCGGGTTTGTGAATGGAGGTTGCTACCCGGCATGTTAAAGCCGATGTTTCCCTTGCTTCCCAATCCCAGCAGCAAATAATCCAATCCCCCCAATTGATGCAATGCCTGTTCGTACTCCTCACACTTTTCCGCGATGAGGTCCTTTTCGATTGTGGCATCGATCGAGTAGATGTTCCCGGGGTCTATGTCGATGTGGTTCAAAAAAGAGTCCTTGATGAACTGTAAATTAGTAAGGGATGGTTCGGAAACCGGATAGAACTCGTAAATGTTAAATACCACCAGGTTGTTGAAGCTCACCCCTTCTTCTTTATGCAGCCTGATCAGTTCTTCATATACCTGAATGGGTGAAGATCCTCCGGATACGCCGAGGGTAAACTGTTTTCCCTCCGCCTGATGTTTTTGCAGGTTTTTTACAATGCCGCTGGCTACTTTTTTTGCAGCACGATCCGATTTTTCAAAAATGTGAATCGGGATTTTTTCGAAGCGGCTGAGCGTGTATTCCTCAAAATCGTTTTCCGGTTTATAATACCGTTGAGGTATTCTTTCGAGTGTAATGTAAGAACTTAAATCTAATCGCATGACATGATTTTTATAAAGAATTTCCATTGACAAAAATAGACAAAATAGGCAATTAAAGCAAAGTAATTATTAAATATTGATCAATAAGTAATAAAGTAAATTTATTGCTTCACAAGTTCAAGCTTCCTATCCAGGTGCTTAACTACCCTGGAATAGATAAAGAGGGCAACCGCAGAAATGGCTCCAATTCCTACAAAAACGTACCAGATATAATGTGCGTGCTCTGTTGCCGCAGAATAGGCTGCCTTGTCGAGTATGCCTTCGGCACTGGTAAACAGGCGTGGATCGGGGCAATATTTTTCCAGCAGGAATCCCGATATTCCAAAAGCAAACAAGTAGGAGAAGAATGAATGCAGGTGGCTGAATCCCAGGTATAATCCCTCTTCGCCTTTGGGTGCTTGCAGCGAAAAATACTCCAAATAGCGAGGTGAAATAAAACATTCGGCCAGCGCCTGCATGGCAATACCGATAATCATCATGAATGCAACGGGATGCATCCCCAGGATATATGCATCTCCTATGTGGTTCCCAAAAGACATGACCAACGCTGAAAGCGGGATAATAAACATGCCTGTCATCATCGAAGTGATGGCGTTTCTTTTTTTCATCATGGAGGTAATAAAATTAACGCTTATAAATACCACCAGTGGATTCACATTGGCATACCATCCCGGTGTAGCACCATCGCCCACCAGTCGTATGACGTATTTCGGCATTGTAGAGTACATTTGGCTTTGGATCATCCAAAAACCGCTTATGATCAGGATAAGGATCATCAATCTTCCGTTTGTCAGCACCTTGCCCATCGATTGCAAAAGCTCCTGCATTTTCTTTCCCTGACCCTCGGTATGCGCCGATTTGTAAAAGAAGAACACGGCAATCAGTGCCAAAAATGTCATGGAAGCGGAAAAGTAATTGAGGTAGACCAAGCCTTCATCCCCCATACTTCTTCGTAGAGGGTCGACCACGGTCTTACCCAAAAATGCCCCGATATTCACCATCATATAAAAAATGGCATATCCCCGGGCGCGATTTTCCGTAGTGGTTTCACGAGCCACGGTTCCCGATATTACTGCCTTTATGAAAGCGCCGCCGATCACGATAAAAACAAGAATCGGGATAATCGACCATTGGTGTAGGCTTCCGATTAATCCCGAATAGGTGGTGGTCATTCCGTAATGTACCAACCCTGCGCTCTGCAATATTGTGGGAACCAGGCCCAGCCCACCGTAACCGATGGTTAAGAAGGTAAATGCCAGGATGATGGAATTGCGAAAGCCTATTTTGTCGGCAACGGCTCCGGTGAAGGTTGGAAGTAAATACAAAAAAGCGGAATATATCCCGGAAATAATGCCTGCTTGCACATCGGAGAAACCCCAGACGTTGGACAGATAGAGGGTGATTACAATAAAGACGGCGTAGAATGCCAGACGTTCAAGGAGTTCTACAAAGTTCGCGACCCAAAAAGGTTTTGAAAATTTCAGCATAAGAGTTTGTTTTATCTGTTAATTTAGTGCGCAAATGGTTGTTTTTCGTGCAAAGATAAAACAATAATGTTTAATCCAAATCAATTACCGTGATTCCGGCACCGCCAAATTGAACATGTTCATCCTGAAAATGGGCGACACCCGGTACTGTTCTCAGGTAGTCCCGGATGATTTGTCGCAATGCGCCGGTGCCTGTTCCGTGCAGGATGCGTACCCGGGAAACGCTGAGCTGAATGGCATCGTCGATAAAGTACACTACAGCTTGTAATGCTTCGTCACCACGCATTCCGCGTACGTCGATATCCTGCCTGAAGTTGAGCTTGCGGTCGTGCAGCAGATCGCGCGTGTTGGACGATTTATTTTCTTTGGCCCGCTGATTACGGCTCACCTTTTCCAGTTTCTCCAGGTCGACCGTGGATTTGATTACTCCAAAGGCAACGATCGCTTTTTTTCCCTGTATCTCCAGGATTTCTCCGGTAACGGTCTGTCCTTTCATGCGAACGGTATCGCCAGTGACGATTGGCGTTTTGAGGTTGGTGTTTTGAGGTTGAGTTACGGGTTTTTGCTTGACTTTCTTTCGGATCGGATTCACTTCCTGGTGAGTGTCGGAGGACGCTACTATGTTCTCCCGGAATTCACTGAGCGATTGGCGCACCTGTTTGGTCTTTTCCTTGTCTGCCTGTGCTTCCTTGATCTGGCGTATGGTGCTTTCAATTTTTGCATTGCTCTCAGCTATAAGCCGTTCAGCCTGCTGTTTTGCTTCGGCCAATATTTCTTTTTTCTTCCGGTTTATTTCCTCCATTTCGGATTCGTATTTTTCCGAAATCTCGTTAAGCCGGTTGCGTTCGCGGCGAACCTCTTCGCGTTTACGCTCCCAGTAACGGCGGTCACGGGAAATGTCCTGCAAATATTTATCCATGTTGATGTAATCGCTGCCGACAATTTCGGAGGCTTGGGCGATTACATCGTCGGGAAGTCCGATCTTGCGGGCAATCTCTACAGCGAAGGAGCTTCCAGGGTTTCCGATGGAAAGCTGGAAGAGCGGCTGCATTTCATGTCTGTCGTAAAGCATGGCTCCATTGATGACCCCTTCATTTTCGTTGGCAAAATGTTTTAGGTTCTGGTAGTGGGTGGTGATGACCCCAAAAGCGTTCTTTTGGTTAAACCGATCCAACAGCGATTCGGCAAGGGCTGCTCCAATTTGTGGCTCCGTGCCGCTGCCAAATTCGTCGATCAGTAAGAGAGAATGCTTACTGCAGTTTTTCACGAAGAACTTCATGTTCTGCAGGTGGGAGCTGTATGTGGAGAGATCATTCTCGATGGACTGCTCGTCGCCTATATCAATAAAAATATCGCTGAACAAGCCCACTTGTGAATTTTCCCGTAACGGAACCAACAAGCCGCATTGAACCATATATTGCAGTAGTCCTACGGTTTTCAGACAAACCGATTTCCCTCCGGCATTGGGCCCCGAGATCACCAGTATCCGGCTGTCCTCTTCGAGCGTTATGTCGAGCGGTACCACTTTGCGGTTTTGCTTTTTCAGCGAAAGAAAAAGAAGCGGATGAACCGCTTGTACCCAGTCGATAATGAGCCTGTTTTCGAAGTTGGGTTTCAATGCGTTTAGCTGCAGCGCAAATTTGGCTTTGGCGCGGATGAAATCTATTTGTGCCAGGAATTCGTAGGACTGCAGCAAGTCGGGTAGAAAAGGGCGGAGGTAATCCGTAAACTCGGTGAGGATGCGGATGATCTCGCGACGTTCGTCGCTTTCCAGCTCACGGATGCGGTTGTTGGCCTCTACCACCTCCGAAGGTTCTATATAAACGGTTTTCCCTGAGGCCGACTCGTCGTGGACAATTCCTTTTATTTTTCGCTTGAAAGCCGGATTTACGGGGATAACCAACCTTCCGTCGCGCATGCTGGGAGTGATGTCTTTGTCCACAAAGCCCTCGGCCTGTGCTTTGCGTAATATCGAATTCAGGCTTCGAGAGATGCTGTTGAGCGTCGAGGTGATTTCCCTGCGGATATTGCTTAGTTGGGGAGATGCATGATCCCTTATTTGTCCGAACTCATCGATGATCCGCTCGGCTTTTTTGCTTATTTCCGACGATACAAACACTTCTTTTGCCAGCAACATCAAGTGGGGATAACGTTCCGCTTTCTCTTCATCGTTTTTAAAAAACGTTACGATGGAAGTTATCGTTAACATCGATTTAAGAAGCTCCGACAAAGCGTTTTGATCAATCCACGACCCGGCAACACGTATGCGATGGAGAACCGGGCGCACATCGTAAAAGTTGTCCGAAGGAAAAGAGTCTTCCTCCTGTAAGATATGCACAAACTCATCGGTTTGCGATAGTTGTACGTCAATCTCTTCAAAAACGGAAGAAAACTGCATCTCTTCTACCTTCTCTTTGCCCAGTGGACTGAGGCAATGTTGTTCTAGCAGTTGTCTTATCTTGAAAAACTCTATTTTTTGTTCGAAATTTTCGGGATAAATCACGGTTAGTTTTGGAATTGGGATTTGCGATTTCGGATTTGGTGCAAAATTACTCTTTTTAGCCGATATTATTCCTATCTTTGAATGGATAAATCAGAAATTTTATGAAACCGTTGTCCTCCATTTTGTTTATCAACCTTTTTTTAAGCATGGTGCTGTCACCTCTCTTTTCGCAAAAAAATCCGGATCTCACCGATGAAACAGCGCTTAAATTATCTGCCCTGCCCCTCGGTTGTATCGATCGGGAATATCCCAACAAACCGGGACATACCTACGGTTCGGCCGATGAGGTAGGTCTTTCGCCCAAGGCACTGCATCCTGTTTTTTATGGGTGTTTTGACTGGCACAGTAGTGTTCACGGGCATTGGATGTTGATCCGCTTACTGAAGACCAAACCCGGTATTGCGAGCAAAAATGAAATCATCACCTTGTTGAATAACTCCTTTGATAAAGCAGCGGTTGAAGTTGAGAAGGAGTATTTCCTCAAGTACGAGACAGGTAAAGGATTTGAACGAACCTACGGTTGGGCGTGGCTGCTGAAACTCGATGAAGAACTGGCGTCGTGGGACAATCCGGCTGCCAGGCAATGGCACGAAAACCTTCAGCCGCTTACCGGGCAAATTGTGGAGCTGTGGAGGGAGTATCTGCCCAAGCAGACCTATCCGAACAGAACAGGAGTGCATCCGAATTCAGCTTTTGCACTGGGTTTTGCCATAGATTGGGCAAGGGAGAACGGAAATAAGGAGTTTGAAAAAGAGTTGATCGGTAAATCGCTCGATTTTTACGGAAAAGACACGGAGACCCCGGCACACCTGGAGCCGGACGGCGCCGATTTTTTCTCACCCAGCCTGGAAATTGCTGATCTGATGAGGAGAATTCTTTCCCGGGACGATTTTGAAAAGTGGCTGGTTGCCTTTTATACACAAAAAGGGATCGATAACATCAGTCAGATTCCTGTGGTAAGCGATTTGGATGATTATCAGACGGTTCATCTGGTTGGACTGTCGTTTTCGCGGGTGTGGTGCATGAAAGGAATCGCCAAATCATTATCCGAAGGGCATCCGTTGAAGCTGCATTTCGAAGAAACCGCCCAGAAACTATTGGACCATGCTCTTCCGCTTGTTTTTGACGGGAACTACGGCGGAGAACATTGGCTGGCATCGTTTGCGCTGATGGCATTGGAATAAAAAATAATATTTTGTCGGGTTTTATTGTTTTAGGGTTGCAAAATTAAAATATTTAAACTACTTTTGCACCTCGAATTTGGAATCATTTTCGGAAAGACATGTTGGCGAGATAGCTCAGTTGGTTAGAGCGCATGATTCATAATCATGAGGTCGGGGGATCATGCCCCCCTCTCGCTACCAATTTCATAAGCGGTTTTAGGAAATATCTTGAAACCGTTTTATTATTTTAGTCAAACCGTAGTCAAACAAATCATTTATTAATAGCTTTCTTTGTCTTCTATTTTTACCCACAAAGTAAATCTATCGAATTGGTAAATTCTTCCGATTTTACTTCCACAAGACAAAAACTCCAGTATAAAAGAGAGAATAGTTATGTTTGGATAAGAGCTGTCTCTTTTAAGAGATCCGTCCGGTTATTTTCTGACGCCAGAGGGCGATATTCCTGCTTCTGGAAGAGGTGCTTCTTTCTGTTGACAATCCTTCCTTAAACTAATTGTAAAACCCCTCATAAGGACTGTAGATGCCTTTCTAATATATAGGGTAGAATGTTTTTCAACCTCACACCTCTCTTATATATAGTTTTGATTGTGGAAATGTGAGTTCGATATAAGTAAGATGAAAAATGGTTAGCATAATTCAGAACCCTCCTTTATTTGCGAGAGGGTGTTCGAAAAGAAAAATATTAGTGTTAAGTGCTTGCTGCATTTTGAACTATACGTAATTTTTTCTTCGTAATACCGTCGATTCTTTTTTTATTTGATTTCTGATTTTTAATATCTTCTCTCCTCTGCCTGAATAAACATCCGCAGGCGTAAGGTTGTCAAGCGATTCGTGATAACGTTCATACCTTGTTTTTGCATAAAGTTAGTTTGTTGTAAAATTAGTTGTTTTTGTGAAATTACTAAACTAAATTTGCACTTAACCAACCGGTAAACTTTATACTGAAGATTTACAGTTTGGAGCGATTAACGGAAGATTTCTGTTTCAGGTAGATTGATGTTTGTGCAAGATTGGGAATAAGCCATTTTCAACTCGATTGGGGTTGGCAGGAATCAGATAAATGGATACTTAACCGCTCGCCTTTATGGATGTCTCTGATTTACCGGAAGATACTTTTGATTCATCCGATATCATTAAAAAATACAAAAGCATCCGGCATAATTTCATAAATAAAAGAAAATTGGGCTTTTTTAAGGTTAGACTTATTAAAATGGTTTTGGACTAAATTGGGCTAATTGAGAAATAATATTTCTATTTACAAATAAAGTAATCGAATGAAAGAAAACCGACGTCATTTTTTAAAACAGATAACAGCAGGAGGTATTGGCTTAAGCTTTATTCCTGGGCTTCGAGCTGAAAAATCTATTTCAGAACCATATGAAATTCTTTCCAAGGAAACTGGAAGAAGACAGTATTTTAATATGTGTGGTTACCGGGCTCTCAAGCTGGATATCGTTCGTGTAGGATTTATCGGGATAGGGAATCGTGGTTACGCAAACCTGAACCAGATGACCTTTTTGGAAGGAGTTCATATAAAGGCAATTTGTGATATTGTACAATTTCGCATTGACAATGTTCAACAGTTGCTGAGAAAACGGGGATTGCCGGAAGCAGAGGTCCATACCGGACGTGAAGATGCATGGAGAAAGCTATGTGAAGACCCAAACATCGACTTGGTAAGTATTGCTGTGCCGCGGGGACCGCTCCATGCACGAATATCTGTGTATGCTATGGAGTGTGGTAAGCATGTGGCTGTTGAAGTACCTGCAATAGCTACCGTTGAAGAGGCATGGGAAGTGATTGAGGCTTCGGAGAAGACCAGAAAGCATTGTTATATGATGGAAAACTGTTGTTATGATTTTTTCGAGCTACTAACGTTAAATATGGTGCGACAAGGATTTTTCGGAGATATTATTCATGCCGATGCTGCATATATTCATCACCAGTCACTTTATGAAAAGACAAAAGATAACAATATGTGGCGTTTGGAAGAAAGTCAGCGCCATAATGGAAATTTGTATCCTACGCATGGATTAGGACCCGTATGCCAGGTTATGGACATAAACAGAGGAGACAAACTGGACTACATGACCTCAATGTCTTCAAATGATTTTATGTTGGGAAAGAAAGTTTCGGAACTGGCACAAAGTAATCCGTTTTATAAAAAGTATGATACTAACTCCTATAGAGGAAATATGAATACTTCAATAATCAGGACGGAGAAAGGGCGTACCATCATGCTTCAACACGACATTACCAGTCCTCGGGTCTACTCCCGAATACACATGATTAGCGGCACAAAAGGTGCTGTTCAGAAATATCCTGAACCCGGTAGGATTTCACTTGGCAGTGAATGGCTTGATAATGAAAAGATGAATGAAATTAACGACAAATATAAGCCGGAGATTGTAAAACGAATAGGTGATATGGCTCAAAAAGTAGGAGGACACGGGGGAATGGATTTTTTAATGACATGGCGGCTTATTGATTGTTTGAGAAACGGGCTTCCGATGGATATCGACGTGTATGATGCTGCTTCTTGGAGCGTGATTATCCCGTTAAGTGAAAAATCGGTATCGAATCGTTCAAAACCCGTTGAAATTCCTGATTTTACACGAGGAGCCTGGAGAACAAATCAACCTGTAGATATCTCCATATCGGAAGGGAACACAACAACGATAAGGCGCTCTTAAGTAGAGTGTCGATATAATATCCCGGGTAGTAATCCAGAAAACTGTGTTTTTTATATAACTTCACGACCATAGTTTTTTAATTATGTGCTTTTTCGCTAACAATCACACTAATAAGTGAAGTCCTGGGCTGATTTCTAAATTATGAAAATCGAGACTAAGCTTGACAAGTTTTTAACAAATTAACTAACTTGTAATCTCAAATCTTGATTTTTATGACTTTAAAAGCATCATCAGACATCAGACGCAAACTACGTGTTCTTACTTATGAATATGGAGTCTATCGACCTTCCCAAAACAGCATAATGAACTCCTATTCTGACGAATTTAACGCTCCCTCCAGACTTGCTATCTACAAAAGAATTATGGAGCTGTCAGGAGAAGGTTACAGCTACGGCAAATTTATAGAGTCTGATGCAATTAACAGGAGTGCAGGTACCCGAAGTGAACCTTAGGCGCCTCCGGTTGTAGTTAGACGGTAAAAGGGCGAAATTCATCCTTCATCATCCGCTTCCATTTGAAATATCCAAAAATGGAAATAACGGCATAGATGGCAAACAATCCGCTGGTGTAGTGTAGGTCTTTCCAGAAGTAAAGGCCGCAGGAAATACTGTTCACCACAAACCACAATCCCCACTGTTCGATGTATTTGAAAGCCAACATCCACATGGCAATTATGCTCAGGGCTGTAGTGAATGCATCTCCATACGGTACCGGGCTGTCTGTGTAGTTGACCAGGATAAAGGCTATAAGTGCAAAAATAGCAATACCCGCCAACGTTAACGGTACAATGAAACGGGTGGGAGTATGGGAGATCTTCCCGTTTTTCGCTGAATTCTTCTTCTTCTTTGTCCAGACCATCCATCCCCAGATACTTGCAAAGAAATAGTAGATGTTTATGCCCATGTCGGCATAAAACTTGGATTGGTAGAAGATGACAATATACACCACCGGCATAATAACGCCGAAGAGCCACAACCAGCGGTTGGCTTTGTATTCGAGATAGAGGTAGATAAGCCCGATAACGGCTCCAATAATTTCAAGGGTCTGCATATGAATTGCGGGTTATATTTTGCGGGCCGGGCCGGGTGAGCCGCAGCCCGCAAAAACTTCTTTTCAGGCGAACAGGGTTTAGAAACTAACCGTTAGCCGTGCCATATAATTCCGGGTAGCTTGCGGATAGTAGCCAATCCAGTTTACGCTGCTACCATCCTCTTCAAATACTTCGGTAGAAGCCCACCCGTTGGCAATGTATTCTTTATTGAACAGGTTGTTCACGAAGAGCTGCAGTGCTATACTGCCCAACGGTGTTTTCTTGAATGTGTATCCGGCCGAGAAGTTGCTTACAAAATAGCCGTCAATCGATTTTGCATTGTCCGATGTGTTGTCGAGATACTGTTTGCTCACATATTTCCCCAACAAATTGAAATAGAGCGCCGGAAGAGGCTGATAGGTCAGGCTAGCCATACCCACCAGGTTGGGAGAATAGGAAATGTGGGTTGTCCCCAACTCTTTACGGGTCTGTTTGCGTACCTGCTTGCCGTTTTTTTCTATATAAACTTCGTTCCAGTCATTGCTGTTGTCGTACAGATCGAAATAGGCCGTGTAATTGTTGATTTTGTTCCGGCTCAATGTGGCGTTGGCATCAAAACGAAATTTGTCGTTTGCCAACGGTACCGATGCTTCCAGTTCCACACCTGTCCGGTAACTGTCTTTCACGTTCTCCATCAACTTGTATCCCACGTCGTTGAGCTTTCCGGTTTGCACCATCTGGTTTTTGTAATCCATGTAGTAAATGTTTGCACCCAGGCTCACACCGTTTTCGTGGGAGAAACGATATCCCAACTCATAGTCGATCATTTTTTCGGGACGGATCCGCTCTTCTCCTCCGCCTCCCTTGATGCTTTCCTTCAAGTCGGTCCGAAGCGGTTCGCGCTGCCCAACAGCCACCGAGGCATACAGGTTGTTGCGGTTATCTATCCGGTAGGAGGCTCCGGCTTTGGGATTAAAGAAGGAGTATTTGAAGTGGCTGGTGATATCCGCCAGGTCGTCATCAATTCCTGAAAAATCATAATCGATATGCCTGTACTGGAGATCGCCGAAGAGCGAAACTTTTTCGTTGAGCCGGTATTCCGCTTTCGTGAAGAAGTTGAATTCACCCTTCTTCCCTACATTTCGATACCATTCGTAATCTTCGGGGATGTTTTGATTGAATTTTATCCAGGGCAGTTTGCCGTAGTGGTCGCCGTCGTAGAAACTGTACATCCCGCCGAAAGACCAGTCGAGCGCATTTTTGGTGTATAAGAATGCCAGGTTTGCCACGTAAAAATCGTTGCGCATCAGTTTCTGGCGGATTAACGGTGAGCGCGAATAGGTTACTCCGTTTACCGTTTGATCAGGCAACCCGTATTTCGAAAACTTATCGCCCCGCTTGAATCCGCCATATGGATCGGAACGATAATTCTCGTAATAACCAAAACCGTTGTTGTAACTCAGGTTGGCGTTGAGGGATAGATGGGAGTTGAGGTCGCGCGTAAACAGAAGCTGTACGATGTGTGAAAAGTAGTTGTCGGTTTCGTTATCGTAATAATGCACGTTATCGGCTTCGTCGATGTATTTTCCCGCGGGGTTGTATCTTCTTCCCTCTTTTTCCAGGTCTTCGGGGGAGATTCCTTCCCAGGTGATGCCTGTCTTCTGCCTACCATTGATATAACTCAACCGGAGCAATTGATTGTCCGTATAATGGGAAAGGGCAGCATACAGGTTGCTGTGATCTACAAATCCGTTGCGGATATATCCGTCACCCGTGTTTCGTGAATAACGTGCATCCAGCGACAGGCCGTTCTTTAGAATCCCGCTTCCAGCAGCGATAGTGGACGAAAACGTGTGATAACTGCCTGCTGATGTGGATGCTTCGCCATATGCCGTTGACCGTGCGCCTGCCGTTTTCATGGAGATGCTGGCGCCGAAAGCGGCAGCACCGTTTGTTGACGTTCCTATGCCGCGCTGCACCTGAATGCTTTGTAGGGACGATGATAAATCGGGTAGATTTACCCAGTAAACTTCCTGACTCTCAGGATTGTTTAACGGCATGCCGTTAAGCGTAACATTGATGCGGGTGGCATCCGTTCCGCGTATGCGCATGGAGGTGTTTCCCACGCCCGATCCGTCTTCGCTGAAAAATACCAGCGATGGAATGCCCTGCAGGATTGCCGGGATGTTTCGGGCTGCGTTTTCTTTTCTGATTTCAGCCTGGGAAACATTGCTGTACGCCATCGGCGTGTTCTTTCCCGCCCGGGTGGAAGAGACCACCACTTCTTCGAGATGTATGTTCTTTAAACTGTCGGTTTGTTCGTCTGCCTGAGCAAACAAGGAAAGGTTGAGGGCCAGAAGCCCAGCAAGAATAACTGCCTTTTTCATTTACAAGTAGTTTTTATGACACAAGAAACAAGTGTTTTTTTGCGTCGGATGAGTAAAATAAAAAAGGGGATTTTTGAAAGATTTACCTAAAAACAAAATCACCAAGCTACAATGTTATTCAATTGTACGGCTAATAACGCGGAGCGTATACCTGTTGAATATCCATTGATTTTTTTGTGATCTTTTTTTGTTTCCCTCCGCCGGCATTATCCGGATCAGGTATTTGGGTATGATCTCAGCCCGTTGTTATGTGGCACCCCTGTATTTGACAAAACAAAGCTACTTCATTTTTGTTCACCAAACAATAAAAACCGCAATTTTTAACGTTCCAGCAATAAAAAATCTGTTACGTGTGACTTTGATAGCTGTTTTATTTGTAATTTCGTTCCTTCATTGCAACGTTCAATTACGGTATGTTTTAAATGAAAATATGAGCGAAGAAGATAAACTTGCGGCAGAAGATCGGATGATCGAGGATGAGTTTCAGGCACTTATTAACGATTATTTAAATTCGAACCACCGGCGTAAAGTGGAAGTCATTACCAAAGCCTTTAATATGGCAAAGGAAGCCCACAAAGGAGCACGCCGTCGTTCGGGCGAGCCGTACATTATGCATCCGCTGGCCGTTGCAAGAATTATTTCCCGCGAAATGGGACTGGGCTCAACCTCCATATCGGCTGCATTGCTGCACGATGTGGTGGAAGACACCGACTATACGGTTGAGGACCTTGAAGTAATGTTCGGCGATAAGATTGCGCAGATCGTTGACGGATTAACAAAAATCTCACACGGCATGTTTGGTGAGAACGTATCGGCTCAGGCGGAAAATTTTCGTAAACTCCTGTTGACGATGTCGGAAGACATTCGTGTGATCCTGATAAAAATTGCCGATCGGTTGCACAATATGCGGACGTTGTCGTCCATGACTCCCGCAAAGCAATTCAAGATAACCGGCGAAACCATGTATATTTATGCCCCTTTGGCGCACCGGCTGGGACTTTTTGCCATCAAAACCGAGCTCGAAGAACTTTGCTTCAAGTACGAACACCCGGAATCTTACGCTGAACTTTCGAATAAAGTGGAAACTTCTGCCCAGGAGCGGTTTGAAATTTATGAGAGTTTTGCCGAGCCGGTAGTTAAAGCACTCGATAAGATGAATATCGAATATGAGATGCGTGCCCGGGTAAAATCGCTTTATTCCATCTGGAAGAAGATGCAGGCCAAAGGTATCGATTTCAGCGAAGTGTACGATCTTTTTGCCGTCCGTATCATCTTTGAGATTTATCCCGGGATGGATGAGAAAAAACAATGCTGGGACATCTATTCTGCTATTACGGATATATACAAACTCCGCCCCGACCGTATTCGAGACTGGGTGAGCCATCCCAAGGCCAATGGTTACCAGGCGCTTCACCTGACGGTGATGGGCCCCGACGGGAAATGGATCGAAATACAGATTCGCAGCCGGCGAATGGACGATATTGCGGAAAAAGGTTTTGCTGCCCATTGGAAATACAAGGAGAACCGGATAGAGGAAGACAACGAACTGGATAAATGGCTGAAAACGATTCAGGAGGTATTGGCCAATCCCAACCCTAACGCCATCGATTTTCTGGATACGGTAAAAATGAACCTGTTCGCTTCCGAGATTTTTGTTTTCACCCCAAAAGGCGAAATCAAAACCCTTCCCCTGGGTGCTACCGCCCTCGATTTTGCATACAACATCCACACCCGCATAGGCGACCACTGCCTGGGAGCAAAAGTGAACCATACGCTGGTTCCGCTTAGCCAGAAACTGAAAAGCGGCGATCAGGTAGAGATTCTGACGTCCCAATCGCAACAACCACAACCCGAGTGGCTCAATTACGTTACAACCGCCAAGGCCCGAACCAAGATAGAAGCCGCAATCCGCCGGCAAAGGAGAAGAATAAGCGAGCGAGGTCAAAAAATGTTGGAAGAGTTTGTCGGAGAAGAACAACTCGATAATACCCTGTACAACAAAACCCTGAATTATTATAAAGTAGAAAAGCGGGAAGATTTGCATTATGGCCTGGGGAATGGTGACCTGAAACTTCCCGATTCCAGGGATAAGTTGCTTAAACAACGGGAAACAGTGGAACCCAAGCAAGACAACCTGTTTGTTCGTTATATGAAACAGGCCATGAGCGGTTTTAAAAAAGCCCCTGAGGAAAGCAGGAGTGACATTGCTGTTGCAAGTCCTGCAAAAACCGGAGAAATAGACAAGAAGGCGATATATAAACTGCACGAGGTGAGTTTCAAGAAAAATTTTATTGTTGCTTCTTGCTGCAATCCGTTGCCCGGTGATGATGTTTTTGGATTTATAACCGACAAAAATGAAGTGGAAGTTCACAAACGCTCCTGCGAAACAGGTATAAAGCTGAAATCGCGTTTTGGGGAAAGAATCCTGGCGACGGAGTGGGGCGACTATAAACAGTATTCTTTTCTTTCAGCCATTGTTTTTACGGGCATTGACCGGATAGGCATCTTGAATACGATATTGTCTAAACTCGCAGAGGATATTGTGGTAAACATAAAAAGTGTGAACGTTACGTCGAAAGACGGTATTTTTGAAGGTGTTTTTCATGTTCATGTCCACAGTGTGGAAGATGTTAATGTCCTGATTTCGAAGATAGCAAAAGTGGACGGTGTAACCACCGTCCACAGAGCCTTAATTTAATCAAGTAGTTTTATTTTCGTTTCTTCCCTCCAAACAACCTGCCGGTAATTTTTTTTACGGCAAAGGCCAGAATGGCCGGCTTGGCAACACTCCAGGCAATTCCACTTATTAAAGGTAAGTTTGAAAGAGCCAGGTTTATCCAGGGGTTACCCGGTTTTTTTGTTTTAAAGGGTAAAACGGACGACGATGAGCCGTAAGACAGGTTGTCCACCGTTTCACTGAACTTGTTCTTGATACTGGTCGTTACGCCTTTGGTAAGCATAGATCCCCAGTTATCCGCCAGATACTGGATCTGATAAGATAGGCGTTGACCAGAAATTGCACGTTCCTCACGCAGTTTCTTCTTCTCCAGATGGAGCTCGTCGAGTGGAGTAAGTTTGTAACTTTTCATCAGCTTTTTGTTGTAAATTTAACCTCTTCGTCTTCCTGACGTTGCAGAAATTTGATTACAGAATTGATGATAGAGTGTTTCAGCGGCTTTTTTATCAACAACAAAACCAGAGTAAGAGCGATAGTGCCTAAAGTGACAATGCCAAAACCTTTCCAATTACTGTCAAAAACGTCTGCCAGGTAAAATCCGAGAGTGAGAAGTGCCAATGCCAATATCAGAAAAATGAAACTGACCAAAAACAGAGTAATGGCAGTTGAAGCCGCTCCCTTACTCACTTTTTCAAAAGCTTCGAGTTTTACAATCTCAATCGTGTTTGTCACATAACCCGTGACATCGCTTTTCATCTCTTCAAATAAGCTGGTAACCGTTTTGTCCTCCATCTGAGTTTCCTTTTAGTGTTTAGCCAATTCTTTTTTTGCTATTTCTGCAATGTCATCAATGTCTTCTTTCAGATCACTGACTTCGCTTTTTCCTTTATAGATAGCGGATTTTACATTCGCACGTACTTTATCGGCAAACGCGTTAGCTTGTTCAAGCCACTCTTCCTTTTTGTCGCTTCCCATAATATAACCGACAGCTGCTCCAAGCGCAATTCCAATTCCTAATCCGAGTAATAATTTTGCTTCTGATTTCATAATTTTGCTTTTTTAGATGTTAATAGTTTGTTTTCTTTGAAATGTTGTTTTCAACGTTGCCTATTTAGTAAAACGTTTTTTTTTTGAAAATGTTTACTCCCTCGGGAAAAAGTTGATTTATCAGTTCCCGCTAGGCTCTCCAAAAAGCGTTGCTGCAGTAAATCCGGTAATCTTGACTTTTACGAATTCTCCAATCCTGTGCTTTTGCTTGTCGAAAACAACCACCTTGTTCTGTTCAGTTCTTCCAAAGAGCTGTTCACGAGAGCGTTTTGAGAAACCCTCTACCAACACCTCAAACTCTTTTCCTACGTCCTGCTCGTTGCTTTTCTGCGAAAGTTCAAGCTGCAGGTCGATAATCTCCTGCAGACGGCGGCCTTTTACCTCCTCGGAAACATTGTCTTCCATTTTTTTCGCAGCGTATGTGCCCGGACGTTCGGAGTATTTGAACATAAAAGCCGAATCAAAGCCTACCTCACGCATAAGTGATAGTGTTTCCTGGTGATCTGCTTCGGTTTCACTGTGAAATCCACACATAATGTCGGTTGAGAGTCCGCAACCGGGAAGGATCCGTTTTATAGCGGCAATACGCTCTAAATACCATTTCCTGTCGTATCTCCGGTTCATCAGTTTCAACATGCGTGAACTCCCCGACTGTACAGGCAAATGGATATAATTGCACAAATTCTTGTACTTGGCAATGGTTTCCAATGTTTTGTCATTCATATCCCACGGGTGCGATGTGGTAAAACGGATACGCATTTGAGGTGCTTCCTCGGCAACCATTGCCAACAGATCGGAAAAATCGATAACTCTTCCGTCGTCTTCAAACTTGTATGAATTGACGTTCTGTCCTAACAAAGTGGCTTCGCGATAGCCTTTTCCCTTTAGGTCACGAATCTCGTTGAGGATGCTCTCCGGTTCCCGGCTTCGCTCCCTGCCACGCGTAAAAGGAACGATGCAGTAGTGGCAGAACTTATCGCATCCCCGCGTAATGGAAACAAACCCCGAAATATTTAATCCACTCATTTTTAATGGAATAACATCTTTGTAGGTTTCCGTTTTGGAAAGAACCACGTTGATTGCTTTTTCTCCGCGTTCGGCGGCCCCCATCAGGTTGGGTAAGTCGAGGTAGGCGTCGGGGCCGATTACCAGGTCAGCATGATGATTATCGATCAGTTCCTCTTTTACACGTTCTGCCATACATCCTAAAACACCGATGATGAGCTCTCCTCTCTTTTTTTTCTTCAAAGCGTTGAAATAGTCAAGCCGTTGTATCACGCGTTGTTCTGCATTGTCTCGGATGGAGCAGGTGTTGACAAAAATAGCATCGGCAGCCTTCTCGTCTTCGGTAACCGAGTATCCGTCCATCTCCATGATAGCTGCCACTACTTCGGAGTCGGCTACGTTCATTTGGCAACCGTACGTTTCGATAAATAGCCTTTTTTCTTTTTGATTATCTGTTGTTTCTGTGCTCATTTTCCTTTTTTTGCTGTAATTTTTTCTTAATGTCAGGAATTTATAAACATCTTAGTATATTTTAAACCAAAATATTTGTAAAATTTAAATTCTTGTTTTACTTTTGTCACGAACGAAAAAATAAAAATTTTTTCATAGTTAAGGTTTTGGTTAAACAATTAGGGGCGGCTGTGAAGTTGCCCCTGATTTTTTGAATAACCTTTCCTTTATTCGTGAAAATTGATTACTTTTGTCGGACTGCAAAATTAATCAATTTATGGAATTTGGCGACATTATTTATTTAATACTCATGCTTGCTTTCTTTGTTTTTGGAATTTTTAATGATTCAAAAAAAAAGAAAAAGAAAATAAGTAAAAGTACCCAACCTGTAAATTTAGAAGAAGAGTTTCGCGATGTGTTTCGGGAAGTTTTTCAAAAACCACAAAGACAACCTATTTCACCTCCAACTCCAAAGACCGTTAAGAATGAAAATCGACTCGCAAGGCCAGCAATGGCCTCAGCCAGGAGCACTCGTTGGGAATTTCAATCTTCCCTGGACCTGGTAACCGATTTCGAGGGAGAATCCTCGTTGAAAGGTTCCATGTTTGCAACCGAACGGTTCGACAATCATCATGAGATGAAAGAAATGGAAACGGTCCATCCTATTCTGGAGCAATTGAGGAGCAAAAACGGACAGTCTGAAATACGCAAGGCGGTTATCTACAGTGAAATACTGAACAGAAAATACTGACCTGACTCTTGTGTAACTAAAAAACAATGATATAAAAAACAAACAAAAATCTATGAGTCTTACTTATGTAACAGCGAAAGAGGCTGCTGCTCTTGTCAACCACAACGACAATGTGGGTTTTAGCGGCTTTACACACGCCGGATGTCCTAAAGTGGTTCCGGTTGAAATTGCCAAACGTGCCGAAGAAGAGCACGCTAAAGGCAATCCTTTTAAAATAGGCATGTTTACCGGCGCTTCCACCGGCGATTCTATCGATGGTAGCCTGGCTCGCGCCAATGCGGTAAAATTCCGCACACCCTATCAGACGAATAAAGATATGCGTAACGCCATTAACGCCGTTCAGCATGAACCGGTACAGTATTTCGACATGCACTTGTCTCAAGTGGCGCAGGAAATTCGTTACGGTTTTTTGGGAGGTGTGGATGTGGCTATTGTGGAAGCCTGTGAGGTTACCGATTCGGGAGAGATTGTTCCCACCAGCGGTGTTGGGATTATGCCCACCATTTGCCGTTTGGCCAAGATAGTTATTGTGGAGCTGAACGATAAGGTACCCGCCAAAATGCGCGGTGTGCATGATTTATATGAATTACAGGATCCTCCTAAACGCCGTCAGATAAATATTTTTGAAGTACAGGGGCGTGTAGGGTTGGAATACGTGAAAGTGGATCCTTCAAAAATTTACGTGGTAAGGACAAGTAAGGAAAATGAAGGTAGCGGTTTTGCACCGGTTGATGAGATTACGGAAAAAATCGGAGAGAACGTTTCGAACTTTTTCGTTTCTGAATTGAAAAAAGGACATATTCCGCCCACTTTCCTGCCTATTCAATCGGGTGTGGGAAACATTGCCAATGCTGTTCTTGCATCCATGGCACAAAACAAGGATATTCCCCGTTTTGAAGTATATACAGAGGTTATTCAGGATGCCGTGTTGGATATGATGCAAAAAGGGCATATCTCTTTTGCCAGCGGTTGCTCGCTTACGTTAAGCAACGAAGCAATGGAACGTTTTTATCGCGATTTGGATTTCTTCAAGAACAAGCTGGTGCTTCGTCCGTCGGAAATCTCCAACAATCCCGGTCTGGTGCGCCGGTTGGGTGTAATAGGCATCAATACGGCCATTGAAGCTGATATCTTCGGAAATGTAAACTCCACCCATGTGATGGGTAATATGATGATGAACGGTATCGGAGGTTCGGGTGATTTTACGCGAAGTGCTTATATCTCTATTTTTGTTACGCCATCAACCGCAAAAGATGGAAAAATAAGCGCCATTGTTCCGAAAGTGGCACACGAAGACCACAGCGAACATTCGGTGAAAGTAATTGTTTCGGAGTATGGCGTTGCTGATTTGCGCGGCAAGGGAACGTATGCCCGTGCTGAAGAGATCATTGAGAATTGCGCACATCCTAGCTACCGCCCGTTGTTGCACGATTACCTGAGTCTTACGAAAAAAGGGCACACACCGCAGAATTTATACGCTTGTTTTGAATTCCACAAGGCGTTTATGGAAACCGGTGATATGATCAACGCCGACTTTTCGAAATATAAAAAATAATCGTGGATGAATGTTTCTTCCAATGGTGTAGGAACAGAGGAAAATGATGGGGCGGTTCGAACAAAGCGTTAAAAGAATACGTTATAGAATAGTATTTTTTAATTAGCTAACTAAAATTTTTGATTATGGGAATTTTATCTTGGATCGTTTTAGGCCTGTTAGCAGGTTTGATAGCAAAAGCCATTCGCCCCGGAGCAGATCCGGGCGGTTGGATCGTAACCATCTTGATCGGTATCGCCGGCGGTGTCTTGGGCGGATGGATAGGTTCGTTGTTAGGCTGGGGGACCGTTAACGGATTCAGCCTTCGTACGCTATTACTGGCCGTTGGAGGCGCACTGATCATTCTGTGGGTGTATGCCTTGTTGAAGAAAAAATGATGAACAGTTGTTCAAGGCAAGGGGCGACGCAAGTTGCCCTTTGTTGTTTTATCACTTCTTCCATAAACTTGAGGTGAAAAGCGAGAGTACCGTGAACACTTCAAGCCGGCCTACAATCATCAGGAAAGACAAGAAGTACTTGGCAAAACCGGTAGCGGTTGAAAAGTTCCCCGACGGACCGAAATCGCCTAACCCAAAGCCATAACTGCTCATGCTCGAAACTGCGGCACCAATGGATTCGTCGAACGACATTCCGGTAAAACTCAGTACGATGGCACCCAGTCCGGTGATAGTCAGGTAAAGAAAAACGAAAGCAAGGACCTTTTCAACTACCGCATTTGAGTACACCTGCCCGTTAATCTTTACCATATACAATGCTTGCGGATGAACCTGGCGACGAAATACTACCTTTGTATTCTTTACCAAAATGATTAACCGGGATATCTTCATCCCGCCCGATGTTGAACCTTCGCTTCCGCAAAACAGAACCATAGCCAGGAAAAGGAACCAGTAAAATTGTCCCCAACGCAGGAAGTCCGTAGTGGCATATCCGGTAGTGGTGATTGCCGCTACAACCTGAAAAAGAACGGTGCGGATAGTGTCTTCTACAGATCCCAACACGTTACCTTCGGCATACAAGGCCAGGGTAATGATAAACGTAAAGCCGAGAATCATAAAAGAGTACCACAAAAACTCCTCGTCCTTGAAAATCCGACCTGAGAAATTGCGGAACAGGTTGAACAGCAACAAAAAACGGATTCCGCCCGAGAACATCAGAAATATAATTACATATTCCGTATAGGCGGAGTTGAAATGAGCAATGCTGGCTTGTTTGGTGGAGAATCCTCCGGTGGAGATGCTGGTGAAAGCATGGCAGGCCGCATCAAATGCATTCATGGGACCTGCCCAGAGCAGGAGAAACCCGACTGCTGTTAGACCCAGGTAGGTGAAGGACATGTTTCGGGTGATGTCGCTGACACGCAGGCGGAGTTGTTCTTTGGAGATTCCGGTTGCCTCGGCATTGTAAAGATGGGAGGAGCTGCCCCCGAAGAGGGGCAAAAAAGACATCACAAAAATGATGATTCCGATGCCTCCAATCCATTGGGTAAAACTTCGCCAAAAATGAAGTGATTTAGGGAAGGCTTCTATGTTGATCAGGGTAGAGCTTCCGGTGGTGGTAAACCCGCAAACGCTTTCAAAGAAAGCATCCGTAAAAGAAGGGATGGCTCCACCGATCAAAAAAGGCAGCGTACCGTAAAGGGCCATCATCACCCATACAAGTGTGACGGTAAGGTAAACTTCCCGTTGGGAGATGCGTTTCTCTTTACGCTTCTTTCTTCCGATTAAAAATAAAACAAGCCCTGAAACGAACGTTATTAACGATGACAGGTAAAGGCTGTAAACGGAAGGTTCCTGATAAACTTCGCCAACAAATGCGGAAATAAGCATAAATGATGATTCGATCATCAAAATAAGTCCTATGCTGCTAAATACGAATTGATGGTTGAAGTTTCGCATAATCAATTGAAGAAACTCTCAATGCTTTTCAACGATGTATTCATAAAAAACACCATTACCTGGTCGTATGGCTCAATGAGCGTATCACCGTCAATAAGCATGGGTTCCCCGTTTCGGATAAGTGCGCCGAGAGTCATGTCGGAGGGTAAATTCAGGTTCTTGATCAGTTTTTTGGTGACTTTTGAGTTGGGTTTTGCAACAACTTCTCCTACGTTTGCATTTGAGAAAGTGAGGCATTTGATGTTTGAAGCATCCGCTTTGAGAAGAAGTTCGTATATTTTGCTGGCTGCCAACAGCTTTTTGTTGATTACGGTGCCGATATCGAAACGTTCGGCCATAGGAATATAATCTATGTTTTCTACCTCGGCAATGGTTTTTTTAACACCGTATTGCTTGGCCATCATACAGCCCAGGATGTTGGCTTCGGAATTTCCGGTAAGCGCAACAAATGCGTCCATATCGGAGATTCCTTCACTGAGTAACAACTCTGCATCGCGCGCATCACCCAGAAATATGGTGACGTTCGAAGGAGAAATCTCTACGAGTTTTTCCGCCCTTTCCCGGTTTTGTTCGATAATCTTTATGTTTATGTTTGACGGCAGGTATTGCACGGCCCGCATGGTAATCCGGCTACCGCCCATAAACATGACGTTTTTGGTTTCGAACGATGTCTTACCCATGATAGCAGGCATTTCATCGAGGTTTTTTCTTAACGTGGTAAAATAGAGAATATCGTTGGGTAAGATCTGATCACTTCCTTTCGGGATCAACGTTTGGTTTCCGCGTTTTATAACGACGATATGAAACTTTTTACCGACGTTTGGGAGTTCACGCAGGTACCAGTTGGCAATAGGCGCATTGGCCCTTATTTTGGCTGCGGTAAGTATTATGGAGCCGTTCGATAGCTCCCACCAAACCCTGGTCCAGGGAGTTTTGAGCGAAGAAACGATTTCACGTGCGGCCATCATTTCGGGATAGATCATGGAGTGAATGCCGAGCTTATCGAAAAACTCCACGTTCTTGGGCAGCAGGTACTCGTAATTATCAATTCTAGCCAGCGTTTTCTTGACGCCCAGATTGGCAGCAAGCATGCAAGCGTTAATGTTTTTGGACTCTTCCGGGGTAACACCGATAAAAAGATCCGAATCGGCAACGCCGGCTTCAGTAAGGTCTTTCAGCGATGTGCAGTTTCCGATGAAAGTCAATAACTCAGCGTTGTCGCGAACAGCCATCAGCCGCTCTTTACTGCTGTCCATCAATGTGATATCGTGATTTTCCTGCCCAAGCAGTTTGGCAAGATGGGTGCCCACTTCTCCTGCTCCAGCTATTAATATTTTCATCAGTTATGGTTTATTACAATTGCTTCTGAACTCCATCCAGAATACGTTAACGGAAGAACAACTTTTCTGTTTTCTAGTTTCTCAGGTTACTTTGTTCCTGAATGACGACAATGGCCTGTTCCTGTTTTATTAATTCGTTTACCTCCATAATTTTTCGTAAAATACCCTCTTCATCAATCCCTGCAATTTTTTGCAACTCTGTTATTGCTCCGTGAGTGATAAACTCATCTGCTATCCCGATCCTGAAAATCCGGTTGTGGATAAAACCGTTATCAGCCAGAAATTCTATTACGGCACTTCCCATTCCGCCTTTTATTACTCCGTTTTCCAGCGTGATGATGTACTTGAATTTTCTGGCAACCTTACTCAACATCTCCTGATCGATTGGCTTCAGGAAAAGCATGTCGTAGTGTGCCACGCTAATTCCCATCTCTTCTGCCCGTGCAATGGCTTTTACCGCGCTGTTACCTATGGCGCCTATGGAAAGCAGGGCCATGTCTTTGCCCTTTTTCAACCTTTTCCCTTTTCCTATTGGGATGAGCTGCGGTGGGTTGCGCCAATCCACCATTACCCCCTGCCCACGCGGGTACCTGATCACAAACGGACCATCATTGCCGTAAACGGCTGTGTACATTAGGTTGCGGAGATCGTGTTCATTGAAAGGAGCCGAAATAACCAGGTTGGGAATGGGGCGAAGGTATGCCAGGTCAAATACCCCGTGGTGCGTTGGCCCGTCTTCGCCCACCAGTCCGGCCCTGTCGAGACACATGATGACTTTGAGCTTCTGCAACGCTACGTCGTGAATAACCTGGTCATAAGCCCGTTGCATAAACGACGAATAGATATTGCAAAACGGGATGAAACCCTCTTTTGCCAATCCGGCGGAGAAAGTAACCGCATGCGCTTCGGCAATTCCCACATCAAAAGCCCTATCCGGCAATTTTTGCATCATATACGTCATGGAGCATCCCGTGGGCATAGCGGGTGTAATCCCGACAATTTTCTGGTTTTCTTCGGCAAGTTCCACCAGTGTATGTCCGAAAACATCCTGGTAGAGTTGCGGTTGATCAATTCTTTTTCTTACAATCCGTTCGCCTGTTTCTTTATCGAATAACCCGGGAGCATGCCAGATAGTGGCGGCTTTTTCTGCGGGTTTGAACCCTTTTCCCTTGACGGTTTTGATGTGAAGCAGTCTTGGTCCCTTCATGTCCCTGATGTTATGCAAAACCCGGATAAGTCCCGGCAGATCGTGTCCGTCAACCGGGCCGAAGTACCGGATATTGAACCCTTCGAACATATTTTGCTGTTGGGTAATAAGGGATTTTATGCTGTTGTTGAAGCGAAGCACAATGTTTTTCTTCTCTTCGGATATAAGGTTTTTGCTTTTGAAGGATTGGTAGACCCTGTTACGCATTTTGTTGTACTTGGACGATGTGGTCATTTTAACCAGATAATCCTTAATACCCCCCACATTACTGTCGATAGACATGTCGTTGTCGTTGAGTATGATGAGCAAGTTATTCGGCTGTGAGCAGGCATTGTTTAATCCTTCGTATGCGAGACCGCCGGTCATGGCTCCGTCTCCGATAATGGCCACTACATGCCGGTCTTCTTCACCATTAAGTGATGCAGCAACAGCCATCCCCAATGCAGCGGAAATGGAAGTGGAGGCGTGTCCGGCAACAAAAGTATCGTATATGCTTTCCTGCGGATTGGTAAATCCGGAAAGTCCACCCAGTTTGCGGTTTGTGTGGAAAACATCGCGCCGTCCGGTGAGTATCTTGTGTCCGTAAGCCTGATGGCCAACATCCCAAACCAGTTTGTCGTATGGCGTGTTGTATAGATAGTGAAGCGCAACGGTGAGTTCAACAGTACCTAAACTCGATGCAAAATGTCCGGGATTGTGAGAAAGCTGTTCAATAATGAACTCCCTCAAATCTTTGCAGACCTCCTTGAGTTGTTCAACATTGAACTTTTTGAGATCAGCCGGGCTATTTATGTCTTGTAAATATGTCATTCTTTTTGTTTTCTCTTCTCTTCGTTTCTGATAAACGAAGAATCGAGTTCGATGGTTCATTGTCTAGTGTTAATTCGCCATTTCGGAGAAAAACTTGATTCGGACCAAGCGGATTTCTGTTTCGGAATAATCGGAAAGTTCGTCCATAGCCTTATCCAGGTTATCGGTTTCGGCTTCCCGGAAATACTCGTAGATTTCTCTAACAGTATCCGTATCCATTACTTCTTCGAGGAAGTAGTTGATGTTTATTTTTGTACCCGAGTAGACAATAGCCTCAACTTCCGAAAGCATCTCGTTGAAATCTATTCCTTTGGATTCGGCCAGGTCGTCCAGGGCAACTTTTCTGTCGATAGCCTGTACGATAGAAACCTTGAGTTTTGATTTGTTAGCTACGGTCTTCACCCTCAAATCCTCGGGACGGATAATTTCGTTTTCTTCTACATGTTTCTTTATGAGTTCGATAAACTCCTGACCATAACGTTTTGCTTTGCCGGCCCCTACACCCGGAATATTCTGCAGCTCTTCCAGTGTAATGGGGTAAGACGTAGCCATCGCTTCCAGGGAAGCGGGCTGAAAAATAACATACGGCGGGACGTTGAGTTTTTTGGATATTTTCTTTCTTAAGTCTTTCATCATCGAAAATAATGCCGGGTCGGCAGCTCCGGAATTTCCCCCTCCCGATGCGATTACGCCTTCTTCGGATTCGAGTTCTTCGATATCGGCATCATCTTCATCTTCCTCTTTCGTGATTTTGAAAGAAACGGGTTTTTTCAGGAATTCTTTTCCTTTCTTTGTGATCTTAAGAATTCCGTAATTCTCGATGTCCTTTTTTAAATAATTGTCAAGTAGTGCTTGACGGATAACCGTTTCCCAAGTGCTCTCCTCTTCATCCGATCCTGATCCGAACTCTTCTAACTCATTGTGTTCAAATGTTTCTATTTCGGATGTTTCTTTTCCGAGTAAAAAATTAATCAAATAATCGGCCTTGTGCTTTTCCTTTAGCACGGAGATGGCCTCTAAAACGGTGACAAGTAATTCTTTAGCTTCCACTTTTATTTTTGGATTTAAACAATTATCGCAGTTCCCACAATTGGGCTCGTTGTAATCTTCGCCGAAATAATGCAAGAGCATTTTCCTCCGGCAAACGGAAGTTTCGGCATAGGCGGCTGTTTCTAACAGCAGTTGTTTCCCGATTTCCTGTTCGGAAACAGGCTTGCCCTGCATAAAACGTTCCAGTTTTTGCAAATCTTTGCTGGAATAGAAAGCAATACATTTGCCTTCTCCTCCGTCGCGGCCTGAACGGCCCGTCTCCTGGTAGTACCCTTCGAGACTTTTAGGTATGTCATAATGAATCACATAGCGCACATCGGGTTTGTCGATTCCCATTCCAAAGGCAATAGTAGCGACAATTACGTCTGCCTGTTCCATCAGAAAAGCATCCTGATTGGTGCTTCGGGTGGCAGCGTCCATACCGGCATGATAGGGTAGGGCCCGTATGTCGTTGGCTTGCAGTATCTGTGCAAAATCGTCTACCTTTTTGCGGCTCAGGCAATAAACAATACCCGATTTTGTGCCTTGAGAAAGGATGTATTTTATGATTTCCTTATCAACCTTGTCGGTTTTCTTTCTTACCTCGTAGTATAGATTGGACCGGTTGAAGGATGATTTAAAAACGGCTGCGTCCAGCATACCCAGTGTTTTCTGAATATCATGCTGCACCTTGGGTGTGGCCGTTGCCGTCAACGCAACGACTGGACGAGGGCCTATTTCGTTGATAATGGGTTTTATGCGCCGATATTCGGGGCGAAAATCATGTCCCCATTCCGATATACAGTGTGCTTCATCCACCGCGTAAAACGAGATGGGCACGTTTTGGAGAAAATCAATATTCTCCATCTTGGTAAGTGATTCGGGAGCAACATACAGTAATTTGGTTTTTCCCGAAACAATATCTTGTTTAACTTTCTCAATTTCCTGTTTATTCAGCGAAGAGTTCAGAAAATGAGCAACGCCGTCTTCTTCGCTAAAATTCCGCATGGCATCCACCTGATTTTTCATCAGTGCAATAAGTGGCGAAATGATGATTGCCGTACCTTTGGAAAGCAATGCCGGCAGCTGGTAACAAAGCGATTTTCCGCCCCCGGTAGGCATCAATACAAAAGTATCTTTCCCGGACAAGACGCTTTCGATAATGGCTTTTTGATTTCCTTTAAACGTGTCGAACCCGAAATATTTCTTTAATTCTTCGTATAGAGTCTTTTGTTTTTCCATAAGAGCAATTCCGCTACAAACTTAAAACATTTTTGTGCAAATGGAATAATGCAAATGTAAGAAAGTATTTTATATTTAAAAACAATTCCAATTCAAAAATAAACACTAAATTTAAGAATAAAAACCGAATAAACAAATTCTGATATTCATCTTTCGGGAGAAATAAAGACACAACAAACCACTTCCTGAAAAAGGAAGGAAAAGAAAAAGAAAAAAGGCAATTTAAGCTACTCTCAGGTGCCGGAAATCCGATTTTTCGAAATGCTTCACCGCATATTCGCGAGTTACGTGTAGTTTCTTCTTGTCTTCGGAAGGCAAACTGAACATGGCGTCTATCATAATGGCTTCCACAATGGAACGTAATCCACGGGCACCGAGTTTGAATTCGATGGCTTTGTCAACAATGTACTCGTAAACATCCTTATCCAGGGTGAGTGTAACACCGTCCATGGAGAAGAGTTTTTCGTACTGTTTGATGATGGAGTTTTTGGGTTCAGTGAGGATTCTCAGCAAAGCATCCCTGTCTAAGGGTTCCAGATAGGTAAGTATAGGCAGGCGTCCGATAATTTCGGGTATTAAGCCAAAAGCTTTTAAATCCATCGGGGTGATGTACTGGAGTAGATTGTTACGGTCTATTTCGGCGGTTCTCCCACTTGCTGCATAACCTACTACGCGCGTATTCAGCCTGTTGGCTATTTTTTTCTCAATCCCGTCGAAAGCGCCCCCGCAAACAAACAATATATTTTTGGTATTCACTGCAATCATGCGCTGTTCGGGATGCTTTCTCCCGCCTTGTGGAGGAACGTTTACGACTGATCCTTCCAGCAACTTCAACAATCCTTGTTGAACACCTTCGCCGCTGACATCGCGGGTGATGGACGGATTATCGCTTTTGCGGGCAATTTTATCTATTTCATCGATAAAAACGATACCACGCTCTGCTGCGGCGACATCATAATCGGCAACCTGCAGCAACCGGGTGAGAATACTTTCAATGTCTTCTCCTACGTATCCGGCTTCAGTAAGGACAGTAGCGTCGACGATGGTAAACGGCACACGCAGTAGTTTGGCGATCGTTCTCGCCAACAAGGTTTTTCCTGTTCCGGTGGCACCGACCATAATGATGTTTGATTTTTCGATTTCCACATCGTCTTTCACCGTCTTTTGCAGGATACGCTTATAGTGGTTGTAAACCGAAACAGACAGGAAGCGTTTGGCACTGTCCTGGCCAATAACGTATTGGTCAAGAAATTCCTTGATTTGTTTCGGCTTGGGAAGTGAATTGAGTGAAATGTCGGGAGCCGATTTTCCACTGCTTTTGAACGTTTCGTTTACGATTTCGTGTGCCTGCTCAGAACACATATCGCAGATATAACCCGATATTCCCGAGATAAGCAGGTTCACATCGTTTTCACTTCTTCCGCAGAAACTGCAATGATTGCTGCTGTTTGCTTTTTTTGCCATTTTATTAGACTTTTAGATATCAGATTTCAGAAATCTGTTTTCTAACTTCTTATTTCTTAATTAATATATCATCCACCATTCCATATTCTTTGGCTTCTGAAGCACTCATCCAGAAATCACGGTCCGAATCGCGAGACACTTCCTCGATGGGTCTTCCCGTATGTTTTGAAATGATGGCATTTAATTCCTGTTTTACCTTGGCAATTTCGCGAGCGGTAATCTCAATGTCAGATGCCTGTCCCTGAACGCCGCCCAGCGGTTGGTGAATCATTACACGTGAGTGCGTGAGCGCAAAGCGTTTCTTGGATGTTCCGGCAACCAGCAGAACGGCGGCCATAGATGCTGCCATCCCGGTACAGATGGTGGTTACGTTGCTGGAGATGAACTGCATGGTGTCATATATTCCATAACCGGCATAAACGGATCCACCGGGAGAATTGATGTAAATGGAGATGTCTTTTCCCTGATCAGCAGAGTCGAGATAAAGCAGCTGCGCCTGTATGACATTGGCGGTGTAATCGTCGATCTGAGTGCCGAGAAAAATGATCCGGTCCATCATCAGACGTGAAAACACATCCATTTGGGCAACGTTCAACTGACGTTCTTCGATAATGGTCGGAGAGATGTATCCGCCACCTGCACTTATTATTTTTGTATAGCCGTCCAATCGGGCACTGCTCATCCCAAGATGCTTGACGGCATATTTTCTGAAATCGTTTTGCATAATTTTTTGTTTTTTTATCACCGGTTTTACTCCTGATGCGATGTGTGTGATTTAGACAATCAACCATCGGAATATCGTTTTCCGTGAAACAAAGATATTTATTTTTAGGAGATAATCTCCTTGTTTACGCAGAAGATTTTATTTTTCTTCTTTGTCCTCCGACAGTAACTTCTCGAAATCTTTTGATGGAATTTCCTTCTCGTTGACTTTAACGGTTTGTTTGAGCCATTCCATCACTTTGTTTTCAACCAGCTGGTCGTACATGTTTCTGACCGTATTCTGGTCACCCAGCATCCGTTTAACATAGTTCTCCAACACGTCGGCGGGAACATTGCTCATCCCGTATTGCGCGAATTGTGCTCTGGCAACCTCGGCTGCAAAGGTTTCCAGGTCGCTGTTTTCGATTTTAATGTCCTGTTCCTTTACAATTTTCTCTTTTGACAGGTGATATTTTAAATCTTCAGCGATTTTCGGGTAGTCGTTTTCGATCGTTTCCGCTGTGTTTTTTTCGTTGGCTACCAATAACCACCGTTTCAGGAAAACATCGGGAAATTCAACGTCTTTCAACTTTTTCAGGATCAGCTCACGTGCCGATTTCATAAACAGGTTATCTGCTGCCGGTTTGAACTGGTTGTTCAGTAATTCCGTGACTTTTACCTTGAATTCCTCTTCCGATGAAACCACACCTTCGCCCAACACTTTATCAAACAATTCCTGCTCCATAGCTGCTTCTTCGTACCGGGTAACTTCCTGGATCTCAAAAGAAAAGTCGGAGTCGACATCCGCTACGTTTTCTTTGGCGATCTGCAACAACGATGCTATTTCCGCAGCATTGTTGTCATAGGCTGTTTTGGGGTTGAAGACGACAGTATCGCCCACCTTGGCACCCACAAACTTCTTTTTTGTCTCTTCATCCTTGATGTACGATGGCATGATCATGCCGTTTTCGATTTCAATCAGGTTCTCTTTAGGTTCGCCGTTATCGATTTCCGATATCTTTCCTTTGATAAGATCGGTTTCGACCGTTTCGCCTTCCACTTTTTTATAGGAGCCGTAATTTTGTTTGTAGGCATCGTATTGTTTATCAAGCAAATCATCTTCCAGCTTGACGTTGTAATAAATGAGCGTGTCTCTTCTGTTGAGTGGAAGTTCAAATTCAGGAGCCAAAGCAACATCAAACTTAAATTCGAAATTTTCATCCTTGTCGAAATCGATGGTTTTTTGTTCTTCTTCGTTTGGCAGCGGCTCACCCAGGATATTCAGCTCGTTTTCTTTGATGTATTTGTATAATTCGTTGCTTACTAACTTGTTGATCTCTTCGGCAAGAATAGATTTTCCATACATTTTCTGAATAATTCCTTTGGGAACTTTTCCTTGTCTAAAACCAGGGATATTGGCTTTTTGACGGAATTGATTCAGCGATTTGTCAACGTTTTCCTGATAATCCGGTTTTTCTAATTCTATGGCGATGATGCCGTTTACATTGTCTGTTTTGTTGAGTGTTACCTTCATTTGAACTGTTTATTTTACGCTTTATAAGTTTTGTTCCAGTTTGAAAATCAATCGATTTAAATAGTAAAACCGATTTTTTAAAATTGGATGCAAAAATACGCTTTATATTGATAACTGCAAAAAATATTTGAGAGTTAATTATTTAAACAATGCAAAATAAGCCCTTCGCATTCACCCTATTTTAGCTATCTTTGCAGCTCGAAATTACAAAACATGCAAAAAATACTCGAACATAGCTCACAGCGTGCAAGAATTATCTACCTGCTTTTGTTCTCCCTGATGGGCTCATTTGTGGCCGGAGCCATCTTGTTCATGGCCGGAATCTCACTGCCATCCGCAGAGGGAAGCATCTGGTATTATCGGTTCAGCATTATCTTGCAGGATATTTTTGTGATGTTTCTGCCCGCTTACACTCTTTGTCTATGGATTGCGGATAAGCCGATGCAGATGATGGGGGTAAGGAAAACCCGAAAAATGTCGCAAGGTCTTCTGTACGGTTTTTTAATTTTTGGAGTTTCCTATCCCGCAATAGCGGTTATCGCTCAGTGGAATGAACAGATTGTGCTTCCTGACTCATTGACGGGAGTGGAGAATTGGATGCGGCAGATGGAGGACGCCGCCAAGGATGTTACCGATCTCTTCCTTTCGGGGGAAACCTTATCCGACTTGTTTTTGAATTTGTTGATTATTGCTGCTGCCGCCGCTTTTGTGGAAGAGATTTTTTTCAGGGGTGCCTTGCAACAGCTTATCGAAAAATGGTTGCGTAACGGCCATGTGGCAGTGTGGACAGCCGCCTTTATTTTCAGTGCCATTCACTTGCAATTTTATGGTTTTCTCCCGCGACTGGTTATGGGGGCTGTGTTGGGGTACCTGTTTCTTTATTCACGAAATTTATGGATTCCCATGCTTTATCATTTTGTGAATAATGCGGCTGTGGTTGTGATCACGTACTTCTGGGGAGAAAGCAATTTTCTGGAACAACTGGAAGATAAGCCCCTGACGTGGGTTTCGTTTATTGTGATGATTGTGAGTGGGTTGTTGACCTATTTCCTGTTTTCACAATACAAGGTACAAGTTAAAGTTGAAAATGATGATTCAAATTAGAGACACTATATTATCAGACGATATTTTTGAAGAGCATTTTATTTGTCATTTAACCAAATGTAAAGGTGCTTGTTGTGTTGAAGGTGATTCTGGCGCGCCGTTGGAACAGGAGGAATTTGAGCAAATACAGTCGATCCTGCCTGAGATATGGAACGATTTGTCGCCCAAGGCGCAGGCTCTTATTGAAGAACAGGGCATTGCTTATACCGATTATGACGGTGAACTGGTAACATCCATCATCAACGGCCGGGAATGTGTGTTCACCTACTTTGATGCGGATGGTACATGCAAATGTTCCATTGAAAAAGCCTGCCGCGAAGGCCGTATTCAGGTGCAGAAACCCATTTCGTGCCACCTTTATCCCATACGTTTACAGAAGCTGAGCGAATTTACGGCAGTAAACTACAACCGTTGGTCGATATGCAAGCCCGCTGTGAAACTTGGAAAACGTGAAGGGGTAAAGATCTACGAGTTTCTTCGTGAGCCGCTTATACGTAGGTTCGGTGAAGAATGGTACAAGGAGGTTTGTGAAGCGGCAAAGTTGCTGGAAGAGGAGAAAAGAGCAGATAGCAGGGAGCCCTAGAAAATATCCATTGCCTTTTTCTTTTCTTCAATCATTTTATAAAACACGGGTGTTACATCTGTTTTCGGTTGGCTAAGAAGATAGATCCGGGTTCCGTATTCATCGGCATATTTATTTTCAATTTTGCCTTTCAGGTGAACACTCCTGAACAGGTTGAGGGTTGTGCTGTCGGGTTCCGGACCGATCCAGATAATGTTTAGAATAACTGGATAATGCGGAATCCAAAAAATGTAATCGGTACTTAACGAGTAGGCTTCCGGCACTTTATCCCTGTTGTAATAATTTATAGCTCCCGCAAGGCCGTAATTGTCACAGAACAGGAGTGTTGATTGTTTCTCTTTATCAGGGATTTGATTGTAAGCCTCTCTTGTTTTTGCGGCCAGTTCTTTCCAACCGGTCATATTGGCAAAATCTTGAGGAAGTTGACGCTGGGAACCATCCTCCCAGTCGAGTAGCCCCATCTTGTTATAGAACTCCTGATTTTCCGCGATGTATTTGGGAGAGTGGTAGGGCATGATGTAAGGGCCGAGAAAAAGGAAAGCACCCATGCTCAGCCCTCCCAGCAACGAGAATACCACAACCCTGCCTTTCCCGATCATGCGTTCCGGATAAACACTGCCAAAAGCCAGCAAAACGGGATAAAGCCCCAGCGCATAATAACTCTTCGCCCTGCAAAGGGTGAACAGTGTAAGGACGACAAGGAAAGTTATTCCGATGAACCGGAATTGGCGAAAAGGCTTGTAAAAGATAAACGACCAGAACGCAGCCAAGACAGGAAATACTCCAAACATCAAAAAACGGGGTTGGGTAATTAAAAACTCTGCATGACTGATGTGAGACAGCTGGCTTTCGTTCAGCGCTTTCATGTGATGAAAGGCCGGCAGGTTATTGTTGGCTTGCCAGATAATATTGGGCAGGATTAGCAGCAGGCAGATTCCCGCAGCATAATAGAAATATCTATGGGTTAAAATTTTCCTTTGAGAAGAAAGAAGTAACCCAATTAACAACCCCGCGATAAGAAAAAACACCGTGTATTTATTGTTGATAGCTAGTGCACAGATAACCCCTGACATGAGCAACCATTTGTTGTTTTGGGAAGTGATAAATTTGACGAGCGTGTAAAAAATGATTGTCCACACAAGGATATCGAAAGCGTTTGGGTGAAAAAGGATATTAAGTCGGGAAAAAGGAGAAAAAATCAGCAAAACTGAGGCAAGCATCTTGGCCGGAAGCCCTCCTTTCAGTTCCTCCACCAGGAACCAAACCATCACGACCGTTAACGTGCCGAAGAGGGCAGGAAAGAAACGTACCCAGAATAACCCTCCACCCAACAACTGGATTATTGCGGCAATCCACGAGGTAAAAGGAGGCACTGAAATGTACCCCGCAGCCGGATGAAAAGCCTGGTCGAGATAGAGAAACTCATCGCGGTGCAGTTCGTATTCCGGATTGACCATGACGTACTGCAAAACAAATTTGACAAGAACCAAAAGAAACAGCATGCCGTAGCGGGAGAAAAGGGAAAATATCCTCTTTATTTTCTTTTGGCCGGTCGATACGCAATTTTTTTTATCAGCATTCACTTGACCACTTCCGCAAAATCTTCCATGTTTTCATCCACGTATGCTGCAATAACAGAAGTCTCTTCCTCTTCTATTTCCATATACTTTTCTTCCAATTCATCGAACTGTTCGAATTGTTCATACATGGCCATGAATTCCTCTTCGGTGGTGTCACGCTCGAGTTCAGCCCGGTGGCTATCGTAAATTTCCTTGGCTTTGTACAGGATTTTCGATAACCCTTTAGCTCCCATCGACTTCAAGGCCTTCGCCGCAGGGTTGTCAAAAAGGTACCCGCCGTATCCGTTCTGGATCAACTGCACGAAACCCCCTTCGCGCACTTCGTCCGTAAAAAACCGGAAAGCCAGAAGCGTGTGTTGGTAACCATTTAGCTTATGCATGTTCTCTGCCGTAATGCCCCCGTCTAACACTTCCAGGTAAGCATCGGTAAACACCTTCAGAAATTCATCCATGCCTTTTTCGGCTGCCTTGATAATCTTTTGTTCGGGAATTTGAATCATATTACTTCACGTTTTATTTGTTTTTAATAAATTTTGAAGGTGTTACCTGCCGTATAAAAAACTCATCGGTGTGAAAATAGCTGGATGAAGAAAAAAAGTAGGGCTGCCACAACAATAATCAGGGAGACAATGGCAATAATTTGATATTGCCGTTTTTTTTGTGAAGAAATTTCCTCAGCTTTTTCTATTTCAACGCTTTCCATGTTCCGTAAGTATTCTTCCGTTATGCGCGGCCGCTTATGCGACCTGAATCTTCCGCCTCCGACCTCCTTTCTTTGTGTGCGGTTTAGCTCCAGCTTCTTTATCATGTCCAGCATGTGTCCTTCACCACCCATAATACTAAGTGTTTGATTGCTCACACCAAAGTTAAACAATTTCGCTGAATAACTACAAGGTTGGGAAAAAAACAGTACTTTTGCAGCAGTATTCACAAATAATATTAATCTTAAACAATGGCAATTATTAAACCATTCAAGGGTGTTCGTCCACCCAAACAATTCGTAAAAGAGGTTGCATCGCGTCCGTATGATGTGCTAAATTCTGACGAGGCCCGCCGGGAAGCCGAAGGAAATGAAAAATCGCTCTATCGAATCATTAAACCGGAAATTGAATTTCCGGTTGGAAAAGATGAACACGACGAGGATGTGTACGCGAAGGCTGCAGAGAATTTCCGGTTGTTTCAAGACAAAGGCTGGTTGGTGCAGGACGAAAAAGAAATGTATTACGTGTATGCACAGACAATGAACGGCAAGACGCAATATGGCCTGGTGGTCGGTGCTTACGTGGAAGATTACATAAACGGTAAAATCAAGAAACATGAGTTAACCCGGCGCGATAAAGAAGAAGACCGGATGAAGCATGTGCGTGTGAACGATGCCAATATTGAACCCGTATTTTTTGCTTACCATTACAATGAAGAGATTAATGCCATAATAGCGCGGATTATCAGGCAGGAAGCTGAATATGATTTTATTTCCGTAGACGGTGTAGGACACCATTTCTGGCTGATTGACAATGATACCGATATCCGCCGCATTACCGAAATTTTCGCCACTTTCCCGGCCATGTATATTGCTGATGGACACCACCGCTCCGCAGCGGCTGCCCTTGTAGGTGCTGAAAAGGCAAAGAATAATCCTTACCACAGGGGGGATGAGGAGTATAACTATTTTATGGCGGTCTGTTTTCCGGACAATCAGTTGACAATTATCGATTACAACCGGGTGGTAAAGGATTTGAACGGATTATCCCCTGACGCATTTTTGAAAAAACTGGAAAAGAATTTCCTGGTTGAGCCTACCGGTTCCGAAATACAGAAACCCGGAAACTTACACAACTTCTCGGTATATCTCGACGGACGTTCATTCAGTGTGACGGCAAAACCCGGAACCTATGACGATAACGACCCTATAGGTGCACTGGATGTAACGGTTACATCCCTCCTTATCCTGGACGAGATTTTGGGAATAAAAGACCTGCGTTCCGATAAGCGTATTGATTTCGTGGGGGGAATCCGTGGCTTGGGAGAATTGAAAAAACGGGTGGACACCGGAGAAATGGCATTGGCGATAGCACTTTATCCTGTATCCATGAAGCAGTTGATGGATATTGCTGATTCTGGAAACATCATGCCTCCCAAAACAACGTGGTTTGAACCGAAACTTCGTTCAGGCCTGGTAATCCATAAACTTTCGTAAATCACAGGGAATAATGCCCAAAGTAACAGACCGGATGGAAATGGTAAATAATGCGGTAATGATAAGAAAAGAATCGGAAAAAATTTTTACCGAAATTGTCGGACATTACCGCTATTTACATCAACATCCCGAGCTTTCCTATAAAGAAGAAAATACGGCAAGGTACATTACGGAGTTTTTGGATATCGAAAAAATTCCGTACCGCAGAAATATCGGAGGATATGGAATTCTGGCGTGGGTCGTAGGTGAAAAAGAAGGGGGTGGAAAAACTGCCGCTTTTGTTGCCGATATGGATGCTTTGCCTGTGCACGAAAAAAATGATGTGCCGTATAAATCGGTGACCGATGGTATCATGCATGCCTGCGGCCACGATTCACACACGGCATCGTTGATGGGGACAGCCAAAATAGTGAATTCGCTGCGAAGTGAATTTTCCGGCACGGTATTGTTTGTGTTTCAACCTGGAGAGGAACAATCGCCCGGTGGAGCCGCCTTGATGTTAAAAGACGGCGTTTTCCGGGATTTTAACCCCGATTTCGTAATAAAACAGCATGCTTATGTGGACTTACCAGCCGGAATGGTGGCATTCCAAACCGGAACGGTAATGGCATCTGCCGATGAAATTCACATTAAGGTAAAAGGAGAGGGTGGCCACGGCGCATTACCTCATGAACTGAACGATACGGTGCTGGCTGCTTCGAACATCCTTATTGCTCTTCAACAAGTGGTAAGCCGTCGCAGAAATCCGTTTCAACCCATGACACTTTCTTTCGGGAGATTCATTGCCGACGGTGCAACCAACGTTATTCCTTCGGAAGTAGTGCTTGCCGGCTCACTCAGGTGTATGGACGAAAGCGAACGACAGAAGATGCTTGGTGTCATCCCGCAAATTATTGATTCGGTATCTGCTGCCTATGGGTGTAGCTGTGAGATTGTTATGCCTGAAGGTTATCCGTGCACCGTCAGTCATGCTGCTGTAACTGAAAAAGTACGTTCGCAGGCTATTGATTTTTTAGGCGAAGCCGGGGTTTCGGAGTACCCCGTACGCATGACAGCAGAGGATTTTGGCTTTTTTTCCCAGCAATATCCGTGCTGTTTTTATCGGTTTGGTGTGGCCGACAGAAGCGGGGCTTGCGGCAAGCTTCACTCATCCAATTTTCTCATCGACGAAAAGGCATTGTTAACCGCTTCATCGTTATTTGCTTTTATTGCTCTCGATTCACTTGAAAGGTAATAATTTATTCGTTTTTTGCTGTTAGGAACCTGTTTTTTTATATTTTTGTAAAAAAATAATCATTTTTCTAACAAATTAAAAGTATAACTATGGCTTATCATGATTTAGACGAACTGGATGGGAAAATCCTGAAACTTATTGTAAACAACGCACGAATTCCCTTTCTTGAAGTAGCCCGCGAATGTGGTGTGTCGGGTGCAGCCATTCACCAACGCGTACAGAAATTAGTCAATTTAGGCGTTATCAAGGGATCTGAATTTATCCTTGATGCTGAAAAGATAGGTTACGAAACGTGTGCTTATGTGGGGTTGTTTCTTGTATCGCCTTCGTCTTTCGATAGCGTAGTGAAAGAATTGGAGAAAATCCCCGAAGTGGTGGAGTGTTATTACACTACCGGGCAGTATGACCTGTTAATTAAAGTGTTCGCTAAAAACAACAAAGATCTACTTCGTATTATCCACAGTCAGCTTCAACCTCTTGGTCTGGCCAGAACCGAAACGTTGATGTGCTTCAAAGATGCCTTTCGCAAGAAATTGCCGATAGATTTTTCGTAAAAAAATTATTACCTGTTTTATTTCAAAGTCAGATGGTGGGCAAAAAAAAAATATTGATATTTATTTTTGTTTTTACCGGTTTGCTATTCTGTGCTGGTAACGCCGGAGTTCCAGGTAAAAAAGTGGAAGGAATAGGCAATGAAAAGCAGATTGCTGACTTTATTCTCACTAATGTTATAAGACTTTATGATGTTCCTGAACACGGATTGTTGTCGGAAACCTATCCGATAAATCCCGATCACAAAGTAAATTACCTGGCTGAGGGGAGCACTCAAAAACAAAAACAGGAAGTGTCTTTTTTATGGCCTTACTCGGGTGTGATTTCCGGAACGGTTGCCCTGTATGCTTTTACGAAGGAAAAAAAATACCTTGATCTGATGGAGAAGCGCTTGTTGCCGGGGTTGGAGAAATACTTCGATACATCGCGTCACCCCGGAGGTTATCAGTCTTATCCTATTTTTGCGGGACACAGTGATAGGTTCTATGATGATAATGTATGGCTGGCACTTGATTTTTGTACGTTCTACGCAAATACTCAAAACAAGAAATACCTCGATAAAGCACTTGAAATATATGACTTTGTTTACAGCGGATGGGACGGTAACCTGGGTGGGGGAGTTTATTGGTGTGAGCAAAAAAAAACCAGTAAAAACACCTGCTCCAATGCTCCGTCAGCCGTACTCAGTGCCAGGTTGTATCAGTTAACCGGCGATGAAAAATTCCTTTCACGTGCAGTAGAGACTTATCTCTGGACAAAAAACAATTTACTGGACCGGTCTGATTTTGTTTATTGGGATAATGTTGCGCTTGATGGAAAAATTGATAAAAGGAAATATACTTACAACAGCGGGCAAATGATCGAAGCGGGAGTTTTGCTTTACCAGATTACCGGTGACAGAACATACCTGACTGATGCTCAAAAAACAGCATCGGGAACTTATCAATATTTTACAACTGTTGAATCAACTGCGGAGGGAAGAATAGTGTTCTATCCCGATACTCCGTGGTTTAATGCAATACTTTTCAGGGGATTAAAAGCGCTTTATATCGTGGACGGAAACAAGAAATATATTCAATCCATGCTTGAAAACGCTCACTTTGCCTGGAGCAATACAGCAGATGAGCATAACCTGCTTGGAAAAGACTGGAGGAAAAAGTCGACACAACCTTATAAATGGTTGCTCGATAATGCTTGTATGATTGAACTTTTCGCCGGACTCGGCGACATTACTAAAATTAAGTGAATAAAAATGACTTCAAGGAGAAATTTTATCAAAAAAAGTGCCCTGGGGCTTACGGCCTTGGCTGTAAATCCTTCCTGGGCGAAAGGAAAAATCACAACTTCCGGCCAGGCGGGTAAATATGTGTCACGACGGCCTCCTGTTTCTGAAAGAAAATTTGTTTCAAGGGCTGTGGAAACGACCATCACAAGGGTTAAGTCCAAGATTAAAGATGAAAAATTGGCTTGGATGTTCGAGAACTGTTTTCCGAACACGTTGGATACAACCGTGAATTTTTCAATGAGAAACGGGAAACCCGATACTTTTGTAATTACGGGGGACATCGATGCCATGTGGCTTCGTGACTCCTCGGCGCAAGTTTGGCCTTATCTTCCTTTAATGAACGAAGACAATCAACTCAAACAGATGATTGCAGGCGTTGTAAACAGGCAAACGCAGTGTATACTTGTCGACCCTTATGCGAACGCATTTTATCCTAATCCTAATCCCAAAGGGGAATGGAGAACGGACAATACCGATATGAAACCCGAGGTGCACGAGCGCAAGTGGGAAATTGATTCACTTTGTTATCCTATTCGTCTGGCTTACCATTATTGGAAAACGACCAACGATACCTCGGTCTTTGATGCCGATTGGCGAAAAGCGATGGCATTGGTGTTGAAAACCTTCAGGGAACAACAACGAAAAGAAAATGAAGGGCCATATACTTTCCTACGTGTTACCGACCGCCAGTTGGATACGGTAAACAATAAGGGATTGGGGAATCCTGTGAATCCTGTCGGATTAATCGTTTCTTCGTTCCGTCCTTCGGATGATGCTACCACTTTTGGATTTCTGGTTCCTTCCAATATGTTTGCCGTAACCTCGCTGAAGCAATTGGTCGAAATTTCGGAATCGGTTACCAAGGATGCTTCTTTTGCGAAAGAGTGCAAATCCCTGGCCGACGAGGTTGATGTAGCTGTTAAGAAATATGCGGTCACCACACATCCCAACCACGGTCAAATCTACGCATTTGAAGTGGACGGATTTGGAAATTATTACCTGATGGACGATGCTAATGTCCCAAGTTTATTGGCAATTCCGTACTTGGGTGGCGAATGTGACGATGACGCTATCTACCGAAATACGCGTAATTTCGTGTTGAGCAAAGATAATCCGTATTTCTTTAAAGGAACTGCAGGGGAGGGAATTGGTGGACCACACATCGGTTATGATATGATTTGGCCCATGAGTATTATTTTGCGTGCAATTACAAGCCAGAGCGACGATGAGATTCGACATTGTATACAAATGCTTCGTGATACTGACGCCGGTACCGGATTCATGCATGAATCGTTTCATAAAAATGATCCTGCAAATTTTACACGAACATGGTTCGCATGGGTTAACACTCTTTTTGGAGAATTGATTCTTAAATTAGAGAAGGAAAATAAAATGAACTTATTAAACACTTAAAAATAAGCGTAATGAAATCAAATTCAGTGTTTCTTCTTTTGTTGCTGAGCGTTTATCTTGTTCACGCACAGGATAAATTAGAACCGGTTGATTATGTGAGTATTCTTGTAGGAACTCAATCCAAGTTTGAACTTTCCAACGGAAATACTTATCCGGCCATTGCCATGCCGTGGGGAATGAATTTCTGGACTCCGCAGACCGGAAAGATGGGTGATGGATGGATTTACCGCTACGATGCGGATAAAATCCGCGGATTCAAGCAAACGCATCAGCCAAGCCCATGGATGAATGATTACGGCCAGTTTTCGATTATGCCGATGACGGATAAAATTGAGTTTAATGAGGAGAAGCGAGCCAGTTGGTTTTCACACAAGGCTGAAATAGCCAAACCTTATTATTACAGTGTTTACCTGGCTGATTACGATGTGACAACCGAAATTACGCCAACGGAACGCGCGGCTGTCTTTCGCTTTACTTTCCCGGAAACAACCCGTTCGTATGTGCTGGTGGATGCTTTCGACAAGGGTTCGGCCGTGGAGATTCTTGCGGAAAAAAAAGCCATCATCGGTTATACTACACGTAACAGCAGGGGAGTGCCGGAAAACTTCAAAAATTACTTTGTGATTGTTTTTGATAAACCCTTTGAATATAAATCTGTGGTGAAAAGCGGAGAGATACTGCAAGGGATCCATAAGGTGGAAGACAATCATGCAGGTGCTTTTATCGGATTTTCCACGGAAAAAGGGGAGAAAGTCGTTGCAAAAGTGGCATCCTCTTTTATCAGCTACGAACAAGCCTGGCAGAATTTAAAAGAAGTTGAAAGCAAGAGTTTCGAAAATGTTAAGCAGGAAGGCAGAAAATCGTGGAATGAAGTATTGGGCAAAGTAGAGATTGAAGATGACAATATTGACAACAAACGCACTTTTTACTCCACCCTTTATCGTTCAACGCTCTTTCCCCGTAAGTTTTATGAAATTGATAATCAGGGGAATGTAATACATTATAGCCCTTACAACGGGCAGGTACTCCCCGGATATATGTACACCGATACCGGATTTTGGGATACATTCCGTTCCCTGTTTCCTTTGCTAAACCTGATGTACCCGTCTGTAAACAAGGAGATTCAGGAGGGATTGATTAATACGTACAAAGAGAGCGGCTTCCTGCCTGAATGGGCAAGTCCCGGACATAGAGGAATCATGATCGGGAACAATTCGGCTTCGGTGGTGGCCGATGCTTACCTGAAAGGGTTACGCGGCTACGATATCGAAACGCTGTATGAGGCAATGATACACGGAACGGAGAATGTACATCCGAAGGTCTCGTCTACCGGGCGGTTGGGGCATGAATATTACAATACACTTGGCTACGTTCCTTATGATGTGAAGATCAATGAAAATGCGGCGCGCACGCTGGAATATGCTTATGCCGACTGGACAATTTATAAATTGGCCAAAGCCTTGAACCGTCCCCAGGCGGAGATCGACCTATACGCGAAACGTTGCCAAAATTACCGTAATTTGTATTCACCTGAGTACAAACTGATGAGGGGCAAGAACAAGGACGGAACGTTTCAGTCGCCTTTCAGCCCCACGAAATGGGGGGATGCATTTACCGAAGGCAACAGCTGGCACTACACCTGGTCGGTATTTCACGATCCGCAAGGATTGATCGATCTGATGGGTGGAAACAAGGAATTTGTGAATATGCTGGATTCTGTTTTCAAGATGCCACCGGTTTTTGACGATAGCTATTACGGATTTCCTATTCACGAAATCCGGGAGATGCAGATTATGAATATGGGGCAGTATGCTCACGGGAATCAACCCATTCAGCACATGGTGTATCTTTATAATTATGCAGGAGAACCCTGGAAAACCCAATACTGGGCGCGTGAAGTGATGAATAAACTTTATACACCCGCTCCCGACGGTTATTGTGGTGATGAAGACAACGGGCAAACGTCGGCATGGTATGTTTTTTCTGCTATGGGATTTTACCCGGTTTGTCCGGGAAGCGATGAATATATCCTGGGATCACCATTGTTTGAGAAAATAACCGTTCATCTTGAAAACGGGAAAAAATTGTTGATAAATTCTCCCGGGAACAGTAAGTTAACTTGTTACATTTCTGATTTTAGACTAAACGGGAAAACGTATACCAAAAACTATGTGAAACATCAGGATTTAATGGGAGGAGCCAGAATTGATGTGCAGATGTCGGATAAACCGAACAAGACAAGGGGAACTCTAAAATCTGATTTTCCATATTCGTTTTCCAACGAGAACAAATAACAAAAAAAGTGCTGAATTTTATTTCAGCACTTTTTCTTTGTCTATTTTCAAATTCTTCGCAGCCGGGTGAGAAACTTTCACAAAGATATCGTTAAACTCGAAAACAAACGGCTTGAATCTTGTTAGGTCCCAAATCCATTCGCTGAGCTCCACCGTAGTGACACCTTGATGGATAATGTCCAGTTGCTTGGCAGCGGCATACGACAAGTCGATGATTTTATTTCTGGAGTATGGGCCGCGATCGGTTACTTCCACCAGTACCTTCTTTCCGTTTTTCGGATTTATCACTTCCAGTATGGTCCCAAACGGATAGGTTTTGTGAGCGCAAGTGAGGCTGTCTCTATGGTAGGGTATGCCACTTGATGTTTTCCGGCCGTGAAACTTGTCGGCATAATAGGACGCTCCTCCTTTTTGCTGTGCAAAAACAGGGTTGTTTAATGTGTTTATAAACAGAATGATAATAAAAAAGAACGACTTTTTCATTGTCTCTTGTTTTGATTTTCACACTGCAAATGTATAAAAAAAATGAGAGTCTCCCATTTTTTTTATTTTTTTTGCCCATAAAGATACCAGATCATTTTTTATCGTGGTTATCTGCAGGCTCACAAACCAGATCCGGAGATGCAGGAGATATTGGGAAGATTGACGCGTTAACCCGTAGAAAAGAAAAAAGGAAAGTATTAAAACTTTCCTTCAGTAGTTGCGGAGATAGGACTTGAACCTATGACCTTTGGGTTATGAGCCCAACGAGCTACCAACTGCTCCACTCCGCGATATGTTTTCATTAATTGAGGTGCAAAGATACAATGTTTTTATTTATAAAACAAGTTTTTTGTATTTCTTTTTTTTTCTGCGACAAAATATGTACTTTTGGTATAAATTTCAAAACCATGTCCGACAGTCTTGTAATTATACCCACGTACAACGAAAAAGAAAACATCGAGAACATTATCCGTACCGTTTTTGGTTTGTCAAAGCCATTTGACATACTGGTTATAGACGATGGGTCGCCCGATGGAACCGCAACCATTGTACGCCATTTGGCAGAAACGGAATTTTCAAGCCGGCTTTTTATGGAAGAGCGGGAAGGCAAGTTGGGTTTGGGGACCGCTTATATTCATGGTTTTAAATGGGCTCTAGCCCGTTCTTACGCTTATATTTTTGAGATGGATGCCGATTTTTCCCACAATCCCGATGACTTGCCAAGGCTTTATTCTGCCTGTCACGATGAAGGGTTTGATATGTCGGTGGGATCCCGGTATTGTAGCGGTGTAAATGTAGTCAACTGGCCTATAGGACGTGTCTTGATGTCTTATTTTGCCTCCAAATATGTTCAGGTGATAACAGGGGTAGCTATTAAGGATACTACTGCCGGATTTGTTTGCTACAAACGAAAGGTATTGGAGACCATCAACCTGGACGATATAAAATTCAAAGGCTATGCGTTTCAGATTGAGATGAAGTATACGGCTTACGCATTGGGATTCAAAATAAAAGAAGTATCGGTGATATTTGTAAATCGTCAGTTGGGGACCTCCAAAATGAACAGCAGCATTTTTGGGGAAGCTTTTTTTGGTGTTATGAATTTGCGCTGGAGAAAAATATCGGGCAACATTAAACCCAAACAATTATGAAACTTATCCATAAGGCAATCCTTATTAACGAAGGCCGTTCCTTTACGGGTTCTGTACTTGTAGAAGGAGACAGGATTTCGAAAGTATTTGAGAACGAAGTCCCCGAAATTATCCTTCAGCAGTGCGGTGAAATTATCGATGCAAGGAGCTTGTACCTTATTCCCGGGGTATTGGATGATCAGGTGCATTTTCGTGATCCCGGACTTACGCACAAGGGTGATATTTATTCGGAGAGCAGGGCCGCTGTCGCTGGAGGCGTAACCTCGTTTATGGAAATGCCCAATACCAACCCGCAAACCGTGACGATAGATGCTTTGCACGAAAAGTTTGATCTGGCCGCACAAAAATCCATTGCCAATTATTCGTTTTACCTGGGTGCCACCAACGACAACATCAAGGAACTGAAAAAAGTCGACAAAAAGAACGTTTGCGGGGTGAAAGTGTTTATGGGCGCTTCTACCGGAAACATGCTGGTAGACAACGCAAAAACGCTGCAGCGGATCTTTGCAGAGGTAGATTCGTTGATTGCTACACATTGCGAGAACGAAGAAATTATACGTGAAAATGTAGATAACTATAAGAAACGGTTCGGAGAAGATATTCCCGTTCTGTACCATCCGCTTATCCGCAGTGAAGAAGCATGCTTCCGCTCTTCGGCACAAGCTGCGGAACTCGCCGACAAGTACGGTTCCCGCCTGCATGTGTTGCATCTTTCCACTGCCCGGGAAATGAGTTTGTTCAGTAAGTCGTCTGTAAAAGACAAAAAAATAACAGCAGAAGTATGCGTTCATCACCTTTGGTATACCGATGAGGATTATGCCCGGTTGGGCACACGCATCAAATGGAATCCGGCGATAAAAACGCGTGCAGACCGTGATGCCTTGCGTTCTGCGCTGATATCGGGAAAGCTGGATATTGTGGCAACTGATCATGCTCCGCATTTGTTGAGCGAGAAAGAGGGCGGTTGTCTGAAAGCTTCCTCAGGCGGGCCGTTGGTACAACACTCCTTGCAGGCTATGTTGGAGTTGTCGTTACAAGGGCTCTGGTCGAAAGAATTTGTTGTGGAAAAAATGTGCCATGCGCCTGCAGAACTTTTTCAGGTGAGAGGCCGGGGGTATATCCGCGAAGGATATTTTGCCGATTTGGTGCTTGTGAATCCTGATAAACCCTATACAGTCGGTAAAAACAATATTCTGTACAAATGTGGCTGGTCGCCGTTCGAAGGTGAAACTTTCCGGCACAGCATCGAGAAAACGTTTGTGAACGGGAATCTGGTGTTTGATAAAGGTAATGTAGTTGAATCTGCTCCGGGAGAAGCATTGACATTCAACCGGTAAATCCGTGTGAGGTTATGGCTGTTATGTGGCAATAATTTTATACCTTTGCGCGAAATCAAGAATAAATAACTGTGAAATTTTTATTTACCGTACAGGGCGAGGGCAGGGGACACTTTACGCAATCGCTCGCATTGGCGTCTATGTTAAGAAAACACGGACACGAAGTGGTGGCCGTATTGGTGGGTAAAGACGACTCGCGACAAATTCCCCGGTTTTATCTCGATAAAATCAATGCGCCTGTTTTTGATTTTAGAAGCCCTAATTTCACCGCATTATACAAACAAAAACGGCCAAACCTCGTATTGAGCGTCATTGGTAATTTTTCGCAATCGTTCATCTTTCGGAAAAGCATTCTTTTCGTCAAATCCAAGATAGAGGAATATCGTCCCGACGCGGTGGTCAATTTTTATGAAATGGTTACCGGAGTGGCTTTTAGAACCTATCGGTTTGATAAGAAGTTAAATGTTCAATTAATCAGCATCGCACACCAATACATGCTGCTGAATCCGAAATACAAAACCACCAGCGAACAGGACATCAAGTATTATTTTCTTCGGATGATAACGAAGGTTACCTGCCAGTGTTCGTCCAAAATCTTGGCACTTTCGTTCCGTGATATGCCCGGAAGCATTGAGAAGAACCTGGTGGTTGTTCCGCCACTGCTCAGACAGGAGGTCTTTGAAAATGAACCCTCCGACGGAGATTATATCCACGGCTATATGATCAATACCGGATATTACGAGGAAGTGCTGGACTGGCACACTAAAAACCCCCACATTCCGCTGCGCTTCTTCTGGGACAAGAAGGATGCCGATGAGGTGACGGTGATAGACGAAAACCTGATACTGTATCGCATCGATGACGATCTTTTCCTGAAAAGTATGGCGGGCAGTATGGCATATTCCACCACCTCGGGATTTGAGTCGGTGTGCGAGGCACTCTATTACAAAAAACCCATTCTGATGATTCCCGTACACGTGGAGCAGGAGTTTAATGCTTATGATGCCAGCCTTTCCGGAGCGGGAATAAGCAGTACGAAATTTAAACTGAACAAACTGTTGAACTTTATACCGCATTACCGGCCCGATGAAAACTTCCGGGATTGGGTGCATCAGGCGGAAGAACGGTTTATCCGGGAGATCTGCGGCACCAACTAAAAAAGCCCTTAGCCGGGCGGCTAAAGGCTTTTGGTGAAAGAGCCACAAGCGAGATTCGAACTCGCGACCGACGCGTTACGAATGCGTTACTCTACCTACTGAGCTATTGTGGCAACGTTTCGGGTTGCAAAATTATAAAAAATAACCGAAACCGACTAAAATTACATCAAGTTTTTATCGTACGAACGCACTTAGGCTTAATTCCCAAAACAAATCTTTATCGAAAGCATACAATTTGTTGTTTCTCATAAACATATTGGGTGATGCCCGAAATTTCATTAACGCTTTTCCCGAATAATCACAAACGGTGAACTCTTTTTCATCGTTAGTCAGGAATTTATAATTGCCGTTATCGATTGTTTTTTTGAAAACATCCTTCTTGTCATACGTTATTAGTGTTTCTAAACTGTCAGTCAGCGAGATGACTCGATTCTCGGACGTCATTATCAGGTTTTGTTCGGGGTAAGCGGCGGCCAAATCCATAAAAGTAGAATCGCCCTGCAGGGCATAGATTCCGGATTCCACAAAAGTATCCAGTCGTTCACCTTTCTCGAGACCGATTATTTTTTCCGTCAGCAGGCTGCCGTCGGCAAGGGAATAGGTGACGATTTTGTTTTCGAAAACCAGGAAAAGCACGTCGTTGATAACCTGAAAATTCCGGATGAACTCTTTTTTCTCGGGAATCATGTTTAAATACCGTTGGGTGCCGTCATTAAGGTTAAAAGCAGCGAAATAAGGGTCGCCAACCGTGGAAAAACCACCGTTGTAGAAGGCATAACCGCGATTGATCATATAAATGACCGAATCTTTCAGGAAAAGGGACGATTTCGATGTGATTTTTTCAGGTAGCGGGATACTCCACTGAATTTCTCCCGAGTTTCCTACCCGGGAAATCATATCTCGGGAAGCGAGAACGATCGTGTTTTCTTCATCGATCAGCATATTTGAAACCATTTCCGTAACCTCGTCGGGGTTTGTTTGATACATGACGGTTCCCGTGAGAACCCCCAGCAAAATACCTGCGGCGTTGGTTGCGATCATTTTCCCGATCTTCTTTTGACTGGTGGTTGCTTTGTACGACCAGCTCTTTCCTGTAGGCAGTTCAAGTGCCTGAATTCCGTTGACGGACACCAGAAGAATGGAGTCGGTCAGCATGTAAGCATCGTCCCAGCCGCGTGTCCGGTCAACCGGCTTGGTCCACAGAATATTTCCGTTGGATAAATCGATGGCCGATAAGTTATTCGACATGCTTTGGAGCGGATAACCCACGCCTATGTTCAGCTCCGGGTCTATAAAATAAAAGTCATTTTTGTTCTCCCAAAGTACCTTTCCTGTTTCGGGATCGAGGCAAAGGTTTTTCTTTTTTTCGGCGAGAAAGAGGTACCTCCCCTGTTGTTTTGTTTCGGAGTTGTTGTAATTGACATTCCGGCTCCATTTTACAGATTTATCTTCCAGATCGATCATCACGACGTTTCCTTCATTCTTGAACGAGGTTCCTTTCTTGTTTGCCTGTCTCAGTTCGAGTAATAGGTTGTCTGAAAAACCATCCCAATGCCACCGGTAAATTTTGTGTTGTGGCTGGTAACATTTGGCCACAATATCGTTTCCGTCAAACGCTTTTCCTATAACGGTATCTTTTGTAACAAAAAATCCGTTGGCGGTACGTTGCGCATTTATGTATACGGTAAAGCATAAAAAAAGAAAGGGAAATAGCGTCTTTTTCATAATCTAGTGATTTATTACGCGGTAAAATTAGTACTTTGTTCTCAAATGTAAAAAAAACGGGTTGCCTGGCAACCCGTTTTAACATAATAATACCTAATTGAATATATTGTTTATTTTTTAGGTTCCAATTGTTTCTTTTCCTGCTGCGTTCTCATGATCGAGTAAGCTACAGGTGAAGCAATGAACAAACTTGTTACAGTTCCTACAACTACCCCGATCAACATGGCGAACACGAAACTTCTTACGGCATCACCTCCCAGGAACAGAATACACAAGATAACCAGGATCGTACTCAAACCGGTGTTGATGGTACGTGCCAATACGGCGTTCATAGAGTCGTTGAACAGTGCGCGCAGTTCGCGTTTGGGATACAACTGGTGTACTTCACGGAAACGGTCGAACACAACCACTTTGTCGTTGATGGAGTAACCCACAATGGTCAGGATAGCCGCAACAAATGTCTGGTCGATTTCCATTGAGAACGGCATTACCTTCCAAAGAAGTGAATAAAAACCGATAACGGCAAACGTGTCGATAGCAAGTGCTGCGACTGTTCCTACGGAGAATGCCCAATTACGGAAACGGGCAAAAATGTAAATGCCCATACAGATTAAAGCAATGGTAAGCGCCAGGAAGGCATTCTTCATCGTGTCTTCGGCAACGCTTGGACCCACTTTCTGTGAGCTCAGGATGTGGTCGTTGATGCTGCTTCCGGGTGCAATGTAATCTTTTAACCCTTCCCCAAGCAGTGTAACTAAATCGTCTTCCACGGTTGCGCTTTCGGAATCAATCATATAGTTGGTAGAAATACGCACCTGATTGCTTGAGCCAATGGTGATCACCTGCGCCGAACCGCCTAAGACCGGTTGCAAAGCTTGTTCAATATCTCCTGTTTTTACCGGCTGGTCGAAACGCACAATGTAGTTGCGTCCACCGGTAAAGTCGATACCCGTATTCAATTTCAAGGTAAAGAGTGAACCGATGCTGACAACTCCAAAAATGAGTATTGCCAGTATGATTTTCTTGCTGTTTTTGATGAAATCGAAGTTATATACGTTAAAGATTGCTCTTGAGAATCCGGTATTGAAAGTGAGTTTTTGCCACCTGTTTTTTTCAAATTGATACTCGTAAACTAAACGAGTTAAGAAAACGGCGGTTAGGAACGAAACGGAAATACCGATGATCAGTGTAACGGCAAATCCTTTGATAGGACCTGTTCCGAAGATCGCCAGGATGATACCGGTAATAATGGTTGTCAGGTTAGAGTCGAGAATTGCAGAGAAAGCATTCTTATAACCGTCTTCCAGTGCTTTACGCAACGATTTTCCATTAGCCAGTTCTTCCTTGATACGTTCGTTAATCAGCACGTTGGCATCCACAGCCATAGCCAGAGACAAGATCATCCCCGCTATGCCCGGCAGTGTGAGGACTGCCTGGAATGCCGCCAGAACACCCAGCGTGAAGAAGAAGTTGATGAGGAGTGCACCGTTGATTACCATTCCCGGAACAATTCCGTACAGTAAACAGGTGAAGATAAACAATACGATAAGGGCAATGACGAACGATACAAAACCGTCGCGGATGGCTTCCTGCCCCAGTGAGGGTCCCACAACGTCTTCCTGAACGATGCGTACACCCGCTTTCATTTTACCCGATTTCAATACATTTTCCAGGTCACCCGCTTCTTCGGGGGTAAATCGTCCGGAAATGGAGGAGCGTCCGCCTTCTATGCGGTCATTCACGGTAGGTGCAGAGTAAACGTAACCGTCAAGAACAATGGCGATGGATTTGCCTTTTTCTGCTCCTGTGATGGTTGCCCAGCGGCTGGCACCGGCTGAGTTCATGGTCATGCTCACTTCCCATGCTGAACCTTGTTGTCCCTGGTCGGCTTTCGCGTTGGTAACAACATCTCCTTCGAGGGCGGGCCCGCGTCTGGTTCCGTCACCTTTCAGTGCATATAATTCAAAATAAGTCTCACGCTGGTCGATGGGTTTAAATCCCCATTTGAAACGAACGTCGGCGGGAAAAATATCTTTGTATCGTTGTAGCAGGTAATTAACTGCAGCCGTATCGTTTTTGGCGGCCGTCCCCACAATAGGTCCGCTGGCACCGCTCATGGCAAAATAGGGTTGAGCAAAATATTCAACGAAACTTCTGTTGATTTCCTGCTTTTCTCCTTCAGCGGCTGAGGAAACCAAGGTCAGTGAATCTACCGATAAAGAGTCTGTTGTTACAGCTGTAGAATCTGTGGATGTTGCAGCAGCTCCGCGTACGGCCTGCGCATATTCTGCAGAACGGGTATTTATTTCGTTAAAGTACGTTCCGAGTTCATTTACGTTGTAGGTTTTCCAGAACTCCAGGTTGGCACTTCCTTGCAGAAGATTACGAACACGTTCGGGTTCCGTAATACCGGGCATCTCGATAAGAATACGTTCTGCCTGGTCGAGGCGTTGAATGTTGGGCGCAACCACACCGAAACGGTCGATACGTGTGCGGAGCACATTAAACGAGTTATCGGCAGCGCTTTTTACTTCCTGCCGGAGGACAGTGATTACCTGGTCGTTGGTCGCTGTCGGGGCGACCCGGTCACTCATAGTGATGCTGAAGATATTTGCCAGTTTACCGTCGGGATTTATTCTTTCGTAGTTTTGACGGAAAAGAGTGATGAAATCGGATGAACTTCCTTTTCTGTTTTGAACAATGGTCTCCTGTAATGCCTGGTTGAACTGCGGGTCGTCGGTGTTGGCCAGCGCTCTGAGAACCTGAGCAACATCCATTTCCACAATCACGTTCATGCCACCTTTCAGGTCGAGTCCTAAACCGATCTCTTTTTCGCGAATTTGTTTTAATGTGTATCCTAAATAAACTTTCTCGGTAGAAAGTGAATCGAGATACTGATTCTTTAATTCCAAGTCTCCTTTAGCATACGCGTCGGCTTTTTTATTGTATTGTCTGCCTACTACGGTAAAAGATAAGTAGAACAAACAGATAAGCGTGAGTATGATTGCGAAAACTTTAATAAATCCTTTGTTTTGCATTTCGATATTACGTTTATTATATGAGTATTAATCTATTCTTTTTTAGGTGTTTATCCGATTTTTTTTGCCAAAAATAAAGGCATCTGGAATGCCTTTCTATTTGAGCCTGCAAATATACACTTTTTTTGTCTTTTTAAGAACAATATCGTTGGATTATTTTTGCAGAATGGGGATGACTTTCTGAAAGTCATCCCACGAGTTAATGGATAGAATTTAATTATTGTATAAATCCCCTGTTTTTCAATAAATAGATCGGGTTTGGTTCTGCGCCCCGATACTTTTTGTAAAGTGTCATCGGATTATCCGAGTTGCCTTTTGATAAAATGTTTTCACGGAACGAGGCGGCTGTTGCTTTATCGAACACTCCTTTTTCGGCGAAAGGCTGGAACGCATCGGCATCCAGTACTTCTGCCCACAGGTAAGCATAATATCCGGCAGAGTAGCCTCCGCTAAAGATGTGCGAGAAATAGGTACTGCGGTAACGGGGAATAATTTCGCTGATAAGTCCGATTTTCTCCATGGATTTTTTCTCAAAATCGCGAACGTCGATACTCTTCTTTTCGCTTTGTGTGTGGTAGTCCATGTCGAGCAATGCAGCCGCAACAAACTCGGTGGTAATGAATCCCATATTGAATTTGGACGCTGCGTCTATCTTTGCGATCAATGAATCGGGAATTACTTCGCCCGTTTGATAATGTTTGGCGTAAATTTTTAACACTTCGGGATGGAATGCCCAATGCTCCATGATTTGTGAAGGTAGTTCTACAAAATCGCGTGAAACACTTGTGCCTGAAACACCTGAGTAAGTCACGTTAGACAACATTCCGTGCAAACCGTGTCCGAATTCGTGGAAAAGTGTTTCCACTTCGTCCAGCGTAAGCAGTGAAGGAGTGGTTTCCGTGGGACGGGTAAAGTTGCCCACGTTGAAAACGAGCGGACGGATGTTTTTGCCATTGCGGATTTGCTGTCCGCGGAAGCTGCTCATCCAGGCTCCGGCATTTTTACCTGCACGTGGAAAGTAATCGGTGTAGAATACCGAGATGTGGGAGCCGTCGGCATCCAGCACCTCATAAGCTTCTACTTCGGGGTGGTAAACCGGTACGTTCTCCAGCTTTTTGAAATTCAAACCGTAGAGGCGGTTTGCTACTTCAAATACGCCTTCGCGAACATTTTCCATCTTGAAGTAAGGCTTAATTTCTTCTTCGTTGAGGGCATACTTCTGTTGACGGAGTTTTTCGGTGTAATACCACCAGTCCCACGATTCTATTTTAAAATTTCCGCCTTCGGCATCAACCATTGCCTGAAGTTCGGCAGCCTCTTTCTTAGCCTGTGGCAAAGCGTATTTCCATACATCGTTGAGTAGCTTGTAGACGTTTGCCGGCGTTTTCGCCATGTTTTCATCCAGGATAAAATCGGCGTGGGTTTTGTAGCCAAGCATTTGCGCTTTTTCGATGCGCAGGTTCACAATGTCATTGATGATTTTCTTGTTGTCGTTTTCGTTATCGTTGTCGCCACGGTTGAACATGGCCTTATATAGTTTCTCCCTTAATTCCCGCTTTTCAGAGTACTGCAGGAACGGCAGCCAGCTGGGTTTTTGAAGTGTGAAAACCCACTTCCCTTCCTGTCCTTCGTTTTTGGCAGTTTCTGCAGCGGCAGCGATTACTCCTTCGGGGAGTCCGGCCAGGTCTTCCCGATTGTCGATAATCAATTTAAAGCCGTTGGTCTCTTTCAGCAGGTTGTTCCCGAATTTAAGCGTAAGGGAGGAAAGCTCCTTGTTGATTTCACGGAGCCTGTTTTTCTCTGTTTCGCCCAGCATGCTTCCCGAACGGACAAACTCTTTATAATAGTTGTCCAGCAAACGATACTGTTCGGTAGTCAGGTTCATGCCCGTTGTGTCATCATGTAGCGTTTTGATACGCGCAAACAGCTTGTCGTTAAAATTGATGTTGTCCCGGTGTTCGGACATCAGCGGGGATAATTCTTCTGCCAGTGCCTGGATAGAATCGTTGGTTTCAGCTCCCTTTAAACCAAAGAAAACGCGAGAAACCCTGTTCAGTAAACGTCCGCTGTTGTCCAATGCTGCAATGGTGTTTTCAAAGGTGGGTGCTTCCGTATTGTTCGCAATAGAATCAATTTCGCCGGCTTCCTCTTCCATCCCTTTTAAAAATGCGGGCTTAAAATCGGAAAAGGAAATTTTGTCAAAGGGTGGCATCCCGAACGGTGTGTCGAATTCGGTGTAAAAAATAGCTCCGTTTTCCCGGGCCTGTTCCCCGGTTTTTGCGTTGTTACAAGCAAGTAAGGCCATAGTTGCTAACGTGATAAATAATAATTTTTTCATTCGAGTACTAATTGATTGTTATTTAAACGATTGTAAAAAAGCATTGAATGTTTTCTAAAAATTCAAAATAGTTTCTGAGGCAAAGGTATAACTTTTTGCTTATTAATTAAGGATTTAACCGATGGTTTTACCCGATGCTCTGTCATTTTTTCATGTTTTTTGAGAGAAATTTTAAAAAAACACAAAAAAAACGCTGAAAATTTGGGAGGTATAAAAATACTTAATATATTTGTGATATTGAAATAATATCATTTTAAATTAATCGATATGGAAACAAAGGAATTTAATTTTAAGAGTTTTAAAGTCAACGGGTTTCTTATGCTTTTTTTGTTGCTTCTAATGCTTGGGGGAACTGTTTTTTGTTTTTTTGGGGGTAATGCAGGGGTTATTGCCGGTTGTTTTTTGGCGTTGATCTGGTTTGTTCTGCTTTTCGGATTTGTAAAACTCGAACCCAATGAAGCTGTAGTGATGATTTTCTTTGGAAAATACAAGGGTGTTTTAAAAGAAACCGGATTCTTTTGGGTTAATCCGTTCATGTCCAAGAAAAAACTATCGATGCGTGCCAGAAACCTGAATGTGAATCCGATAAAAGTCAACGATAAAGTGGGAAATCCCATTTTGATAGGATTGGTATTGGTTTGGAAACTTAAAGATACGTACAAGGCAATGTTTGAAATTGACGCACAGACAATGGCGGCTTCCAAACCGGGCAAAGACGGCACGGTAACTTATTCGGTGAGTAAACAAATGGATGCGTTTGAAAACTTTGTTGCTGTTCAGAGTGATGCCGCTTTGCGTCAGGTTGCCGGGCAATACGCTTACGACAATAATGTGGTGTCGGATGCGGCAATTACGCTCCGTTCGGGAGGTGACGAGGTGAACGTGGATTTGCTCAACGAGTTGAATAACCGTTTGGAAATGGCGGGTATAGAAATTGTTGAAGCGCGCATCAATTACCTGGCATATGCCCCCGAAATTGCAGCCGTGATGCTTCGCCGTCAACAAGCCGAAGCTATTATCTCGGCACGCGAGAAGATTGTTGAAGGAGCGGTGTCGATGGTAAAGATGGCGCTCGAACGCATTGAAGACGAAAACATCATTGAGATGGACAGCGATAAAAAGGCAGCCATGGTAAGTAACCTGTTAGTAGTGCTTTGTGCCGATGAATCGGCGCAGCCGGTATTGAATACAGGAACATTGTATCAGTAAGCGAGCCAGGGTTAAAGGATAAAGTCAAGAATGATGAAAAAAGAACCGGTTGAATTTTACGAAGTACAGCGGTTTCGCCAGTGGTGGACATGGATTCTCTTGCTGGGGATTAACGCCCTTTTTTTGTGGGGTTGTATTCAACAGCTTCTACTGGGAAAGGAGTGGGGAACTAACCCGATGAACGATGCCGGATTAATAATTGTTGCCGCAGCCATGCTCTTGTTGAGTGTGGCAATCCTCGGTGCAAAACTGTTTACTTACATTAACGAAGAAGGTGTTTACGTGAAATTTTTCCCGTTTCATTTCCGGTATAAGTTTTACGATTGGAGTAACTTGCATAAGGTGTATGTCAGAGATTATAAACCCATAAAAGAATTCGGTGGCTGGGGTATCCGGTTTTCCATAAATGCGGGAAGAGCTTTTACCATGTCTGGAAACAAGGGGTTGCAGCTTGTGCTGATGAACGGCAAAAAAGTGCTTATCGGAACAATGCAGGCTGAATTTCTTGCCGAAATTTTGGTTAAATTGGGCAAAACGAAGGATTGAAAATGGCTAAAAAAGAAAAAACAACCCGGAACTTCGCATTGCGGCTGGACTCAGAAACGATGGAGGCTATTGAAAAGTGGGCTACTGACGAGTTTCGCAGTGTTAATGGCCAAATCCAGTGGGTCCTGGATCAGGCGTTGAAGAAAAACGGGAGGTTGAAGGAAAAGGGTTAATCTGTCAGCTACGTTTTGATAACCAGTCGGTTTATTTTTTACTTTTAATTTTAACTATATAAATTAGTTTCAAAACTAAAAAAAATAGTTATATTTGTGCCATAGTAAATTTCTCCACGCTTAATGTGGTCTGAAGTCTGACATCTAACCTCTGTAAAAAATGAAACAATTAACAGCCAAAGAAGAAGAAGTTATGCGTTATTTTTGGGAAAACGATGCGTTGTTTGTGAAGCAACTCGTAGAAATGTATCCCGAACCGAAGCCGCATTTCAATACGTTATCCACCTATGTGCGGGCACTGGAAGAGAAAGGTTTTTTGTCTCACGAAACATTTGGGACCACATACCGCTATTTTGCCGTAATTACGGAAGAGGAGTATCGCAACGGAACGCTTCGGAATGTGGTGAGGAAATATTTCGATAATTCGTACCTGAGCGTAGTCTCGTCGTTGATCAAAGAGGAGAATATTTCGGTGGAAGAGGTGAGGAAACTGCTGGACGAAGTGGAAAAGTTGAATGAGAACTGAAAATAAAAAATTACTGCCATGTTTTAGTAATATTGATGATAGATTGAAAAAGATTGATGGAGATTGATAGTGGGCTGCCTGTTTTTCAATCTTATTCAATCTGCATTCGATCTAATTCAATCTAAATTCTTAAAAAAAAGACAAACACAAATACTGACAAATGGAAACATTTTTATATTACCTGCTTCGCGCCTCCGTTCTGATGGCCTTTTTTTACGGTTTCTACAGGCTTTTTTTCGGAAAAAATACGTTTCATCGCTTCAATCGTTTTTTGTTGATATCGATCGTGATGCTGGTCGTCGTGCTTCCGGTCTTGCGTTTCAGTTTGCTTCCCGTAAAAAAAGTAGAACCAATCGCAGAAACATTTGCCTTTGATCCCTCGAATATTCCAGTGAGTGAGATTGTTGGACCGCAACCACATATTGTAATTCCATGGGTGCCGGTACTGTCGGTTCTGTTTGCCGCCGGATTCCTTTTCGCTGTTTTGCGTTACCTGGCGGGACTGAATCAGCTTATCCGTATTATTCGGAGGGCAGAGAAGCAGTCATTGGCCGACGAAACAGTTTTATGTGTAACCGATAAAGATATTGCGCCGTTCAGTTGGATGAAAAACATTGTTTTGTCACGCAAAGACATTACGGCAGACAATCGGGCTATCATCAATCACGAACGGGCACATATTCATTTGCTACATTCATACGATATGATTTTTTTCGATCTGTTCACGTGTGTTTTCTGGTTTAACCCTTTCTCGTGGCTGCTGCGAAGGGAAATTCAATCGGTTCACGAATACCAGGCCGACGAACAGGTCCTTACCAGCGGCACCGATGCAAAACAATATCAACTTTTATTAATCCGCAAGAGTGTGGGCGAACATAAGTTTGCTTTGGCAAACAACTTCCGTCAGCGCGACTTGCACAAAAGAATTACAATGATGATGAAAAACAAAACCAACAAACAAATGAAATGGAGCTACACGGCGGCGCTTCCCGTGTTGTTTCTGGCTATGGTCGTCCTCTCGGTTCCTAAACTGAATGCGAAAGTGGTGGAAAAGGAAATTGAAAACACTTCTGAAAACGAGATAATGACGACTCAAATGGGGGATTCGATAATTATTGCCGATAATCGGGCAGATTTGACAAAAAATCCGTTAGAATTAGGGAACACACGAGTTTTGACGAAGGATAGTTCAGATTTTGTCATCGCGTTTGAGGAAAAGCTTACTGTATCTGGTTTAGTGAAAGACAACCAGGGTATTATAATGGGGGCGGCTGTTGTTATTAAAGGAACAAACCGGGGAACCATCACTGACTCACAAGGAAAATTTGTAATAAAAGTGGATAAAGGCAGTACGCTCGTGTTTTCGATGATTAATTATAAATCTTCGGAATATACGGTCGATGAAGCGAAAGACAATCTGGTTATCGTGTTATCTCCCGATGAGTTATCTCCCGATGAGGAAATCGCTGTGGGTTCAGGACAGATGTCCTCCCTCAAAGGAGAATTGCGAGGTCTTAAAATCCGGGAAAAGGAGGGTGAGAATGTTATCGGAATCCGTACCCCGGACGGAATGCAACCGTTGCTTATCGTGGATGGAAAACGGACTTCGGAAGAAGAACTTAAGGGAATCAATCCCAAGGAAATCAAATCGATAGATGTTTTGAAGAACGAGACATCCACGTTCCTTTACGGCGAAGACGGGAAAAACGGTGTGGTGTTGATTACGATGAAAAAGCCGGCTCAACATGCAATAATTTCGACTCATGGGTTGAAGGGAAAACCCTTGATTGTTGTTGACGAAAAAAAAATGCCGGCAGACTTTGAGCTAAACACCGTTAATCCCGATAAGATTGAGTCGATAACAGTATTAAAGGATAAATCCGCTAATGAAATTTACGGTGACGAGGGGAAGAACGGGGTGATAATTATTAAAACGAAATAGAAGCATAAGCTTAAAATCCGTACGCCGCCACACGCATTTCTGCCGCCGATTTGAACGGTTTGGGCGGATTCAGGTAACGTTCCAGAAATTTATGCACGCCATAGCGGATATCGGTGGCCTCCTTGCTGTCGATACGGTCGAAGCCGTGCCCGCCAGATGCTTCTTCAAAGATGGTGTATTCAAACTGTTTACCCTCTTTTTTCAGGGTTTCGATCATTAATTTTACTTCTTCCACATAGACGTCGTTGTCGTTGGTGTTGGTGTAAATTAACAACGGTTTGTTCAGGTTCCTGGCGTAGTGAGTGGGGGAGCGCCTTGCATATTCTCCGGGATTTTCCCGGATACTTTCCCCGATATGGTGAGGTGCCGTGAAGTAATCCGTATAACTCTCGTCGTGCGAGGCCAGCCGGTTTTCCAAGTCGCTTACGGGCACTCCGGCAAATGCACATTGGTAGTTGTCGCCGTGCTGCAAGATTTGCATCAACGCAATCATTCCACCGTGGCTCCACCCGATGATACCCACGCGGGTGGAATCCACAAAGCTATAGTTATCAGTCATGTAGTTCCGACTTTCCAGTACATCGTCGTTTTCACGGCCGCCGTAATCGATGTTTTCGTACGTGGTTTTTCCGTATCCCGTGCTGCCCCGGTATTCCGCCGATACCACCACGTATTCCTGGGCAATCAGCTCGCGTACGATGTGCGCGTAGTAGGTAGAAAAATTGGCATGAATCCCGCTGTGTGGCAGGACAATTAACGGGTATTTCCTGTTGGTGTCCACAGTTTTGGGAATGAACACATAGGTATAGAACTGTAATTTGTTGCCTGCGAAGCGGTCGTCAGGGTCTTTCGGTTTCCATCGGGGAGTACTGGTTAGCCTCACTTTGTCGACATGGACAATATCTTCCAACCGCCGGAACCACATCAGGTCGTCGATTTGCTTTTCCAATACATCAAAACGATGCTGATAGTCGTTTACTGTCTGTTTCAAGGAGTTGATCTCTCTCAGCAAGACGGAATCGGTCTGTGCAAAGACGGCTGAGGTACTGATAACCGTAAAAAAGACGGTCAAGGTAAATTTGATTGATGAGTTCATTGTGTTTTCTTCATTTTTTTAACCACCGATTTTCATTCCCGCCCAGGCGGCAAAGATCCCCAGGACAACGCTGAACAGGGTGTAGCCCAGCAACAGCGTCCACTGGCCGAGTTCCAGTAACCGGAGGTTCTCAAACGCAAACGTCGAAAATGTAGTGTATCCGCCGCAGAATCCTACGATAAAAAGCAACCTGAACGGTTGATTATCGGGTTGGTTGGCGAGCATCCACCCCGACAAAACCCCTATCAGGAAACACCCGATAATGTTTGCGGCGAACGTCCCTAAAAATAGAAAATAATCGTGCGCATACTTCGCCACGATTTTCGAGGTAAGGAACCGCAGTATACTGCCGGCTCCACCCCCCAATCCCACGTATAGCATTTCTTTTAGCATAATCTTTAGATTGTCCCGACTTCGATTACTTTCCCTATTTTCACGTAAAACACGTATCCTTTCACATTGTTGTATCCCATCTCTTTTATTAACCTGACGTAATGTCTCACCTGGCGTTTGTATTGTTCTTCTTCCCTTTCGCCAAATTTGTAGTCCACCACGATTGCCTCGTTATCTCCAATCATTATCCTGTCGGGCCGGCTAAAGCCGAAAGCCGGATGAAGTACTTCTGTTTCGTTGATGACACGGTATTTTCCTGAATACCATTCAGCAATCCCCGGATCTGACAAAATGCGGGTGAGCAGTCCGGTTATCTCGTTTTTTTCACCGGCATCGATTTCCCCCGAAATATATTTTTTTTCAACAGCACCGGCCAGGTCGCCAAGGTCTTGTATGCTACTGATGATCTCGTGCATAAGTGTTCCGTAGGCACGGCTTCCATCTTCGGAAAAAAAGCCTGCTGAGTTTAACCGCAGCTTAAGCCGGTTGTTGAACGGGATGGATTGCCATTTTCCCGAATCCAGCTTGGAAGCCGATCCTTTTTCTGTTTTACGCTGGAGCAGAGTAGGGGTTCCCAACTCGAAAACCGCGTTGTTTTCCTGTCCGGTGAGATAATCACTTAGCAAAAGCTCTCCTTCATTTTTCCCGTCCGATTTAAATGTCTGCCACAACAGCGAATTGATATCGTTAACGGCGTCCCCTACAGGTTTAGGCGCAACGGCGATGATGCGGTTCTTGGCGCGTGTGAAAGCCACATAAAGCAGATTCAGGTTGTCTATGTATGTGTACAGCTTCTCCTTCAGGTAGTCCTCTTTGAAGAGGGTGTTTTCGAGAGAGCTCTTATACTGCAGTGGAATGGTTCCAAGCCTGTTAAAAGGTTCCACCGTGGGCTTACACCACAAAACAGGCCCCATATTGCCGGTATGGTCGATGTCCCATTTTAAGAACGGCATAATAACGGCACCAAACCCCAATCCCTTGGATTTGTGTATGGTGACCAACCGGATGGCATCTTGTTCGTCGGGCGAAAAAAGTGTTTTCCCCGATCCTTTTTCGTCCCACCATTCCAGAAAATCATTGATGTTCGATGAAGCATCGGTGCTGAATTTCAGCACAATATCCATAAAAGCCTGTACGTAAGCATTTTCCTTTTCATTGAGCGCATCCACACTCATCGCGAAAAAAGCCTCGATCATCTCGTAAAAAGGCAGGGTGGAGATGCGGTGAAGTTCCGGTTTGACTTCAACGGGGAAATCCTTCGCTCCTTCATCAAAATAGTTGCTGATAGCCTTATCGGGCAACAGGCCCCGGTGAAATCGGTAATATTCATATACGGCAAGCATGCGGCGGGTTTCATCGTTGCGGTTCTGAAAATGGCGGAGCAAGGCAATGACGGCCTTCACACTTTGCGCATTACCGATGACGAGTGCCTCGTTTGATATGATGTCGTACCGGTAACCGGATTGGAGGTTCTTTTCCTTGTAGTTCAGCAGGGTCTCGGCAACCTCTATTGCTTCGTCGTTCTTCCGCACCAGGATGGCAATGTCTTTTAAGGCGAATCCCTGGTCCTGCAAGCGCTCGATCTCGAGAGGAAGCTGTTCTAATGCCTTTGATTTCCAGTCGTTTTCCTTGTCAGAGGTGTCGAGGAACGAAATTTTGACATACCCCTCGCCCGGACTTTTACCCGACGGAACCTGTTGCCGGACGTGTTGGTAGGCTTCTGTAATTTTCCCGTTGGGATTCTCCTGTAATTCTGCAGAGGTATTGAATTTTTTTTGCAAGATTGCCGCTGCGGCGGAAAAGACGGAATTGTTGAAATTCACGATGTTGAAATCACTACGCCAATTCATTTCAAGCACGTTGTTGCGGATAATGTTGTCGCTGAAATCCTGCAGGATCCGGCTTTCCAGCAACTCCCAGTCGGAATTCCGCCAACGGTATATGCTTTGTTTCACGTCCCCGACAATCAGGTTGAAATGTCCGCCGTCCAGGCTCTCCTTGATTAACGGTTTAAAATTCTGCCATTGCATGGATGAAGTATCCTGGAACTCATCAATCATATAGTGGTTGATGCGCGTGCCTGTTTTTTCGTATATAAAGGGCGATTCGCTGTCGGAAACAATCCTGTTCAACAGTTCGGTTGTGTCGGAAAGGAAAAGGGTGTTGTTTTCCTGCTGGTATTCCTGCAGGCGGTTTCGTATGTCGTTGAGGATCCCCAGCGTGTGGTAGTTTTGCAGGATACTTACGGCGGTGTTGTAGGAGAGGTTGTTTTCGAACAGGTTTACGGCTTGTTTCACGCAATCGTTGAGCCCTTCGTAATAGGCAGACTCTATTGCCGACTTTTTCTCGCTTTTGGCGGTTACCCAATCTTCCAGGTTGTCGGCACGACTAAAAAAACGGGGCGATGGCTCTTTAAAATCTCCATTGGCCAATTTGATGAAAGCCAGAAACCCGGAGTTTTTGCCGTGCTTGAAATCGGTGTAGTTCAGCCCGAATCGTTCCATCAGATGTAACGCGCGCGCTCCGGTAGATTTCAATTCACCTTCCCACAACCGGATGATCTTCAGCAATGTCTGCCGGTAATCGTTCAGCTGTTTTTTGTCTTCAATTTTCAGCTTGTCGTCATTGTCCAGCAGCTTGTATTTCTCGTTGAAGAGTTGTCCGGCCAACTTGCCGATGTTTTGTTTGATGTTCCAGCTTTTCCCGTCCTCAATCTGGTGTCTCATGTAATCGAGGATCCATCCGGCGAGTTCTTTGTTTTGGGGCTTGTCGAGTTCAAAGATCATCAAGTCGATAATCTGCGTCAGCACAAAATTGTCGTCGAGTTCCAGTTTATACCCTCCCGACAAACCCATTTCACGCGTGAAAGCACGCAGGGTTTGTTGAAAAAAACGGTCTATGGTACTGATGGAAAAAGCGGAATAGTCGTGAAGAATACTTTCGAGGATAGTTGCGGCTCTTTCTCTGATTCTGTTTTCCGGGAGACGGAATTCTTTTTTCAGCTCTTCCAAATAACTTGAGCCTTCTTCTTTTGTGAGCTTGTAGAGCTCTTCTACAACGCGTGACTTCATTTCATCCGTAGCCTTGTTGGTGAAGGTAACAGCCAGGATGTGCCTGTATTGGTTTTCGGCAGAAAAAAGCAGGCGCAGGTATTCTCCGGTCAGCCGGTGTGTTTTTCCCGACCCGGCAGAAGCTTTTATGAGCAGCAGGTGGTTGAAGTCAGATGACGCGCGATTTTGCATATCCCTCTTTTTGCAGTATCTCGAGCACCTTTTGCCGGTGGTCGCCCTGAACGATAATCTCTCCGTCCTTGGCTGAACCACCCACACCGCATCTGGTTTTCAGCAGTTTTCCTAATGTCTCCAATGCTTCGTTTGTCCCTGCAAATCCGGTAATCAATGTAACGGCTTTCCCTTTCCGGTTCCGTTTGTCAAGGCTCACACGCAGAAGTTGCTTCTCCTTGGGAAGAGTGATTTCCTCTTCCGCTTCCCCATCTTGATAGTGATAATCGGGGTTGGTTGAGTAAACAATATTCAACCGCTTTTTCCAGTCGTTATCCTTCATTGTTGCCGTTGTTTATTAAACTACGAAGGTAGGAATTTTTTTTTAGTCACCGGCACAGAATTCAATCTGGTTTCACTTTCAGTGATTCTATCACGTTGATGATGTAGTCGCCCATCCGCTCACACTCTGAAGTTATGTCCATATAGAAAACGCCGTTCTGATAAGAATACCGGTTTTCGTTCAGGTCTTCCACATTTTTTTGTTTCAGCGTATTCCGCTTGTCGTTGATGGTGCTTTCTATGCTTTGGCTTTCGTGCAGCTCTTTTTCTGAAATCTGCTGGTTCTTCAACACCAGTTGCATGTTCTCGTATGCCTTATCCAGCAAGGCATACATCGAGTTGATGTTGGCGAGGATGTTCTCTTCAAAAACAGCGTTTGCTTCCATCTTCCGTTTCAGGTGGCGGCCGATGTTACAGCACGAATCCGCAATACTTTCTATTTCCGTTACGGCACGAAGAATGGCACGAATATGTTCTTTACTCTGGTGGCTAAGCCTTCCTTCGGAAACCTTGCTTAGATAGGATCCAATTTCAACTTCCATCTGGTCGCAGATATCTTCATATTTCTCCAACCGGTTGTATAGCTTCAGGAATTTCTTGTCGTTGTGGTCCATGTTGGTCATCTTCTTGACAAATCCAAACATTTTCCGTGCCCGCTTGGCATACACCTCCGTCTCTTTTTCGGCTTGCAGGATAGAGAGCTCTGCCGTGGATAAGATTCCCGTGGAAATGTACTGAAGAACAAATTCTTCATCGTCTTCCTCTCCGGCTTTCGGACGAACAACGTTGATGCATATTTTTTCGTATACCTTTACAAACCAGATCATCAATGATACGTTGCAAATGTTGAACAACGTGTGAAAAAGCGACAATCCGTATGAGGTAGCTCCCTGGTAACTGAGGTACATGTTCTGTTTGGACACCAGGTCCGCAGAAAGTTCCGATTTTGAAAGTGTTGTTATCTGTGTATACTCTTCGGGAGAGAGGGATGAGATAAACGCCGACATTTCAGCCGGATTGGCCGGCCCGAAAGAGGTTACCAGCCCTTCCACCATATTTACGAAATACTTGAATACGAACAACATCCAGATGACGCCCATCACATTGAACATGAAATGGGCGAAAGCGGCTCTTTTTGCCGACAGGTTTGCCGGGATAGCTGCGAGGTTTGCCGTTATAGTGGTGCCGATGTTTTCACCCATGATCATTGCTGCCGCAGCTGGGAAATCGATCCATCCTTTTGTCGCCATAATCAGGGTGAGGGCTACAGTGGCACTCGATGACTGCACGAGAATGGTCAAAACAGACCCTATCAGCAGAAAAATCAGAACCGATCCGATACCCAAGTCGGAGAAGTTTTGTACGAACGACAACACTTCGGGGTTGTTCTGAAGGTCGGGCATTGCGCTTTTCAGAAAATCGAGCCCCATAAAAAGAAACGCAAAACCAAAGATAAACTCGCCGGTAGATTTGTTTCTGCTTTTCGATGAGAAAATCAAGGGGAGGGCAATCCCCATCAACGGGATGGATAAAGCGCTGATGGAAAACTTTCCGAACCCAAACAGGGAAATCATCCAGGCTGTAACCGTTGTCCCGATATTGGCCCCCATGATGACGCCGATGGATTGGACCAAACTCAGCAACCCGGCATTGACAAAACTCACTACCATAACCGTAGTGGCAGAGGAAGATTGGATGAGTGCGGTGATCAGGACACCCGTTAAAACACCCATGACGCGGTTTTTTGTCATCGCCGACAAAATTGTTCTGAGCTTGTTACCTGCCAGTTTTTGCAGGCCTTCGCTCATAATCTTCATGCCGTAAAGGAAAAGCGCAAGTGAGCCTATGAGCTTTAAAAAGTCGAAGAAACTATAGTCCATTTTCCAAAAATAGCGTATATTAGCGTGCAAATATAGCTAAAATAGGCTTGATTGCAAATATTTGTGAAAATTAATTGAAAAAAACATGACTGATACTGTTCGTATTCATTGCCTTAATACCAATGAATACAAGGATGTTAGGGTGGGTTCTTCCTTGGAAGAACTGATCGAAGTGTTCGGAGTGAAAAAACCATACCTCATTGCGAATGCAAAAGTGAACAATAAAACAGAATCGCTGACATACCGGGTCTACCGTCCACGTAGGGTGGAGTACGTCGACATCAGTGACTCTTCGGCCATGCGGACATACGTCCGCTCGTTGTGCTTCGTGCTGTCGAAAGCCGTTGACGACACCTTGCCGGATGCGGAAGTGTACATTGAACACGCCGTTTCGAGGGGATACTATTTCCACATAGAGGGCAATATGGAGGTAGGGGAGAAGGAGCTGATGGCGGTTAAAAAACGGATGCAGGAAATTATCGATGCCGATATTCCGTTTATTCAGGTGGAAGAGGAGATTGCGGAAGTGGTAAAACTGTTTCGCGAAAACGGGATGAAAGACAAAGCGCTATTGCTTGAGACTTCTGATGATTTGTTGTATGCACGTTACTCAAAACTGGACAATTATATCGATTATTATTACGGTTGTCTGCTGCCTTCATCGGCCTATCTTCATTTGTTTGATGTTGTTCCCTATAACGGCGGCTTTTTGCTTGTGGTACCCAACAGGCAGAATCCGGTTGAGCTGGAGCCGGTCATCCCGCAGCAGAAATTACTGAAGGTTTATAGGGAGCATCTCGAGTTTCTTAAGATAAGTAAGCTGGATAATGTGGGCGATTTGAACAAGGCTATCCGAACAAATAAAATTTCAGAGATTATTCAGGTTTCGGAAGCTTACCAGGCGAATGAAATTGCTGATATTGCCAAAGAAATTACAGAAAGATACAACGATGGTTTGCGGGTTGTACTGATCTCGGGGCCGTCATCGTCTGGAAAAACGACCTTCAGGAAGCGGCTGGAAGTACAGCTTTATGTGAACAGGCTGAAACCGGTGGGTATTTCACTTGATGATTATTTTATCGACCGCGACCTGACTCCGTTTGATGAGTTCGGTGAAAGAGATTACGAATCGCTTTACGCTATTGACCTGGAGCTTTTTGAAAATCAGATCATCGCCTTGCTTAATGAGGAGGAGATTGAGTTGCCATCGTACAATTTTGTGACCGGAAAAAGGGAGTTTCGGAACCGTCGTCTCGTAATGGATAAAAAAAGTGTGTTGATCGTTGAGGGGATCCATGCGCTCAATCCCAAGCTGACGGAACACATTGCTCGCGATAAAAAGTATATGATCTATGTTTCGGCGCTCACCTCCATCTCGCTGGACAACCACAACTGGATCCCGCCTGCGGACAACCGGCTGTTACGAAGGATTGTCCGTGACAACCGGTACCGCGGATATTCTGCTCGAGATACCATTTCGCGGTGGGACAGCGTTCGCCGGGGCGAAGAGAAGTGGATTTTTCCGTATCAGGAGAACGCCGACGTGATGTTCAACTCGGCCATGATTTACGAGCTGGCCGCCATCCGTCGCCATGCCGAGCCGGTTTTGCAACAGGTTCCCCGTGTGGTGGAAGAATATTCCGAAGCTTATCGCTTACTGAAGTTTTTGCGTTATTTCAATTATATTGCCGACAGGGAATTGCCGCCCACTTCCCTGCTGAGGGAGTTTTTGGGAGGGAGTAGTTTCCGGTATTAATTCACAACGCATATGAATGATATTATCTGTGCTGTATCCACTCCGCCCGGGATGGGTGCGATAGCCGTTATCCGCTTATCGGGAGAGGGATCTATTGCTGTGACCGATACCCTTTTTGTTTCGCCATCCGGTAAAAAACTGGCAGGGACAAAGGCAAACACGGTACTTTTCGGACAGATCGTGTTTAACAACGAAGTTACGGATGAGGTACTTGTTACCGTTTTTCGTGCTCCGCATTCGTTTACGGGTGAGGAGAGCGTGGAGATCTCGTGCCACGGTTCGGTATACATCCAGCAGAAGATTGTGGAGGCACTGATTGCCCGGGGTGTCCGCTTGGCACAGCCAGGCGAGTTTACACGCCGTGCGTTCGGAAACGGCAAATTCGACCTGAGCCAGGCAGAAGCGGTAGCTGATCTGATTGCCTCTGCATCGCAGGCTTCGCACCGTGTGGCCATGAACCAGATGCGCGGCGGGTTTGCCGGAAAACTGGCGGAGTTGCGGGATAAGTTGTTGCAGTTTGTGTCGTTGGTCGAGCTCGAACTGGATTTCCCGGAAGAGGATGTGGAGTTTGCCAACCGGCAGAAACTTTACGAACTGACGGAGGAGATTGAACGGGAGATTGATAAGCTGGCTCGTTCGTTTCAGTTGGGGAATGCGATTAAGAACGGTATTCCTGTTGCCATTATCGGAGAGACCAATGCCGGAAAATCCACGTTGCTGAATCTGCTGTTAAACGAAGAAAAGGCCATCGTTTCCGACATCCACGGCACCACGCGTGACGTGATTGAAGATACCGTAAACATCAGTGGAGTTTCTTTCCGGTTTATCGATACCGCAGGTATCCGTCACACTACCGATACCATTGAGACGATGGGGATCGAACGCACTTTTCAAAAAATCGGGCAGGCCTCCATTGTGTTGTGGATGATTGATCTAACTACTCCCGTGGAGAAAATAGAGTCGCTTGCCGAATCCATTGTCCCCAAACTTGCTGACAAGCATGTGTTGCTGTTGTTCAACAAAGCCGATCTCCTGCCGGATGCCGAACGAGTCGAAAAAGAACATATCCTGCCTGAACTGAAGGCCGAGCGCCTGTTTATATCGGCAAAGAAACAACAGAATACCGACGTTTTGCAGCAGCTGCTGTTAAAAGCGGCGGCTATCCCGCAAATAGGCGAACACGATGTGATTGTGACCAACCTGCGCCACTACGAGGCATTGGTAAAAGCGCTGGAAGCCGTCCGTCGGGTTAAAGAGGGACTGGAGATCGGTATCTCCAGCGATTTTATATCACAGGATATCCGTGAGTGCATGTTCTACCTCGGGGAAATTACCGGGCAAATATCTACCGATGAAATTCTGGGAAACATCTTTAGCAAGTTCTGTATCGGAAAGTGATTTGCTTTCATAACTGTATAGTTTACAATTCTTTAAATTATAATAATAAGCTTCTTAGTGTTACTTTATATATACTTTGCAATACTTAGTTATCTTTTTCTTGTTACTATTTTTGTTACTCTCGTTGTCATTAGTATGATTTATTCTGTCCTTTATGGTCACTAGTCGAAATTACTACTGCTAAATACTGGTAATTACTGCTAAATACTAACAAATACTGAACAAAAACGGCCGATGTTTCTCCAGTCGATTTTATTTTTTTATTTGGTCTGAAAAATAGTATATTTACAAATTCAAAAAAATTCATTTTGTTGATAAATCTTTTAATTCAAGTAGTACTAACCTCTAAAAAGTAATTAAGATTTATGTAAAAGGTCATTTTGTTTTTAACAATGATTATTTTGTTGAGTTCCTGTAATTTTGGCGCAAAAAACTATCATAATGGAACCTATGCACTGAAAATAACCATGTTTGGAATTAATGTAAATACTGATGATATTTTTGATGGGAATAAATATAATAATAAATGAAAATAAAATTTTGATTTTTAATAATGAGTTAAATTGTAAGCAGTTCCCTGATAGAATTGAAGTTAACGATGGAGAAAAAAATATTATATTAAGAATATCAGAAGAGCGCGAAATTATTTTGCCCGTTGCTATGAATGCTCGATACGCAAAAATATCCCATAACACAGATTTTATCCTAAAACAAAAGTAGAAAATAATAAAAATAATGCTCCAATTGGAACTGCTCCAGCAAATACTCCAAAAATCCAGTTTGAATTATCAAATAATGAAAATGTTGAATATAATTACACCTTGATAAAGGATATGCAAGAAATTGATGGAAATAACATTATTGTTGCAGATTTTATTCAAATGGATTAAGTTACAGGTGATGCAAAAAATGAAAATCCAAAATTAAGAACGTTCAAGCTATCAGAGGATTGCAAAATTGAAGATTGTATTACAAATCAAGGAATTATTAATGTTGACAATATATAATGGATTACAAATCTGAAATTATTACAAATAATAGTCAAGCTTTTGAAAAAACTTGTGTAATGATATTAAAAGATAACGAAATTGTATGGTTGAATCTATTTTGCATAAGTTAATAGTTGGCATCCCAATTAAAAAAATATTATGAATAGGAAAAATAACCATTTAACGCCTGAAAGAATTACTAAACTATCAAGATGCGAAATATTTGTATTTGGCAGTAATGTTCAAGGTGAACATATGGGAGGTGCTGCCAAAATTGCATATGAAAAGTTTGGTGCTGAGTGGGGAGTTGGAGATGGCCCAACTGGTAGATGCTATGCTATTCCTACGATGCATGGAGGTCTAGAAGATATCCGTCCTTATGCAGAAAAATTTATTGAATATGCAAAAGAACATCCACGAAATCGCTTTCTTCTTACACGTGTCGGATGTGGTATAGCAGGATTTAAAGATATCGATATGTCACAACTTTTTAGGAAAGCAGTAGATATTCCAAATATAGCTGTCCCTAAAGAATGGTTGCCCGGAATGTTAATTGACACATATTTAGGAATTGATACTCCAAAAGAACGAGAAATATCACCAGAAACCATCACTGAACAAACTCTAATGAAATTATGTCAAAAACATAATTACGAAATAGGTGCAGGAATTTTTGATATTTTACCAAATATAAGGGTAAGGTATGTAGAAGAAAATCAAAAATTTGGCTACAGAGAATTTGGCGATTTCTTTTTCCATAAAGAAGATTTTTATGTGTGGAGTTTAGATGACAAATGGGCAGACCAACATAATCAAGGTATTGTATTAGATGTATTTGGTGATGAGTGTGAAGGCCGTGGATATGCACGAAAAGTTTTATTTGCGGGTGTATGCACAAACGTACGTGATATAAATAAAGAATTGATTTATACGGGTGATGTTATTAATATCATAAGAAAAGATCCAACTATAAGTGATCAGCTTGCATTGGGTACTTTTGATACCGCAGAAGAATTTGACTATAGATTTGTACTCGATAACCATAGTTTACTTCTTTCAGACTGCATAAAACAGAATAAAAAACTTCAACGTATTGGTACAGTTTTTTTTCAGTTGAAAGATGATGAGTATCCACCTAAAACTATAAGGAATCGTACTGGACTATTCAATAGTTGGTATGATACTGGAGAAGAACACAAGCAAAAAGTCCTTATGTCTAAATATACCCCAAACTTTGATCAAGAAATATGGAAATACACTGCATTGGATTTATTAGGAGTCGAATTTAATTGGAGATAAATATAAATTATATGCTAATGAAAACAAATTCACAAGATGTAAAAGCGCGTTTATGTGCGATTGGTGAGAGTAATGTTCTATCAATACTATTACAAAAGGGTTGGGATGCATTAAACATAAACGGAACAATTAAAAATTTTAAATCTGTTGATATAATATGTTTCAAAGAGGATTTAAATGATTGGAAGCCTTTAACTTCTTTCATTCAAGTTAAAACAAGCGTAGGGAAAAATATACCTATAGGTTTCAAAATTGAAGATTGTCTAAATAGAGATGAACTTGAGAAGAAAGTGTTAGGTCCTTATGTATTTGTTTATGTACAAATTAAAAATGGGGTTTATGAATTTCGTTATTTTATATTATCACGAAGTCAGTTTATTGATCTTGCTAATCAGTCACATGAATATTATACGAAAGGATATAAAAGAGTAAAGGAGATTAATTTGGATTCCGTAGCTGGATTAAATCTTCATTGGCTCGAAGGCAAATCTGATAATGAAACTTTAAATCACAGAGCTTTTAATAATCCATTAAATGGTATTTCTTGTGAAAATAAATGGGAGAATATTTGGTTGGAATAATAATTATATATTGTTGAGCATAACTGTCCGGAGAAATTTTACCATAATGAAAGTTGATCAACGTGCTCTGCCTCCGGAGCATTAACACAGAGCGTAGGTTGATTGAATATATCACTGATATTTCCTCTTTTAAAGAGGATCTGTC